>ERZ773005.53-NODE-53-length-110191-cov-13.964172_pt1 | contig 110191 bp, 93 predicted proteins | sample MGYA00580666_ERZ773005 | MGnify/ENA primary metagenome ERZ773005 (study PRJEB29015, sample SAMEA2737999) | human oral metagenome | biome: human oral; feature: human-associated habitat; material: dental | place: China | collected 2061 ...
TGTTACTATATCCCCACCATCAAAGATAGGTCTGATGTTGGAATGCATCACGCCCTTCTTGTCGGTAAATGTCGATGGCAGCGCTATGAAGCTTTGTGCATCGGGATTCTTGAAACCTGCCGTCAGAAAATCGAGTTGCCCGCCTGTACCGCTGATGTGACGAGTGCCTGCGCTCTCAGCTGAAATTTGGCCGAAAAGATCCACAGAAATACAGCTATTGATAGATACGAAGTTTTCAATCTCACCTATCACATTGAGTCCATTTACATAGTTTATTGGGGCGCAGCACATACTGGGATTGTTATCTACCCAGTCAAACAGTTCCTGATTGCCGTGAGCAATGCTGAACACCGATTTACCACGCATGATTCCGCGCTTGTTGAGGTTAGTAATCTTTCCCGCTTTATGCATATCCAGGTACGCATTTACAAGCAGCTCTGAGTGAACTCCGAGATTTTTGAGCTCGGAGTTTGCTATCAGCTTGCCTATGGCATCCGGCATACCGCCAACGCCGATCTGTATGCAAGCTCCGTCAGTCATACGTCCGACAATAGAGGATGCAATTTTTTCCTCAACGGGACCTGCTGCGATTGACGGAAACTCTGTTAAAGCCTCGTGTTCGCCCTCAATTACCATATCCACCTCGGAGATGTGAATTGTATTTTCAAGACCGTGCACGCAAGGCAGCTTCTCGTTGACCTCAAGTATGATTACGTCTGCAACATCAAAGACAGCGCGCGCATTGGAATTATTGAGCGACACATTGAAATATCCTTGCTCATCCATAGGTGTTACACCCATCACCGCTACATTGACTGAGAGAAATCTCCTGTAGTAATCGGGAAGGTTTCTGAATACCATAGGTATGAATTTGCACAGCCCTCTGTCACACAGCTTCCTCTCGTATCCAATCATGTGCCACGAATTATATGTGAAATGCTCGCCCTCAGGATCCTGCTCTGCAATCTGAAGCGGCTTGGTAATGAGCAACGCTCTGACCTTTACATCTTCAAGTTCATCACGCCTAGCTGCCAGAGCCTCATCAAAAAGCGACGGAAAGCCCTGATAGCATCCGAAATCAACCCAGTCACCGCTTCTTACAATCTGTGCTGCATCTCGAGCGGTCCTAAGCTTGCTTTTATACTCTTCTCTATAGTTCATCAATGTCTGCCAACCTTTCATCGAGCCAAGTTAAAATATCTGCGTAAACTACATCTCTGTCCGTCTCATTCAATATCTCGTGTCTATCATCTAAATAAAGCTTGATATCAACAATGCATTTTGTGTTGCTGATATATTGCATATAAGCCTTGCGGACTCCTTCACCAAAATCACCGACAGGGTCATCTGCACCCGATACAAACAACATTGCCAGGTTCGGTGATATGGTTTTCGTCCTGTTCTTATCAATTGACTTGAGAATCCCCTTGAACATCTCGTTGTATGCGCTCACCGTAAATATGAAGCTGCACCACTCCTCGTCACAATACCAATCCACCACTTCAGTATCCTTGGTCAACCAGTCAAACGCTGTACGCGCCGGTTTAAACTTCTTGTTGTACGATGAAAATACCATGGAATTAATCAGCCTGCTCCTATGGCGATGCCCCCTAATTCCTTTGATTATCGCTGATAGCACGATACCTGACTGTAGCGCAATTGCCTTCTGCTGACCCGTGCCCATGATGATTGCACCGGCCAATCCTTCAGAATAGCTAGCTCCATACTTCTCCTTTTCCGTCAGGTACTGCCTCAGCAGGAACGAACCCATGCTGTGTCCGAGCATGTAGTAAGGCAGTCCCGGATATTCAGCCTCGGTTCTCTTTCTCAGCGTGTGAATATCGGCAATCAGCGCCTCGTTGCCGTATTCTCCAAAATACCCATAATCGTCAGGCGTCATCGCCGACTCTCCGTGACCTAGTTGGTCATGACCAACTACCACGTAGCCATGATCCGTCAGATATGAAGCAAAGGCGCTATATCTCCCCACAAATTCAACCATACCGTGAATCAGCTGGACAACTGCCTTTGGCTGCTCATCAGGGCTCCATTTTCTAACGTGTATTGGTGTTCTGCCATCCGCAGATGTGAATTTTTCGTCTGTCTTTTTCATCGATTTTCCCTGTCTTGTATTAATTATGTATTTTCATCCTTTACTTATTAGCCATCTTTTGACCATGGAACTGATAATATGTAGTCTGAAGCCTTCCGTTATACAGCTTGCGTCTCCTGTCCGCCTTTCTGTCAAATATCTCTTCAACCTCACGATCCGTCGTAATCATGAACAGCGACCAGGAGGGATCATTTTCAAGAATCTCCTTGAGTCTGAAATATATACCGTGAATCGCCTCCCTATCACCAATTCGCTCTCCGTACGGCGGATTGGTGATAATGATGCCATTGGATACGTCAGCTCTGAATTTGCGCATATCCATGCGATTGAACGTGATATCCTCTTCAACGCCGGCTTCCGCCGCATTGGCCTGAGCGGAGGCAATCGCCTTACCGTTTATATCAAAGCCCATGATAATCAGTTCACTGTCATAATCCACAGCCCTATATGCAGCTTGTCTCTCCTCATCCCACAGTTCATCCGGAATGAGTTCCCAGTCCACAGCTGCAAACTTGCGGGTCAGTCCCGGAGCAATATTTCTTGCCATCATCGCCGCCTCAATCAGAATCGTGCCTGAACCGCAGCACGTATCTACAAGCATTCTTGAGAAGTGCTCGGGGTTATCCTTGTCCCTGCGCATCACGCCTTCCTTCCAGAAGCTCAGCTTCACAAGTGCGGCTGCCAGCGTTTCCTTCATAGGCGCCGCCACATCAAATACCCTGTATCCTCTCTTGTGCAGACCGGCTCCTGATGTATCTAGCATAATCGTAACCTTATTCTTTAAAATTGAGAACCTGACGCGGTAGCTCGCACCGTTTTCCTCAAAATGCTTTTGTACGTAGAAATCCGAAAGCCTTGAGACTATGGCCTTCTTGATAATACTCTGACACGAGGGTACGCTGTGAAGCGTGGACTTGACAGAGGTTCCGACAACCGGAAATGCCGCATCTATAGGAAGAAAGTTCTCCCATGGTAGTCCTCTCATCTGCTGGAACAAGTCCTCAAACGTCTCGGCACTGAATTCGGCAACCTTGATATAAACCCTATCTGCCGTCCTCAGCCACATATTTGAATGTACAACTGCCTTTTCATCGCCGACGAAGGTTACCTTCCCATCCTCCGTCTTGAGCACCTGATACCCAAGCTCTTGCAGCTCCATCCTGACCACAGCTTCAAGGCCAAATGTCGCTGTTGCAATCAATTCATATTTCATAAAATATTTACTTTCCCAAAATCATAATCTCTCGTCGCACTCCGATGCTCCGAGCTGTTATACAATATTACTTTATAATTTTAGCACATTAACCTGTACATAAGCGCTGTTTTAGTCTGGAATTTTATCTTGCACGTCAAAAGCACGGCATTTCTGCCGCGCCTTCGTTAAATATCATTATCACGTAGCTTTACAGATGATATTTCAAAGAGCGAAAACCGCGAAATACCGGCACACCCGTATAGGTCAACACAGGAACCTGTCCTGTCATAGCCTGATAGGCACCTGATGCAAGTGCCGCTATCTCCCACTCTCCTGGCATAACCCACGTCTCCGCTATCCAATCTACATATTGCTTGAGGCTCCTGACTATGTACTCAGAGCGAGCAAGTCCACCTGTAATCAGAATAGCATCCACCTTGCCCTTCAGCACGCAGGCACACTCACCTACAGCCTTGGAAAACTGGTATACCATAGCATCCAGCACCAGCCTGGCATATTCATCGTTTTCTTCTTCAATGCGCCGCATTATCTCTTTGACATCAGAGGTACCCAGATGGCTGCTTAAGCCACTGTTTCTGACGATTATATCCTCAAGCTCCTCATGCGTATAGTCACCGCTAAATGCCAGATCCAGCAGCTTGGTCGCCGGTATTGTTCCGGCTCTAAGCGGTGTCATCGGGCCATCGCCGATAAGATTATCGTTGCTGTCGATCATCTGCCCTTCACGGTGAGCAGTGATAGAAACTCCTCCGCCCAGGTGACATACTACAAAATTACATTTGTTGTAATTCAAGCCTTTTTCTTCACAATACCTTCTGGCAACTTCCTTCTGATTGAGGCAGTGCACATGGCTGTCGCGATACACTCCTTTGATTCCGGTCACTCTAGCGAGATCCTGGAATTCGTCGGTATCCGGCGGATTAACGATGTATGCATTTGCACCATACTTATTTGCAAGCTGTCTCGCAATCTGAGATGCGAGCTGAGCGGGATGCTCTACACCGGATGCCGCCGTTTCGCAATCATAGATAATCTTGTCCGTAATGCAATAAACACCGCCATTGGAAGGCAGAAGCCCTCCACCACGGCCGACAAAAGCATCGACTTCACTGAGCTTAACGCCATTGCATTCACAACGATTTTCTACCAGCAACCGTCTGTAGCTCAGCTGTTCCTGAATACTGCCAAATCTGGAGAGTTCGTCCTTATTATGGTATATATTTTCGATAAATACCTTTTCGCTATTGTGGTAGAATCCGAATTTTGTCGAAGTCGATCCAGGATTTATCGCGACTATGTTGTATATCTTATCAGTCATATTCGTCCCTCCAAGGCATATGTTGTTGAGAATAGGGCTTGTCTATCACGGGCAACCGCGAATCTTGTTATGGCTCCAAAGCACATCAAGGCATATATTGCTGAGAACAGGGGCGCGAAGAACACGTCCTCACACCCCTTGTACTTGCCGCTTATGCAATTTCCTTTGCTGCTTTGATTGAATCGATAAGCAGTGGAACTACCTTGAACAGATCTCCCGTAATTCCGTAGTCAGCAATCTCAAATATAGGTGCTGCTTCGTTCTTATTGATAGCTATGATACACTCTGAATCCTGCATTCCTGCTTTGTGCTGAATAGCTCCCGAAATTCCGAGAGCTATGTAAATCCTCGGATGTACAGTCTTTCCGGTCTGTCCCACCTGATGGTCTGCGCTTATCCAGCCGGCATCTACGCAAGCTCTGGAGGAGCCTACCACTCCACCGAGAAGCTCTGCCAGCTCTGTTGCAAGAGCTATTCCGCCTTCTATATCCTTAGCGATTCCTCTTCCGACCGATACGATTACATCTGCACCAATCAGGTCGACCATCTTCTTAGCCGCCTTAACGATATCGAGAACCTCTGTCTCAATGTCGCCAGCTGCTAACTCAAATGCAGGGTGCATGATTTCGACCTTTGCAGCTCCTGCTTCATCGTAAGGGCACTTCTGCATAACACCGGGTCTTACAGTCGCCATAGCCGGTCTAAATCTTGGGCACACGATTGTAGCCATGAGGTGTCCGCCAAATGCCGGACGAGTCATCTTGAGGTTGGTGTTAACATCGAACAACCTGGTATCAAACTTCATGTTGTCAACATCGAGCGATGAGCCTGTGCGCAGGAAATTGATATAACCATCAAGGTCTATATCAAGGTGTGTGCAATCTGCACAGAGACCTGTATGAAGTCTGGCAGCGCATCTAGGAGCCAGGTCTCTACCGATATTGGAAGCCCCAAACAACATAACCTCCGGCTTAAATTCCTGCACCGCCTCGCTTATCACCTTAGTGTAACCATCTGTTGTGTAATTCTTAAGCAGCGGGCTGTTGTACACATACACACCGTCTGCTCCGTATCCGCCCAGCTCCTTAGCAAGGCCATCTACGTCATCTCCGAGGAGGATGCCATACAGCTTGCAGCCAAGCTCATCAGCAAGCTTTCTGCCCTCGGAAACAAGTTCAAATGTTGTCGGCATCATTTTGCCCTGACGCTGTTCACAGAACACCCATACATCTTTGAAAGCGTCGATTTGCGAACTATCGTAAGCCATATTGAATTCTCCTCTCTATATGATATGCTTGCCGGTCAAAATTGACACAAGCTCGTCAGTAGTATTCTTATCAGAACCTTCCATCATCATGCCGCCACCCTTTACCGGAGGTGTAAACGACTTGTAGATGTTGGTTGGAGAACCCTTAAGTCCGATAGTAGTCTTATCGATCAGCGGATGGTTCTCAAGCGCTGCAAAGTCCATAATCTGAAGCGGCATATCCCAACACTTCTCTGTTCCGACTACGCTCATGTATCTAGGAGTATTCAGTTCCTTGATACAAGTAATCATGCAAGGAGTCGAAACCTTGACCAGCATATATCCGTCCTCCAGCATTCTCTTAATTATCAGTGAGCCTCCCTCTTTCTTGACTTCTCCGGCATAGGTTACCTGCGGCAGATGCAGCTTCTCGGCTATCTGAGGCCCAACCTGAGCTGTATCTCCATCTATAGCCTGACGGCCGGCGATGATGATATCATCAGCCTCAACACCATACGTATCAATAGCCGCAGCCAAGATCTGCGATGTAGCATATGTGTCAGATCCTCCAAATTCACGAGCGGAAACGAGAACTGTCTCGTCTACTCCCATTGCCATCAGTTCTCTGAGCATTCCTTCAGCCGGCATAGGTCCCATAGTGAAAGCGACTACCTTGTATCCAAACTCTTCCTTGAGAGTCAGCGCCTGCTCTACAGCGTTGAGATCATCCGGGTTGATGATTGTCTGCATTGAAGCGCGGTTAAGTGTTCCATCCTCGTTTACTGCAACCTTGCCGGAGGTATCAGGAACCTGCTTAACTGTTACGAAAATTTTCATTTCTTCCTTCCTCCTCTATCTAAGCAAATTGTTAGCGATTACAACTTCCTGAATCTGGCTGGTTCCTTCAAATATGCTCATTATACGAGCATCTCTGTAAAGTCTCTCAACTCTGTATTCCTTGATGTAGCCATATCCACCGTAAATCTGTACTGCCTTGTACGCACAGCGGTTTGCAGCCTCTGCAGCGAAGAACTTAGCGATAGAGCAAGCCATTCCGGCCTGTGGTGAATTCTGATCCTTGAGGCCTGCTGCGTGATATGTAAGCTGTCTTGCAGCCTCTACATCCACCTGCATCTCTGCAATCATGAAGCTAACACCCTGGAAGTCTGCAATTCTACGACCAAACTGTTTACGCTCCTTAGCGTATTTTATAGCCTCATCCAGACACCCCTGAGCTACTCCAACAGACATAGCCGCAACTCCGAGTCTGCCTCCATCCAGAGTCTTCATAGCGTACTGGAATCCCTTGTTGAGAGGTCCTATAAGATTTGCCTTAGGAACCCTTACATCCTCAAATACCACATCAGATGTCGGATATCCGTTAATTCCCATCTTTTTCTCAGGTGCTCCCAGCGAAACACCCTCTGCGTGCATGTCGACTATGAACATAGATATACCGCGGGAACCCTTCTGCGAGAGATCTGTCTTGGCATAGATGATAATCCAGTCTGCCATCGGTGCACCGGAGATAAAGCACTTACGTCCATTGATGATGAAATCTTCTCCATCGGGAATTGCTGTTGTGGTTGTACCACCGGCATCTGATCCGGCTCCCGGCTCTGTAAGTCCAAATACGAGGATTTTCTCTCCGCTTGCCACCTGCGGTAGATACTCTTTCTTCTGAGACTCACTTCCTGCGAGGAGCAGCGGGCCTCCACCGAGTGAGTTTGAAGTATTTGCGTAAATAGCCAGAACTGCATCCTGGCGTGCAAACTCTTCGTCCATGAGCACATAGGTCAAGCTATCCGATCCTGCGCCGCCGTACTCTTCCGGAATCTTAACTCCCATAAATCCGTAACGGGACATCTTCTTGTGCATATCCCAGTTGAACTCACCAGTCTCATCGAGCTCATCCTGAAGCTCCTTGGTGAATTCAGTCTCAGCAAACTCACGGAACAGTTTCTGCTGCAGCGCGTGCTTTCGATCCAAAATCATTTATTTACCTCCTTAGCATGGTATCTCGTGAGACGACTTTCCTTCAGTCATGATCTCATAAATACTGTCAACTCCACATGCAGCCATAGATGCAGCAGCCTCTTCTGTGAAGAAAGCCATATGTGGTGTGTGATACACATTTACGAAAGAACGCAGATACTTGAGCTTGAAGTAAGGCATTCCCTCTGTCCTGATAATATCCTCGTTGTGAGGAACGTGAATGATTCCTGTCTCCCCGGGGAATGCATCACAGTACAATGCGCCAATCTTACCGTTCTCGACACCTTCGATAACAGCGTCTATATCCAGCAGTTCTCCTCTTGCGTTGTTGATAAGTATTACGCCATCCTTCATCTTGTCGATTGCTTCCTTGTTGATCATACCTGTTGTAGCCGGCAGGAGCGGCATGTGAATTGTGATTACATCGCACTCCTTATAAATTGTGTCTACATCAACGTAGGTAGCGTATTCCTTCACCTCATCGTCCTGAATAACATCATAAGCTAAGATTTTACAGCCAAACCCGCTCAGAATCTTGACCACAGTCTTGCCTATCTTACCCGCACCTAGCACTCCGACCGTGAGAGAGCGGAGCTCCCTTCCCATCTTGCCTTTAAGTGTAAAATCGTTGTCGTTAGTGTTGTACAGCGCCTTTTTCTGATGACGCATACACATCAGTATAGCCATTACAGAGTACTCGGCAACTCCATTAGGAGCATAAGAGCCGTTACAAAGCTTAAATCCCAGCTTTCTGGCATACTCTACGTTCATGTGATTATAGCCAACGCAGCGGGATGCTAAAACCTTAACACCCATCTTATTGAGCTCGTCGAGTACTTCGTTTGAATATGTACTCTGACCCAGAGTTGTAATACCGTAGCTTCCCTCTGCCAGGTTTACCGTTGTCTCATCCAAATTAGCTCTTGTAATAACTACATCGATGCCGTATTTGTCACACAAGCCTCTGATGACAGGCTCTTCGTCCGGTCTAACTTCATATGCAGTAATTTTCATGTCAATTCTCCTCGTATAATATGTTTTACCGACACATTTTCTTATAAAACATGTCATATAACAGCTTGTTCCACTTTGCATATAAACCGTTGCAATCTCTAAAACGCCCCAATTCACCCCTTATTTTTGATTAGTCCTGTAGAGCGGGATACATATCGATTGCGGCACCGCTTTCAAGCATTGCGGAAATATCCTCTGTCGAATACCCGAGTTCGCCGAGGATATCCTTTGTCTGCTCTCCGAGATAAGGCCCTCTCTCGTATGGCGGAAGTCCCATCCGATCAAATAGAACCGGCGGTCTTACAAGGGTGCGTTTATTGCCGTTGCTATAAGCCATCTCGTAGAAGCAGTCAGACGCCCAAGCCTGCCTGTCTTCCAGCAAGCTGTCCCAGCCCTGAGCGACTGCATATGGTAAATCATTAGCATCCAAAATCCGACACCACTCATCGCAATTCTTGGTCTTAAACTCCGCTGTAATCCATGCTGAAAATTCCTCGCGGTTAGGGATAAGGTTCTTCTGTGGATAGAATCTCGCGTCATCTGCCAGTTCCGGATGCCCCATTGCATTCATAAGTATTGGATAATGCCTGTCGTACTGAGGCATAGCGATCTGCAGCCATCTGCCGTCAGCAGTCTCGTAGCAGAGGACCAGCGGATTACCAAGCTTCCATCTCTCCATCGGATACTGTGTGCTGTCAGCACCATACTGACTAGCCTGAAGCATCAATGAAATATCCCAAATAGCACTGTGGAACAGCGATACCACCACATGGTCGCCCTCGCCGGTCATCTTGGCCTTGAACAGCGCCGCGAGAACTCCGGCTGCGAGGTTCATAGCGACCTGATGATCACCGAAGCCTTGAACTGTCAGCATCGGCAAGCTATTCTTGTCACGAAGCGGACCCAGGATACCGCCCCTGGCGTAGAAGGCTGTAAAATCGAAGCCCGGCAGATCCTTATCCGGTCCCTTTTCCCCATATCCGGATACATATCCATAAACCAGGCTAGGATACTTCTCATGAAGAGTCTCCCAGTCCAACCCTGCTCTCTTGAGCGGTGACTGACGCCAGTTGCAGATAAATACATCTGCAGTTGCTAGCAGCTTCTCAAGCGCTTCTCTCCCCTCTTCAGACTTAGTGTTAAGTGCAATGCAGGTCTTTCCGGCATTCTCAAGGTCGTAAGATGTGTTTTCCTTCTGATCGAGAGGACGACCCTCGTTTACTGCAGTGTAGCGAAGCGGATCGCCCTTAGGCGGTTCGACCTTGATAACCTCTGCACCGAGGTCAGCCAGGAATCTGGCTGTGCAAGGTGCTGCAATAAAGGTAGCCATCTCAACGACTCTGATTCCTTCAAGTGGTCTATTGCCCATTATTATCCTCCTTGAAATTTATCTAAGCATTAAAACGTTTTAGAACAATAACATATCGCGGAACGTCTCAAGGTTAGTCTTAACCTGTTCAAACTGATTCATCTGTCTATCGACTTCTACTAGAGCCAGTGGCAAATCAGCCTTCTCGCACGCTTCCTTTATACATACGAAGTCGAACTCCTCCGGATCACAGAACTTTGTCATTACTACTACCACTCCCTTAGCGCCTCTATTCTTCGCAACATCTACAATCCACTGAATTCTCGGTTTCTCTACGTTGTAGAGAACAGAACAGTTATCTGTATTTGCAAATTTCTCGGCTAGCGCCTGCAGCGCATCAGCTCCAAAAGGAACATCTGTCCTGTACTGTCTGGATTGTGCACAGACATCATCTGCAACTATGTGCATTCCGAACTCGTCAAAGGTTTCGCTCAGACCATCCATGTCTGTGAGTATTCCGGAAATTACGATCGGGAAGTTGCCTACGCTTTCGTCGGCGGCCTCGAGCTCGGTAATTAGTTTATTTACGAGAGCCGTGTGCTCCTCTACGAGCATATAGTTAGCACTTGCAAATATGTCGCTGCGCTCCTGAACCGTAATCTCGGCGTGTTTAGCGAGCAGAGCATCGATTTTACGCATCGCTGCATTATGCTCGTTGTACAGTCGGTTGGATTCAGCAAGCTTATCCGGCGAAAATTCAGCTCCCGTGCACTCCTCGAGCTCCTTGATTACTCGCTCGTATCCGGCCCTTGTGTACGCGATTCCAAATGCAGGCTTCCTATTCTGTGGATATGTCATAGGTATGAACTTTATATCAGGAACTGCATACTTCCAGTTTTCACCCATGGTCTTGAGAGTGTCACACAGCGACGGAATTATAATCGCGCTCGCGCCCTCAAACTTACCGGTGATGCCCAGCTCCAAGATAGACTGAACTATTGAACACATGAACGCCGGGAAATACTCCTTTGCTCTGTCGAGTTCCATATCTGCACCCCATGTTCCCATTGGCACAAGCCCCATTGAATGAACTATCTCATCAGGCGTGTAATACGGAACGGTGAGAACAATCTTTTTGCCCTCTCCCAGATACCTGTCCATCTGCTTGCGAGGAGAAGCTGCTATCTCATGAAAATCCTTGATTGTATTGTATGTCATAGCTATCTGTCTCCTTTCTCAGATTTGTTGGATTCCATAATCTCCATCAGCCCTTGAACTCTCGTATCGTACTGTGCTTCTGAAAAGTTTCTGGGGTCGGCCTGATCTCCGTCAAAGCTTGCAACCGGTATATCGCACGCTTCTCCGATCTGCCTGCTCATTTCATACATAAATCCGCTCCACAGCTTGCATGAACGGTTGGTATGTACCAACAAGCCTTCAACGTGATTGTCCTTGCAGAGCTTGATTCTCTTATCTCTGGACTTCTCCAGATTGATGGCGTTAGGAACACTGCAATATGCCTTAATCATCTCTTCAAACGAATGGTAATCAAATCCAAACGCATCGGCGTATATCGTCGTAACCATGTTGATACCGCGGTCCTTAAGTCCATGCGATGTCGCTCTCAGATAAGGCCAGCAAGCTATCCCTTCAAACATAATTCTGTATTTTTCCTCAGCTCTGAATGTGCTGGTACCATTAAGATGATTTTCCTTGTATTCCCTGAGGAGAGTTTCCATGGCCTCACCGGCCTCTTCCTTGCCTCTAGCTGTAACCATTACAGCCATGTGGTTAAGCAGGTCAAATCCGTTAAACGGAGAAGGCACGTACTTTGCCTGTGCCGTAGCTTCGAGCCACGCTCTGCTGGCTCTGCAGCTAAATCCTGTAACCTTTTCGAACTTTGCATCATCCCATTTCAGGCCAAATAGCTTTTCAAGCTGATGAACTGCATCCCAGAACTGCGCAGACACATAGGCTACTTCAGCATCGGAAACCTCATAGTCCGGATTGAAAGGAATATCTAGAATAATCATTGGGATGTTGAGATCTCTGGCGAGATTCTCGTACCACTTAATCATGCAGTTGCAGATATTGTTGCAGCACAGCAGCACATCCGGCATTGCAACATCCTGCTCCGGACATTCCTTGAGCTTGGCGTACGCAAGACTTACTCTCGCATATGCACAAATGTCATTAGAATACCCCTCTGCTTCCGCGACATTGCACATTCTTTCTCCTGCACCTCTGGCGGCAATTCCCGCAGCTTGATTCTCAGGGTATGCAGTCGCAATTCCCAGTGTTTCAGGAATCTCAACAGGGAAGTTACTGGATACCCAAGCGACAGGAACACCCCGTTTCTTTGCCTCAATTGCGCCGGCAAACGCATCACCGGCAATCTTTCCTAGCTTAAATTTGGCTGAATTAGGATCAATTGGCTTCCTAGGCTTTTTGATTTCCTCTGCCATAACCTATTACCTCCTTTTCCATTTTGTTAATCATTTAGAAATATTTAGGCTGAATCTATCTGTGCAAAAAAATTAAATACGCATTTTGTTAATTCATTAACATCTTTCCCTAAAAATTTTTGCTCCCTTGAAGATGTAAATTTTTTCACCTAGTTGTCATAGCCCGCGCTTCTGTATGCATAAATCGCCGCCCCAATAGCTCCGAAATATTGTGCAAGCGGGTCGTATTTTATGTCTGTTTCAATTGCTTTGCTCATAGCTTCTCGAACTGCGCCGTTTCGCGCCACGCCGCCAGACATGCACACAGGCTCTTTGAAGCCCGCACGCCTGACTAATGAGCTTACACGCGTCGCAACGCTGTTACAAATCCCGGCGATAACATTTTCTCTGCTCTCTCCGTTTGCCAACTGGCTGATAACCTCTGATTCTGCGAAAACCGTACATGTACTCGAAATAGTGGCCGGCTTCTCAGCCTTCGCAGCTAATACCTCCAATTCTGAAATATCTGCTCGTAAAATATTAGCCATCACATCCAGAAACCTACCTGTACCGGCCGCACACTTGTCATTCATCACAAAATTCGTCATCTTGCCTGACTCACTCATGCATATAACCTTGGCATCCTGACCGCCGATATCTATCACAGTACGGACGTCCGGAAATACGAATCTGCTCCCAAGCGCATGACATGTCAGTTCACTGACTTCAAGATCGCAGCCCTTATATTTATTGCGTCCATAACCGGTAACTGCGGTATTAGTTATATCAGCTTCAGACAGACACGAACCGGTCATCAACTCCTGCTTGACATCCTCCGGTCCTGAAGCGCCAAGTCCGCCTACACATAGAGCCTTTGCCATTAATTTGGTTCCGTCTTCCAGGATTACACACTTGGATGTGGTAGAGCCTATGTCGAGTCCAAGAGTATACATCTGCCGGTCTCCTTCCCATGTACATATTCTCGTACAAACTCATTATAGCGCTCGTTATTTTATAGTCAATAGAGTTTGTTAAAAAATTATTATAGCAGTTTTTCAAATATGGTATTAAGAATTTTAAAAACAGTGATTCTGCTATCCTATTTTCGTTGAAATTTCAACATTTGCGCAGATAAAAGGAGAGGCATAAGCCTCTCCCCGAACTGTAGACCTTTATCTGTCTTGTTATAAACCATCATAAGAGCACCGACATAGCACCGTCACATCATCAAGACGGCAACTATCAGATACTTGTAAATATATCCAATGAATCTAATCAACCTTAATCTTATCCCAAAGCTTGGACATTCTTTCGATACTCTTGACGTCTGTGCCGTTCTTCTTGAGCTGCTTCATATACATATCCTTAGGCATTCCCATTTTTTTATACGCAGACAGGTACTTCTTGGAGTAGTTGTTCATATATAAGAAGAAGCCTCCCATATAAGCCGCACCTGCTACCGCGAGAACTGCCGAAGCGACCCAAGTCCAAAAGAAGCCGCATACAAAGATTAGTACAATCCATACTATTCCGAGTATTCTGTTAATCTTAGTCAGCTTGTCGATATCAATCGACTTAGGGAGCTGGATATTCTGATCCTTCATCTGCTTCTTATATAGATTCTGTTGATAGCCCTTTGACTGTCTAATATATTGTGGTGGTCTCTGCTTACCTTTGCTCATCTTATCGTTCCTTTTCTAATTAATCTGGTTAAACATTCTAACATAGATTATTCACTTTTTTCAAGTGATTTGAACATCTGCTGCATCGTTGGGTTGTTCTTTGTAAGCTTCTTGATAGTCAAATCCTCTGCCTTGTTGTTAGCTAGACGAAGATTATTCTCCGACGAGGTCAGTGCCTTCTTAATTTTTTCGAGGTGATCGATTGATTTATCGATTTCAGCAATAGCCTCCTGAAATCGCCTGGATGCTATATCGTAGTTTCTTGCGAATGCGTTTTTGAAGTTCTCCATATCCTCCTCGAAATGAGTGATATCGATATTCTGAGCCTTCATCGTTTCCAGTTCCTGCCTGTACTTGAGAGCGTTATGGCCCATATTGCGCAGAAGCGAAATCATCGGAATGAAGAACTGAGGTCTGATAACGTACATCTTGTCATATCTATGAGATACGTCAACAATTCCCTGATTATAGAACTCGTTATCAGCTTCCAGAAGCGACACCAAAACCGCATACTCGCAGTTCTTTTCTCTTCTATCCTTATCAAGCTCTTTAAAAAAATCTTCGTTCTTGTGCTTTGTTGCAGTCGCGTCCATCTCATTCTTCATCTCAAACATTATTGACACGACCTCAACCCCATTGCTGTCTAATTCGCGGAATATATAATCTCCCTTGCTACCGGTTCTGGCATCATTGTCCTTCTCAAAATACGCATTTTGAAAGGCCGTGGATCTCAGCTTGTTGAATTCTATCTCACAATGCTGTTCCAGCGTCTCTCCCACCATTTTGGTCGATTGACGTGCCTTGAGGTCCTTATAGTAATCTATCTGCTCGTCCTTCATCTTGAGCTTTGCTTCATATTCATCGCGAAGCACCTGAAGATTGAGCTCCGCCTCCTTCTCACTTACCTTGAAATCGCCGGATAGCTTTTGAAGCTCCTCCCGCTGCTGATTAAGTTCCTCATCCTTAAACGCAGCGAGTTTTCTGTATTCAGCCTCCTTGGTGTCAGCAAGCTTTCGATATTCATTTACTTTCGCTTGAACGGCTTCATTTACAGCCAATGCCTTATCTTTATCATTTGCAGCTATGGTGGCACGCAGTCTAACGATTTCCTGTTCCTTACCGGCCAGCGCATCATGAAGCCGATTAGCTGTCTCTGCCTTCGCCAGATTGACTGCAGCTGTCTTGTCGCTCTCATACTGCTCTTCGGCACGTTTTATCTCATTGTTAAATTCCTTGTCTCTGACCTGTTTGACAATTGCCGCGTACCCAGCCTCATCTATCCGGAACACTTCGCCGCACTTAGGGCACTTAATCTGCTGCATGACAATCCTCCTCAGAAATTCTATTTATCGTCCGAAATTACCTCGACATCCACATCGACCGCATCCTTTGTGAAGTCATCTTCGAGGTCGCCTGCACTGGCTCTCCTGTCATAGGAAGATCTGTTATCACCACTATCACCACTGCGATAACGACGAGCATTCCCGGCTTCACCTGATTTATCTCTCCACCATCTAGCTACAGCTTGAAATAACACGAGAAGACCTACAACAATCCAGAATAATGGATTAAGCAGAATAGCTATCACCACCGATGCAAGCAACAAAAATATGAATATTCCTATCACGCAGCCAAGGCCGCCTCCATCACGATAATACATTTCGTCCTCCTAATTATATAAACACCTATATATACTAAGTTAGTTTCTGTTTTCCTAATCGATTACAACGTATTATAGCACAGGGTATTTGAATATTTGGTGACGCTATATTAAATAAGAATTAATATTGTCGAATTATCGCATTAAAAAAGGGGCCGAAGCCCCGCTTAATATCGTAATAGTAGCTGCACCGGGGAAGAGATCTAGCCGAAGTATCTCTCAAGGAGACCCTTGAACGCCTTTCCGTGTCTAGCCTCGTCCCTTGCCATCTCGTGAACTGTGTCGTGGATAGCATCAAGGTTAGCTGCCTTAGCTCTCTTGGCAAGGTCGAACTTACCGGCCGTTGCACCGTTCTCAGCATCAACTCTCATCTGAAGGTTCTTCTTGGTGCTGTCTGTGATAACATCTCCGAGAAGCTCTGCAAACTTGGAAGCGTGCTCTGCCTCTTCCCAAGCTGCCTTCTCATAATATAGACCAACCTCCGGATATCCCTCTCTGTGAGCAACTCTTGCCATAGCCAGGTACATACCTACCTCGCTGCACTCTCCCGCAAAGTTAGCTTTTAGATCAGCTATAATATCTTCGTCAGCACCCTGAGCAACACCTACAACATGATCAGCTGCCCATTCCATCTCGCCTTCCTGTTTAGTGAACTTCTCTGCAGGAACTCCACATACCGGGCACTTCTCCGGTGCCTGATCTCCCTCATGAACATAACCACATACCTGACATACAAACTTAGCCATTTCATACTCCCTTCCTCAGCTGTGCTGAAATAAAATTATAAAGTCGTCTTGTTAATCATCTATGCACGCTTGTTAGACATGCACTCCGGGCAGATGCCATAGAAATTGACTTCACACCCCTCTATCGTCCCGACAAAATTCTTCCGGCCGATCTCAACGATCCGATTATTATCCGCATCAAGGTCTAAGACTGCGCCACATCTGTTACAGAAGAAATGCGCATGAGGCTTGACATTATAATCATACCTTGTAGCTCCATCCGTAATGATTGCAGAAACCTCTCCCATATCTTCGAGCTGCTTGAGATTCCTATATACAGTCGCAATACTAAGATTAGGCATGCTGCTCTTAAGCTCTGTATACAGAGTTTCAGCGGTCGGGTGGTCTTTCCTGTCAGATAATTGGTTCTTGATCGCTTCACGCTGTTTGCTATACTTAATCATTAGTTAATAATTAGTCTCCTTTAATTTTAATAATCATTATCGTTATCATTATTATACTCGTATAAAATATCTTGTCAACAATTAAATTGAAAAAAATTAAAGTTAATCAATTAATCTGTCTGCTATATTGATATTATCAGCGTGTTATGCTACTCTAACTATAGTGAAGGAGGCGTATTCCATGAAAATTCAGAAGTCTTCAGAAGATTATTTAGAGACAATGCTGATGCTGAGTGAGCAGAGAGGTTATGTCAAGTCTATCGATATCGCAAGACACCTCGACGTAACTAAGCCCAGCGTTTCGTATGCTACTAAAAGATTAAGAGAAAACGGTTACATAACTATGGATGATGACGGGCTGATTCATCTAACCGAATCCGGCCTTGCAATCGCAACAAAGATTTACGACAGGCACAAGATGCTCTCGCGTTTCTTGCTTCTGCTCGGTATTGACAAGGATACTGCGGACGAAGACGCTTGTAAGATTGAGCATGACATAAGTCAGGCTACTTACGAAGCAATATGCAATCACGTTAACAACTTCCTTGCCGAGTGCCCGGCTATGAATCATGACCATGAACCGACAGCATAGTCTCTGCAGTTATCCGCTGCAGATTATGTAAGCGCTTTTACCACCCTCGCGGGTGGTATTTTTTGCTTTAATATTTTTTACACAGCAGATTTCACATTTGTAATTTGCCACACCTAACAGCAATACTTTATGTGTGTCCATACAATCTCAACCTTCAAAGTGTTTAAAATTATTTATATTCTTTAAATAAGGTTTACTTGCCAAAAATATATGGCAAAATTTCCTTGTGATACTTCGTCACTTCTGCCATACGTTAGTGTGTTTTCTTCATTGTTTTAACCCATTATTTTAGCAATCTCGTCAGCGGAATATGAGCCAAAATATGAAGCGTACGTTATTGCTTTCACACCTTATCAAGGAGGTTAACCAATGACAGAAATTGAAAGAAAGCACAAATATCCGATAGCCTTTTGGATTTGTGGATGTACGGAGATCTTTGAACGCCTCTCCTTCTATTTAGGTCGTTCTCTAATTCTGGTATTTGTTTCGACGGCAGTTGCATCCGGCGGACTCGGCCTCGCTGATACAACCGCAGACAAGATGCAGGCAGACATTACGGCATATTCATATCTAGCAGGTTTCATCGGCGCATTTATAACAGATAGATTTGTCGGCGCGAGATATACTAAACCTGTAGGAGCACTCATCATTTCATTTGGCTACTTTGCCGGCTCTATGGCGCACGACGCCAAGCTTGTGTACGTCATGATATTCTGCGTAGCGTTTGGCCTCGGGTTATTTAAAACCGGACCTCTGCTTGCCGGGATCCTATATCAGTACACCTTCAAGACCGGTGATTTGCTGGGATTCAGACCTTGTCTCAGACTGGCCGGTGTATCCATGCTTTTGGGATTCATATGGTTTACGGCAGGAATGATTCTAAAGGGAGAAGATCACGGCAAGAAGCCTTTCAAGCTGCTCAAGACAGAAGAAGAGCTTAAAAGAGAGGCTGCAGAGAAAGCAGAAGTAAAGCATCAAAAGCTCACCACGCTTGAAAAAAAGCGTATTTCGGCGATTGTACTGGTATCAGCGTTTCAGATCATATTCTGGCTCTTCTGGTACCTGGCATACCTGCCAATTTACTATCACTGGGCTGAGAACATGAACTGGAAGGTGGGCAGCTTCACTGTTCCTACCACTTGGTTTGATTCTCTCAATGCGTTATTCTGTGTTATCTCAGGACCTCTGACGGCGTTGCTGTGGCAGAGGCTCGAACGACGTCCTCAGGGTGACATGAGTATTTTCAAGAAGCTTGGTATCGGACTTTGGTTCCTGGGTATAGGATATATCTACTTTGCAGCTATCGACATAGTGCGCGGAGACAGCAAGCCTACTGTGCTGCTTCTGATCATATTCTTCGTATTCCTGACGCTGGGCGAAATGTTCTTCTCGCCGCTTGGAAGCGCGTTTATCGGTCAGTACTCACCTAGCCGCCTGCTCGCAGTAATGTCAGCTGTGTGGGGACTCGGCATATTCGCTGCTGCCAAGCTGTACGGCAATGTGTACGCTTTTGCATTTAGCGGTAGATTCGCATTTCCAAAGGCGTGCATCACAATCGCAGCTGTCGCCTTTGCAAGCACCATCATCCTTTTCGCAATCGATGGCAAGCTGATGTCACTCGTCAAGAACAAGGATGAAAATTAGACTATTATTCCAGGATATATGATTTGTTACTATACGTTTACATTAGCATATGGCAGGGCTCCGCATATCAACGGAGCCTTTTTTCTTCCGAAAAGAGTTAATCTATCCGTCTTTTATTATAATTTACGTGGTATCCCACGCCATTTCATTTTTACCAACACATTTTGTACTATAGCTCACTCTTCGTTTAGTCATATCGTATGAACACCGTATAAGAAAAGCCCAAGCTCGATTGAACTTAGGCTTTATCTGCACAGGTGTCGATTTTACTGATCTATGATATGTCAATTAAATCTCTCTTGTGTATTTAGCAAGGTATTCTTTCTCGTCCTCTTCCAGGTATGGCGCGATGACCTCGTATACATGCTTGTGGTAATCGTTGAGCTGCTTACGCTCTTCTGCTGTCATGTATTCCGGATCGATAGCATCCAGGTCGAATGGAACTAGTGTGATTGGCTCAAATTTGAGGAATTTGCCGTACTCATTTACTTCATCCAGTACGCAGAGAAGTTCGTTCTCCAGACGTATTCCGTGCGAATCAGTGATGTAGATACCGGGCTCATCTGTGATGACCATGCCTTCATCGATTACGCACTGGTTACCCTTTCTGTATACCCAACGGAAGCTTGCAGGACCTTCGTGGATGTTTAGCAGATATCCTACTCCATGACCGGTTCCGTGATTGAAGTTGAGATGACGATCCCAGAAAGGCTTTCTTGCGTAAGCATCGAGGATTACGCCGTTGCAGCCGTAGAGAAACCTGGCATTTGCCAGCGACAGGTTACTGATAGCAACTAGAGTAAAGTCCTTCTTCATCTGATCTGTAACCTCCCCCAGTACATATGTCCTGGTGATGTCAGTCGACCCCTCGTAGAAGCCGGCACCGGTATCTGTGAGGTGCATTCCCTTTGGCAGCACCGGAATATCCGACTCCGGAGTTGGCGCATAGTGTACAATTGCAGCATGAGCACCATATGAAGAAATAGGCTCAAAGCTTGGACGAATAAAGTTGCCCATCTCCTTGCGGAACTCGTCAAGCTTGTCGGAAACGCTGATTTCGGTCATCTCAATCTTACCCACATTTTCCTTGAGCCACTTCATGAAGCGCAGATGCGCAATGCTATCCTTGATCTGGGCCTTTCGGATGTTCTCGAGCTCAACAGGATTCTTGACGTTCTTGAATATCATCTCAGGATTCATCACATCAATCTTCTTAACTGAATCAGGAATGTTGCAGAACATTGCATAATTAACCTTAGAAGCATCCAGCATCAGCTTAGCATCTGCAGGAATATGCTTGATGTCCTCATAAATATCGTTATATGGATGCAGCACTACTCCGTCAGCCGTGAGGTGTGCCTTAATCTCGTCGCTCAGCTTACGTTCGTCTATGTACAGGTGATATGCCTTGTCGTCCATCAGAGCATAGGACAGAATGAGCGGGAAGAAATCAATATCATCTCCACGGATATTAAGAGTCCAGCAGATGTCATCAATCGTAGTTACTACGTGCATATCAGCTTCTGCAGCTGCCATCTTTTCACGGATATCGGAAAGCTTATCAGCCACGGTCTTACCTGCGTATTTAACGTCAAGCTCAAATGCAGGCTTCTCGGATAACGGTGGCCTGTCAGTCCAAATCTCATCAATAAGGTCAAGGCTGTACTCGATGCAGCCGCCGTGTTTAAGAGCTATACCTTCATAAAGAGAACCTTCGTCCATCGATACAACTCTGCCGTCAAAGCCGAGCTTATCTCCCTTAACGAGCTTGCTGTCCAAGAATGCATCCAGAGTAGGAACTCCGGGTTCTCCCATCTTCATCAGCTCAACGGTTGTTCCCTCCAGCTGCGCACCCGCCTGCAGGAAGTATCTGCCATCTACCCACAGCCATGCTCCGTCCAGACCGATTACTGCAGTTCCTGCAGATCCGGAGAATCCTGTAATAAACTTTCTAGCCTTAAAATGCTCACCGACATACTCACTCTGGTGGAAATCAGCAGTTGGAACTACATAGTAATTGATTCCGTTCTCCTGCATCTTGGCGCGAAGTGCAGCAAGCCTCTCCTGAATTACATTCATTTAAAGTCTCCTTTCAAATATAAGTAATATATAAATAATGGTTATAAACGTCTACACTTGATTATATCATCAGAGAGCTTCAGTTAAAATATTCTAATTTATACAGCTCTCATTTGACCGGCCGTTCCGGGTCTCTAACACCTATCTGCCGATATAGCATCCTGAGACCTTAAGACAATCCGATGATAGTACCGTCTGACTTGATATCCATGCCGTTAGCAGCAGGCACCTTAGGAAGTCCCGGCATAGTCATAATTGAACCCGTCAGAACCACGATAAAGCCCGCTCCGGCGGATACTCGGAGCTCTCTAACTGTGATCCTGAATCCGGTGGGAGCACCTAGCAGCTTGGCATCGTCAGAAAAGGAATACTGAGTCTTGGCAACACAGATTGGGAACTTGTCGTATCCAAGCTTGTTAAGCTCCTTAATCTGCTTCTGAGCTGCTGCTGTAAAGTCGACGCCATCAGCTCTGTAGATTTCCTTGGCGATTTTTTCCATCTTCTCCTCAATAGTCATGTCGAGGTCATATAGAGGCTTAAAATCTGCTGTTCCTTCCTCGCAAATCCTAATGACTTCCTCGGCAAGCTCCATACCGCCGGCAGAGCCCTTTGCGAACACCTCTGAAAGGACCACTTTCACGCCGTATTCCTCGCAGATCTTATCCAGCAGCTCCAACTCAGCCTCGGTGTCTGTAGGAAATCTGTTGATAGCTACCACCGATGGTACACCAAATTTTGCGACATTTTCTATATGTCTGATCAGGTTAGATGAACCGGCCTTGAGAGCCTCCTGATTTTCCTCCGAGAGATTATCCTTAGACACTCCGCCATTCATTTTAAGTGCACGAACTGTAGCCACTATTACGACACAATCCGGTTTTAAGCCGGCATATCTGCACTTTATGTCAAAGAATTTTTCAGCACCAAGGTCCGCCCCAAAGCCTGCCTCAGTTATTACGTAGTCACCCAGCTTGAGCGCTGTCTGCGTCGCAACTACGGAGTTGCAGCCATGAGCTATGTTAGCAAACGGCCCGCCATGGATGAATGCCGGTGTGTTGTCGAGCGTCTGCACCAGATTAGGCTTGATCGCATCCTTGAGCAGCAGAGCCATTGCTCCGGTTGCCTCCAGATCACCGGCAGTTACGGCCTCGCCATCGTAGTTATAGGCAACTACCATCTTGGACAGTCTCTCCTTAAGATCCTCCAGGTCAGTTGCAAGGCATAGGATCGCCATAATTTCAGAAGCAACTGTAATATCAAATCCGTCCTCACGAGTCACGCCATCAGCCTTGCCGCCAAGACCGATTACGATGTTACGAAGTGCACGGTCATTCATATCTACAACGCGCTTCCATACAATCTTCTTAGTTACGATTCCAAGCTTGTTACCCTGATGAATATGGTTATCAAGCAGTGCTGCCAGCAGATTATGAGCTGAGGTTATAGCGTGAAAATCACCTGTGAAATGAAGGTTGATATCGTCCATTGGAACTACCTGTGAGTAACCGCCGCCTGCAGCGCCGCCCTTGATACCGAAGCAAGGACCTAGTGACGGTTCACGAAGAGTCGTGATTGTCTTCTTGCCCAGCTTGCTGAGTGCCATCGATAATCCAACATTAGTTGTCGTTTTGCCTTCTCCGGCAGGGGTTGGGTTAATAGCGGTAACGAGCACAAGCTTGCCGTTCTCTCTATTCATATTCTCCTTTATGTAGGAGTAAGATAGCTTAGCCTTGTATTTTCCATATTGCTCCAGCTCATCGCCCGGTATATCGAGAGCTTTAGCAACTTCAGTGATTGGAAGCATATGCGCTTCCTGAGCAATTTGAACATCTGTCTTCATGATATCCTCCACAAAAAACTATGTACCACAAGCATACAACATCATTATACGCATGTACGTATAAGCAAACAATATGTACATGCATCATAAAATAATTTAATAAATTCAACTTATTTAAATATTTTATTTATTACATGCGTTCCCCTGCTGCAGCCTGCTTGTTATATTTAGGTACTCAAAAATAGCGAGCAGACAAGGTCACTCGCCCTTTTCATCAATAAGTTTATTGCTGCGATGCTGAGCGGTTAACCGAGTATCTGCAAGCAAATAATATTTTTTCAACAACACCTTATTACTATAACATATGTTAGCAGAGCTGCTCTGATTCCCTGCTCAGATTAGTCTTTATCTGAGCTTGAGCTCATTGTAAGGCTCTCTGCCTTCTTCATCTCTGATCTCTCGCAGGTAGTTGTACAATGTCGCCTGTGATATAGATAGGGTTTCGCAGATAAAAGGAACAGCTTCCTTCACTGAGAAGACCCCTTGAAACTTGAACTTGCGCAGGAGCATCAGCTTGCCTTCCTTAGTGTTGATATAGCCCGGATCAAGCTGTTTGACCGATTTGATTATCGCATCCTTCATTATATTCTGGATATAGTCCTCATCGTTGAGTGAATAAGATGTATCATTCACTGCTGTCTCATCTACATCGCGAATCTTAATTGACTCACTGAGGTAGCTTATTATCTCCTGAATCCTGGATGGATCCTGATTGATGCAAATCATAGCTGCCGGGTTGTTATCCTCATCCATGAACATAAAGTGCGATGCACGAAGCTTCTTGCCCTGTGCCGACTTGCTGGCATATCCGATAAGGTGCCCTTCTCCATCAGCCAAATTGCTGATAACATCATATACAGTGGGATTAATCCTATAATTCCTCTCCCTTCCTGTAATCTTGCTGTTATGCATGAATACGATTTCTCGCTTAGTTAAATCGTGCAGCACGACCTCCGTGTCATCTCCTAACACCTTAGCAATTCCACTGGCAACCTGTGCCAGTATATCCAAACGTTCTTCCTGAGTCATAGCTTACCTTCACTCCTCTTTCTGCGTGAGCTCAATTCCTTCATGTCGTTCAGTGACCTTAGGTTCGTATTCCTCGTCATTGAACCACGTCGTAAAACCATTGCCGTTCACCTCACTCACGTTGCTGATTGTAATAAATGCCGTACTGTCAATTGCTAGGGCGGCCTGCTTAACCCTGTTGAGATTTCTGTTGCTGACAACACAGAACACCAAATCCTGTGGTGTCTGCATGTATCCGCCTGTGGCATGCATAACTGTCGTGCCGTAGCCGAGCTGCAGCAACTTCTCGTTAATCTTCTCTATATCCTTGCTGAATATCATCAGCTGTACTCCACCCTGCCCCATGACGATGATTTTGTTCATGACAATGCTATATATAAGTGCATAGAGTATTCCGAGTATGATTCCGTTAGTCTTGGTTACAGGAATCTGAATCAGAAATATGCCTACGTCGATAGCATACATAACGGGAGCAATTTTCACTCCGAGCTTCTTATTCAAAATAATCGGAGGTACATCGATCCCCCCCGTAGAACCGCCAACTCTGAGAATCAGACCCAGTCCAACTCCGTCGATTATCCCGGCACAGACAGATGCGAGCAGAGGATCATTTACAAGATGATGAAGCATCGTCGCCTTCTGGAAAATTCCCAGAAATATAGGGAAAGAAATAGTTCCTATTACAATCGAAGCTGCAAATTTTTTGCCAAGTATCCATGATCCGAGGATAAACAGGATAACGTTTATAACCAGAACGGTTCCCGACACGCTGAGTCCAAAATAATGATTGGTCATACGTCCGACTCCTGTAAGTCCTGATACAACCATATCGTATGGAAGCGCAAAACAAGCAATTGCAAAAGCGCTAAGCGCATTACCAAGGATCATCTGGATAACTTCAAAACCCAGCTTAGATGTCGCTTTCATAATACACCTCCCCGAGCGCATAAGCACCCATCCATCATTTCTATGCTAGTCAAAACACAGTTACACTCTAAGTAAATTCGTGTGCAAAATGTACGAAAATAAACCGCACACAATAAAATAATATACCATCAGAACCCCGAAATTGTCAACAAATCAACGTGTTTTTTGTTTTCATTTTTTGATTGAAACAATTGACTTATTGTCAACTTTATGCTTAGCCTGTATGTCCTATTTTAGTCTCTTGATTATTGGAACGTCGTGTCTTTTATGGTAGTATGAAGCATATATTTGATAATTATATTCGGTTTCACAAGGAGGATCATCCATGAAAGCACATGAAAGATTGCTAAAATACGTTTCGTACCGCACTCCTAGCGACGAGAACAGCGATACATCTCCTTCCAGCCGGTGCCAGTTTAAACTTGCGCACGAGTTGGTTAACGAGCTAAAGGCTCTGGGAGTCGCTGACGCTGAATGCGACGAATATTGCTATGTATACGGGCATATTCCGGCAACTCCGGGCAAGGAAAATGCGACTGCTATCGGATTTTGCGCACACATGGATACAGTAAGTGATTACTGCGACCACGATGCTAATCCACAGATTGTAGAGAATTACGATGGTGAAGCTCTCCCGTTAGGAGACAGCGGTCTTGTTCTTGACCCGGACGTATTCCCACATCTCAAAGAGCTTAAGGGGCGTACTCTTATCACTACAGACGGCACCACGGTACTCGGGGCAGATGACAAGGCCGGAATTGCTGAGATCATGACCGTAGTCGAGCACATCAACGAATTTGAGCACGGACCAATTTCAATCGCCTTTACGCCGGATGAGGAGATAGGAAGAGGAACTGCGCACTTCAATGTTGCGAGATTTGATGCAAAATACGGATATACACTGGATGGTTCTACTGAAGGCGAAGTTCAATATGAGACTTTTAATGCTGCAACGGCTAAGGTGTATTTCAAGGGAGAAAATGTCCATCCCGGTTCAGCCAAGGATGTGATGATTAATGCAGCACTGGTTGCCATGGAGTTTGACTCGCTCCTTCCCGCCGCCGAGCGTCCGGAAAGAACTGAGGATCACGAGGGCTTCTACCATCTTACCGCTATGAGCGGAATCGTCAGCGACGCAGCTCTCACTTATATAATCAGAGATCACGATGCATCTAAATTTTCCAACAGACAGGACACCATAAAGATGGCAGCTAAATTCCTCAATGAAAGATACGGCGAAGGAACTGTAAAAGTCGAAATTAAGGAGCAGTACAGAAATATGGCTGAAGTGCTCGAAAGCTGCCCTGATGCCGTCGAGAACGCCAAGAAGGCTTGCCACAAGGCCGGAATCGAGCCGATTGTAATCCCTGTACGAGGCGGCACCGATGGCGCTAATCTCAGCTTCATGGGACTGCCTTGTCCTAACATTGGAACAGGCGGACATGCATTCCACGGTCCTTATGAACACATCAGCATTGAAGGCATGGAAAAGGGTGTCGAGGTGATAACCGCATTGATAAAGGAGTTTGCAAAGTAAGCACAATCTATCGGATTTACTTCTTATAATGGTAAATTTCAGAATGCCGATAATTTACTGACTTACCGTTTGCGCTTAGTATTCAAATTGAGAAGGTTAGGCCGGTCCTAACCTTCTTTTGCATGCACGTATTTTTACTACATCAGCACTGAAAACAGCCTCAACACCTGCCTAAATATATTGATGGAAATCTTGCCTTCCATATACCTGTCTGTGACGTTAAGACACTTCCCAAACACAGTTTCGAAATCCTGCTTTATATCCCGCACCGCCCGGCAATTGTACATCACCACACCATTTTCGAAGTGATGGTACAGGCTACGATAATCCAGATTAATTGTCCCGCATGTCGCAATTTCGTCATCCGCTACACACTGCTTGGCATGGCAGAATCCCGGCACGTATTCGTATATCTTGACACCATCTCGGGCAAGTCTCATATAATGAGATCTGGTAACGGCATAAGCCGCACGTTTGTCAGGAATCCCCGGCGTGACAATTCGCACGTCGACACCGCGAGCAGCTGCCAGTGTAAGAGCTCTGTTCATCTCATCTGAAATGATCAGATATGGAGTCGTAAACCATACATATCTGTCAGCATTGTTGATTATGCTGAGGTATACGTTTTCCCCCACATGCTCGTGATCCAACGGCGTATCACCGTATGGCTGAATGCAGCATCCCGGCTCATTGCGGTCGAGCTTGATATCCGGCATATAACACTCATAGCTCGCATCCTTGAGTCCTTGAGTCTTTGTTGCATTCCAAATCTCGAGGAACATCATCGTCAGGTTGTGCACGGCATTGCCTTCGAGCTTAACACCGGAGTCCTTCCAATCACCGTAAGGTCTGGTCAAATTGAAGTACTCGTTGGCCAGGTTGTATCCGCCTGTAAATCCGACCTTACCATCCACTATACATATCTTGCGATGATCGCGGTTGTTGAGAAATACATTGGCAATAGGAACAACAGGATTAAACACCCTGCATCTGATACCCAGAGCCTCAAGTCGCTTGATAAAACTGCTGTCTATGAACCCAATACTCCCGACATCATCGTAGATAACACGAACTTCAACCCCCTCTGACGCCCGCTCAGCCAGAATTTCCTTAACGCCCGCAAATGCAGCCGAGTCCTCTATAGCGTGATATTCAAGAAATATGAAGTGTTCCGCCTTGCGCATGGCTTCCTTCTGCGCATCAAGCGCCACCCTTGCCTCGCTGTAAAATTCGATATTGGAATCATTATAGACAGGGAAAAATGCATTGTTAGAAACGTATCGGAATATGTTGGCTATTCCAAGATCGCTCTCTGCGATTTCATCGATTATCTGTTCGTCATCATGAAGTAAAGGAAAAAGCTCGTTATCAACCTTGAGGAACCTGGCTCTCATCCTCCTCGTCGAACCGCCCAGACCTACCATCAAATATACAGTCACACCGATAATCGGGTTGAGCAGAATCATCACAACCCAAGGCAGCTTAACTGACGCGCTCGTAGATTTTGTCGATATGCCGATAACGACAACCAACGCGAGGATACGGGAAAGTGCAGCTAAAATAGTGTATTTTTCATTCAATGTAAAAATCAGCGTTGTAATGAGGAGAACCTCAGCCGCAATCGCAATTACCGCAAGCATCAGCCTCCCGATGCTGTTTTTCACCTGTTCCTTCTTTTCATATGTTGCGAATGTCCCGGAAACACTCATCTAGCTCTCCCCCTGCTTACTCTATTCATCCCAGAGTACAATCTTTCCTGCTTCTCTTGTCTTGTTCATATCTATAAGCCTTTGATTTTCAGAGCCTCTAAACCTCAGCTGGATATTTTTGAGCTCCTGCTCAAACCTGCCATCGATAAGCACATCGAGCATGCCGAGCATCTCCTCTGTTACGTCGGTATGGCAGCGAGCTCCCTCCTTCATGAGATCTTCCAGTACAAAACCCGTGAACGCCCAAATCGTCTTGTCCGGATAAGACGCCTTAACTCTCCGCAAAAAAGGCACCAGCACCTGCTGATTCTCCGGTTCAAACGGTTCTCCGCCGAGCACCGTAAGTCCGTTTATATAGCCGGGCCGCATCATCTCAATTATCTTGTCCTCTGTCTTCCTGGTGAACTCCTGTCCATAGTTGAAGTCCCATGTCTGCGGTTGGAAACAGCCGGGACATCTGTTGGTACAGCCCGACACAAACAAGCTGATTCTAACACCTACGCCATTGGCTACATCGCAATCCTTGATTTCTCCGTAATTCATATCCCAGCTCTTTCCAGTCTCTGAACTCCTGCTCACATGATTATATCGCATTAGTTAAACTAATTTAAGTTCCATTTGTTACATTAAGGAATTTTATGTATTACCGCGAGCTACCATTTAGTGGGCAGGCTTCTGAGCTGCTGCCTCCGCAATCTGTATTCCGGCTCAAATCCGGCAACTATTCTCCAAAAGTCCTGCGAGTGGTTTGGCTCTATAAAATGTGCAAATTCGTGCACTACCACATACCTCAGTTCATCATACGGTGCCGTTACCAGCAGAAGGTTGAGCGTAATCTTGCCCAATGCAGGTCTGCATGATCCCCACCTTGATTTCATCTGCCTTATAGTCACATGCGGGAACGGTACAGGATATGTACATCTGAATTCTTTATATACCTCTCGTACGACATTCATAAATATCTGCTCGGCTTCCCCGGCATACCACCGCTTCACCACATCTATCCTAGCACTGACGTTCTCCGGTTCAGGTATTTGCAGGAACAGGTAATCGCCTTCCCTATTGATGTGCGTTCCGGGACCCATGGATAGTCTGACTGTGAGCTTTTCCCCCAGATAATAGGCATCCTCTCCATCATCGTACAGGCTTCGCTCCGCATGTGAACTCTGAATCCGCTCTAGCGCATCCATAATAAAATGACCCTTGCTGATTATAAATCGCTCAATCTCAGCTAAGGGCGCTCTATGAGGCGCTGAGACGTATATCGAAGCATCAGGTCTAATCCGCAGATTAATATTTCTCACACTTTTGCGTCCAAGCGTATAGACCATAACCACACCTGCCACGCGTACAGCATGAGTTTTCTCGTACACCTTGCCTTTCAAGAATCGTCTCCTCGCCATTATTTATTATCTACCGCAGGGCACATCCTACAGGTGAAGGACTCTGTCCTTGATCTCCTGTGTTCGTCCCTGATTCCAGAACTGTGTTCCGATATATCCGCAGGTTCTTCTAGCCACAGACATCTTGTCCTGGTTGCGGTTCCCACAGTTAGGGCACTCCCATACGAGCTTACCCTCATCATCCTCAACAATCTCAATCTCACCGCTGTAGCCGCACTCCTCGCAGTAATCGCTCTTAGTGTTGAGCTCAGCGTACATGATATTCTCGTAGATGTACTTCATGACGTCGAGCACCGCAGGGATGTTGTTCTGCATATTGGGAACCTCAACATAGCTGATAGCTCCGCCCGGAGACAGCTTCTGAAAATCCGATTCGAATTTGAGCTTCTTGAACGCATCAATCTCCTCCTCAACATGAACATGGTAACTGTTGGTAATGTAGTTCTTGTCTGTAACGTGAGGAATAACTCCAAATCTTCTCTGCAGAGCCTTTGCAAACTTGTAAGTTGTAGATTCCATCGGAGTTCCGTATACAGAGTAGCTGATGTTCTCGGCAGCCTTCCACTCAGCGCACTTGTCGTTGAGCCTCTGCATAACCTTGAGTGCAAACTCTCTTCCCTCTTCAGTTGTGTGGCTCTTGCCTACCATGCGGTAACACATCTCGCAGAGCCCGGCGTACCCGAGTGAAATTGTCGAATATCCATTGTACAGCAGTTTGTCGATTGTCTCACCCTTCTTGAGTCTGGCAATTGCCCCATACTGCCAAAGGATAGGGGCAACATCCGAAGGTGTTCCGAGAAGTCTCTCGTGACGGAGCCTCAATGCACGATGACACAGCTCCAGTCTGTCATCCAGGATCTCCCAGAACTTATCCATATTGCCATATGATGAACAAGCTGCGTCGACAAGGTTAATCGTTACAACACCCTGATTAAATCTACCGTAGAACTTGTAGCTGCCATCCGGATTCTTCTGGCTCTCTTCCACTGTCAGGAACGATCTGCAGCCCATGCAGGTGTAGACGCTGCCCTTCTTGAGCTCCCTCATAACCTTAGCGGAGATGTAGTCAGGAACAAGTCTCTTAGCCGTACATTCTGCAGCAACCTCTGTCAAATACCAGTAAGGTGCATCCTCGCTGATATTGTCTTCATCAAGCACATAGATGAGCTTAGGGAATGCCGGTGTAATCCATACGCCCTTCTCGTTCTTAACTCCCTGCATCCTCTGCTTGAGAACCTCTTCGATACACATAGCTAGGTCGTCTCGTGTTCTGCCTTCGGGAGCCTCCTCGAGATACATGAACATAGTCACAAACGGAGCCTGCCCATTACATGTCATCAGAGTGATAAGCTGGTACTGAATAGTCTGGATCCCACTCTTGATCTCGTCTCTAAGTCTATCCTCAACCACTGTACTGAGAGCTTCTCCGGTTGTAGTAATACCGGCATCCTTGAACTCCTTCTCTACCTTTGCATGAATTTTCTGTCTGCTCACGTCAACAAATGGAGCGAGATGCGCTAGTGAGAAGGACTGTCCACCATACTGGTTGGAAGCAACCTGAGCGATAATCTGTGTAGTGATATTGCAAGCTGTATAGAAGCTGTGAGGCTTCTCAATAAGAGTCTCGCTGATTACCGTTCCGTTCTGCAGCATATCCTCCAGATCGATGAGATCACAGTTGTGTTCCTTCTGAGCAAAGTAATCAGAATCATGGAAGTGAATTATTCCGGCATCGTGAGCAGCGGAAATCTCCTCCGGAAGAAGAATTCTCTTCGTCAAATCCTTGCTTACCTCTCCCGCCATATAATCTCTCTGAGTGGAGTTGATGATAGGATTCTTGTTGGAATTTTCCTGCTTAGCCTCCTCATTGTTAAGCTCAATGAGGGCCAGAATTTTGTCGTCTGTGGTGTTGGATTGGCGAACGAGAGATCTGGTATATCTATATGTGATATATGCCTTAGCCACCTCATACGCACCATGCTGCATGATATGCTCCTCGACCATATCCTGAATCTCTTCTACCGCCGGTGAACGTCCGAGATCCTCGCAAGAGATGATTACACTGTCAGTTATTCTCTTAATCTGCACAGGTGTGAGTCTAACAGCCTCTTCAACAGAATTATTCGCCTTAATAATAGCGTTCTCTATCTTTACCTTGTCAAAGATTACTTCCGAGCCATTTCTCTTGATAACATTCATTGCTTCTCCTTAACCGAATACCCAAACATATTGATTTATGCCAGCTATTTCTTTTAAATTTAATAATTCCACATTCGGCGGAAACACTATATCTTGTTTGCCGCCTTGACATTATATCCCATATAATGGGGATTAGTCAATCAGTTTTACACTATATTATTGGGCACAATCTCAAGTCTGAAAAGCAGATGTTTCAAGACTTCTGTGCTAGTATTTATGAAAACAGCGCTAAAAATTTTATATATTTTTTGTTTTATATATTTACATGCCGACACAAGATATTGGCGGCCATCACATGGGGATGTGCTAAAGTGCTGTATTAAAGAAGACTTCAAGGCTATATACAGGATTGCATATCAGGAATAGCTGCTGAAAATCGCTTGGTGAAGTATACCTTGAGATTAATATGAGGCCGGAAATTCGGTGCCGTAAGCTGAAAAAATTAAGCCCTCTGCACACGCGGCGCACCTACGGTACCGCCTTGCAGAGGACTTATTTAATCTCATCAGCTTCGTCAATATAATGCACACCCATAAACTCAACAACGAATGTGAGTAACGCGGTTATCCAATAATTCTCCGTATAGATAATATGGATCTGCCGCTGTATGTAAGCTTGGTTCCCGGTCTATAGAGGTTTATCTCGCAGACACCATGAGCTCGGTCCATAGCGTGAATGATACGACCATCGCCGGCGTAAATAGCGACATGCAGCTTCTTGCCGCCTCTACCAAAGAATATGATATCACCCGGCTTCATATCATCTGCTGAGACCTCTCTGCCGCCGCAGTTATCGTAAAGAGTGCTAACAGATCCCATCGGCCAATTGTAACCGAAATTCCTGTATATAAGGGTTATGAACGAGGCACAGTCACTACCCTTAGTCAAACTCTGACCGCCTAATACATATGGTCTGCCTATGAACTGTCTGGCATAGGTGATTATCTCATTTCTCTTATCGTCTGCCGCCTTTGCCGCTTTCTCAGCTTCAACAGCATCGATATTAGACCTGGCATAAGTCGCTACATCAGACTGCCTCGTGCTAACTGTCTTGACAGAAATCCTAGCGAGCGGTCTGTCCGACAACAGCTCATTGATAGAACCAGCCTTAACGACAACCGTCGTTACCATCGCTATCATAAGCAAAACCTCGGTAACGACTATTGTCTTGATATTCTTGAAAGCTAGTCTGAGCTTAGACATCATACGATAATCTTCCCCTTAATTCAATATATTCATCTCTTATTAAGGGTTATTATCTCAAAAACTTCACCTATGCATGTGTAGATTGTATAGAGATTTCTATTTGTTCTGTTCCTTATAGTGCTCCTTGATGTCGTCCATAATCTGTACACATTCCAGCGTTCCCACGTATGCACCTTCCGCGTCGCGAACCGCCCTGTAGCTGACGAGAACTTCGCTTCCGCCCTTGTTCATCCACACCTCAACCTTATCCTGCGTCCCCGATTTGAACGAGGATATAATACTGCGAACCATAGGTTCAATCGTAGGCGGATGGCAGGTGTATACTTCACGATCCAGTGAGCTTATCGGCCTCTTGAACAGCTTCTTCTCCCCGTTGTCGTTATAGAACCTGTTCATATCTACGTGATCGACGAAGGTCAACTCCATCGGTATTGTGTTGAACACTGCCTCAATCTGACGCGGCGTCATGTGGCCTCCTGCAAAAATTATTTCATCGTCATTTGCAGCTGCCTCGCTCTTGCCTTTCTTAGCGGCTCTATGTGTATAGTCCTCTTTAGATGCCTTTTCCCACTCTGCAGGCTTGTCCTTGAGCAGGCAATAATCGTATTCCCTGAGATCGCGTCCTACCTCTTCCCACTCCTCAGCCTTGAAGAACTGAACGCATATTGGGAATAAGATATTTGCCTCCTTAAACAACATCTCATCGGCTCTCTTAACCACCGCCTTGGATCGTTCAAGCCATTCATCATCGGCAAGAGATCCATTTACGACTTGTCGCAGCTCGTCCCTTATCTCATCATCAACCGTCCACATCACATCGGATGGTCCGGTTACATCGTATCTGCTCTTTAATATAGTGTAGAGGATGTCGCCCTTCTTGGCATAATGGATAGAAACTGCACGCAGCTTATCAAGCTCTACTGTAATGGCTTCACGGGATGCTCCGTCTCCGAAAAGCCGGTTAATCACAGCAATCTGTTCAGCAATGCCTTCGTTTTCCAGCGTTAGTACATTTAGGGGATGTCCCGGTTCCGCAATTAAATCCTGAACCTTGAACTCAGCCTCCTTGCGGTCAGCTGCTCCGTTCATGCGCCTCTTTGCTGCTTGCTGCGATGCGGACACTGCCTTCTCGGCATTTGCAATCTGTTCCTGTTTGGTTGCGCCGTGGAAGAGTGCAGAATGTACATCGCACAGCTTCTGCACCTCCTGATAAGGAACTCCACTCTTTATGAGGTGTTGCTCAGCATTTGCAATCTCCAGTGCATCGACCTCCTTAAAATTCTCTACAAAATCAGTGCGCACTGCCTCGAGATCCTCGCCTTTAGTCAGCCTCTCTACATAGCTGCGAAGAAGAAGCTCTCGCTCGCTGGCGTTTGCAGGCTTTGCAGCCGCCTCTGTCTGACTTGCTGCGCGCGATTTAACAGCAGCTTCTGTTGACTCTGCATGCTCCGACTCCGGTGCGTTGATAATCTCAAAGCCTTTGTCTTCAAACATCGCGATGACAGACGTCATATCAATGCCCTTAATTTTCGAACCCTTTGGTATAGTCATCACCCTGCCCATTGTATTTAGAGCAACCGGATTCGATATATCCCTAAATCCAAGCGTCACCATGATATCTATTACCTCCGGGAACTCTGTCGCCAAATCGTATACACTCTTCTTCATGTCTAAAATCTTTACAGCCATGCCTAATCTCCTCTCGAAATATTTTTATCTTCTACCGTTCACAGACATCCTGTCTGCGAACTACAATCTATCCGGTAATATTTTACTGTATATACATTATACATTAAACGCCTCTAATCTCCGTAACAGATGTTACAGAATTGAAAGATTTACAAAATACACAAAATAATACAAATGGCAGACACAGCATCTCGCCCGGCTGGCGCAATAATGCACCGTTACCACGCAAGATGCTGCATCTGCCGTATCGTTACGATTTTACTACAAAGGCGTTGTAGATAGCCCTGATTGCCCGTTGATAATCGGATTCCGAAACTCCGACCTGCACGCTGATACGTTCAGGGGCGTGATCGATGAACCTGACGTTGACATGTGCATTTGACAGAGCTTCAAATATCTTCATCGCTACAGAGACTTCTCCGGAGATATTTCTACCGACAACTGCAATTGCAGCAATTCCCGTGGAAATCGTTATCTCGTCAGCATCAGTAGCCTCGTGCAGCTTCTCTGTCAGCTCATCCTCGCAGTTAGCAGTGCTTTCGGACTCAACGATGATCGAAAATGAGTCGAGTCCGAGCTGCTCGCCCTCAACAACTATGCTGAATTCTTCTAATATGTGCTGAATTCGTTCTCTGTACCGCGGGTCATCGTTGAGCTTTTCTCGTTCGATTAGAATCGATGTATATCCCTTTTTGCCTGTGATGCTGGAAATCTCGAGGACATTTTCATACGAATCAACATTCTTGACAATCAGAGTTCCCGGCTTATCCGGTTCAAGAGAGCTCTTGATGCTTATAGGAATTCCGCATTGACTTACCGGCCTTACAGCATCCTCGTGCAATACCTCAGCACCTCGAAGCGCAAGCTCTCTCAATTCCTTGTATACTATTACAGGTACGCTGAGCGGATGCTTAACAATCCTTGGATCCGCCATCAGCAGCCCGGGCACGTCGGTCCAGTTCTCATAGAGGTCAGCCTTGGCCGCCGCCGCAACAATTGAACCGGTGATATCTGAGCCGCCCCGCGAGAATGTCACGATCTTACCGGTCTTATCGCTGCCATAGAAGCCGGGTAATACAATTCTATCATGCGACTTGATAAGGGCCTGTAAATTCTGTCTCGTCTCATCTGTCAGAAGCTCACCCGACTCGTCAAACGATATCACGTCTGCCGCATCTACGAACTCGTAGCCTAGCTGCTCTGCCATAAGCTGCGCAGAGAGAAATTCGCCTCGGCTAATCAGATAATCTCGTCTTCTACCATTGCTCTCATACGTTTCTATTATATTGTCGAAGATTTCATCTATATTAATTTGGGAATCTAATTCAAACGCCAATGTCTTGAATCTTGTTCTAGCCAGCTCCACCTTGTCCGCAAATCCGGACTGCCCCTCATGCGCTGAGATCAGCAGATCCGTAACCTTGACCTTCTCCCCGCCGTGAACCCCGGGAGCTGATACAACAACGTATTTGCGAGCTTTGTTTTGACGAACTATCTCAGCTGCGTTCCTGATACGCTCTGCAGTTGCCAGTGAAGATCCTCCGAATTTTGCAACCGTGAGCTCCGACCTATTGCGCAGCACCGGAGCCAGATCCTCATTGTGAATCAGCTTGATATCGTAAGGCGTCGATTGATATACAAAGTAGTTCAGCCAGTTGGAGAACAGCAGGCTGCCGGAAGACCTCCAGCGGACGATCGGCGTCTTGGTATCGTCATCGCCCGGAAAGTAATTTGCGGGCTTCTCCGGGTTGAGACCGGCATCCTTGTCCCTCACGTACTCCTTGAGTAGCGTATTCCAATCATACTCTGTGTGGCCGGTAACGAAAATCTGCCTATCGTTGTCGGACTTCACGCAGAACACTCCCGCAGCTTCGGACGTGGAAAGGATTGAGATACCGGGCGTGTTCTCGATATCCTCTGCGTTTACTGTAGTGTTTCTGGACTGAGGTACATAAAACTCGTCATCAAAACCGCGGAACAGCATGCTGCGTTTGGTCTTGAGCGTATGCTTGAACACTCCGGACAGCTTCTGCGGAAGCTTGTGCTTCCGGATGCCGTAGTGGTAGTAAAGACCTGCCTGCGCACCCCAGCAGATGTGGAAGGTGCTGTGGACGTGAGTCTTGGACCACTCCATTATCTCGCAGAGCTCGTCCCAATAATCGACCTCTTCAAACTCGAGCAGCTCGATAGGCGCGCCCGTGATAATCATTCCGTCGTAGTATTCGTTTCTGATGTCGTTAAACGTCTTGTAAAAAGCAAGCATATGCTCCTGCGATGTGACATGAGGCTTGTGGGTTGCCGTCTGCAACAGCTCCAGCTCCAGCTGTAACGGCGTATTACTGAGCATGCGGGTTATCTGCGTCTCAGTATCGACCTTGGTAGGCATCAAGTTGAGGAGCAGTATGTGCAGAGGACGCACATCCTGCGTCATAGCTCTAGTATCGGTCATTACGAACACGTTTTCATTGGTCAGCGTCTCTATCGCCGGCAAATTATTAGGTACCTTAATCGGCATTGAAATCTCCTCCTGTCCCTATTTCTTCAGCTGAGCAGCGATGCCGCACCATTCGCCCTGTTCAGCAATCTCTAAGCATTTAAATCCGTTTGCCCTTAGCTTCTCCAGCACCTTCTCCTCCTGCGAGATGAGGATGCCCGACATGATGTAGATTCCTCCATCATTGAGATGTTTACGGACGTCTGCAGTGAGGCGAATAACGAGATTGGTAAGAAGGTTGGCTACGACTATGTCAGCCTTGTAGTCCAAGCCTTCCGTCAAATCGCCCTGCTTAATCGTCACATTCCGAACATCGTTAAGCTCCAGGTTTTCGTTTGCCGCCGCTACAGCGTCTTTATCTATATCTATCCCCAGCACATCGCTAGCCCCGAGTCTGCTGGCAATGATAGACAATATGCCGGTACCGCAGCCGACATCGATGACCCTAGCGCCTTTCTCTGTATATGCCAAAAGCAGGTCAGCTGAAAGTGAGGTCGTCTCATGCAGACCGGTTCCAAACGCCATCCCGGGGTTGATGCTAATCACCTCACGGCTCTGCTTGAACTCGTCAGCATACTCGTTCATATCTATCCATGGAGGTGCAACTACAAAGTCATTGCCAATACCGGCCGGCCTTATAAACTCCTTCCACCTGTCTTTCCATTCGTCATCATCGCGGACCTCTGCTATGATATCCAAGCTGCCCAGGTCCACCCCTTCGCCGTACACACCGTTGGAAGCATTGGTGCACACAGCAGCTACTGCCCTCTTGACGGAAGTAAACACCTCTTTACTCGCATCCTCGCTGTCAGCCGGTGCATACACTACAATGCTCGGCTCCTTGCCGGATTCCTTATCGAAATCCTCCGGCGCAAGATAGTCCGTCTCGCCGAGCATGTCGCTCATGAAAGCCGCGTCAAGCGGATCATTTACCTCTGCTGTATCAACACCCTCGCATATAAGCGCAGCGAGCGTCGGTTCGATTCCGAACGCTGACACCATAATTGTTATCTCGTAATATTTCATCTCAATTTCTCGATCTCCGCTGCATAGCCGGCCAGGCTGTCCTGCGGTGTTTCAAGTATGCATGGGAGCCCTATCACGTGGGGATTATTCACTACGGTCAGCATCGCCTCAAGCCCTATTTCTCCCTCGCCAATCTTCTCGTGTCTGTCCTTCGCGGCTCCCGTCGGGTTCTTGCTGTCATTGATATGCAACGCCTTCAGCCTATCTATGCCTATAATTCTATCAAACTCGTCAAGCACTCCCGCAAAATCATATTTGACATTGTAGCCGGCATCGCTGACATGGCAGGTGTCCAGGCACACGCCAAGCTTATACTTGAGCTCAACTCCGTCGATAATCGCACGTAATTCTTCAAATTTTCTGCCCACTTCACTACCCTTACCGGCCATAGTCTCAAGAAGAATCACCGTTTGCTGATCCTCCCACATGACCTCGTTAAGAGTGTCCGCAATCATCTGAACACCGGCCTCTACACCCTGTCCAACATGACTTCCAGGATGAAAATTATAGTAATTTCCCGGCAGATATTCCATACGCTTCAGATCATCAGCCATGCAAGTGCGTGCAAATTCTCTGACGCTTTCCTTCGCCGAGCACAGATTAAATGTATATGGAGCATGTGCCACGAGCTTTCCGAATTTATTATCCTCCATCAGCTTGATTAACGCTTGAATATCCGCCTCATCGATGGACTTTGCCTTGCCGCCGCGAGGATTTCTGGTAAAGAAAGCAAAAGTATTTGCACCAATCGATAACGCCGCCTTACCCATAGCCTCAAATCCATCTGATGAAGACAGATGACAGCCTAAATATTTCTCCATCCCTATTCCCTCTTTCCTGTTATCAGCTCTTATTATCTGCTAGAAATTCTCTAATCTCCTTAATCGCGATTTCGATATCCATTATAAACTCTCGAGACGATATTCTGAGCGCCCCGTGGCCAAGTGACATCTCCTGCACCAGTGCGTCAGATGACACAACCGTTACACTTTCACTCTTGCAAAGCTCCTTGGTGAACTCAGCTATATACGCATCGGCAGTCTCATTCTCTTTGGTATAGATGACCTCCGTCCCATTTTCCGTGTGCGAGCGCACCTCGCTGTAAGGTACACGATATGCGTCGAATACAACAGTCATCCTGCAGCCGAGATAGCCGCGATAATTGGCAAGGATATTTACAAGATGCTCGCGTGCAGCACCGATATCCGTGTGTGCAAGCTCCTTCATGTGTGGCTCGGCATTGATCAGGTTGTACCCGTCGACCACAAAATGCGTATCCGGCGAAGCAACTCTATCGAGTCTGTGAAGCGATTGCTTGCGCTCCTCCATCGCCCGGTATTCGGATTCAGAGGGCTTCGCCTTGCGCTTCTTGCCCTTGTCCTTGTCGATACTTCCGTAAGTTCTTTCAAAAATCGCGAGCAGCTCCGCTTCGCTCGCCAGCTTACGTCCGGCCGACATGGTCCCGGCTCTCACATCGGAGCTTTGCCCCGAACAGTTCTCCGCATCAATATCCCTGAGCATTGCTGGAATATGCATGTGCTCCTTCACTTGGTCCCATCTGATGATACGACCTGCGCCGTGGCAGCAGAATACCGAGTCACCTGTCTCAAGCTCATCATGATCCGGATCGTAGGCAATCTGTTTGATGATTTCATCCTGATTGTGACAGGTATCATAGCCTGCGAGAACGCAGCTGATGTGCCCCCTTCCGCCGGTATACGATGTCAGCTTGCGCTGATAATCCAGAAGCACGACTGCCGGAGCTCTGCCCTTTAGAATTGACAGTTCACCATCTACCTGCGGTTCACCGAATGAACCCGCACCGTTCTTGATATCTGTCATAGCCATGCCTATATTTGCACCGGGCAGCTTAATCTCAAATTCAAACCATGGCTCAAGTATCCGGCTTTCCGCCAGCAGCAATCCATTTCTCACAGCCCTGTACGTCGCCTGTCTGAAGTCACCACCCTCGGTATGTTTGACATGGGCACGACCTGCAGCAAGAGTTATATGTATATCTGTAACAGGTGCACCGATCAGTGCACCTCTAAAGCTTCTCTCATCCAGATGTGACAGGATGAGGTTCTGCCAGCTTCTGCTAAGCTCATCCTCCGACACCATACTATCAGTAACGATTCCGCTGCCACGTTCACCGGGGCGCATAATCAAATGAACCTCAGCGTAATGCCTGAGTGGCTCAAAATGTCCGACCCCCTCAACTGCACTGCAGATCGTCTCCTTGTAGATGATACCGCCCGACTCAAAGCGGACTTCATATCCGAACCTGCTCATTATCTGAGCCTGCAATATCTCCTGCTGCACATCTCCCATCAGACGAATGTTGACGCCTCTAACAGAATTAGCACTATCTATGTGCAGCTTAGGATCCTCCTCTTCAAGCTGAAGCATATCCGCAACAAACCTGTTTTGATCTATATCATCTGCCGGGATTATCCTGTAAGTGAGAAACGGTTCAATCACGCCATCTCTCATATCTTGAGCTGCCAGCGAGCCGATGCCCGTGCCTGCCTTTGATGAGCTGATACCTGTTGCAGCACAGATTTGTCCTGCCGAAGCAGATTGCACCGGTAAGTATTTCTGCCCTGAATAAATCCTTATCTGATTGATCTTTTCAGTTATCGGTTCTCCGCTATCAGTTATGACTGATACACTGTCCTTGACATGAAGCGTTCCGGTAATCACCTTCACAAAGGATAGTCTCTCGTCCCGCTGATCCCTCGCTATCTTATATACAAATGCCCCCGGTTCAGCTGCATCCTCCGAGGAATCCGTGTGGAGTTCCGAATATCCGTATGCATATCCAGCTATTGAATCGAGCAGTCTATCTACCCCGTCCTGATGCAGAGCCGAACCGAACAAGCATGGGTATATACTGCATGCTCTGATTGCGTCCTTGATGCTTTGCTCTGACAGTTCCATATTCTCAAGGTAATAATCCGCAAGCTCCGGCGCATACAGAGTTACCTCATCTATGAAGCCCTCATCTTCGGGAGATGGGCTGAAATCAACAAAGCCTTCGCCGAGGGTATCAAACAGGCGTTTTATCTGCTCACCTCTATCCGCGATTGCGAGATCCATCTTGTTGATGAACACAAAGGTCGGAATCTCTCGCGCGCGAAGCAGTCTCCACACTGTCTCCGTGTGACTCTGCGGTCCGTCTACACCGCTTACCACAAGTAACGCATAATCAATGACATCCAGAGCTCGCTCCATCTCAGCCGAAAAATCGTCGTGTCCCGGAGTGTCAAGTATGGTGATATTCACGTCCTTCCAATTTAGTCCTGCCTGCTTGGAAAAAACGGTAATGCCCCTGTTCTTCTCTATTTCGTGATTATCTAAGAACGAGTCGCCCTTGTCGACTCGTCCCAGCTTCCTTATTGCACCGGCGGAATAAAGCATAGCCTCGCTGAGCGTTGTCTTGCCCGCATCCACGTGAGCCAATATTCCAATTGTCAGCTGCTTGCTCATGCTCCCTCCCCTGTTCTAGATGATGTAGAACCACTCATCCTGCTTGCGTCCCTTCTCCTCGCCGGCCATGTGTGTCTGCTTGTCATACATCATTTCAAGCGTCTTAATTGTTACAGTCGTGTGCGGATCCACAGATCTGGTTACAAAAGCATTTCCGCCTACAACCGCCCCTTCTCCGATTACCGTCTTGCCGCCGAGAACCGAAGCTCCTGAATACAGCGTTACGTGATCCTCGATAGTTGGATGCCTCTTGGTACCGTGCAGCTTCTGGCCTTCCTTAGTGGATAGCGCACCGATTGTAACGCCCTGATATACCTTGACGTGCTCTCCGATTATCGAAGTGGACCCGATTACAACCCCCGTCGCGTGATCCATACAGAAATACTTTCCGATAGTCGCACCGGGATGGATATCTACGCCGGTTTTTCTGTGAGCATACTCCGTCATAATTCTAGGAATCAGCGGTACGTCCAGCTCGTGTAGCTCATGAGCCAGCCTGTAAATTGCCGTTGCGTACAGCCCGGGATAAGCGAGCACTATCTCGTCCTTGCTATTTGCGGCCGGATCACCCTCAAACGTGGCGATTATATCTGTATTTAGATACGCTCTAACCTTAGGAATCTGCCTAAAAAAGCTCATCACAATCTGCTTGGCTTCATCCTGCCTAACAGCAATACAAGCATCCTCGAACTCCGGATTGTATATCAGCGCCTTCTCAATCTGCTTGCTCATCATGTACATCACATCCTCGAGAATCACCGAGATTTTCTTCTCAACACTATATGTACGATACGATTGCTCACGATAATACCCGGGAAGCAAGACCATCATCAGCTCACGGAGGATTTCTTTAATCGCTCTCTGATCCGGAATTTCAGACATCCTGATCGTATCGATATCACGATTCAGCTTATAGTCCTCTAGAAGCTGCTCAGCCAATTCGCTCATATCCTTATTAATGTCCTCAAAGCTTCTCTTGTCGACGCTCTGGCAAGGCTCTTGCATCATCAAATCTCTGTCCACTTCGTACTCCTCTCTAGATGACTTTGCATCAATACATTCTCAAATATTCGCTACAGCTCCGCGCCGCAATCCATACAGTACATGGCACCCGGCTGAACCTCCATTCCACACACCGGACAGGCTTCAACCTCGGACTTATCGACCACATCCATGATTGCCAGTTCCACTCCGTCCATGAGCTTCTCCGCTATCCTGTCGGCATAGCTTGATATCTTAAAATTCTGTCTGCTAAATCGCACGCTTTCAGCCGTCTGCCGCAATAGTGAAAGTACATCGTCGTAATCCGCACCGCTGCGAAACACCAGTACTATAGCACATGGTGTCGGTCTCTTGACAACAAGGGCTATCATATGAAGCTTCTCATAATACAGCACGGTATATAGCTGCTGATTGGAATTAATCCTAGCCCCATCGATCGGCACGCCTTGCACATCAAATGCAACCATATAATCGCCAACGAAGCTAAAGGCGCTCACCTTCCGAGTCTTCCTGTTGATGACGAGGATGCACTCTCCACTACATTGTACCTTCATAGCTCCCACGATTTCCTCCATTATATGCCTATAGCTCTTCCTGCTTTTAATGATTCAGCAGCAGACTCACGCCTCATGAAGCGGCAGTCTGCTGCTCCGAGCTGCAACGCTATCCTAATATCGCAGCTACCAGCTCATCCATATCAGAGCAAATATGTTCTGCGCCTGCCTGTTCCAGAAAATCCCTGTTTCTAAAGCCCCAGTCTACGCTTATACAAGGTATTCCGGCATTTTGTGCTGTCTCTATATCCACTTCTGTGTCACCGATATAGACCGCATCATCCCGTGAGAGCCCCATCAGTTCAAGTATCCTGAGCGTCGCATCCGGATTTGGTTTGCGCCTGATTCTGTCATCCACTCCCTGCACGAATTCGAACTCTCCCGGGAAATATCTCTCAGCTAATATCACTGCCGCCTCATGCATCTTGTTAGATACGACAGCAGTGCTAATTCCGGCAATCTGAAGCCGCCTGACCGCAGTCGATATACCATCAAACGGCTTCGTCCGGATATCACAGTGCGCCGGATACCACGCTTCAAAGGAAGCAATGACATTTGCCAGTTCTGACTCGTCACCTTGATATGTTGCTTCCGCCCCTATAGCGTCAATCTCTGAAGCTGTAAGTCCTGCTTCAGCTGCGAGAGCCCTGGCCACAGCTACCCTGACACCGCTTCCAAAAAATCTACAGGTATCGGCAGCAGTATAATCACACCGATGACCGTTGACCTCAAGTGCGTGATTAATGCTGTCCTTTAAGTCAGCGATAGTATCCAAAATGGTTCCGTCCATGTCAAAAATTGCAGCCTTATACATTATTTCCCTAACTTCCCTAAGCCCTTCTCAAACGCTGCACGCACCGACTTCATCGAGACGCCGAGCTCTGCAGCCTTCTCTCTCATGCTCTCATACTCCGGATATGTGTACTCGCAGCCACCTGCTGTGCACACCTTCTTGGCCTCAATTGGTCCAAGTTCTGTATTAACAGCAACCTTTGATCTCACGAGCTCTTCACGCTGCACCGGATAGTATCTGATGCCTATGGTTGTAGTCTCCTCGAATATTATTTCAGAGAGCCCGGACCTGTCCCCGGTCCTGCATATGACCTCCAGCCTGTACGCCGGTCTGTTCTTCTTCATAAAAATGGGCGCATACGACACGTCGAGAGCCCCTGCTCTCATGAGTTTCTCCATCACATACCCGAGCTCTTCACCGGTCGAATCATCGATGTTGGAATTTATGACCGTTATGTCGTTGTTATGTGCTGCGCCGCCGGCTTCCATCACCTCGCCGAGGATGACTCTGAGCGTGTTAGGACCACCTATTTCACGGCTGCCGACACCGACTCCGATTTCTGAAATATTCATCTCCGGCATCAGCCCGTATTGCTCCGCAAAGGTGGAGATAATTGCCGCACCAGTCGGAGTAACAAGCTCGGTAGGAATATCAATCTGCTTAAACCTAACCTGCTCACTTTTGTAGATTGCAGATGTTGCCGGCACAGGAACGCTCAGCACACCGTGTGCACATCTGATAGTACCGTGACCATCTGAAACGACACTGGAAATCACATGGTTAGGCTGAATGTAGTCCATCAGAATAGCGACGCTTATGATATCCACAATGGAATCGAGAGCGCCGACCTCGTGGAAATGCACTTCATCTATAGGCCTGCCATGCACCGTTGCCTCCGCAGCAGCAATCTTGTGGAACATGGAATTTGCAAGCTGCTTAGCTCCATCCGTGATACCGCTCTGTTCGATTATCAGCCTTATATCACCATACGTCCTGTGCTCGTGTTCGTGGTGATGTCCGTGATCATGAATGTGGTCATGGTGATGTTCGTGATCATGCGAATGGCGGTGATGTTCATAACGTTCTTCGTGTTCATGAATGTGAGGATGCTCATGGTCATGGTCATGATGCACCTGACTGCGATCATGCGGTCTCATTCCCATCATCTCATCCGGTAGTGCATCGACAGGAGTGTTGGTGCCTGTCTTGAGCACCTCCACATAAGTGCCGTTTATCCCATATGAATCACGCTTAACAACCTTGAGATCATATCCTCGGACTCCAAGCTTATTGAGCTCTGTTCTCAGGTACTGTTCTCCATCACACACTTCTAGAAGTGCTCCGATAGTCATATTGCCGCTGATGCCATTCGCGCAATCAAAATAAAGTGTCTTCATGTATACCTCTTGATGTTATATTGAATATTATATATTTAATTTAATGCAACAAAAATGTCTACCTCTATAATAATAGAGCATTGCGCCGGGCGCAATGCTCTAAATCTCACCACATTAAAGTTTTGCTCAAATTACAGTGCCTTTCCCGCACAGCCGAGAACATCTACGAGCTTATGTCTAACCAGTTCCTTGATATTAGCCCTAGCCGGCTTTAAATACTGTCTGGGGTCGAACTCCGACGGGAACTCCACCAGATGCTTTCTAACGGAACCCGTCATCGCCAACCTGAGATCCGAATCGATGTTGATTTTGCACACTGCGGAGCGTGCAGCCTCTCTGAGTTGATCCTCCGGAACGCCAAGCGCATCCTTCATAGCGCCACCATATGTGTTAATCATCCGGACGAATTCCTGTGGAACAGAGGATGCCCCATGAAGCACTATCGGGAATCCCGGCAGCTTCTTCTCGCATTCGTGAAGAACATCAAAGCGAAGCTGTGGCTTAGTACCCGGTTTGAATTTGAAAGCGCCGTGACTGGTTCCGATTGCAATTGCAAGCGAATCACAGCCGGTTCTGCGTACAAATTCCTCAACCTCTTCAGGGCGAGTATACGACGAGTCCTCAGACGAAACATTTACGTCATCCTCTATGCCAGCCAGAGTGCCGAGCTCTGCTTCAACTACAACGCCATACTTGTGAGCATAATCTACAACCTGCTTGGTAATCTCTATGTTCTCCTCAAAAAGCTTCGAAGAAGCATCAATCATAACCGAAGTAAACCCGCCGTCTATGCAAGACTTACAAGTCTCAAAATCAGGACCGTGATCGAGGTGCAGAGCAATCGGAATGTCCGGGCAATCCAGAACTGCTGCCTCAACCAGCTTCATCAGGTAGGTGTGACTGGCATAAGCGCGCGCCCCCTTTGATACCTGCAGGATTACAGGGGCGTTTTCCTCCCTGCAAGCCTCAGTGATTCCCTGAACGATTTCCATATTATTGACATTGAAAGCTCCGATAGCATAGCCTCCATCATATGCCTTCTTAAACATTTCTGTAGTAGTTACTAGAGCCATTGCTGACCTTCCTTTCTCCGGATCTCATACCTAACATCCGTAGACAATATAGTTGCTTAATATTATAACATACGAATTTAGTATTAAAAACTAGTACAGCAAACTAAAGTATGATAGAATGACTTGAAAATTTTTTTATTCAAGAAAGGATTCGGTATGACAGAACAGAGTATTGCTAAAAAAGGTATCCTTCTCGATACTATACTAATCATTGCTACGATTATCGCCTTTGCTGTAATTAGAATTACTAACAGAACACTTGTTACAGGATCGTATTCAGGCAACTACATGGCGGCCTATAACACGCAGAGATTCACTTTCATCGCGCTTATAGTCGTATCAATCGCTGTTATGATAGGTGCGATTATCCTGCTCATCAAAAGTAGCAAAAAGTCGACAGGCTTTGTCCTTTTAATTATATCTGCCATTGTTACATTAGTGCTTGCATTCCTCGGACTTGTGCTCGGCATCATTACATGGATTCTCTGCGGTGTATCAATCAGTCAGCTCAGAAAGCTTCAGGGCGAGAGCGAGTTCGAGAGCAGCGTTGAGAGCAACCTTGATTTCGGCGCAGTTGCAGACCTCAAGAAGGCTGCCGCAGCAAAGACTGCAGAAACTGCTGAGACCGCAGAAACGTCTGCTGCAACTGAAAGTACTGCAACCGCTAACGCTGAAACTGTTGTAGATGTTGATTACGAGGTTAAGACGGAAGCTCCTGATGCATCCGTTCGGAACGAAACTCCCGGCACCGAAGCATAAATAACATCAAATACACAAATACAAATGTATGGGGCAGCGCAAGCTGCCTTATTTCACAGATTAAGACACGACACCCATGAATAACATTGAAACAAAATACTATCCCAAACATGAACAGACAAGATCAATACGGCGTTATGTCTACATTTATATAGGTTTCGCCATCACGCGTACAATCCTGTATATCGTATTTGCACTTACTATAAGCGACGATTTATCACTCAACGACGCTTATTTCTACTACTCGGATATCTCCGTGCTATTTAAACTGGTTATATTTGGAATTCTCTACCTCATATTGTTTATAGCATCGATATCACTTCTTGCCGGCTGCACGCACTATATCTCAGATATGGATGAAGACTCCGACATCAAAAAGCGCTGGGGGCTATATCTGTTTCCGATGATCCTCGATGTAATTGCCGGACTGATTTTTGCAAGTGTAACCCTGCTGCAAGTCACAGCGTCCATCGTCGGTATTATAATTTGCCTGGCAGAGATAGGAATGTTTGTGTGGCTTCTCCGCACATCTGCTGCTGACAATACTCGTAAAGGAGATCATTAATATGGAAGAAATACATGGAGCGGTAAACATCAAAGCTCCTGTGGAAGTCGTTCAGGTAGCTCTTAAAGGGCTTCTCGGCTACAAGGGAATTGAGACACCCGAGAGTTATTCGTTTGACCGATACAGGATTAAACAGTTCACGAAGACGCCGGAAGGAAAGAATCTTTCCAATCTGTTGATCAATTTTAAGACGCTTGAGCTGGATCTCGCATCCACCTCAAGTGAAACTACAGAGCTAAACTACAAATTTGAGACGCGAGGCTTGAAATCGCCTATCCCGATTATGCTGCTCTCAGAGAGTGCTATCCTATTAGTGATCGGAATAATCGTACAGCTTATGACCCCGATATTTGCAATTGCAATATCAGTGATTTCCTACGTATTTGCGATACTGCTCGCAGTACTGGTGTTTGCTGTGTTCGTTCCTTCCGGCGGAAAGCTCGAAAAGAATCTACACAAGATGTTCCTGCCCAGACTCGACAAATATATAGACATTGTGAAGGATCATTTGAATGAACAACCGTAATCGTGTGCTTTAACCCGTGTATATTTATAACAAATAAGCAGCAACTCAAGACTTATAGAAACTGTTTCAAGTTTTGAGTTGCTGCTCTTTTTATTCCAAATCCCGTTTCGGAGCTGTGAATCAACTAGCTATTCCACACCTCAACTTCTCCCTTTAGCCACTCCTCGAGCTCAGCGAAGCCTTCTCCGGTCGCAGCTGATACCGTAAAAATCTTGATGTCCGGATTTCTCATCAAGGCATATTCCTTGACTTTTTCCATATCAAAGTCAAAGTAGGGAAGCACATCCACCTTGTTTATTACGAGAGCCTTGCATACTTCATACATGAGAGGATATTTGAGCGGCTTATCGTGCCCTTCGGGTACTGAAAGAATGGACAGGTTGAATACTGCACCAGTATCAAATTCAGCAGGACACACCAGGTTACCGACATTCTCGAGCACTAACAGATCAAACTGCTCCGATTCAATCTCATCCAATCCCTGTTCTGTCATTCCCGCATCGAGATGGCACATACCGCCTGTGTGAATCTGAATAGACCTTGCTCCGGCCTCGGCAATTGCCTCAGCATCAACAGTCGAATCGATATCCGCCTCCATGACACCTATGCTGAGCTCACTACTCATGTCCTTGATTAGCCTGCGCAGAGTCGTCGTTTTGCCTGCTCCGGGCGATGACATGAGGTTGATCAAGCAGGTTTTCTGATCCTTGAGCTTATTTCTGATCCTGTCAGCCTCTCTGTCGTTGTTCGCAAAAACGCTTTCCTTTACCTCAATTACCCTGACCTTATCCATCTCACACCTCCGGTACTTCTATCTCCTTAATCAAGAACTCATTGCCACGTATCAAATACGTACGACCACTACCGCAGCGCGGGCAAGCTCTGCCGAATTCGACCGTCCCATACTCCTTGCCACAAGCTTCACAGTAAGTTACAGCCGGGATAGTCTCGATGCAAAGCTCGCAGTTTTTAAGAAAATCATGCCTGACAGCCGTCCATTTCCAGCAATCTTGCAGATATGAGGGAATAACGGTTGATACTTCACCAAGCTCGACCACAACCTTAGATATGTCCTGTACCCCGTTATCAGCAGCCACCGCTTTGAGCTCATCAATCATATGGAATACTACTCCTAATTCATGCATGCTGTAGTCTAACCTTTCTTGCCTGAAAATTTCACACGTATAGCCTGTTTAGCTGCATATGGTAAGATGTGTTTCATCTTTTCTTCGCTTGGAGTCATCTTGGAGCACTCCGGATGTTCGCGGTGAATAGCGATAGCATCAAATGCACATTTTGTAGTGCATACGCCGCATCCGATACACTTGTTCTCATCCACAAACGAGGCTCCGCACGATAGACAGCGAGCTGTCTCCCTCTGTACCTGCTCTCTTGTAAATGCAATCCTTTCATCCTTGAACGTCTTTGACAATGCTTGGTTATATCCTATTCTCTGCCTTGGCGTGTTGTCAAAGGTCTCCTCATTCACCTTCATATTCTTCTTATCGAGCTCTATAAACTCTCTGCGATTGCGTCCGAGAGTTAAACTGGAGTGTGGTTGGACAAATCTGTGAAGCGATATGGCACCTTCCTTGCCTGCAGCAATTGCATCGATGGCAAATTTCTGACCTGTGTAAACATCGCCCCCGACAAATATATCCGGTTCCGCCGTCTGATAAGTTACAGGATCCACCTTAGCCGTTCCATTCACGTTAAACTCGACCTTTGTTCCTTCCAGCAGCTGCTTCCAATCAACCTTCTGGCCTATGCAGTACAGTACTGTAGCACATTCCACATCTGCAGTTACTTCGTCGTCGAATATTGGTGCAAATCTTCCATCATCATCTCTAACGCTTATGCATTTTCTAAAGGATATTCCTGCACATGCACCATCATGTTTCGACACAGAGACAGGCCCCCATCCGCCGTGGATATTCACTCCATCGCGTTCACATTCGCCTCTGTCCTCTACACCACAAGGCATATCTTCATATGCTTCCAGCGAATACATGTCTACCGATTCAGCGCCCAATCTAACAGCTGTTCTGGCAACATCACATGCAATATTGCCACCTCCGATTACGACCACCTTGCCACTGAGCTTAACGTCCTCTCCTACATTAACCTTGCGCATAAAGTCGATACCCGCCATGACACCATTTGCATCTGAACCTGGAATCTCAAGACTTCCTCCAGACTGTAATCCTATTGCAACATAGAAGCCCTTGTACCCCTGCTCTCTGAGTTCAGAAACAGTTACATCATTGCCCACTTCTATCCCGCATCTGAATTCGACACCGAGCTCATGCAGTACATTGATCTCTGCTTCTATTACGTCCTTCTCCAGCCTGAAGCTTGGAATTCCGTTCATGAGCATACCGCCGGTTCTGTGTTCTTTCTCGAACACCGTCGGCTTATATCCTTTGACTGCCAGATAATACGCACAGCTGAGTCCGGCCGGACCGCCACCTATAATTGCAATTTTTTCTTCAAATTCTCCTCGAACCTTTGGGATGACCTTGCTTGGGACGAATCTCGTCTCGCTGTCCAAATCCTGCTGAGCTATGAAGCGCTTTACCTCATCAATCGCTACAGCTTGATCAACAGTACCTCTGGTACATGCGTCTTCACATCTCCTGTTGCAAATTCTGCCGCAAACTGCAGGGAAAGGATTGTCCCACTTAATCAACTCAAGAGCTTCAGTATACTTTCCTTGAGCCGCCAGCTTCAAATAACCCTGAACAGCTATGTGTGCAGGACATGCGGTCTTACATGGTGACGTTCCTGTATCATAACAATTAATTCGATTATTGTCCTTATAATCAAGATCCCATTTTTCTCTGCCCCATTTTTCCAGAGATGGCAAAGACGACTTGGGATACTGCACGTCGGTACCATCCGCCTTACATAGCTTCTGTCCGAGCTTAACAGCTCCTGCGGGGCAATGCTCAACGCAGCGTCCGCATGCAACACACTTATCTTTCTCCACTCTTGCAACGTATGCAGAACGTGACATATTAGGGGTATTGAAGAGCAAAGATGTACGGAGTGCATAACATACATTTACGTTACAGTTACATATAGCGAAAATCTTCTGATCACCGTCTATATTTGTAATCTGGTGTACGAACCCGTTGTCTTCCGCCTTCTTAAATATAGCAAGTGCTTCTTCCTTAGTTATGTAGCGTCCGCCCTTCTTGGTCTCTACTACGTAATCAGCCATATCTCCGACAGCTATACACCAATCATTAAAATCATCAGCACAGCCTTCATCGTAAGTGCGATTAGACTTACGACATGAACAAGGACTCGCCGCATACTTCCCTTCGTATTTTTCCAGCCAGTGCGAAATGTGCTCTACCGATACAGATTTCTCCTCCATAGATATTGCCTGCTCTACGGGGATTACGTGCATCCCTATACCCGCTCCGCCCGGAGGTACAATCTTGGTAACATTTTCAAGCGGCAGGAATGTCATCCTTTCGAACAGCCTGCCGAGCTCCGGATGCTCTGCCATATTGGTTTCATGCATTGCTGCAAATTCGCCAATTCCCGGCACAAACATAGGCACTAGATACCTCTTCTTGTGCTCCGGATTTGTTCCATCAAGATTCTCATAGTTATACTCTATTACACCTTGCTCCGACATATGATCTATAAGCTCCCTGCAATGCGACTCATCCATTCCCGACAGCCTATGAATTTCCTCAAAGGTCTTGGGTTTCCTCACGCCCAGCTTGAGCGCCAGCTCAGCTTCCTCGTCGGAAATCAGAGCGGCAAGCCCCCAGTACTCCGGATCATCCTTCGTAATCTTCTTAAACCCCAGATGCTGGGGTACCCTGTCTGTCACCTGCTTCGCGAGCTTAGCTATAGGCTCGCGAAGCGGTCCGTCATCCTTTACACAGTCCGGTCTCATGTTGCCGGCAATCTTGTCATAATCTATCATACTGTTCTCCTGTCATCCTGTAATTATATGATCGAATATTCTACCTTAGGCGGCTCTCAGCATAGCCTCTTCAAAGTCGTGTGTGCCGCTGAATACCTCGTGCTTGTATGGATTAATTCCCTGTGCCTTGGCTCTCTTGATGATATAGGCTAATGCTGCCAGATTTACCAGAATAGATGCGACAGCCACAATGCCTCCGGCCCTCGGATCGACTGCAGTTGGATGAACACCACTCTTCATAAACCCATCGGCATATAGGCTTGGGATAACCGAGAAATTGCTGTAATCCTGGAACATTGGGAACACCTGCGCAAACATGCACCATGTTGCCAGTGTATTTGCACGATTCTGAATCCATCCGCCTTTGTTCCAGAATATTGCTGCAAACGTAGGTGCGAGCAGCAATGCAAAACCGCAGTACCAAGAGTGGGTAGGCAGATTAAGATATGTGTATTCGAAGTTCCATACGTCATAAGCAACGATAAATACCCATGTCATATCCGGCCATAGCATGTCATCACGCTTTTTGGATTGATAGATTCCCCACCAACCGGTCATACAGAATATGTTGATAAGTCCTGCTATTCCATTTGCGACGTTCCACCAGCCACCGTAAAGCCACACGCCCTCGGAAGACAACCACCATCTCGACCCTGTATTTGCAAGAGCCACTGATCCTCTGATCGCACTCTCAAAGTCACTACATACGGCGATGATGATGTTGATAGCAACAATTACAAACGGGAACACCTTGAACCACTCCGTCTTACCGATGCCCTTCTTATATTTAAGCATCATGAACCCGATACAGCCTGCTGTTGCTGCATACAGCTTCGCATAGTGGAACCAGCTGGTCATGTGGACGTAAGTTGGGTTGTTAAGAGCCCAAGATGCGCCATGAGCGGCTCCTACGTAAATAACAATAAAATAAACTGTCAGCGCTGCCGGCAGTGCAAGAAAGAAGAAATACCCGCCAAGCTTGGATCTTCTCTCGATTTCATTAGTAATAATTAATCCGGCAAAAACCAGCACCCATCCGATTACCTGATAGAACGAATGCTCGCCATAAACTTGAAATAACATACAGCGCCTCCTTATTATAGTAATTCAGCCAGTAATTGATGACTCGATATCTCAACAGATTTTAATGTTTGATATCTTTTTATCAATTATAGTTCTCATTTACATTGTGTGGCAATTCAAAATGTGCTAATATTTATTCCACAATGGCATAAGCACTTGAAGTCCAAGGAGACCGACTATGAATACGGATTACATCATAGAATTTGTAAGTTTGGCAAATAATCTCAGTTTCAGCAAGACTGCCGAGGAGTTATTCATCTCTCAATCCTCATTGTCAAAACACATACGCTCTATGGAAAAAGAGCTTGGTACACCACTATTTATTCGAACCACGCGTTCGATAGAGCTCACGGATCAGGGGCGACTATTTCTGCCATACGCAAAACAAATTGCTGAATTGTGCGCTTCATATACCAATGAGCTTAAAGCATTTTCCGGAGAAGGCAGCAACTCCCTTACCTTAGGAGTTATTTCCAATCCACAATACTACAATTTTGCAAGCTACATGATTGGATTCATGGTAACTGAACCGGAAATCAACCTGAGCCTCATAGAAGCAGATGAACTCGGTCTGCTTGAAATGTATAATAAGCGGAAATTCAATCTGTTTACAGCATTCCCACCCAGCCCTCGGACCGGTGATTACGAATTCTTGCCTATGGTGGAAAAGAGATTCGTTGCGCTGCTTAACAATTCACATCCTTTGGCAAATAAGGAAAGCATCTCCCTCAAAGATCTATCGGGTGAGAAGATGCTGATACCCGGCAGGAATTCAACGCTCCAGGCAATAATCAAAGATGCCATGCTCTCTGAAGGACTCGCATTTAATCCAACATATGAGGGCAGTTCAATTGGGAGCATTGACCTCCTCAAGACCGGGAAGGGAGCATCTCTTCATTCTGTTGAGTTTGCCAACAATATGCCTGATGATGCCAACATATGTGCAATACCGATTAACCCGCCGCTGAAGTTCATATACGGTATAGCACATAGACCAATCGATGAATTATCAACCAGCGAAAAAAAATATTTGAACTATCTCGAACAATTTTCGCTTGGCAAAGGTAAGAAGCCTGTCAGCACAAGCATGTGACAGAAAAGAGCCTCGATGGGCTCATACTCCTGTGCGAACAGCTTCTTAATTATTGTGCCTTCGTTCAATATTCTCTTTTCTTTTCCGCAACCCTCCGGTAATCTCCCTGTCCAGAACAAGCTCCTTAATATTGAGGTCTACGCGCTTGACCTGAAACGAAGTCATACTCTCAACGCTTCGCTTGACATCTCGCTGCAGATTGATGCAAGACCGCATGCAGTCAACTGTCTTGCGTATCTTGAGATCGAGCACAATAACGAAGCTTCCTGTCCTGCTATTGTTATAATAATTGGTCACCTTGATATTGCGCCCGTACTGCCGGGAAACAATTCGGATGATATCCCTGACCACATTCTCATTAATCGTATAATTTCCGTTGAAGCTGTACTGTGGCATCACGACAGTTTTCTCGTAACCGTCGGTCTCATCGTTGCTGAGCGTCAGGTTCCTGATAAATCTCTGAGGATTCATGAAATATCCTGCAAAATCGCGCTTCAAGTCTCCCATCGGTGCCGGAATCACGTGTTCCCCGTGATTATTCCGGCGGTCAGAGGCTATCCTCCTCTCACCGGCACTGGTAAAATCTTCTATATACAGCCTCTTGACAGCTCTGGGGAGCTCCAGCGTATCTGTAATGATATCTACCATGCGGTCTGAGGTGCCCAAAACGAGTATCCTCTTAATCTTTAGAGCTTTAATCTTCTTCTGCACGTCATTTCTCTGATCTTCATAGTTAAAGAGTGCTGTACGCATCGCCTTGGCTCTGGATTCACATTTCTTGGCAGAACTGCCGGCTACTATTTTATTTCTGTATATCAAAAGGCCATCATCAATGATGGCTGGCACACCGTTTTCCTTGGCAACTCTGATAGCTTGATAGCTCTTTCCTGTTCCACTTTTTCCTGTAAATGAATAAACCTTCATACCTTATAAGACCGTTGAAAACTTTATAAAAAGTTAACTTTATCAAACCTATTGTATCATGTTACAATGCAAACGTAGAAAGACAAATGACGTTTTAGACATAGGAGGATTTATTATGGCTTATAAGATTAGCGAAGATTGCATCAGCTGCGGTGCATGTGCAGATGGTTGCCCGGTAGAGGCTATTTCAGAGGGCACACCTTACGTAATCGATGCAGATGCTTGCATTGACTGCGGAGCTTGTGCAGATGTATGCCCTGTAGGCGCACCTTCACAGGAGTAATCCCTAGGGGATGAACCAAAGGTAGAATATTTCCCCCTGCGTGATGCGCAGGGGATTTTCTTTTTGCCTAGACGGTCTTTCTTCTGCATAAAATTACCGGAATTAACTACCAACACGTTTTATCCTATAATCCTTCTATAGCTCCAACGCGTTTTGTCCTATAACTCCGATCCTAATCTAACAGGCTATGCCGACGGTTTATTGATTCACCTCGCTATCGCTCGGCAAATCCACTGCTACAGCAGATACAAGAAAACGACTGTGGCACTGCCACAGCCGCAATTTTCTTAAGCGCCGAAAACTACTTGTCAGATTCTTCAAGCTCATTGCTTCTGATCATAAACGATAACGTATGCAAGCTGTCGCTCAGATGAACATTTTCAACCGCAACGTGCTCCGGTACGTCGAGATCGAGCGGAGCAAAGTTCCAGATGCCTTCTATTCCCGCATCGACAAGGACATTTGTAACCTTCTGCGCATTCTCACGATTTACACAGATAATCGCGATATCAATATTGTTCTCCTTAACGAAATCGCTCATCTCAGAAAAATCGCGAACAAGCACATCATTGATGCTTAGTCCAACAAGCTTAGGATTAACATCGAAAAGTCCTACGATATTGAATCCAATCTTGTAATAATAAGTGTAGTTCGTGATTGCCTGACCAAGATTACCAATACCAACTACGATCGTCTTATACTCACGGTCAAGTCCTAAAATCCTGTTAATCTCATTGAACAGAGAATCAACAGTATAACCATAGCCCTGCTGGCCGAAGCCACCAAATGTATTGAGATCCTGTCTAATCTGAGATGCAGTATAACCAATAAGCTCACTTAATTCATTAGAAGATATCTTCTTGACCCCCTGCTTGCGTAGTTCGTTTAAATATCTTCTATACCTTGGTAATCTGCGAATAATCGCATTCGATACCTTTGTGTTGCTGCTTTTCATAAATACTTCCACCCCAATTTGACAATTTTCATATTATTACTTATGTGAATCTACGTACTCAACCAGATCCTTTACGGTCTCAAACTTCTCAGCATCTTCGTCCGGAATATCGAGTCCATATGCTTCCTCAACACCGAGAATAATCTCTACAGCGTCGAGCGAATCTGCTTCGAGATCCTTCATCAGGTTAGTGTCCATCTGAACCATATCAGCATCTACACCAAGCTGCTCGACTACAAGATCTCTAACTGTATCAAAAGTCATAGCGTAACCTCCTTTTGAAATTCAAGGTTAATTATAAATTATACAATTGATACTTGCAAGTTTTTTATCAATCCTGTAACATCAGCCATTCGTCATACACGCCTTCTAGCTCGGCCTTGAGCGCATCTGCTCTATCTCCTGCCTCCCGCAGATAGAATACATCGGTGCCGTGCTCCGGCTTGCACATCTCTGTCTCAATTTCATCTATCTTGGCCTCGAGATCATGAATGACACCCTCCAGCTCGACAATTTTGCGGGCTCTACGGCGTTCTTCAGCCTCCTGCTCCTTGCGCAGCCTGCGTTCCTCTTCTGCACTTAGCGCGGAAGTCTGCGTGGTAGATGAAGGTTCATTTATATTAGGATCCTGCTCATCCTGATCCAGCCGGGCACTCTTCTCCAGATAATAGTCAAACTTGCCCTTGTATTCCCTGATGCCGTCCCGTCTAAGTTCGAGAATCCTGTCCGGAATTTTGCTAAGCAGATAACGATCATGAGACACAATCAGCACGGTGCCCTTGAACTCCATGATGGCCGATTCGACGATTTCCTTGGATTCGATGTCCAGATGATTCGTCGGTTCGTCGAAAATTAAAGTGTTGGCACCGGACAGCATCAGCTTGAGCAGCGACAATCTGGCCTTTTCACCGCCCGAAAGCGAGGAAACGCTCTTAAACACATCGTCACCTCTAAACAGGAACCTGCCCAGAATATTGCGCATCTCTGTATCGGTGTACAGGTGATAAGCGTTTTTTATCTCACCTAGCACTGTCTCGGTGTCGTCGAGCAGGAGCTGCCCTTGATCGTAATATCCAAAATCGACATTATGCCCTATCTTGAGATACCCGTCATCAGCCTCCTCTTCTCCCATGATGATGCGCATAAGAGTTGTCTTGCCAACTCCGTTTTCGCCGATAAAGCAGATTTTCTCGCCGCTCTTGACATCGAATTTGACGTTCTCAAATAGCTGCTTATCACCAAAGCTCTTGGACAACGCCTCTGTCATGATTACGTCCTTGCCGCTCTGAAAGTCGGCATCGAACGAAAGCTTTAGCTCTGCCTGCTTGAGCTCCGGCCTATCGAGCACGTCTAGGTGCTTAAGTCGTTTTTCTCTTGACCGGGCACGTTTTACCAGATGCTCCGTGTTATGCTGCTTGAATCGGCGGATGATCTCCTCCTGACGGGCTATTTCCTTCTGCTGTTTCTCATACTCACGGCGCATCACCTCTTCACGTTCATCGCGCTTCACAAGGTACTCTGAGTAATTTCCACGGTAATCCACGAGGTGAGTTCTGCGCATGTCGAAGATGCGACTGACAATACGGTCCAGAAAATATCTATCGTGAGATACAGCTATAATCGTCCCCTTGTAGCTTCTGAGGAACGACTCAAGCCACGCCAGCATCTTGAGATCGAGATGATTGGTCGGCTCGTCGAGCATCAGTATATCCGGTTTCCTCAGCACCATGCACGCAAGCGCCAGACGTGTCCTCTCTCCACCCGAGAGCATGCTTATCTCCTTGTCATGAGTCTCAGGATCAAATCCCATGCTCGCCAGTACTCCTGTAAGCTCGCTCTTATAAGTATACCCTCCCGCCAAATTATACTCGTCCATCAGATGAGTGTACGTCTCCAGATTCTGATCGAACCCGGGATTGCCAGTATCGGAGATAGCCTTTTCCAGTCTGGAAATTTCCTCTTCCATCTCGTGGAAATGCGTAAAGGTCTTGGCCGCTTCTTCAAGAACTGTCCCCTCTGAGAAGAAATGATTTTTCTGCTTGAGATACCCGACGACGTAGCCGCTGCGCACAAAAACGCTGCCGCTTGTCGGTTCATTCTCACCGGAAATGATGCCGAGAAGCGTAGTTTTGCCGGCTCCATTCGGACCGACAATGCCGACTCTATCACCTTTATTGATGGAAAACGAAATATCCTCCAGGATGATGTCAGTTCCATATGACTTGCATATATCTTTTGCGGACATTACAAGCATAGCTAAAACTCCAGTCCGGGACACGCGTCCAGCGACATATCCGCGAACTCTCCTTTCTTCATCTGATAATATGCAGAGCAGGCAATCATCGCACCGTTATCAGTGCACAGTATCTGCGCCGGCTTGAGAATCTCGATCCCCTTCTCAGCGCCCTTGTGCTCCAGCAGCTCTCTCAGCCTGCTGTTAGCTGCAACTCCTCCTGCTACGACAACCTTATTGCTGTCGTACTCTACCGCAGCAGCTATAGACTTATCGGCAATAACCTCCATTATGGACTCCTGAAATGATGCCGCAAGGTCCGGTACATTAATCTCGCGTCCCGCCTGTCTCTCGTTGTTGATATAGTTGAGCACCTGAGTCTTGAGACCGCTAAAGCTAAAATCATAGCTGCCATCCTCGAGGTACACTCTTTTAAACTCTATTGCACGCTTGTCACCTTCACGAGCCGCCTTATCTATCTTAGGTCCTCCCGGGTATCCCAGACCTACAACTCGGGCAACCTTATCCATAGCCTCTCCGGCTGCATCATCGCGCGTCGCGCCGAGTATCTTGCACTCGTTGTAATCATTGACCTTAATAATATTTGTATGGCCGCCGGAAACCACCAGTCCGATAAAGGGTGGCTCCAGCTCCTTGTACTCCAGATAATTTGAGGCGATATGACCATGCATGTGATTAACCCCGACAAGAGGAATGCCCTTGGCCCAAGCCATAGCCTTTGCTGTTGCCACACCTACAAGAAGTGCTCCGACAAGTCCCGGCCCGTACGCGACACCAATCAAATCCACCTCATCAATCGTGATTCCGGCCTCATCCAGAGCCTGCTCAATTACACCGTTGATATTCTCCAGATGACGCCTCGAAGCTATCTCAGGTACAACACCTCCGAATTTCGTATGAATCGCAATTTGCGACGATATGACATTTGCAAGCACCTCGCGGCCGTCCGCCACTATACCAACCGCAGTCTCGTCACAGCTAGATTCTATTCCCAGTGTAATATGCTTATTCTGATGCATAATCACCTGTCTCCCTCTTCATAATCAACGCGTCCTCGCCATTGTCGAGATAGTATCCCGGACGCACGCCGCACTCTGTAAATCCGCATTTTTTGTAAAGCCATATTGCCGGTTCGTTGCTCGCCCTAACCTCGAGGTTGATGGTGTAGACGCCGCCTGCCTCGAGCCTCCTGATCATAGACATGATAACAGCCTTTCCGATGCCGCGTCTGCGAAATTCCCCGCTCACAGCTATGCTGTTGAGATCTGCTTCATCCAAAACCGTCCATATATCCGCATATCCTGCAAATTCACCGTCATACTCCGCTGCCAGCACCATCGAGTTGTCGTTCTCCACGATATCGTAGTGCAGCGCATCCTTGCTCCAAGGTATGGCAAAGGTAGCTACATCGAGAGCATATATTGCATCCAGATCTTCAGCCTCTGCTGTTCTCACCAGAACGTGTGAAGCCTCGTTACAAACCGCATCTAACATTGGAGTTTACCTATCTTGCTGCTCAGCGTTCCTGACTCAAGGCGCATCTCTGCCTCGCTCTTTCTCATATAGTTAGGGATGAGCTTTTCGTAATTCACGACCGCACCTGCACGAAACCGCCTCAGTGCCAGCCTTGCAATCGGTGCGGCATCCTGATATCGCCAATCTACCGGCGCGAGTACAAAAGCTCCTGCATTACGAATCTCGGTTTCATACGCATCGATGCCGTCACCGACAAATACAAGCTCCGAATCAGTGACCTCCATCTGCTTAACCGCATTGAGAAATTCATCTATCATATATTGACGCTCCTCAATCACAGCCTTATAACCTTTGCCGGCTCGGACAAACAGGGCTCCATATAGCTGCCCCCTTCTAGCGTTGATGATAGGTGCAAAATACCTGACCGTCGGCTCAACATGCTCATCCGCCAGAGCTGCCATTCCCTCGAGAGAAGATACCGCAACACAAGGTAATTCGAGCACCTCAGCTATGGCTCTCGCAGTAGATACACCAATCCTTATGCCGGTAAATGATCCCGGACCTATCGAGGCTGCAACTGCGCTCAGCTTGTCAGGGATAATTGCTTCGTCCTGCAGACACTGATCAACAAGCACCATCACATCCTGTAAGTGATTCATCTCCTCATTAGAGCTTCGCGATACAGCCTTAGCAGCTCCATCAATAAGAGCAACTGACCCATATTTTCCTGTAGTCTCAATACTTAGAATATACATCTGTAAATTCTCTCCCCTTGATTTTCGCCGTACTTGATAATTATCACCTTTGCCTTGTCAGGAATGACATCGGCGACCAGGTCAGCCCATTCGACGACGCACACGCCGTTTGAATAGAAATATTCATCAGCGCCGATATCCAGCAGATCATCCCCACCGGACAATCTGTAGACATCAAAATGGAAGAGCGGCAATCTACCGCTCTTGTACTCTTTGACAATATTGAAGGTTGGACTGTCAATATTTTCCGTAACTCCCAGACCTTTGGCGATATACTTTGTCAAAGCTGTCTTGCCTGTACCGAGCGCCCCGATGAGGGCAACTATATCGCCCGGCTTCAGCTCTGAAGCCAGATTCAGTCCAAACTCTTCAGTAGCTTGCTCATTTTTAATATGTACAATCCGTTCTTGATCACTCATACGTTGTTCTAACCCTACCTGCAGCAGAGATTGTATACGGTAGCCGCAAAGATATTTGCCATCCTGCTATATGAATCGAGCGAAATCCTCTCGTCAGTCATGTGCATTCTGTCCTCTTCCCAAGGAAACAGTGCTCCGAATGCAAGAACTCTGTTGAAGTGCTTTGCATAAGTTCCTCCACCGATTACGATAGGCTCGCTATCCTTATCTCCTGAATACTCCTTGTATGCAGCCATTAGAGTCTTGACAAAATCGTCCTCAGGATCAATATAGATAGACTTCTCATCCATGACCTTGACGATGCCCTGATTAGCTCCCAGTACGCTCTCAATCCCCGCATAAACCTCCGTACTGTCAAAAGTAACCGGAATTCTGATGTTTATCTCCATCGTAGCTACTTCATCGTTAATCTCCATAGTACCCACGTTCACAATCAGCTTGCCTGATTTATCATCTGCAAGCTTGCACCCCAATCTCTCACCGTTGAGGTCAAACCCAATGTGGTCATTGTAAAAATCTATGAATTCTGTTACGTCATCACCTGCAAATTTCAGCTTTCCGAGGAATTCCATCAGAATACTGACAGCATTTAGTCCTTTTTCAGGAATTGATCCATGAGCTGCGAGTCCATGAGCCTCGACAGCTAACGATGTACCTGTCTTTTTGGCAGAGATATCATATCCGCTCTCCTCTGCATACCTCTTAACCCGCTCTGAAATCTCATCATATTTTGTTCTATCCTCGGAAGCGAGCACAGCTCTTGCCTGAGCAGGTACTGCATTTGCAGCCAAGCCGCCCTGCAGCTTGCTGATAACCAATCCTTCCTTGGGAGTATGCTTCTTGAGCTTCTGAGCTATATCAAAAGAAAGAATTCCTTTCTCTCCGTTGATAACCGGAAAGTTAGCATCCGGAGTAATTCCAAAATCAGGAAGGCTTGCAACATCTCTGTAATGCTCAACACTCTCCGTTCCATGCTCTTCATCCAGTCCGACAATTATCTTTATGTTCTTCTTAGGCGTAATTCCTGCATCCCTGATCGCCTTAATAGCGAACAGTCCGGCCATAACCGGACCCTTGTCATCAGATGTTCCACGGCCGTACATATATCCATCCTCAATAACAGGATTGAAAGGACCGTACATCCAGTCATCAGCTGCCGGAACGACATCAAGATGTCCGATAATACCAAATGTTTCGTCTCCGGGATCACCGGGGAACACTATCTCCCCTGCATAGTTATCATAGTTGTGAACTTCAAAGCCCATGCGCTTGCCAAGCTCCAGGAAATGTACGAGCGCATCCTGCACCCCTTTTCCAAATGGATACACCTCTCCGTCCGGAGTTCTTACGGCATCAGACATGGCGCTGTTGATTCTTACCGAATTGGCGAGCTCTTCAATCATTTCAGAATTTAACTTCTCTAAATTCTCAATGTAACCCATTTCTCTTGACCCTATTCCCTTTACTTGAATTACCAGCCCGCAGTTATCTTCTATCTTCAGCCTGATAATAACACGTGTATCTTTTGTATTTCCCCGCTTACAGAGTTTACTTTATCTTCTCCATTGTCTGTGCCACGGTCGTATCGTTCGTTACGTACAGCGAAATAATATTTCCCTTCTTAACAGTTGAAAGGTTTACCGACTTGACCGGATTTCCGTCCTTGTCGAATGAGAACACTCCGGTTACCCCCCGCACATCCGATAGCTTTGACAAAGCCTTCCGGATATCATCCGGCTTGGTCGAATTGGCCTTGTTGATTGCATTAATCGCAATCAAATATGAATCATAACCAAGAGCAGCGTTGCTAGTCGGTTCATTATCATCACCGTACTTGTTGGCATACTCAATCAGGAATCTCTGAGTTTCAGCAGTGATTGACTTGGTAGTAGTCTTGCCGGCACTAAATACTGAATCTGACGGAAACACCACCTTTATATTAGGATGTTTCTTCATCATTCGGGTAAAATCATAGTCATTCCATGTTGAATTCCCGACAAAGGTTATATTGCCTTCAAGTTTTTCCTTTTCGACAGTCTTAAAGAACAGGTCTGCCTTTTCTGTTCCAAACGGAATAAATACCACGTCTGCACCGGATTTTTTAATCTTCTTCACCAGCTTCTTGTATCCGGCAAAATCAATGTTTATATCCTCCTTATAAACTATCGACGATGTAGGTTCTGATTGCGCATCACCTGCTGCAGCTGTCTCAAGTTCACTGAGTTTGGAATTAAAGCCCTTTAAAAGTGCTGTGTTTGAGCTGTCGTTTCTGATGGAAATTGTCGCTATCTTGCGAGAATTGAGTACGCTATATGCATATTCAGCAAGTCCTGCACCTCTCTGCGATTCAGTTATGGAAGCCCTAAAATAATACTTGTTGTTCTCTGTAATCAGCGGATTTGCCGCAGAAGGAGTAATTGCCGGAATCTTGGCCTTCTCAATGTACGGCGAAGCTACCATAGAGTTGGCCTCTCCGGCACTTCCGATAATCACAGTCGGCTTCATCTTGATGAGGTTCTGAATTGCAGTCTTAGCTGAATTGATATCCGACTGATTGTCGACCCTGACGAGGTTAATCTTGATTCCATTTACATTACCGTATATCGAATTTGCCAGCTCGATACCTCTAATCTCTTCCTCTCCCTGCTCCTTGAACTCACCCGAGCTGGGCTCATAGATACCGATATTGATAGTGTTGGTATCTCCGACAACCTTCTTGTCTATGTAAGTCTTTTTAAAATTGTCAAAGGTCGTGCAGCCGCTCAGCACTACTGCCAGTAGCAGCAGTAGCAGCACCGCTGATGCCGCCTTAAATCTCTTGTTCCTAATCAATTCTCAAAGCCTCTTTCATATCTGCCTGTGTTTCAATAGTATTAATCTTACCGCGCAGCCTTGAAGCGCCCTTGATGCCCTTTGTATACCACGCTACAAATTTTCGCATCTCCCTGACCGCCGAGTACTCGTCCTTGAGTTCAACCAGTGCATCAAGATGTCTTATCATCATATCACTTATCTCGCTGACGGTCGGATTCGCCGGAATTTCATCTCCGCGAAGTGCCGCATTAAGCTCTCTAAAAATCCAAGGATTGCCCATCGCACCTCTTGCAACCATGACAAAATCACAGCCTGTCTCCTCCATCATGCGGACGCCATCCTTGCCATTAAATACATCGCCGTTTCCTATCACTGGGATGGACACGGCTTCCTTGACCGTCCTGATTATATCCCAGTCAGCGCTTCCCGTATAGAATTGCTGACGAGTCCTGCCATGCACGGCCACCGCAGCAGCTCCGGCACTCGAAATAGCCTTTGCAACCTCACGGGCGTTGATCGAAGCAGCGTCAAAGCCCTTTCTAATCTTGACGGTTACCGGTTTATCCGAGTTCTTTACCACAGCATATACCACGTCATATACCAGTTCAGGATCCTTCATCAGTGCCGCCCCATCTCCGTTCTTAACTACCTTGGGAACGGGACAGCCCATATTGATATCAATGATAACATTTGGATGCGAATTGAGCATACATGCAGCCTCCGCCATCACCTCCGGCTCACTGCCAAATATCTGAACGGCAGTCGGCCCTGTGTCTTCCGGAATATACAGAAGAGCTGGAGTCTTCCTATCTCCGTAGAAGAGACCCTTTGCACTCACCATCTCTGTGCAAGTCATAGCAGCGCCCTGCTCAGTGCACAGCATGCGCATGACTGCGTCGGTGACGCCCGCAAGCGGTGCCAACAAGAAAGGGTTATGCAGCTCTACACCGCCTATAACGTATCTGCTATCTGACATTATTAACGTTTCTTTCTCTGTGATTTGTTTTTCTCATAAATCAGAACCAGTCCATCAAGTGTCAGTCTCTTCTCCACGACATCAATACAGCTAATTCCATTCTCTACCATGGTAGCCATGCCACCGGTTGCGATAACCTTGATATCATCGTAGTTCTTGCCGTAATGCGCTACAAGTTCCTTCTTCATGCCTCCAACGATATATTCTGTAAGTCCCATGTGTCCGTACACGAGCCCTGACTGCATACTCTCGATGGTATTCTTGCAAATCATGTTGCCGGGAGCCTCAAGATCTACGTTGGGCAGCTTTGCAGTCTGCTCAAAAAGCGCCTTTGCGGAAATCTTGATTCCGGGCGCAATCGTGCCGCCAAGGTACTCTCCGTCCTCGGTGATAGCGCAGAACGTCGTAGCCGTCCCGAAATCGATGACAATAAGCGGTCCATCATATGCGTGATGTGCAGCAACTGCATTTACAATTCTATCAGAGCCAATCTGTCTGGGATCGTCACACTTAATCTTGAGCCCCGTCTTAACACCAGTCTCAACAACTAGCGGTGACACGTGCAGATACTTGAAGCACATATGCTGCAAGGCAAAAAGCAGCGAAGGCACGACCGAGGAAATAATCACATCGTCGATGTCGGATGGGTCAAGACCCTCATGTCTAAACATCTGCTCGACTAGAATCCCATATTCGTCTGCACTTCGCCTACTATCAGTGGCAAGTCGCCAGCTGGTAATGAGCTTCGACTTGCTAAATACGCCTATTACTATATTTGTATTCCCTACATCTACAGCCAGAAGCATTTTAGCGATCCTCCATTCTCCTTAGCGCCAGTGCCATGGTAAGACCGGGAATAATTCTATTGCCGGTCAGCTCCGCTCCGAGAATCTCGTTGATTCGCTTTAGTCTGTATTGAACTGTGTTGTTATGAATACTCATAAATTCAGCAGTTTTGTTGCTGTTCATGCCCGCATCAAGCACAAATGTCTCCAGCGTCTCCAGCAGCAATCTTCCCTTGTTGAGCGATACCTCTCTCTCGAAAGGCTCGAGCAGATCGAGATAAATCTTTTTGAGCACGTTGCTCTGCATCTGGATGTTGATACAGTTGCAAACCATCGACATTTCATACTTGGTAAACACCCTCTTATACGGGAATACCGCTTCGACGTCATTCCAAGTCTCATTTATCATCTTAAAGCCTTCAATTGCACTATCCAGCTCTTCGATGCCGGTCGAGTGGAAGATTCTCACATCCTTGCGACCCTCCTTGAGATCATCGTACATCTTGAGGCAGTCGTTCTTAAGCTGCATGCCCTTGTCTTCGCCTGTGTCGGCGTAAATCATACCGTAGTATTCATTGCCTTCAATCAAAGGCAGTATTCCAAAGCCCTTTTCAGCCTTATACTTCTCGAGAATATCCTGCGAAGTGCTGTTGTTTATTCCATTTGCATAGAACACGCTGATGAACTGTTTATTTTTGAGTCCGGCCTCATCGATCAGAGTGTAGCAGAACGTCAAATCACCTCTTATAGCCGACTTGATAAACTCTGCTCTCGAGTCTCTTTCAGGCGTGTACTTCCACATTCCCATTGCAAGCTCGATAATCTCAGCGAGCTTCTTAATCTCTGTCGCCGAGTAGTTATCTTCGTTGTCGACAATCATCAGAATGTGCTTCTCATTGTTGATATCAATGGTACCCCAGTAAGTGATGACATCGTTGATATTGACCTGTGTGAACATCGAAGAGTGAGATACATCTCTCTTCTTGGCTTGAACTATCGCGTTGTCTATAGTCTCCTCATGACGAGTCTCGATAGTCAGAATCGGGTTGAATTCTGTGGTCATAAGGATAGCCTGATAATCGTTATTGATGGCAGCTTCCTTGAGGGCGCTCTGGAAGTTGCTGTGCTTCTCAAAATTGAGAAGATGATAGATAGTGTTGTTAAGAATATTGTCGCTGTAATTATGTCCGTACAGAATCTTATCCAGAACCTGTTCCATCACAGCAGCGTATGTAATCTCCTTATCATCCGGAACGACAACGATGAGGAGTCCGTTGTCCTCGGCTGTCTTTATAACCTTAGGATCAACGGCTCTAACACCCTCTTCGTTGAGGAAAATTACGAGTGTGGCGATTGCCTTTTTGCCGAAGCCTACCACTATACGGCACTGAGCATCGATATCATCCTTGCAATTCCAGAAATGGGTCAGAACCATCTGTTCTTTAATTCCGTTACGTTCGATTCCCTTTTCATAATCAATCTCGTCGAAAACTGAGAGCGTGCGCACCCTTCGATCCATCTTTCTCTTGCATGAAATTACGGTGCTGCCTTTAAAAGCATCCAAATTAAGGCAATCTTCTACGGTTATCCTCATAATCTTGCTCCTCAATTACTGCTGATCAGAATCCTTGTGCTCATCAGCAGCTTCAGTATCTGTCTTCACTTCGTCATCTGTTGTAGCTTCAGTTGTACATTCTTCCTCTTCAGCGGCTTCAGGCTGCTTTTCAGAATCCTCCGTACCTTCTGCAAAAGTCGATTCCTCAAACTTCAGATCCCCGACCAGCACAGACTGTAACTCCTTGAGTCTTTCCTCCGCCTCAGCGCGTCTCTGCTCCTCTAGCTTCTCACTCTCCTTAGCCTCAGCCTCGTTCATCTCAGCGATTTCCTCCTCACGAGCCTTTACATTGTCAGCTAACTCCTCCGGAGTAACCTTCCCATCGTACAGGTCGTTGAACTGCTCACCATCCAGAGTCTCCACAAGCAGCAGAGCCTGAGCAACCCTCTCAAAGGCCTCGTCATGCTCCTTGAGAATTGCGGTTGTGTCTACGTAGCAGCTCTCCAGGATGTGCTTGATCTCGTTATCGATTTCAGACGCTGTCTCTTCGGAATAGTTCTGTCTGGTGGACAGGTCCTTTCCCAGAAAAACCTCCTCGTTAGAGCTAAAGCTTACAGGCCCCAGCTTCTTGCTGAATCCGTATTTGGTAATCATCTGTCTGGCAATTCCTGTTGCGCGCTCCAAATCGTTGCTTGCACCAGTGCTGATATCATCGAGCTTAAGCTCCTCCGCAACTCTTCCGCCAAGCAGATGCTTAATCATATTTACCATATCTCCCTTAGTCATGAAGAACTTCTCGTCCTCAGGCAATGACATGGTGAATCCACCTGCCATACCTCTAGGGATAATTGTAATCTGATGAACCGGATCCGATTTAGGAAGCGACTTCATCACGATTGCGTGTCCGGCCTCATGGTATGCTGTCAGCTTTCGCTCAGACTCTGAGATAACCCTGGACTTCTTAGCCGGTCCGGCCATAACCTTGGTTGTAGCCTCCTCTATCTCATCCATTCTGATCTTGGTTCCGTTACGTCTAGCGGTCAGCAGTGCTGCCTCGTTGACAAGGTTCTCGATATCCGCCGGTGAGAAGCCCGGTGTTCTCCTTGCCAATACCTCAAGCGTAACGTCATCCGCAAGAGGCTTGTTCTTGGTATGAACCCTGAATATTTCCTCTCTTGCCTTTACATCCGGCATACCGATAACAATCTGTCTATCAAATCTGCCCGGACGCAGCAGAGCCGGATCCAGCACATCAGGTCTATTAGTTGCGGCAAGGATAATGATGCCGGCGTTGCCGTCAAATCCATCCATCTCCACAAGCAGCTGGTTCAGAGTCTGCTCACGCTCATCGTTACCGCCACCGAGGCCGGCACCTCTCTTACGGCCTACCGCATCAATTTCATCGATAAAGATGATACAAGGTGCATTCTTCTTAGCCTGTTCAAACAAATCCCTGACACGGGATGCACCAACTCCGACGAACATCTCGACAAAGTCAGATCCTGAAATGGTGAAGAACGGCACACCGGCTTCGCCGGCCGTAGCTCGCGAAATGTAAGTCTTACCTGTACCGGGACTGCCTACGAGCAGGACTCCCTTCGGAATCCTTGCTCCTAAATTGGAATATTTGGAAGGGTTCTTGAGGAAGTCTACTATCTCCTCCAGTTCTTCCTTCTCTTCCTTGAGTCCGGCAACGTCTTCAAATTTTATATTTTTGCCGTTTTCCTTGTACAGCTTCGCCCTGTTCTTGCCAAACTGGAACGCCTTGTTGTTACCTCCCTGACTCATCATAAAGTAGAACAGGAATCCAAGTGCGACTACCATTATTATGGTTGGCAGAAGCGAGAAGAAGTTGACACTGCTCTCCGGAGGATCGCTGGCCAGCTTGAGCTTCCCCTCCTTAATCTGCGGGAATATGTAATTTGTCTCCAGCCAGTTAATCTCAATGGCGGAAGGAGCGTAAGCGTATTCCTTATCACCGTTCTTCAGCGTCGCAGTCATCTTGCGGTCTGTTATATTTAATTTCTCGTATTTACCCTTCTCTAGGTGAGTTGCAAAGGTTGAGAACTTTACTTCGGTGTTCTTGTGTGCCCCGTCATAGCCTTTATAAAAAGTGGCAACTCCGAGAACTACCACGAATATAATCAAATATATTCCGAAATTCTTAGTAAATCTCTTCAATTATCGTACCCCTCATCTTTTAAAATTATGTTTTTGAGCTAAAATTTGTTATTTTGCACAAACTGCGGTGTTATTTTATCATACGTATTAGAACAGTTCAAGAAACAAAACCCTCTTTGAGTTGTCGTCAATCTGATATTTCTGTGAATATTTTCCCCTCATCCGATAACGTTCGGATTTAAAATCATCACGCGGCAAAATCCACAGTATCTCGTCTCCGCATGCGATGAAATCGACCGTATCTCGAGCAGACTTTGGCACCTTCTCGTCGACCAGAAAATCCTGCAGTTTTTTGTTTCCCTTACCGACCGAGATGTAATCTGTAGGTCTTCGGGTTCTGAGTCTGATTGACAGCTTGGATAGAAGCTCCATTCCATCGCAGGGTTCATCAATTATGACTCCCCTAGACTCAGCGAGCTTGTCGAGATCAAACGATGCAAATCGCATCGGAATCACGGCTTCCTGTCCTATGTCCTCGCGCTTTACATTTGAAACCTTTTTCCTGTACTCCTCCGCGCTTAAAATGAAAGGCGTCGGGATCGGCACGTCTTTCCCTTTTGTAAGAACCTTTACGTCAGCCTGCGGCTGCCTATCCGTCAGTACGAGCTCACCATATCTTCGTTCTGCAATTACTCCACCCGGTAGACTGCAGCTCGCCGACGGGCTGTCGGATTCTACGATAGAAACAATTGCATTTACGAGATCGTAGGTAGGATGTATATCATTCTCTTCCAGAATAATGGCTGCGACGCGCCGTTTTACCGCAGCATGCATCCCAATCAAAGGTCCGATGCGGTAATGAACCTCGCACTTATCATCAGCTTCAAGCTCATGTTCATTATCATTGCACGTTCTACCTTTCCCTTCACATACATCATCGGCAATCGCAGTGTTAACCTTGACACGCGCAAAGGCGTCCTCGGCAGCTTGCATCATGTAGTCATCATCGCAAGCTGCAGTCTCACTCAGTCTGATTATCGACTTCCTTAACGACGGATTAAATTTCTTCTCCAGATCCGGTATTAGCTCAAGTCTAATTTTATTTCTGCTGTATATAGGCTTCTCATTGCTCTCGTCAATGTTGGGTTCGAGAGCTTTTTCCAATATATACTCCTCAATATCGCTTCGAGGAGTAGCAAGCAGCGGTCTCACCACCTTGTAACCATGCTCATCTAACCGCACCTTGGCAATACCGGCAAGTCCATGCACTGTTGTACCGCGAAGAATATGAAATAATACTGTCTCAACCTGATCGTCGGCGTTCTGTGCCACCGCAATCTTGATCCTATCTCTGTCCACTCCACCCGCCTCTACCGCCTTAGCAGCCTCAGTAAAAGACTCATAACGAACGTGACGGCCTGCCTCCTCCTCCGAAATTCTCTCCCTTAACGCTATTGCTCTACAATCATACACACGAAGTTCAAAGGGGACTCTCAGTTTATCGCAAATATCCTTAGCATGCTTTGCCTCTGCCTCGCAGTCTCCCGGTCTAATCCGGTGATTAACGTGTACCGCATAAAGGCTAAGGCTGTATGCGGACTTCATGGAATTCAACGCATAAAGAAGCGTCAGCGAATCGGGTCCACCCGAAAAACCGATAATTACCGAATCTCCTTTCGCTATAGTATTGCTAGCTATGATATTTCTTAGAATCTTATCCATCGTCTATGTTATCCGTACAAATTTATTATAATTTCACCTATCTGTCGCTGTCTATGTTGAAGAAACGCCTTGCGTTTGTAGACGTAATGCGCGCCGCTTCCTCATAGTCCAGGCTCTTGAGCAGCGCCATTCTCCTGACCGTGTATTCAATATATGGCGATCTGTTAGCTCTTCCGCGCTTAGGCTCCGGTGCCAGAAACGGTGCATCCGTCTCACTCATTATATACTCTAGCGGTATTCCCTTCAGCACCTCTACCGTTTTTCTCGCATTTTTGAAAGTCAGCGGTCCTCCAATTGAAAATGTCGCACCGAGCTTTACATACTCACGCGCAAGCTCGAGCGATCCAGAGTAACAGTGAAGCTGCACTCTTGCATCGGAAATCATTTCACCGTTTTCATCCGGGCGCAATGGGAACCAGCTCTTGCGCTCCTCGCTGAACGCGCCTTCTTCGAGAAGAATATCCTTTGTCAGTCCATCTGCATCCCGCGTATGAATCAGCATAGGCATCCTGAGCTCATTGGCAAGCCGTATCTGTTTTCTGAACAGCTCCACCTGTTCATCCCTTGAATCCTTCCCGTAGTAAAAATCAAGTCCTATTTCACCGACAGCCTGAACCTTGGGTGCACCTGCAAGCTCTCTGATCGCTTCTACGTCGGCATCCGTGACAATCATTGCCTGATCCGGATGCAGTCCTACAGTCGCATAACACCATGGATAATCAGCCGCATCCTTTATAGCCTGCTTGGAGGATGCAACGGAATCTCCGACATCTATGATAAAGTCGACGTCGGATTCTGCGATTTCCTGCGCTCGTTCAGCCCTCTCAGCCTCGCTGAACTCTGCATAATTCAAATGAGTATGTGCATCAAACAGCATATAACTAATCCTTTTCTCTATTATCAAAAAGCCTCAAGTATGAACTTGAGGCTTCATTCGTTTTTATTTCTTGCGGTTATTTGATTTTATTGCAACCTTTTCCTGCTGTGTGTTTGAAAGGATTTTGATTTCTTGCGCCACATCCAGTCTAGGGAAGAGAGGATTACCTTTGTGGACTCTTGCTCCAACCATCATGCGGAATACCTCAAGGTTAGACCACTCAGGCTCTACGTCGGAGAGTCCAAGCTGATCTCTCATCCTCTCGGAGGCAGTATGCATGTAAGGGATAATCAGAATTGAAATCATTCTAAGTGTCTCCGCGAGGTTGCTCATAACTGTATCGAGCTCTGCCTTCTTGCTCTCATCCTTGGCGAGCACCCAAGGCATCTTCTCGTCGATGTACTTGTTGGCTCTGGCGATTACAGCCCAGATTTCTTCCAGTGCGTTGTTGAAGTGAAAATCATCCATATGAGCTTCAACCTTTGCCGCACATCCCATAGCTGTATCAATTAATGCCTGATCAATCTCATCCTCTGTAGTGGCCTCCGGAACAATTCCATCGCAGTATTTCTCAATCATGGAGACTGTTCTGGATAAAAGGTTACCCAGGTCATTGGCGAGGTCGAAATTGATGCGGTTAAGCATGATCTCGTTGGTATACACACCGTCCTGTCCGAAAGTATACTCTCTGAGAAGGAAGTACTTGAGCGCATCAATTCCATATCTGTCGATGAGAATCTCAGGATCAACGATGTTGCCCTTTGACTTGGACATCTTGCCTCCGTCGATCAGAATCCAGCCGTGCCCCAGAACCTTCTGCGGAACCGGCTCATTCATGGACATAAGCATTGCCGGCCAGATAATGGAGTGGAATCTAACGATTTCCTTTCCTACGAGGTTAATACCCGGCCAGTACTTCTTGTACATCTCTTCGTCTTCGCCAGGGAACCCGAGAGCGGTAATATAGTTTGACAGCGCATCCAGCCACACGTAGATAACGTGCTTCTCATCAATTGGCACCTTAATGCCCCAGTCCAATGACTCTCTGGAAATGCATAAATCCTCAAGCCCATGCTCGACGAACGCAATCATCTCCTTCGCACGAGACTCCGGCTGCAGGAACTCTCCATTGCCGAGCAGCTCGGTAAGCTTGTCAGAATACTTGGATAGCTTGAAGAAATAAGCATCCTCACTCATCTTCTTGACCGGTCTGCCGCAGTCCGGACATTTACCGTCAACCAGCTGGCTCTCAGTCCAAAAGGATTCGCAAGGTGTACAATACCATCCCTCATATTTTCCCTTATAGATATCTCCGCTGTTGTACATCTTCATAAAGATATCCTGCACGCGCTTCTTGTGACGTTCCTCAGTAGTCCTGATGAAGTCATCGTAGCTGATTTCCATCGTCGCCCACAGCCTCTTGATGGTATCGACTATCGGATCGATATATTCGATAGGTGTAACACCTGCCTCCTGTGCGCACTTAGCAATCTTCTGTCCGTGCTCATCAGTACCAGTCAGAAATCTGACGTCATAGCCGGTCAGTCTCTTGAATCTGGCCATCGCATCAGCCATAACCGTGCAGTAGGTATGCCCTATGTGCAGCTTAGCGCTTGGGTAATATATAGGTGTAGTAATAAAAAATGTTTCCTTTTTTTCAGCCATCATTATCCCTTTCAAGCTATATATCTATGCCAAATATCAGAGCTTAGTATACGCCGTAATCCTCGTCGTCCTCGCCCCAGTCTACATCTGACCAGTCATCCTCAACGAAAATCTCGTCAAAAATCTTTTTTGTTGCAACAACAAGTGTAGCTCCGACAATAAGTCCAAATCCCGCAATCTTCATGCTTGTCTTGAGCATCTTATGTCTTCTCGCTACCTTCCCCTCTTCAATCAGTAAAGTCTTCTCTGCATCTGTCATATGTTTTCTTCTAGCCATTATATCCTCCTTGCCTTCAAGGCAACAAAACACGAATATATTACTCTCGATTATATCCAAATAGCGTGATATTATCAACCTCTAGCCATTATCTTTCCCTCCACCTCCACATTGTACTCATTGTGAACAAGCAGGGGGGCATGAGATTACCGAAGCAGCTCCAGGCAAGAGAAAAGCCCCGCCCATTGCTTGGCGAGACTTTGTCTATAGTCTGAGGCGGCTGATTTCAGCTGCCTTTTCTCATACATGTTGGATTATTAATAGTTGCTGCTGACAAGCGATCGCCGATTACTTCCTGTGATCGGCACCTATATCCAGACCCGTCTGGAATGCCTTGTCGTTTAGAGGGATCACCTTAGGCTTGTGCTCAAACTTGTGGTGAATTCCGTCGTAAATAACCTGCTCCGGTACTGCGTTTGAATAGCCAATGTAAGCTCCAAGCATTATGATATTGAGAACTCTTGGGTTACCCATCTCGAGAGCCATCTCTGTAACAGGAACCGATACAACTGTGATGTCATCTCTTTCGATTGGATCCTTAACGATCGAGCTGTTGATAAACAGCGTGCCGCCCTTCTTAAGAGTTGGAAGGAACTTGTGTAGTGAAGGTCCGTTCATTACCACAAGGTCATCAACACTGTTAGATACTGGTGCACCAATATCTTCATCAGAAATTACAACGTAGCAGTTAGCTGTACCACCTCTCATAGCTGCGCCATAAGAAGGGAAGAAGGTTACGTTGAGATCTGTTGACTGGCAAGTAGCTTCTGATAAAAGCTTGCCCATGGTCATTACACCCTGTCCGCCGAATCCGGCAATCATCAAATTTCTTTCCATTCTAAACCTCCCTACTTAGCTTCTGCGCCCTTGTCTCTTACGAGACCTAGAGGGTACTCATTGAACATGTCATTCTCGAGGAACTTGAGCGAATCAAGTGTGCTCATTCCCCAGTTAGTTGGGCAAGATGTTACGATCTCTACGAGAGAGAAGCCTTTACCTTCTATCTGATACTGGAACGCCTTCTTGATCGCCTTGCGAGCCTTGACTACATTCTGAGGAGTGTTGCAAGATACTCTCTCAAGATAGTAAGGAGCTGTCAGCTGGTTGAGGATCTCAACGATGTGCATTGGATACCCGTGAAGCTCAGGCTTTCTACCCTCCGGAGCTGTTGTAGCATTCATTCCGATAAGTGTAGTAGGTGCCATCTGACCACCTGTCATACCGTAAATTCCGTTGTTGACGAAGATTACGGTGAAGTTCTCACCCCTGTTAGCAGCGGACATTGTCTCTGCCAGACCGATAGAAGCGAGGTCTCCATCTCCCTGGTATGTGTAAACGAGTGAATCAGGGGATGATCTCTTGATTCCCGTTGCAACTGCGCAAGCTCTGCCGTGAGCGGAAATTGTAGCATCGTGAGCAACGTAGAACTGGCCGAGTCCACAGCAGCCTACACCCTCAACTCTTACCAGCTTGTCCAGCTTACCGAGCTCCTCCGCAGCCTCACCGATTAGCTTGTGCACTGTACCGTGCATACATCCCGGACAAAATCCGGATACTGTATCAGGAAGAATTCCTTTAGTTCTTGAATAAACCTTTGCCATCTATAGTACCTCCTTAATCAGTTCACGAGCAGCTTCCATTACCTGATCATTAGTCAGAAGCTGACCACCGGATCTTAGGCACTCCTTGATAACTGTTCTGCCCTTAACTGCGTGATCCACATCCCATCTCATCTGAGCAGGAATGGACATCTCAACATCGAGAATTCCCTTAACTCTGTTGAAGTCCAGGTTCTCGAACACCTCATATGGGAATGGAGAAATCTTAATTGGTCTAATCATCCCAATCTTAACTCCTTCTTTTCTGAGTTCTCTTACGATAACCTTGCCGATACGAGCGGAGATTCCGTATGCTGCGATGATAATCTCAGCATCCTCTGTCTCAAGCTCTTCATATTCAACGTCCTTATCCCAAGTTCTGTAGAGCTTATCAGCCTCGATGTTAACAGCCTCTTGTCCTGTTCCTACTGAGCCGGGTCTGCAGAATGCGTTCTCGCCAACGGGGTGACCTACGATAGCTCTGTAGTTGAATGCGTCTCTGAGCTCAGCGATTTCCTCTTCAGACTTCATTGGAGGAAGAACTACCGGCTCCATGATTGTTCCCATAACTCCGTCTGTGAGTACGAGAACCGGGTTCTGATCTCTTTCAGCATAGTCAAATGCCTTATATACCATATCTACGCACTCCTGAACTGTGGAAGGCGCAAGAACAATCATCCTAAATCCACCGTTTCCGGAAGCCTTGGTTGCCTGTAGATAATCCTGCTGTGCCGGCTGGATAGCTCCGATTCCGGGGCCGCCTCTCTGTACGTTTACATAAACTGCCGGCAATCTGGCAGATGCGCAGAAGGAAATTCCCTCCGAATACAAGCTGATACCGCAGCTGGATGAAGAGCTCATAGCTCTGATACCTGTCGAAACAGCACCGTAAAGCATGTTTACGGAAGCTACTTCGGACTCACCCTGTACAAATGTTCCGCCTACCTCAGGCAATCTTCTTGCCATATACTCAGGAATTTCGTTCTGTGGTGTAATCGGATAACCAGCAAAGAAACGACATCCTGCCCTAACAGCTGCTTCCGCAATAGCTTCACAGCCCTTCATAAATACACGTTCTGCCATATCGTTCCTCCTTTACTAATCTCTCCAAACCTCAATACAAGCCTCCGGGCATATCTGCGCGCACATAGCGCAGCCGATGCAATTTTCCGGTGTAGCTGCAACTGAATAAGGATATCCCTTAGAGTTAACATTTTCACCGATAACGAGGACTTTCTTCGGACATGAAATCACACAGTACTGGCACGACTTGCACGCCTCGGCATTGATTTCGACTCTACCTTTAGCCATCAACATTACCTCCTTAAATAAAATGTTTTAGCGATCAACCCATGAATAAGTCAGGAACAACTCGATCGGGAACAAATATCTGTCGGTCCTGGCACTAGCCTCCTCAAAGATATCCTCCCTAACTACAAGACTGCCAACGGTTACAAACTCTCCAAGCATCTCATCGAGCTTCTCAAGCCCTTCCATGAAGTCTTCAACACTCGTCCGGTAACCCAGATTAGGATTACCTAGAATGTAGATGCGATTCAACCTGGCCGCAGTGACAATTTCGCTCATGGTCTCATTAATCGACTGCAGACTCTTGGTCCACGGTCTAAACGGATTAATGATGTACACAGGAACCGTATTGACATCCTTTAACAGATGTGAGTACACGCCGACAACTCTCGACGCATTGTGTCCGCCGCCGATATCAAGAATCGTATACACGTCCTTGTCCATAAGCGACTCGGCAACACCTCCAACAACCGTTGGCGCATCAAGAAATTGCAGCTGATAATTTATCTCTACACCCTTATGGGCGAATGCATCCTTCATATCTCTGGAGCGGTATAGGGGCTTGCTCTGATCCATGTCGAACACCTGAACCCTGCTGCCGGTCTTCTCTGCCAGCTTGGCAGCTACGTTCAAGACTATCTCGCTCTTGCCACTTCCGGCTTCTCCTATAAATAAGAAATTTTTCTTCTCATCGAGAAGATCTCCGAAATTCTTGTCCATCTCGTAGAAAATACTCATCCAACTACCTCATCTACAAAATATTTCATATAATTGGCCCCATGTCCGCATTTTCCGGCAGATCGGAGGACATACAATACGCTACCTATCTCAACAGATTTTCACATTCAGAAGCTGTGTCCTGCAGTCTTGGGATTACAGAGTAAAGACTTCTGACCATCCTCTCCTTGTATCCGCTGACGCTGATCGCACATATAGCAGTTCCGTCTGTCGATAAAACCGGTGCGGCTACACATACGAGGCCTTCTGTAACCTCTTCCATATCGTAAGCCAGCTTCTCCTCCTTGACCTCTTCAAGAAGCATCTTGTACTCTTCCTTATCAACAATGCTCTTGTCTGTCAGACGAACGTAATCTATCTCGTCTATCAGCTTGTCCGACTCCCCTGAAAAAGCTGTGAGCACCTTGCCAGCTGCGGTCAGGTTGAGGCTCATCATCTCCTCCGAGCTGACCACTACGGCAATCCCCTGATATGGATTCTTACGAATAGCTATGTATGACTTTAGCCCTTGACGCACGGAAACAGTTACCGCCAGACCGCATTTTCTGCACAGCCTCGCTACCGGTTCGTCAAGCATGTTCACGATCTGCTTCTGTATATTAGTATTGCGGCTCAAGGTGAACACTCTATCGGTCAGATAATAACCACCATCAATTTTATCCTTATAGATGTACTTCATCTCCTCAAGCGAATTGAGAATTCTGCTTATTGCAGCGTTGGAAAGTCCCGTCTGCTGCGCTATAGAAGTTAACGTCAGGCGACTCTGAGATTGATATAAATCCAGCACTTTCAACGCCTTCTCAAGTGAACTGTTGCGCTCTGCCATAGGATCTTCCTTTCACTACCTTTTCACAATTCAAAATATACTATCTGGGTTCGAGTTAGTCAACATAAATCGGCAAAATTTTTCCGTATTTCGAGCATTTAATTCGTTATGCGGAAAATATCGGTTGATAGAATTTTTAGTTCCGAGATTGATATTGACAGTGCAAATTTCTTATTAGACAATAGAACCACTATGAAAATCTTGAGTATAAGCACACAGAAGCCGCACTCGACCGGTAGCGGCGTATATCTGACCGAGCTCGTCAAATCTTTTGATCACTCCGGACACGAACAGGCCGTAGTTGCCGGGGTGTATCACGAGGATGTTTTGGAATTTCCCGAATCCGTCCGCGCATATCCCGTATATTACTCGCACGACGAATCGCATGGCGATATTCCATATAAGATACTTGGTATGTCCGATGTCATGCCATACCCTTCCACCCTGTACAGCTCGGTCTCGGAGGATATGGCAGAAGAGCTCTACGCAGCTTTTGGAAATGCGATCGGAAAGGCTATCCGCGATCTCGATCCGGATATCATCCTCTGCCATCATCTATTTCTGCTCACCGCTATGATGCCGGATATAATAACAGATTTTGCCGACGAAAGCTTTCATGGAAAAATCTATGGAATCTCGCACGGTTCCGACATAAGGCAGTTTCAGAGCTGCGATTTTCTACAGGACTGCGTTAAGTTCGGAATCAAGCGGATTGACGGAATTTTTGCTCTGCATGACGAGCAAAAGGCGCAGATTACAAACCTGTATGGAATTGATACTAACAAGATCAAGGTCATCGGCAGCGGATACAATGATGAAATATTCAACAGAAGTTCGGACAGCCTTGCTGCTGATGGGATTAAGGCTGACACTCTTAATTCGCACAATGATGCCGCAGATAAGCCTGCAACGGATAAATCCGAAATCGATAAGCTGTGTTCGGATATTCCTGAATCATACGGCTTTGAATCAGATAAGCCGTATAGAATTATCTATGCCGGCAAGCTCAGTACGGCTAAGGGAATTCTTCCTCTTATAGATGCCTTGTCTGAGCTGTATTACGATCAGAAAATTCCCGCTTTTGAGCTTCTGCTTGCCGGCGGTTGTCAAGAGGAAGGAATCGCCCGGAGGCTATCGGGGAAGCCGGTTCTGAAAGCGGGCAAGCTCGGGCCGCGCTCGTGGAATGCTGAAACCGCACCGAATCCGGGCGTAACCGCCGGTGCCGATCAGGTCTTCAACACCGGCACCGAAGCGCTGCCGTTTCCGGCGCGCTATCTCGGAATGTTGTCCCAGCAAGAGCTCGCCACAGCATTCCGAGATAGCGACATATTTGTCCTGCCTTCATATTACGAAGGACTTCCTCTTGTTCTCATAGAAGCTATGGCGTCCGGGGCGATTCCTGTCTGCACAAGCCTTCCCGGCATCAAAGGCTGGCTGTCCGACAAGGTTCTATATGATAATACCATCCTCATAGAGCCGCCTATGATGAAAAAACCCGGAATACCTTATGATACTGAAATTCCGAATTTTAAGCGAAGACTCAAGTTCGGGATCAAGGAAGCGTTAAAGCTTGCAGCAAACAGAAGAAGCAATCCTCATTACGTATACCCCGATACACACATGGCATCTTGGGATGGTGTGACGGATGCTATAATCAGCTACTGCTCATTAAACACCGATCGGGACAGATGAGCAGCGCTCACATATATCACATATACATTAAGTTAATATGTGTAAGTTTCCTTTTGCTCTCCACATAAGATATATGGGCGATGGTATAATTTAGCTGTCTTTAATCAACCGGATGATCGAATACAAACATTTAGAAAGGCACGTATCCTCGTGACCTGATTTTTTGAAACGAACCGGCATCCTTACAGGTGCTTTTAGAATAAAAGAGGTATAGAAATGAACGAAATACAGGCAAGGGAGCTTATAGTAAAATACTCCTCCGACTTTACAGATAGATACACTAAGGGCTATGGATCAATTATTATACGTGTTGATAACGACACCTATTTAATGTCAAAGCCGGGACTGGTTCTTGATACAATCAAAAATTCCGATATTCGGCTATATGATATAAAGACCGGTGATGCAGGCAAGCTCTTGAGTTCAAGAAGGGATATAAACGTCATGATATTTGCCTGCACGGAGCCTTCTGCGCTCTACTCCTCAACTGCAAAGCTCATGAAGCCTGCGCTATATGATTTGGCAGGGCTTGTCGGTCAGGATGTCAGAGTCGCCGAGGATACAACATCAAAGCAGCTGCTGGCCGCACTCAAAAACAGATCCGGTTGCTTAGTTCGGGGAAAAGGTATTTTCAGCGTCAGTGACAACATGAAAGATGCTGTCTCAATAGTGAAGATCATAGAGAAGAGCATAGAAGCCGAAATGTATGGAAGCAAAATCGGAGGCATCAAGCATTTGACTGATGAAGAGGCTATCAGGACGAACAGAATACATAACAGTATGTATTCAAACGTCAACTCAGACGGGCAGGTTGATTTTGTAAATATTTCCCAAGACGAATTCAAGATAAGAAATGACATGATTGATTGCAGTCACAAGCTCAAGTATCTTGGTCTATTCCACGGTTCATGGGGCAATATGTCCGTTCGACTCAATAGTCAGGAGATGCTTATAACTCCATCTGCCATGGAATACGTCAACATTCGTACCGAGGACATAGTCAAGGTGGATATAAATACGCTTGAATACGAACATATTCAAAGAGTTCCTTCCAGCGAATTTGATTTGCATGCTGCCATTTACAGAGCCCATCCTGAATGGAACGCAATTATCCGGACTCACTCGCACGGTTTAAGCGTGTTCGCCGCAGCACAAGCCGGTTTCAGAATTTCCGATCCCGGACTTCATGCGATTCTGGGGGACGTAAGCGCAAGCAAGCACGTTGAGCCGCATACACCTGAATTTATTGACAGCGTTCTCACAGCACTTGAAAACAACAGCATCTGTGTCATCGCAAACAGGGGTCCTATTTTCTGTGCTGAAAATCTCGATGACGCTTCCGTAATGGCTGACGCAATTGAGGAGACGGCATGTAATATGCTCGGCTATGGCGAATCGTTGATCAAATCGGATCTTCCTGAAGACAATTAATGATTTGTGAATAAATTTTGGCTATTCGTAATAAAATATAGGTGCTGCTCTTACACATAAAATCGAGGAAACCGACATTCGATCGGTTTCCTCGATTTTTTAAGCTCAGTTCATTTTACGTCTTTTGACCAGCCCGAGAATTACAGAAGCACTGCATAGGAGGAACAAATATCCTCCGCCGACATTATCGTCTCCTGTTTTTGGTGATGTTTTGTTCGTTGATTTATTGTGCGGTAACCCCCCATTTTGATTGACGATTTCTCTATTTGTAATCTCGAACTCCCCGCCCTTATAGAGCTTATAGCTTACAGCATATTTAGTACCATTAAGGGTAATCTCTTTATCCTTGACTTTGACGCCCTTATTGTCGGTTTCGATAATCCTATAGCTTGCACCGTTTTCATTCTCAACCTCGATTACCTTAGGACTGCCGGTAACTATCTTGTAAGGTATGTAGCTGCCGTTGCCATCCTTCTGATTAATTACTTCAGTCTTACCGTTCAGTATTTTTTCAACAAGGAAATAAGCCTCCCTTTGTTTCTTTCCTTCCCACTTCTTAGTTACGTGAAGCTTTTTCATAGGAGTAAATTTCCACTTACCATACACAATCTCATCTTTTGTCACTTTGACAGATTCGACTATGCTTGTGTCGAGATTATCCTTGTCTGTAGACCAGCCGGTAAACTCCCATACGCCGTTCTCCCCGTTTTTGGGTGCAACGATTCTTTTTGGTGCCTTGTTCAGGTTAACGACCTCTTCATGTCCCAGTCCGGTTACTTTATTCGGAACAGTGAATCCTGCAGGCGAATCACCTATCACTCTGTACTCCAAGCTATATGTGTTGACATTTATAAGCATCGGTACAGTTATATCCAGCTTTGAAAGGTCTTCCTGGAAACGAACACTGAACCTTTGATCAGTTCCTTCCTTTGAAGGTGTCCCTTTTATATCTACGACCGTCCGCTTCGCAGTTTCATCATGCTTTGCAGCTTCCGCAGAGAGCCCATCGGGAAGTGTTCCTATAACACCAATCTTGTCGTAATGCAGCTGCACTGTGGTTTTTTGCCCGAAAGAACCGGGATAGTACGTGTATGGAAAATCCGGAAAAATCAGCGATTCACTATATGGCTTGCCCTTTACAGCGTCCGAAAGACGGTTGCTCTTCAGCTTGACTCCTACCACAGATGATGTGCTCCCGTACATATTTGAGGAGCTTGCAACATGTCCGAAGGATGTATCGGATATGTATGTCACACCGTTACCTTTGTTCACAACAGTACAATCTGTAAATTCGCTGTTCGAAACGTTTGACGTACCAAATGTAGTCAATCCCGAATTGCTCGAATCAAACTTGCAGTTCACAAAATTGATATTTGCACCTGCTTCAACCTCTACCGGTCCGTCAAAGGTCTTGCCGTTGACTGTTTCTTTTCCGCTATAGATAGTTTTAGTCAGTTTGGCATCATACAGCTTGGCAATCATAGCTGCGTCCATCTTACCGTTTTGACCTTCGTACATAACCTCTCCGTTAGCCTTAAACGTGTAGACATATCCGATGCCGGATTTATACTCTTTACTCGTTTCAACCAAGTAATAATGAACACCGTCGGCAGAATACCATATCGATATCTTCTTCGTTCCGGCTTCTCCCGTAATCTTCTCATATACCGCACCCCACTTATCGCCGTCGGTAAATCCGTACGCTGCGCTTCCGGACTGTACGGAAGCATCGTAAGGCTTATATACATCTTGCGTCCTGCTTTCGGCAGAGACAGGATGTATTCCGCAAAATACAATGCTGAAAACCAGCATTAATACAAATACGGCTCCTTTTCTCCTTATATAGCTCATTACTTTCCCTTTCATATAGTGAACCTGCTGTGCTTTCAGATAATCTATCACTGATTTATCTAAAATCGGCACATACTATCTCAATGGAATACGACTTACATACTCACCAGATGAGTTAGTTCGTATTAACTAACTCTTCTGGCAGTCTAACATATGGATTTTAAGAATTCAATATTGTAATAACACAAATAGCACAATTTTTTACTATTACTCGCTAACTATCGGTAGTCACTATTAAAGCTTACTAATCTCCGCTACGGTAGTCAGAAAGATGCCGCCAGGTTTTCTATCACTATTCGGTATGTGGTGTTTGAACTCGTTGACCCGTACATTTACGTGTTGATGCAATATAAGACACATTGAACATTAAAAACTCCTGACACTCCTTCAAATTCAGTCTGCTATGCTTATTAGAAGTTGTCCGTCCACATGTACAGAGCGGATATCAAATAAAATCCTCATAATTGCAATAGATAAAAAGACGAGGTTAAGGTATACTAACTATATAAATATATTTTTTTGGTTGAGATAAGGAACTATGATTAGTATAAGATACAGGTTAACTGAATTTATGTTCAGGCATTTTGTAAAGCCGATGATGAAAAACGCTGCAACGGAACCGGAAAAGTTTTTTGAAAAGCAGTTGAAAAGACAGCAGTCTGTGCTACCGCTTAAAAAGCTTCATAGGAAATATAATTTTGAAGAGAGAGAAGCAAACGGTACTGTATACTACGCAATCAGTCCGGAGGGCAGTCTCGCAAACGGCGTTGTTCTGTACTTTTTTGGCGGCGGATATTTTATGCCGGGAAATGCAGGTGATTTTGAGTTCGCTCAGGAGATGGCAAATGAAACGAATGCTGATGTATGGCTGGTGTGGTATCCTTTATTTCCAAAAGCTTCGGCCTTGGAAATTGTAGAAGCGGGAGTTAACGTATACAGAGAGGCTTTAAGAGCCTTTAAGCCGACAGATATCACCTTTTTCGGTCTCTCGAGCGGAGCTTCCCTGGCTCAGAATATATGTATTCATATCGTCGATAAAAACCTCAATCTCCCTATGCCGGATAAGCTTATACTGCATTCTCCCGCCTTTCGAATTCCCCCCACAGAGAAGCAGAAGGAAAGGATGGCACAGCTCGACAAGCTGGATTGTGTAGTACCTGTCGATTACATCTCTGAAAATAAGGCTATGGATATTGTAAATTTTACAGGAGCGGAATATATGAAATCCAATGTAGATTTCTCTTGGAAAGGGCTCCCTGATATATATGTAATCTTCGGCTCACATGAGGTGCTGCTGGCAGAGCTTGACGAAGCAAAGCAAAAGGCTGCGTCTGAAAATGTTGTGATGAGAGCTTATATCGGCGAGGGAATGATGCACACATGGGCAGCAGCGGGCTTTCTGCCTGAATCAAGGCATGTCAGAAGCAAAATTTACAGCATTATAAGACAGGATTCAGAGCTGAAATGGGAAAACGCCTAACACGGTGCAAAAGCTTCAACGAGAGGCCGGTATGCCGATATCATTTCATCCGTTACAAGCTTGGAATTGACAGCAATACTGCCTAATCCAAGTCCCGGGTAAATCAACGCATTGTTAGCCTGTCCTATCTCATATGTCACTCCTCCATAATGAACAGGATCTGCGGGAATTCCTCTAATTCAAGTTTTCTTTGAATACGTTGATCTGTTTGAAATGTACTTATTTGTAACGTTATTGACATACTGCTGAATGATGGATATAATTCAAACAAATAGTTAGATAAGACTAACTAACTGTTATCCTCTTTTTACTATATCAGCAAGGAGTATTTGTCAAATGAAAATAAATGTGCGTGATCACTTGTTATTTCACAGGAAAGCAAAAAAACTCTCTCTTTTTCCTATACTAATTCTTTGTGCCGTCATCATACTGCCACTGACAGGAGTTTCAGCGGTGACAGGCAGTGAAATTGCCGCCGACGGAACCTATAGCAGCAACGCGGCAAAGGTAAAGCGTTTTAATTACAATCCTTTAATCACCATCACCGTTAAGGACGGAAAAATTGCAGCTTTCAATGTCAATGCCGACATGACAAATAAACGAAATCAGAGATATATGAAGCGAGCCGGAAATCACTTCGAAAAAGCCCTGCTCGGCAAACCTGCTTCTCAGGATTCGGTTGCGGCTGTCGATTCAGTCAGTCACGCTACTCTGTCCTCCAATGCAGCCCGGGATTCCGGCAAGGCTGCGCTCGCTGCCGCTCCGAAAGCACAAGGCGGAGGCAGTGATCCTAATCCTCCGGCACAAAACGATAACTTTGTCATCACTTCCGGAAATCATCTGCAAAGTATATATATGAACAATAAAGCGGCGATGGAGTCGGCTTCAAGCTGGGAATTTAAAATCGAAACCATCTTCATCGGTTCTTCAAACGCCGGTGACCCGAATTTCTCCATACCTAAGGCTTTGCAAAGAATGAGCGGGGACGCATCTCGTCCGGGCGGCACCGAAATTACACCATATCGGTATAAATCCGGCAATCATGGCCTCATTTTCCGGAGCGGGACGAAAACCACCGTTGAAAACTTCACTTTCGGCAAGGACAATACATTCGGTTCTGTGGATCTTCATGTGAAGAACGGAGCAAAGGTTCACTTTAAAAACTGCATTTTAAAAAATCAACTGAGTGTGGAGGACGGAGCAGAGGTTGTTCTCGAAAATTGCACTGTAATGGGCTCAATTGACTATAAAACCGCTAACATTGTATTCAAAAACGTTACCTTAACCGATCCATCCGGCGGAATTGGACTGAACATACCATCAAATATTCTGCGGCAGGCGACAGCCGGCAGGTACTATAATCACAACTTCAGTCTTCCTGTTACGCTGGATAAGGGCAGTCAGACTGCAGCACTGGATACCTTCAGAGCTGAAACAAGCATTGAAGGCTTGAATATCGGTAAAAATAAAACCGAAAACAATCATGCCACCATCACGGTGACCGGAACTCCGTCAAAGGCGGAATATAATGCACGTATACTCGTAACATTTAAGTACAATAATGCACAGGATACAGGGTTTGGATTTGCAATCCCTTACTATCTGTCTGTCAGGCAGGCTCCGATCCGTACAATCACTTATGATCTGAACGGCGGAAAGCTTGAGGGCAATATGGGGATTATAAGGCTCAGAGCGGCCGAGGGTTCGATAATCAGATTGCCTAAGGCACCTGTTCGTGATGGCTACACATTCGATTATTGGAAGGGATCAAGGTATAATCCAGGGGATTCTTATCGAGTCACGGGAGATCATACCTTCACTGCACAATGGAAGGAGAAACATACGACGAGGAATCAGGAGAACGATCAAACAAAAACAAAACCCGATAATTCTCAGAAAACGGCAAAGAAAATCCATGCACCGGGAACCGGCGATACAACACTCACCATGTTCTGGAGCGCTCTTCTATCAGTAGCGATTGCGACTGCTCTCTCGGTGATCCGGAGAAAAATAAAGAATGCTATAAAATAAAATCGCTGATTGTAAAACCAAACATCGGATCAATATATGACAATATTTATCCGGTGAGAATGAGGAGGTCGTCACAATCAGACAGCTGCTATACATCAATATAGGACAATATTTATCCGATGAGAGCCTCTTCAAGCTCCGCCTATCGAGTCTCAGTCAGACGGATATCCGCGGCTCGGTTAAGTAATGATTGTCTAATATGTGCGCTTGAAATCGGTGAGTGAATAAATGCTTCACTCACCGATTTCTTTCTAAAGTCGCACGTATATTCTATTTCTATAGCCGGTTTATCATCGGCATTAACAGCAGCTCATTACAGGGTATTTCAAAGTTCATGTACACATTGATGGCGTATCGTATACTTTAACATATCAGTAGTCAAACAGTGTGCAGCAACGACTGCGTCGACCTCATCCCGGCCGAAAAATTCTTATTATATTACAATCACCTTCCGCTGTGATCAAACCCTTTTCCCGGCTTATCACTCTCTTCCCTGTCTTGAAGGACAACACGTGCACCATTTAATATTTCAATCTGTTTTTTCATCTCGTTGATGCAAAGAATCGCCAGCGGCATTCCGAAATCCTGGCGAAGGACAAGACGCTGTACATCGATATCCTGCATATTTTCGGGCATCGGATACGCGGGAATCATCCATCCATGCATACGCATACGATCCTCCAGATCATATAGCGTCCACTGAACATTTGCATTATCTTTCAGCCTCCAGCAGACAATTGGTATTTGCTTTGCCTCCTCAAGCATATCAAACATTCCAAGCTTTCTGATCTCTGCAGCCATATATCGAGCCACATCAATCGTACGCTGATGAATCTCCTTATATCCATAAAACCCGTTACGCATAAGCATGTAATACTGTCCGACAATCTGGGATGCACTGCGCGAAAAATTAATAGCCATCGTCGCCTCTTCTCCGCCAAGATAGCTCACCCAGAAGATCAGTTCTTCGGGCAATGCTTTTTTACCACGCCATATCACCCATCCTACACCCGGGTAAACCAAGCCGTATTTATGTCCGGATGTGCTTATGGACCATACATTTTTTAATCTGAAGTCCCATTCCAATTCCGGTTCGACGAATGGTGCAACCATACCTCCGGACGCTCCGTCTACATGAATTCTAATAGGTAGAGCAGCATGATCAGCATTGTACAATTCCACCAGTCTATCCAATGTATGAACGTCATCGTACTTTCCGGTATATGTTATGCCCAGTATTGCCACTATTCCTATTGTATAATCATCGACATACTCCATAACAGTATCCATGTTAAGTGATAAATGCTCCATATCAAGCGGTACCGTTCTCATTTCGATATCCCAGTATCGGCAAAATTTCTCCCAGCATACCTGGTATCCCGACGAGATCACGAGATTCGGTCTCCTCCCATATCGGTCAAGTCCTGACTGATCAGCCAGCTTTTTCCACCTGAACAGCATTGCCAGTCCGCCGAGCATGCAGGCCTCAGATGAACCTACGGTAGATGTGCCCATAGGTTCTTCTTTCGAATCAGCATGCCATAAATCTCCGATTATATCCACACAGCGATTTTCAAGGTCTGCTGTCATCGGGTATTCATCTTTATCAATTGCATTTTTCTCAAAATTCTCTGCCATTAACTGTGCTGCGGCCGGCTCCATATATGTCTGACAGAAGGTTGCGAGGTTTTGCGTGGCATTCCCCTCGACCTTTAAGTATTCCCGTATCATTTCCAGTGCCACTTGAGGTTCAACCGGATCTTTGTTTATCCTTTTATTCGGCATTGAAGCACCGCTGGCTGCGGTTCCGAAAATCGGTGTAAGATACTGTGTTTCGGCATTAAGTGCGGCTAATGCGTCGTTTACTCTGACCGCGCTCTTCCTGTTTGTTGTTGATGATTTCCTGTCCATACTCAGCTCCTTTACGTAATAAAATTTTAACTATTACAGCCGGGAGCAAGCTTTGCTCCCAGTTCATTAAGTCCGTCTGGCACTTAAAACGATCACTATTTAACTTTTCTTCGTATTTGCTTTCACATCTTTGTCGGATTTTGAATCCCATCTGTGCCGGTTCGCATAAACAACCAGAGGAATCGTTACGGAAACAGCAAAGCATATCACAAGGATGATCTGATAGATTCTGTTATCTACAGACGTCAGTTTGGATGACGGGAAAAACGAAATTATAAGAGTGGCGATTGTCATCAACATACCGACTGCCGCAACGGTAAGCTTGAACGCCTGTCCTCCCGGCACATGAAATTCACGCTTCAAGTTTTGCTTCTTTAATACCAGAACAAAATAACCTAAGAAAAACAGTATATATCCTACTAAATAAATCACCACAGTAAGGCCGATTGCCGTCAGATATCCGACCGAAGAATCCGATCCGCCGGCAAGCGCTATGGATCCGCATAGAACAGCATCCCATATCGTTACGATGATTGCCTGGATAACAACGATTTTTACAGAAACCCCTCGTCTATTCGTTTTTGCAAGTGACGGCGGTATAATTCCATCATCAGCCGCTTCCAGAAGTGCTCTTGACGGCCCGACGATCCATGAAGAAATTTCAGCTAATACCCCCAGTGCCAACAATACTGCCACTACCCAAACAAGCCAGCTGAACCGGGAACCGAGATGTGTAATAAAGATGGCTTTAAAAGCCTCTATAACACCGTAAGACAAGTTCCCCTCCAAGATCCTTGAAGGAAGTGTTGTTGCTATAGCCAGCCCACCCAGCGCGTCAAGTACGATGGTCATTACCGTCAGTGCAATCATGACACTCGGATATGTTTTTGTCGGATTTTTCAATTCATTAACATGAGATGCGGAAGCCTCCACCCCCATATAAGCGAGAATGAACGATGCGAAGATCACAAGCGTATCAACATTCGAAAAATCCGGTATCAATGTTTTTGAGTTCATTGTAATCTCGGGAACTCCACTGGTTCTGAAATATACGATCAACCCGATAAGCAGGATGATCACCGGAATTACGATTCCTCCGATAAAACCGATCTTTGAAATGCGCTCAGTATATTTTGTTCCTCCAAGCTGTGTAAACGTAAGTCCCCAAACTATGATTGCCACACCGAAGAACATTACAAGCGGATTATTATACAAAGCGTCAACCTTAAATACATATGCAAGCGCCGCCAGTATAAAAAATGCCATGGTTACGAATCCGACTGTTACCTGAAACCACTGAAAGAACAAGGCCGAAAATCCCCAGCGTGAGCCAAGTGTATTTCCCACCCATGAATAAATACCGCCGGATTCCCAGCCTTCCACCGTTGCCATTTCTGCGGAGCATAGAGCTACCGGTAAAAACCAGAGAACGCCTCCAACAATTAGAAAAAACACCAGTTGAAACCCTGATGTTGCAAATGACGGGTATTCGTATACCGTCATTACCATCGATGCCGTGATCGCAAAGAAGCCAAAAAAGCCAATCTTATGCGTGGATTTATTTTCTCCCTTTGGAGAATTTGTCGCTTTAGTCGTCATAAATGCAGCTCCCTTCGTTATTTGTATAGTAATCAATAAGTATATCAATTCGTACCCTTCAGATATAGAAACTCCGGTTCAACGGTTAATTATTGTATCCTCCCGATCTTCTAAAATGCTCTGAAAGACATTTTCTCCATCATCAGGATAAAATCCTGCATTGTCTGAAACATAAAATCATCATCCCGCCAGATCATGCAAATATCCAAACTCATCGCCGGTTCCAGAGGAACGGTCTTTACAGGCATCCAGTTTTCTACGATTTCACGAACCACGAAGCCTGTACCTTCTCCGGCCTGAACCAGACGAAGAATTGTCGACAGCTGTGATGTCTGCATTAGAATATCAGGCTTTCTTCGCGCCTTTTCAAACCGTTCAAGTAACAGCTCTTTATGCAAAAAATCATCCTTAAACAATACCAGCTTCTGTTTCGACAGATGTTCAACATCAAAGGCTTTTATCTCAGAAATAGAATCCTCGGCTACTATTGCACATATCTCTACGGAACCGATTCTTTTCCGGTGATACACAGATTCCAGCTCTCCATTTACAGGCAGAATCGCAACATCCAGATCCCCATCAGAAAGCTTCCTGAAGACCTCTTCTCTTCCGTTCGTATCCACCTGCAAATGAACGTCCGGATGTTCTTTACCAAACTGCGACAAGATGTTCGGGAGGATAATAATACTGACCATAGGGGGGATCCCTATCCTCAGGCATCTGCTTCCACCACTTTCATCTTTCATTATCATGTCGATGCGGTCAATGCTCTTCATCAGTCCCTTTGACAGCTCGCACAGTCTTCGTCCTGCATTCGTTTGCTCCATACCGCCTCTGGTCCTCCGAAACAGTATCAACCCATACTCTTCCTCCAACAGCTTGATTGTCGCCGATATGGTTGAAGGCGAAATATGGATCCTTTTTGAGGCTTCTGCAATAGTTCCATATTCACAGACTGCCTGAAAATATTTTATCTGTGTCAAATTCATTTTTTACACCTTTTTTATCTGTACGATACGCATTTGTCAAGCTTCTGACGTTGGTTCTGCAAGCTAATATACTGATTTATACTAATGCGCTGCTTCTAATCTTAAATATAAATATATGTAAGATTAGTCTACTTGATAGCGTAAATTTTGTCGATTAGCTTTTTCCTTATCTGCATTCGCAAAATGCGAATACATCCGCATTGCGTAATTCCGAAATAGTCACTATTTGTAATATGTCTAAAAAATTTCACATTTTATGACAGCTATCCAACCATAAAACTCACCACAGAAAAAAAAGCCGACAGCATATGCCGCCGACTTCATACTTTAATTCTATTCGTTATTTGTGTTTACGTCTGTACACCACAATCACAGCAATTGCAACCACTGCTGCCAAGAGTAATGCGACCATCACTTTAACATTACTCTCATCACCTGTCTTAGGCCTTTTAACCTTAGTTATAGGCTTCGGCTTATTGCCGCCGGGATTATCGCCCGGCTCAACAGTCGGTTTCTTCTCCACCTCTACGGTATAGCGAATCGCATCCGGCTCCGAAGCGGGCTGCGTGAAATCCCTGCCGGCATCGGTCTGCACAGCCGTCCACTTAAAATCGTAAATCTGTGAATTTCCGGCTTCGGTAGTTGCTTTTCCGGAGAAGACTCCTTTAACAACACCTTCAACAGTATACCTCGCACCCGCAACAGCATCCTTCTTTACAGAGACGCCTGTGAGATCAAGATCCAGCCTGTCAGGAACCGCTGTCACATCATTATACAGATCGATGAATCGATTATAATCCTTCTTCAAGGTCATAGTAACTATAACCTTATTCCCCACCTTCTCGACTTTCTTTACTGTAAACAGTCCATTATCGGAAAGTGTTGCCGCCGGATTATCTGCAAGATTAAGATCGTTAGGTACGGTCAATTCTGCAGTAAACGTGCTCTTGATATCTTTAGTAATGATGGTGTTTACATTACCGCCATAGCTATCCTTGAGATCACTAATCTGCTTCTTGATCGGACTGATATTTAGTCTTCCTGTGTATGTCAAAGCTTCGCCGGCCTTAACACCATGTATTGCCGTATGCTCTGTATCCTCACCTATGAGAAGATCTCCGTCAAGCTTATCATCCTTCTGAATAAGTATAGGATTCATCAGCTGAGAGGTGTGCTGAATAGTCTTATTTGCAGGCTCGTTCTTGAGAAGGAAGTCCCTGCCCGCTTCACTCTGCTCAGCATTCCAAGCAAAATTATAAGGCTTCACTGTCCCGCTTGCACTGACAGCTGTTCCTGTAAATGAACCTTCAGCCGTTCCCTTGACTGTCATAAGGGTACCGTTTGGCATGCCGTCCTTAACCACAATTCCCGGTATATCCACATCCAGCTCAGCCGGCACAGATTTGACATCGTTATAAAGATCGATAAATTTATCATAGCTCTTCTTGAGCTTCATAGTTACAACGATCTTGCGTCCATCCTTCTTAACCTCAGTGATTTTGAATAGATCATTATCCGTAAGTTTAGCCACAGGATTGTTCGGTATATCAAGTCCCTCCGGCATAGTCAGAGTGGCAGTAAAGGTACTCTTCACATCTTCGGTTGCAATCGTATTTGCATCTCCCTGATATCCGTTTTTCAATTCTTCTATGTGATGCTTGATAGGCTCCACATTAAGTCTGCCGGTATACGTTACGGAATCTCCCGACTCTACTCTATACAGCTTGTCATTCTCAGTATCCTTGGCGCTTCCGTTTTTACTGGTCAGTATATCCCCTGTCAGTGTCATCAGCTTAGGCTTGGATGCAATAAATGTATATTGAATTGTCTTGTCTGCAACGGTAAGCTGATCATCCTTACCGAAATGCGCCTGTACACCCTTCCATGTGAAGTTGAACAGCTTGCTTGTGCCTGCCGCGGATGTCGCAACTGCGGAGAAATCCCCGTTTACTACACCCTTGACAGCGAGCTTTTGTCCGTCTGCCGCCTTGTTCCCATCCAGGCTCAGTCCCTTGACTGTCAGCGATATGGTATTACCGTTCGCCAATGGTGAGTCAACTCCGACGGAATCGATTGCCGCCTGAAGCCTCTTATAATCGGTTATACCTGCTTTGAGACGGAATTGCACTTTGATCGTGTTACCGTTTACCGAAGTATCACCCAGTTCAAATGCATCTCCGAGCCCCTTAGCCTCAATCTCAGGATTGTCGGGAAGCTTTATACCCTCAGGCACTGTCAAGGTAGCCGTGAATGTCGACTGCGGATCAGTCAGCTTGAGAGATTCAGGATGAGCGGCTGCATCAGGGAACATGCCCTCTATAGCCTTCATCTTGCCGCGAATCGAAGAAATATCCACCGCACCTGTAAGATTAAGCTTGTCACCCTCGTGAACGACTTCGGGCTTTGCACTTCTATCGGCAGAATTTCCCCAAATATCCGCAGGAAGCTCCTCATCTGCTTTAATCTCCTGCACGGACGGATCCTTCTTCCACTTGAGGTAATACGTGGTATCATCCGTAATCTCCGGATTATCGCCGCTCACAGGGAAAATCCATACTGAATGATCATCAAAACGCAGATCCTTTCCCTTGCCGCTGCGCTCCGCATTCCAGTTTGTATTATCCGCAATCAGATATCCCGGTTTCTTAGCGTTGGTATCCGGCTTGAGCTTATTATAGTCAAATCCGTTGAGCAGCTCACGAAGCTTCTGACCATACTCCGCCTTCTTCTTCAGCACCGCGACCTCTCCGCCATTGGCATCCTTCACAATATCAAAGACATCCGGATTAGTCTTATATACGGAATTATCTGCAAAGCTGCCGCCGTTTGCTGAAAACGACACTTTGTACTGATCATTGTCATATTGCGCATACAAATCGATATTTTTGGTATTGGCATCAAAGCTTAATTTGTCGCCTTTCTGATACTTTTGCCCCTGACCGTTTGCACTCTTCGTCCAGTACTTAAATGACTTGCCGTTAACCTTAAAGTTCGGCTCCGCCTTAACAACATCTTCATATCCCAATGCTGCAGCTTCGTTGACCGCGTTATCAACACTCACAAGATACTTAACGGACTTTCCGTTGTGATATACGATGCTCTTTGCATCCCACTTGGCATATACGTCACGGTTCTCAGTAACCTTGTCGTTCCAATCAAATGAATGCTCCTTACCGCCAGCATCCTTGTAGAACCAACCGAGGAATTTAATACCCTTAGAGTCCTTAGGTGTTCCTGGATCGGTGTTTCCTGTAACATCGTCCGGCTTGTATCCGCGAATTGTCTCTACGGTCTTTGGAGCCGTAGTGTTATCATCAAATTTTGCATTACTGTTATTAAGCGAGAATGTAACCTTGGCAGCCGGTGTCCACACGTGCTTCTTGCCGTCGCGCGAAGCCTTCGCCACCTTATACTCATATGTCTTACCATCCTTATTGATAGGATTCAGTACATTTACCGAGGTATCAGCAAGAGTAAAGAGCGAGAGCCACTCATTCCCGTTAGCAGCACCGTTAGTAGGTGTTGTAACATCATAGTTATAGGTCTTGTCATAAGCCACCAGGAACGATCCGCCGGTAACCACATATGTACTGCCGGTGCCGCGATTGGCACCGCCGTTATCTGCAGTCTTATCCTTAGCGTCAGTATTTACTACAGAGCTGCCTGTAAATGTCAGATAGCACGGACCGTTGGACTGACCTGTTCCATATGAAGGTGTATATCTCATATTTGTCGTCTCAAGAGTCGAATCGTTAAACACAACCTCACCCGGCTTGTAATTGATGTTCAATCCGCCATCAGAGCTGTTCTTGATTACAACCTTTGAGTCATTAACGGTAAGCTTTGCCGATACGGTAATTCGCGAACCGTCACCGGTCATCGTCGATCCGTTCTTCAGCTCGGATTCACCTCCGAGTAATGAAAAGCACTGCCTATAGTTGCTGGATCCCTTTGCCTTATATACGTAGAAATCCGAATGATCCAGATGAACTCCGCCATTACCTCCGGCCGGGTCAAAATAGTACCACACACCTCTGGTCGTCAAAGAAGAGTCCGTCATATAAAGACCTGCGTACTGCTCGCTCAATTCATTCTTAGCCTGAACAGTAACATTGCACCTGATAAACCTTGAGTCTGTCGTATAAGAAAAACCCTTGCCGGTGCTTTCCATAGCGGATACTTTGAGCTTGTCTCTTGCAGTCCCCTCGAGCTTTGCGTATTTATCAAGCGAAAACCCTATTTCGTTTCCATCAAGATTATATATGCCGTCATTTACAGATGAACCGGCCTGAACTGTCAGTGCAGTCTTAAACTTGCTCATCCTAAGGGTGTTGCCGCCCGCCTGAAGCTTTGCTTTGTTTGAAAGTGTTATTCCGTTAGCACTGCCGTCTCCCGTTATCGTAGTATTCCCTGCAATATCAAGTGTAACAGGCTTATTGACTGTGGAATTCTTAACAGCGGCGGCACCGTTGTCAAAGGTTCCGCTTATGTGAATAACGTCACCTTCAGAAGCGGCATTCACAGCGGCGTTAATTGTCGGATATGTTGTAGTCTCGTTTGTTCCTATCCAAATCTTTCCGACGGAATCTGCATTTACAGTCGACAACGACTGAGGCAGCAACGTGCCTGTGACGATAATCATCGCTAAGAAGATTGTCAGCAGCTGCCTCCCGTACTTCTTTGTCATATGTTCATTCCTCCTTATAAAGTTATACTGCTATAAGTCGTTGAGCTGACACGAAATTTCTCGCACCACGTCAAGTCCCGATGCTATAATCGATAAAAAATCAGTGACCGGAGCTCGGAGAATGACAACACTCATTAAACAACTCATAATGCACAATTATACTTTTATAGAATAACATAAATGAAAGCTTTTTCAAGTCAATTCATATCGACACACGATAATTCATCACAAAAGTACGAAATATTCGTCATTAAAGAATTGAAAAGACACCTATCGGGTTTCGTACTGCGCTTATAAAAACAGGGATCCGTAACTAGCATAATCCCGGAAATAAAATGCAAATTGCACACAGAAGCAGAGTCCCTATTGTGGTATTGACAACTGTGCAAACACCTACATATTTATACGACCGGTTCGCTTTTGTTTTGCAAATTTCATTTGCTGCGATATATCCCGCATTAGTAGGTAACGTATCAAAGGTTGTTGCACAAAAAGCCGATATTCTTGCAAACGCATTCATATTTACCCCCATTGATTTTGCTATCGGAGTAAATACAGGCAACCCTACTCCAAGACCCGCCGGACCGGAGCCGCCAATAAGCGTTACTATCATCATTGCCAGCATAGTTACTACCAAAGGATTACCTTCGAATTTTGCCAGTATCTCTGTCAGCCCGGTGAATGCGGGAGTAATCGCCACTACTGAACCGAACCCGGCAACTGCTCCCGCTCCGCACGAAACAATCGCACCGTTAGTGCATGCATTTGCGATACATTTTACGAAGGTATCAACATTCTTAAACCCTTTTCTCATAAGAATTATTGCAACTATAATGCCCAGCATTAATGCAAAATTTACATTAAGCTTCACGACATTATTATAGAGTACAAAAACAGTTATCATCGGGATCAATGCTATAACAGGATTCGGCAAGACTTCATCCTCAGCTTCATCAAATGCAGGTTCTGCTTTTTCATCATAAAGGTTCCCCTTCTTCATTTCTTTCTTTGCCGCTCTGTTGAGATAAAGAACATTTAATGTCATTATGAATGCTCCCGCAATGAAGCCGGGAATGGCTGCAGCCATCGAATTAACACCAACAGAACCGGTTGCCATCACATTCTGTATCTGAGGAGAACCGGGCATCGACAAAGCGGCGGTAGCGATGCAGCCAAGAATCATGCCGGGAGCCATATACTGCGGCATTCCTGATTCCCTGCAAAGTTCCAACGTCAGAGGCGCCATAACAAACATCAAAACAATTGCGCTTACCCCACCGTACGAAAGCAGTAATCCGGCGATAAAAACGATGATAATGGTTACAAGCGGACTGAGGGAATCATTTTTTCCTCTGAAAATCTTTGATATCCAGCCTGCTAAGGATTTAGCACCTCCGGTAATACCGTAACATTCGCCGAAGATTGCACCCCACAGAAAGATCGGGATCTGTGCAGTCAGAAACCCGCCGAATCCGTTCATGTAAATTTTAAGATATGCATTAATGATATTAATACCACTGAAAACAGCTACGATCATTGCGGCCAGCGCTCCAACAAACATTAACGGCCATCCTTTCATCACAAAATATATCAGAAATATGATTCCGACAATAATTCCAAACATACTCAATGCCATATTGTTCACCTCTTTCCTCTTTGTATTGATATTACCCTATCTTGAATTTAGTCATAATAGTATTTCTACTCATTCATGACATCTCACCCTTTGCCTTATATCAAAAGGATAAACATAATTTGACAACATGTGAAATTACTTATTTTCTGATTTTGGTATATCATTTTTGTTATAATTGCAGTGTGGAGGTGTCTGTAATGAATATTGAACAAATTAATACATTTATTGAAGTTGCTTTAACAGGCAGTTTTTCCAAAGCCGCAGGAATGCTATACAAAACACAACCCGCTGTAAGTCGCACAATTTCCTCTCTTGAAAAAGAATTGGATACACAACTGTTTATCAGAGCTCCGCATCAAAAAGTCCTCTTAACTAATACCGGCCAGATATACTACGATGTATTTTTGAGATTTAGAGACAATTTGAATGAAGCACAAAAGAACTGTAGAAAGCTACAAGCAAAAAACACCACACTGCGACTGGGCCATGCTCCTTATTGGATATCCTCATTCTTCCTACCACAACTCTATAGATCAATGAGCAATGCAAATTTATCTATGAATATTTCTGTAGAATGTCATGAATTCAGTGAATTGTCACGCAGGATTTATGAAAAATATTTAGATATAGCTATAACAATTGAAAACGATTCAGTTCCCGAATACAATCTCAACAGCGTCCATCTTTGCAAACTTCCGAAAGTGATCGTGTACTCCAAAGCCTTTGACGCAGACAGCTCTGTAAATGATACCTCATTCTTTTCGGATAAAGACTTTCTGCTTTATAATAACCCGTATTTCTTACGCCAAAAGAGCATAATTAAATCTCTAAAAAAAGAACTCGGTTTTGACCCCTCTGTTAAAGGCGTAGTAAACATGGACACTCTCACCTCGCAGGCTATCTCCGGACAAGGAGTTATCCTGCTTGATAAATGGTGCCAACAGCTTTCATTTCCTTCCTTAAGCCACTATACACTCAAAGATACTCATAATGTTATTATGATCTACCGTAACGATACTATTTACAAACAAATAGTAAAAAACATGCAATATTCGTCATTCTGCATATAAATCTTAATACATACAATTGATGATATTATACCTATCGGCGGAATTACAGGTCAGGATGTAGAAATGACAATCATCATGTCAATGTATTATAGGACTATTTTATAGTGTGAATTACCGGTTATAAAAAATAAAAGCCTATCAAGTGTATCAGTGCTGACTGCACAAAACTCTTATTTTGTTTCAATGTCCTCTTGACGGGGAGTAGTTCAGGGTGCACAAAATAGGCTCTTTTTATTTGCAAACAACAGCTCCGATGCGATGATCTCCACCTTGGCATAACAGATATCAGAGCTGTTTCAAGATATTATATTGTTATGTGATTGTTATGTGCCGGAATTCATTTAATGCAGCTTTGCAGAACTGCCGTTGTTTTACGTATTACAGTCTTCCTCCGAATACAGGGAAAAATCCGTGTTCGCCATAACTTTCAATCTTCTCTACATCCTTGAGGAGCTCCATATCCTCATCGGAAATAACAAAATCCACATCCGCATTTGTTTTCATATGCTCAGGATTTGCAGTTTTAGGAAGCACAACCATGCCCAGCTGAATATCGTAACGAATGCACAGCTGTGGAATGCTTACACCGTATTTATCAGCCATCTCTGCAATCTTTTCATTCTTCATAGCTTCTCCATGGGCTACCGGAGAATAGGCCTCCATTATGATACCCTTCGACTGGCAATATTCAATAAGGTCCAGGGGAGTGTTAGAGATATGGCAAAGTACCTGATTTACCATGGGTTTGATCTCACAGCCTTCCCAAAGATTGTCAATGTCTTCTCTTATGAAGTTTGAGACTCCGATAGCTCTAATCCTGCCGGCCTTATAGGCATCCTCCAGGGCTCTCCATGCTTCTCTGTTTCCTTCGATATAGCGATTATCAGACTGGTTGACCTCAGTCCACGGCTGAGGAGAATGGATAATCATCATATCGATATAGTCAAGCCCCATCGTTGCGAGAGTTTTGTTTATTCCGGCGGCAGCCTCTTCATATGTCTTGTGTTCAGCAGCTACCTTGGAGGTGATAAAAATTTCTTTTCTATCCACCCCACTCGCACGCACTCCTTCGCCAACACCTTTTTCATTTCCATATGCCTGCGCTGTATCAATGTGGCGGTAACCAAGCTTTATAGCTGTCCTGACAGCATCTGCCGCCTTGTCATCATCAATCAACCATGTTCCGAGCGCCAATCTTGGCACCTCAACTCCATTCACTAATTTTACTGTTTCGTTATACATATTCCCTCCTATTTTCTAATAAAGCTGTTATTCTTATCGGGCATACCGCTTTCGTCATTTACATATCGTTCCGAGCGCATATGAAGGTCATATTTTTCGCGCAGAGCTGATATCTGTTCCATCATCTCCGATCCGTGATGAGCATCCAAGGTCGTCTGATCTCTCCAGCTATCGATGAGCAGGACGGTTTCAGGATCGTCCAACGATAGAAAATACTCATATCTCAGGTTCCCGTCCTCATTTCTGATTGCATCTGCAACCCCGGAGCTTTCCATTTCTTCCACGAACATTCGTGCCCTTCCACCCACTCCACTATAGTACAAATTCATAGTGATTTCCATCTTTACACCTCCGTTTACTATAATAACGTTGCCGCATTTGTCTTATATATCTGCTCTCGGATTTTGTCATAATCGTGATTTTTATCCAAGTGAGCTTTCTTTGCAATTATTACACCTGCGGGAGAATGAGGATAGTCAGTACCGTACACGATATGACTGTCATCTGCTGCCATTCTGAGCATCGCCAGCTGCTCCGGTTCCGGATCACCGGCAATATCAAAATACAATTTTTCAAATTCCGACTTAACATCAACTGTTTCCATCATCCCCATTGAAGAAAGGATACCGGAAACACCGATAAACCGTGATAGCATATACGGCAAGAATGCACCACAGTGCGGCACAAGCCACCTGATGTTCGGAAACCGCGTCATGGTACGGTTTGCAATCATATTTAACACAGCTCTTGTGGTGTCTGCCGGATATTCATAGATTGCCGCTACTTTTCCCGTAATAACGTTTTCCGGTCTCAATCTCGCTCTGCACGGATGTATGATTACAAGCGAGCCTCGCCGGTTCCATTCATCCATCAGCGGATCAAACAGCTTGTCTCCGAGATAAACACCGCCCATATTCGTAGCCGTCTTCATACCGACAGCACCAAGCTCATCCATCGCGTAGGAGGTTTCCTCTATTGCCCCGCTTACATCAGGCAGCGGTGCAATGCCGACAAAGCAAAATTTATCTGCATTGTTTCTGACTAAATCAGCAATATCTTCATTGATCTTTCTTGCCGCCATCCTGGCCTTATCATTATCACCGTTATAAATATGCGGCACAGGCGCAGAGAGAACGGCATAATCGATACCCGCTTTCTCCATAAAATCAATATGTTCTTCCACACTCCACGCCGGAAGCGGGAAACCGTCCTCCTCGACAGGGTCAATACCCAGCTCCGAAATTGCCGTCCGAAAAACATCTGTCACTGGATGCGTGTGAAAATCAGTGCATCGGATATCATCAAAATTCTTCATTATGTACCGCACCATCCTTATACTTATAAATCAACATTCCGAAATTACCGGACACTGCAACCAGTATTCCGATCAACAATCCGTAGATGCTGTTCCTGAAAATATACGCAGCTGCCGCACCTGTCACCAGAGATCCGACAGACAGGGCGACATCCACAACGGTAAGCGAAAAACGGTCGTGGTAATAGACACTATTCGCAAAGACTGAAGCAAAAAACAGTATCAATGCCGCTGTCATGAGCACCATCGTAAACATTCTACGAATTTAGAGACTGCGCGACCTAGTGTTGGAATGCTGTCATGAGCACCATCGTAAACATTCTACCCGCCTCTCGGTTATCCAAAAATTTGAACCCGACTGTAATAAGATTGACAGAGATTACAATAAAGTAATGACTAAACATCAGCCGTAATGCTCTGTCCGTCCTATGATGATTGCAAAGATAATGGATCTGCGTCACATAACAGCCGAACAGCACAAGAATCACGGCAAAAACGAGAATCGGGCGCAGAGAAAAAATTTTTGCATCAAAGAAATCCGTCATCCCTACTACTCCCTCGCCAAAGGTGATTATGGTAATAAGTTCAAAGCGTTCCACCAGGTGAGGAAAGCTGATGATACTGATATTGAATTTACCACGGATGAAAAAAGGCAGGAAAGCACCAACAAGTACTGCAATCGTGTCCAACCAAATGACCGCCCGATCCGCACTAAAGCAAGATGCCAGGAACGCAGCAAAATATAGCAGACAATCTACAGCGAGAATGATCAGCGAGTTTTTCGCCGCTCCAATATCCTGTCGCTTCAACCTTGTTTGGATATAATACAGCGCCGCCACACACAGCAGCATCACCAGCATAGCTAAGTTAAAGGTAAGTGACATTTCGTTCCACTGTGCCGAAATTGTATTGGTCATATAGACTGTGGCAGTCATATTGACCGCTGTCAAGGCATATTCATACCACTTCCATCTACCGTAACGGTTTACATAGTTCGTCAGGTAAAGCCACGCCTACAGAATTACAAAGCAGATAATAATATACCGAAGGAATCCGGCCATCGGAATGATACCTCTCACCGGCTCTTCGATTAAAAGTGTCAATCTTGAAATAGCATAGACATAGATTAGATCGTAAAACAGTTCAATCAGTTCAACTCTCTTTTCCTTTACATTCATACAGGCGTTCTCCTCATAATCACTTACAGTATATCCTCAAGCCAGCCTTTGATTTCTGTTTCGTTCGGATGATTCAACAGCTTTCCTTACAACCACTTCACCTCGCCACCGACATTTTTATGAAGCTCCGTGTCGCTTCTTCCCACACCGCTGCCGCCTGATGTGCAGAACGGAGCGATGACCTTTCCGCCAAAGTCATAGCTTTCAAGAAAAGTCTCAATAATACGTGGAGCCACACCCCACCATATCGGAAAGCCTATGATTACAGCATCGTAGGAAGTCATATCCGCAACTTTAGCTGCAATTCTCGGCCTTGAGTTCGGATCCTTTATTTCCAGTGAACTGCGGCTCTGTCTGTTGGTCCAATTCAGATCGTCCGTTGTGTATATCTCCTCGGGTACAATCTCAAAGAAATCCGCTCCTGTAATGCCGGCAAGCTCCTCACCGATACGCTTTGTCACACCGCTCGCTGAAAAGCATGCCACTAAAATTTTCTTTTCCATTTATTGACCTCATTCTACATAAATATCAAATTCGTTAAATCTGTCATGGATTTGAGGATTTAACGAACAATCACTTGTTACAATTAATCCTCTCCCAGAAGTCTGATCAGGCAAGCATAAGTAATCTCATAAATTGTATTATCTACATAATCGACACCCGCTTTCCTCATCGCCACTTTCTGCTTCTCCGTAGCCGATGTATACGGGTAGATGCCGAACATGAACGGGAAAAACACATAGATAAAATCCTGTATGTCATCAGAACTCATATCGGGGCAGAACTTGTGCAGGATACATCTCACAGTCCGCAGCGATTCTCCATATGCCTTTTTAAAAGATGTGAGCAATTCGGGGCGGCTGTTCGCTTCCATGTCATAGTTATTCATAGACAATAATTTCAACAGCTGAACTCTATCACTTAACGAATCCGCTATCTTTGCGGAAAGCTCGTTTCCGGTCAGACTGTCATTCTCGTTCAAAATTCGGATAAGCACTTCATTCCAACGAAGGTACTCCCGTGCAAACAGAGCGAGAAAAATCTCTTCCTTAGTCTCGAAATAATTGTAAATAGTAGGTCTCGAGAAGGATGTTACATTCCCGATCTCCTTCAACGTGATTTCCCGAAAACTTATCGTCTGATATAAGCGCTCACAGGCATTAATGATTTCTTCTCTTCGTGCCGCTATCAGCGTCTGCGTTTCTCTTGCCATATCCTCTCCTTGTACTCAGCTGCGCATATATTTACTGACGTCATGTCAGTTGTCATTATACGCAATGATTGACATCATGTCAACACATTGATCACCATACCGGTAAAGGGATAAACGCCAATAGCAAACCTCAGCAATGTGTATCTGCCGTGCTGTAAATGAATCCGCCCCAATCATTCACAGCATGCAGAGACAGAGGATAAGCGTCGCATTTTATGATACGGCACATAAAAAACAACCGGTAGCACAGCTGCCGGTTGTCGATCTTTTTAAATTTCTATCGTCCGCAAGGAGTACATTTGTTCAACAACAACCTTCATCGGCGGCTCAAACTCAAGACTGTTTTCTTCTCCACAGACTGAATGCAATGACTGCGATTGAACCCAGTAATGCCGCTCCGTAAAGCAAAATATTACTGCTGTCTCCTGTCTTCGGCACATGCGTTGCCGTTATTTTTACAGTATTTGAATTATTCGGTTTCGGTGTCTTTGGCGTCTCCCATGCATCTTCAGTATTGGTAACAATAAATCCGGCCTCTGCATCACCTGTTATAGATGTTGTATATCCCGGAAGCCTTTCCTCCTTAACGGTATACACGATCTCTCTGCCATCATTATATTTTTTAAGATTGACAAAGGTATGCTGCCAGCTGTTGCTCTTATTAAGGGTAACTGCACCTGCTTTTTCACCATCCGCATATAAATAAATCTTCGCGGAATCACCTTCCTTACCGATCCATTTCTTTGTGACTGCAACACTCGTATTTTCCGGTGTATTAGGAATGGTCTTTAAAGCCGTCTTGGTAGCTGAATCGAAATCCTCTGCATCAACGACAATATCAGCAGACTTGATGAAACCGTGCGGAGCTTTTACCTCGCGAATAATATATTTGTCTTTGAGCATATCTTTCAAGCTGCACTGCCCTTTTTCATCACTTGTAATCCTACCGACTACCTGTCCCGAGCGCACACGTATAACATCAAAGATCGCCCCTTTCAAAGGGTTTCCCTGTGTATCTGTTTTCTTGATTACCAACGAAAAAACATAACCTTCCCCTGAGCCGCCCGCTTCATAAATCTGATAGCTTGAGCTGTGATTATATGTCTTTCCGTCATTAGTAAATGTAGCCCTGTTAACGAATTTTTCACCGGCAATCGGCTGATATGCCAATTTTACACGATAACGGAACCACAACCCCGTCCCCGCAGGTAAATTACCGATATTTATAGTGAAACCGGAACCGTTATACGTGATTTTACCAGCATACTGGCTTGTCACCGTTACAGGGTCGGTCATCTTCACATCATCACCGGAAGGTGTCATCTCCCACTTTCCTTGAAACACCTCCAAGGTACCCGGGATATAGGTTACACCGGGATTTAAAAGCGTATCCGTTATCTTAGCATTGATCAGCTCTTTATTTTCCTGATTAATCTTTATCTGATAGATGCCGACTGTGCTGTCCTGACTCCACATCCAGCCCGATTTGATAACAGGCTGTAACGATGCTTCACCCGGCTTGTAGTTAACAGCTCCGGCAGGAACCGTTTCACCGTTTACGGTCAGATTGACGGGGATTTGTTGTGCAGACGTGTAAACAGAGTTGTCAATCTGAACATTGAAAAAGAACTTGCCTCTGATATCGGATTTCCCTTCCACGTAGCTTGTGTAGGTTAAAATGACTTTGCCCGGCTTACCGTCTACCACTCTGCCGGTTGCAATAACGTTGCTTCCATCCTTGATCTCAAATGCGTTCGGCGATGCCGGTACTACGCCTACAGGAAGTGTAATCGTAGTTGTATCGCCTTCATGCACTGAATTATTCGGTAAGATATAATCAGCATTTATCCGAAATGCATGCCAAGCAGCTATGGTGCCGGTTATCGGATTCCCACTCGTATCAGTAATAGAAGCACCGGTAATCACATTGCTTAATTCATCTGCATAAATCAATGAAGCTCCACATTGAAACAGGCTCCCGAAGCCTATTAACAATGACATCAGTATCCCAAACCATCTCTTTTTCTTCATAACTTGAGTTTCCTTTCCGGATTATTATCGGTTTAAGATAGGAATTGTCACAAAAATCAGACTATTTGTGACAGTAATGTTAGACTACACAAGTGTAAGTGTAGGAGTATTCATGAAAGAAATATCGCGTTTTCTAAGAATTTTTAAGAAAATGGCACGTATCAGAATACGGAACAGTAAGTCTACCTTTTTTAACAAATTACCGTGCTGTTCTGCAATTTTTTCTTAATGATAACAGAAAACAACGTACTGCTAACTCGTCGACTTGAAACAATGTAGATTTTTCACAGCTTTCCTTCTTCTGCTGCTTGACAAAGCTACCGACATTAATGTCCACAAGCACTGACTGAATGCTGTAGGATGCTAAATGTAATATACATGAAAGCCACGGCAGTTACTCCTTATAACCGGTCTGTTTCAACCATCGCCCAAAGGATGTATGGTTTGTTCTTAAAAGTCTCGCACCTTCTCGCAGGCTGATTTTTCCCTCTCTCCATTCTTCTGCCACAAAAGTAAAATCTTCCGGGATTTCTTTTTTCGGTCTGCCAAAGGTAACACCCCGTTTTTTCGCTTCTCGAATACCTTCCTTCTGTCTTTGATGAATATTTTCCCGTTCCACTTCAGCCACATATGAAAGTATCTGCAGTACCAAATCCGATATAAACCGCCCGGTAAGTCCATTTGACTTGCGTCTGGTATCCAGCAAAGGGAAATCTATCACAATAATATGTGCTTCCTTCACCTTCGTAATAATCTGCCACTGCCTAATGATTTCATCATAATTCCGACCCAACCGATCTATGGATTTGACATATACCTCATCCTCCGCCTTAAGTTTCTTCAGCATTCTGCGATAATTTTTTCGTTCAAAGTCCTTTCCTGATTCCCTGTCGATGAAAATGTATTTCTTTTCTATACCGTAATCAGAGATAGCAGACATCTGACGTGCAATGTTCTGATCTCTGCTGGAAACTCGCACATATCCATAGCGCATCGCATAAAAACCTCCTCACAATATTCTTTCACAATTATTACCATAATCATCTTTTACATACATGTCTGATGCTTTCTAAAATTAATACTTGATTTGATTATTAAGAACTTTGATTATTATGCAAAGGGTTCACTCGCGCCCGTAGCTTTCTTCTCTCGCAATAAATGTTCTCTCGGCAGTTGCTCTTAATATCTACCTCCGTTTTACATTTCAGGGAATATATCTTATCTGCATAATCGTAAGCATGATTATATATTGTCAACGTGCATGTAAATTGCTATAATCCCATGTGGCGACAATGAACTACAGCAATAATCTCGTCGCAGCCTTGATGCGCGATAGAGTATTTGTAAGACCTGAAGTTTCATCTGGCGCCGGTTGTCATTTCTTCGGGATAAACCCGAGCTCATCGCTGTATCCGCTCGTGGAACGGCAGAAGGAGGTTATTATGAGAGAGAAGTTATCTAACTCTAAGTTTCTTGCGCAGCTTGCGCTTCTGGTGGCTATTGAAATAATCATGAAGCTGACAGGATTAGGGAGCGTACCTGTAGGACCGCTGTACATGTCATTCCTGACGCTTCCCGTTGCAATTGGTGCCGTTCTTATGGGTCCGATTGCAGGAGCCATCCTTGGCGGAGTATTTGGAATAGTCAGTTTTATGGATGCAATCTCGGGAGCGTCCGTTATGACCGGAGCATTCTTTCAGTTTGCACCTGTCAAGACGTTTATACTCTGTGTTGTGATGAGGATATTGATGGGTCTGTGCGTTGGTCTTATTTTCATGGCAGTTAATAAGGCTGTTAAAGGCAAAACAATAGCATATTCAATCGGATCGATCAGCGCACCTCTACTCAACACACTATTCTTCATGGGATTTATTGTTCTTGCGTTCTACAACACAAGCTACATTCAGAATCTGGTTCATACTCTGGGGGTAAGTAATCCCTTGAACTTTGTAGTTGCACTTGTAGGATTCCAAGGGCTGGTCGAGGCTGTCGTGTGTTGTGCACTAGGTACAATAATCACCAAGGCATTGACACGATATATGGGAGTAAATCCATCAAATAAAGCATAGATTTCGTCGCGATACTTATAGAATAGTATATTTAGAACGCTATATATTCAACCAAATACAGTAGAATCGACCACTTATAGCTTGTACACGTGGTTTATCTTATACACGCAAAACCGACCTCCAAGGTTAGCTTTAATCCTTGAGAGGTCGGTTTTCGCATTTACTACAGATTAATAATATTAGTTCTCTTTTCTTCTTCTCCGATATCCTATGCCGCCAAGTACTGCTCCTGATACGCCAAGAAGCACAGCATATAATAACCAGTCTGCATTATCTCCTGTCCTCGGCAATCTGTTTTGCTTTGTCGGCTTTACAGGTTTTGCCGGTTTATTCGGAACTGGATTATCAGCAGCCTTATTTACCTTAAATGTGTATGAGATTAAATTAGGCTTATCCTTTGGTGCCGCTGCATCTCTTCCTGCATTAGACTGTTTAGCAGCAAAGAAATAAGCTGCTCTTACATCATCTGAACCTGCACCAGCCTTATTCTTTGCAACTTCCATAGAATCTGTTACAAGTTCATCCTGTACTCCCACAACACTTCCAGTGATAGTTACATTTTCATTTACAGCAGCCTTGCTATTGACCGAAAGCCCTTCAACACTCACTTTTACAGTACTAATTGTTTTTAGGTAAGCATAATAGTCTCTAGCAGATAAATATCCGTTCTCATTTAACGAAGGATGTATCCGAATTATGAGTTTATCGCCCACTCTTTCTGCTTTCTTAAATTTCAGAGAATTTAAACCTTCAACTCTAAACTTCAAATCATTAACATTAGGAACTGTAATACCTCTAGGTATATTGAGGACAAATACTAATTCTGAATCAGTAGCTATATAGCCTTCTGTTCCATGAGTTTTCCATGCCATTCCCTTTGAGTGTCCATTAATATCCCACCACAACCTGCTATTTTGCCATTTGCTAAGATTGTCTAATTTCACGGAAAAATCAAGATTAAGTTTATCGCCAATAGCATGTGATCCTACAGATGCATTCTCAGTATTATTGTTAACAGAAATGTCACCATATACGTTCAATTGATCCCTGTCTCTAATAAAATCAGATTTAAAACTGAAATTAAATGGATTGTGGTATTTATCATCTTGATAGTTCGGATCACCATTAGCACCCTCATTATCCTGTAATTCCGGTTTTGATATATAATCAAACATATCCATTCCTGCAACATATGTTAACGTATTAAGATTCTTATACACACCCGTACTAGGAGAATCCCCACCTCGTGCCAAATTGAAATTTTTAAGAACACTATCTTGCAACTTCATTAGGTGTTTAGGATATACCCCACCATCAACATGACCGTCTTTCTCTAACTCAACCCAATAGTTCTCAGTAATGGCTGTGTCTGCATCAGGAGCTTCTTCCTCATCCGCATATACTAGCCCAGAAAAAAATACAGTTATACAAATAGTAAATGCTATCAATAATGAAAAACATTTTGAGTTTCTTCGTTTTTTTATAACTCCCATCAATTTCATTTTCCTTTCTTAATCATAACCACCAGCTGAGCTGGTGGTTTATTTTGGCCCTATAAGGGCCTTTTACCTGCTGCATCTTAAGATGCGTTGAATAGAT
>ERZ773005.55-NODE-55-length-106924-cov-5.406236_pt1 | contig 106924 bp, 107 predicted proteins | sample MGYA00580666_ERZ773005 | MGnify/ENA primary metagenome ERZ773005 (study PRJEB29015, sample SAMEA2737999) | human oral metagenome | biome: human oral; feature: human-associated habitat; material: dental | place: China | collected 2061 ...
AATTTTTTAATTAAATTAATTAATAAATATTGGATTAAAAAATAAATTAAAAAAAATAAATAATTAAATTAAAAATAAATTAATTAATTAAAAAGAATTATTAAAAATAATTTTCATTTTTTAATTTTCAATTCCAAAAGTAATTTTCAATTTCAATTTTAATTTTCAAATTTCATTTTCAATTTCCATTTTCAATTCCAAAAATGAATTTCAATTTTTAAAATGGTTTTCAATTTTTAGTACCAATTCCCGCATATTTCTTCTTGCTCTTGGATATAGTTTTGTGTTATAATATATATAGCAAGAGGGAAAGGACCTAAAGATGGTTCTACTCCATTCAACCATCCGGTCCATCCTCTCTTGTCCGTTGGTGGGTATGGCTACAATGACCGCAAGGTTATTGATATATAAAAGTATTGGTACTATCCAAAAGAAAGGTTGTCTGTTATGACAAACAAGGAAATGTTCACTACCATTCAGAACACTGTTGATGATGCGGAAGTTAAGACCTTTGTAACTGGTGTACTATCATTCCTTACTGACAAAGATGATATTGCGGATGCTACTAAGCAGTATGTCCAGAAGAAGGAGAATGACGCGGTTGTCGCTATCCTTGAGAACTTTGACCCAGAGGGAGCTAGTGCCAAGATTATAGCAAAGAATCTGAGTGTGTCTGTTCCAAAGGCTTCCGCAATCCTTCGCCGCCTTGTAAAGGAGAATAAGGTATCTGTTGAGAAGGGTACTGGTGAACTCAAGGCAACTAATATCTATACCTTGCTGTCGTAGTCGAGCGTAACCGCTCTCCTACACCAGCTTGCTCACTACGTTCGCTACCAAGAGCAAAGAGTTGGTAGTGTGATTAAGAAAAGAGGTGCGGAATTCTGTTGTAATTACAACATTTTAATTCTTATATAATATCTAATTTAATAAAATTGCAATAATAGTCTTAGCCGCGGGCTAGGGCTGTTATTTTTTAGTTAAATGCTACTAAATAGATAGTATATGCGGGAAATAAGGTAGCTAATATATTACACTAATAGAGATAGTGTGCGGTATTTGTGACATTAGTATATGGCGCGGCTAACTATAGTGGCTCACTTGCGTTCGCCTAGGTGCGGGTCGAACATATGTTCGGCTCACTAGTGTCTATCTGCGGGTACAAATAAAAATTGTAAGTGCAGGTAGATGGTGCAATTTCCCGCATGAAATATATTCTAACTATTCTACAGAAGTTATCTGCGGGTATACCTGTTAGTATGAAAAATTTTGCAATCACTATCCCGCAGCTTACAATCACTTATCTTTTGCTCTTGGTTCACTAATGTTTGCTTATTTTTGCCAACTTCCTTACTAAAAACTAGCCAATTGCCTTGGTAAAAACTAGCCAATTGCCTTGGTAAAAACTAGCCAATTACCGTAGTTGTTAATTTAGATTCTTATATAAGATGTTATTGTTTGCTCTTGGATATATGGTTTAGATTTTGATGCGGAAAATCCTATAATTTTTCTATATAGTGGTTAGCATCCAATAGCAAAGAATTAGTAAGATGTTTTATAGGAAGTGGATGCGGAAAATGAAAAGACTTTATATAGGACAGAGGTTTTGGGATTCGTTAGAAGGTATTAGAATTTTATGCCAAATCTATAGAAATTTTCCATATGCGCGGGGGGTGAAAGGTGGTACGGTCGTAAACGCCCGTCTGCCTGCGGCTCGGTTGCGTTCAATTTCATGGTCGCGGGCATTAAAATTGAACATTAACCCTCTAGTTGAGATCGAGTGTTCAATTTTCCGCATGAGTCCGCGATAAATGAACACCAGTATAAACTTTTAATAAATGAGCAACTATTCATTTATCGCGCCCTCATACGTCTAATACTGTCCCGCAACTGCTAAAATGCTGTAAGAATGTTTGTGAGCCATTCTGAGGTGTGGTTTTGTTTTTAGTGTATAAATACCCGTCTTTTTAATTTTAAGCCGTTAGAATGGCTCACAATAAGCCGTTTACCTGCATAAATAGAAAAAGAAAATGGCATAAAAAAAGTACCGCTCAGGTGCTTGGCTGCTGAGCGGTACAATTATATGTGTGTATGTGCCGTAAGGCTATGCGGTCGCAATGACCTCATAAAGAGCTTTCCCCATCGAGGGGACACGCTTCCACAAGCCGCAACGCTTTCCGGCGCTGATAACGCTTACCGGCTTGATGTCTGCTGTCTCGGCGGCGTGAGTGACAACATCACTCACAAAGGTGTTCCCAACGCCGATGTTTGCGGCAACGCCTTCGGCGATATAACGCGCTTTTGATTGTTGAGTAGTCTCTTTCTTAATGGTAACCTTGTACAGAGTTGCCACCGCCTCACGGAGGTCATTCTCTGTGATGTCTTTGAGATTCTCGCGCTCAAGAGCCTCCTCAAGGCTCAAGCCTTTGCCGTATGTCAATGCAATAAGGTTTGTAGCTGCTTTCTTGCTGAGTTTCATAACTTCTCCACTCCGCCGGTTTTCCGGCTTTTGCGCGGGCCTTTCCCGCATTTATAAAATTGGCATTCCTAGCGCTATGCCTCGCGCGAGGGGACTGAGTTGCTCCTTTCGTCCCGTTGGTGTATCCCCTCCAACTGATAACTACTATACGCGAACATAGGCAATGTGCAACTGATAATAATGTGTCTCCACAATTCCTCCACATTTGCGGGAATCTGCAGGTAGATGTTGCAGTTTTGCCCGCAAGAATCAAAAAGTTAAATAAAATATTGAACTGACTGGTATAAAAGTTTTAATCATTTTTATCAAACTTTTAATCATTTCCGCATAAAAAAGGTACTGGTATTTCTACCAGTACCTAATTTTTCTTAATTATCTAATGGCGATAATTAAAGTTCTTTATATTTTTTAGCTGGAGCGCGCCAACCTTGCCCAATGGTTTTTGGCGTTTTCTTTTTCCTGCTCTTAACTTTTTTAAGTATAAAATTTTCAATGTAGCAATCTTCTAGAGCTGTATGCCTTTCCTTAAATTCTGTTTTTCCTGATAAATAGCGGTATACCACTTCTGCTGATGTTTGCGGATTGCCTTTGGCTGTTACGTAGTTATTTTTCCCGCAAAATAATAAATATTTTTTAGCGCAGGTGATCACCTGCGCCATATCCCAAATATCCTTAATTTTCACCCCGTATGGGAAAAAATATTTTTGGTAGCCGTTTGACAAATACCTCAGCGTGTGATTTAGTGCTGTTTTGTCAAAGTTTATATTGTACGCATAGATTTCTTTAATACTGAAATCTTTAATATCTTGCTTGAACTGCTGAAAAATGTTTAAGAAGCTATCAACTTGCCACAAGTTAGACGAGGTCAATCCCCCGCCGTCTCTGTACTGTGGTAGTTTCTCGCTGTAGTATGCGCTGCTCATACGCTCACGCATGGCGAAAACCTCGCTCGCTATGTAGCTACGCTCTGCAAGTGTCACACCAGTCGTACTAACTATAAGATAACCTATGTCGTACACCAGCGCCGTTTCTGGATGCGCCTGTCCATCCTTGTAATTGATAAGATTAGCTGTTTCAGTGTCTATCACAATGTAATTTGCCATAATTTTTTTTATCCTTCCCAATGGTTGAATTAAAATTGTTGAATGAATTCCCTAAAGACTTCCGCATTGATAAGCCGGTCAGGTGCCCACGCTTGCGGCTCATCGTCCACAAGGTAGCCGCCTTTTACGCGCGCCACCTTGCACTTTGGTGTCCCGTATGCTACCACGTGCACCTCGTCCAGTAGGTTGTAAATGCCTAACTTTTTAAGCGATTCGACTTTTTCGCGCCTAATGGATTTTTTATATGCGGGCGTGGCGTCTTTAGCGCTCCATGAGATTATGCCAAAGGTTACCCCGATAGCCCGCATAGCCCGCATAGCTTTGCAAAGCTGCTCAGGATTAACAAGAGCAGGCGCGACACGATAAGGGGTCGCGTCCTCCTCTCTGAGCATTTCCAGCCAGCCCATGACCCCGTAGAGGTCTAGGAGTGTGCCGTCCATGTCCATGTATATGCGCATGAATTACTCCTTGCCTTCTGCTGCTATGAGTGCAGCAGCTAGGACACTAGCGACTAAAACCGCTATCATGTCCGGCTGCACGCCGTCATAAAAGAGTATATCAGCGTAAGAATATGCGGCTATACAAACATTAAGACCGAACACACAAGTGTTTAATTTTTCCATTTTATGCCTCCGCGTATGCCATGCCTAAATCTACTAATTTTTTCGCGGCTTTGATGGCCGCATCATTTACCGCTGAGTAATCGGCGGGATTTTTTTGTATTTTAAACGTCTCTGTGCTGTATGCAAACGTGTTTCCACTCTCGTTCTCGCGCGCGAAATGTCAGTAGTAACCTCGTACATAATTCCTTCTTTCCGGCGGTAGCCCCGCCACGGTTTCGCGGGAAGTCCTTTACTTCCCTGTTGGCATTAGTATACCGTGTAGCGCGGTATTTATGCGCGAGAAATCACTACTGATTTTATCTCCACATTTTCTACACTTTTAGATTTTTTGGCATTGACAAGATTTTTTATTTGATAAAGACAAAAAAGTGTGCTAGTAGTTTGTGAAACGAATGTTCTAGTAGTATTACTGGTGATTGCGTGTGTTGTGTGTTGTGTTGTTGGGCTTGGTTTGCACGGTGTCCAGTCGAGCCAGCCGTTCAGTACCGGGGGGGTGGTTCTAGGAAATGCGCGGGGAGAGTTTGAAATGGGAGCCTTGCACCACACATCCCCCACCACAATCAAAAATCACCAAATATTAAAATACCAATAACCTAAATCCCGCATCCAATAGCCAAAAAATTTTCTCTATTTTCTCTAAAAAGTGAGCGAAGCGAACAAAATTTTTTATAAAAAAGTGTTTACAAATTATAAAAAGGTGGTATAATATTATTGAGCCAAAAAACAGGCTCTTAAAATAGAATAGACCTCGACAAACTAAGTCGTAAAACTGTCGCGCATAGCTAAGGGTTATGTGTATTATTTGGGCACGAACCACTGAAAAAATGCCGTGGTGACAAAGCTACAGTTATGTCTATAGCAAGTATGCCAAATAATTTAAGTAAAACCTAATCATATTGCCGTTCCCGGTCGGCAGCTATTGACTCGCTTCCAAGAGAATCAGACGAGCGAAGCGAAGTCAGTTTAGCAAAAAGACACCTCCCACTAGGGTAGAGTTGAATAATCGTGGTTTAAGAGAGCAATACACCTTTGTCAATTTTCTGGGTGTATAGTGTACAGCGTGCGGGAATAGCCATAACCCGTACTTGCACTGAGACACATTGCTCTTCCACTATCTTATAATCCTTATTTTTCCCAATACTACGCAACTTTCTAAACGGCAATCCCGTGAATGACCGTATGCGGGAAATTGACTGGACAAAAACGGGTAAAAATATATTGCCTAAAATTTGGTAGGCTTGCCCGCAGGTAAGGATTTCCCGCATAGCCTGAATAAAATTTCTTGACTTTTGGAAAATTTACTCTTTGCTCTTGGAACATAATTGTTTTTTGCCAATTATCAAGATTAGCTATGCCTTGGAATTAGATTAGGCTAATAATCCCTAGGTGTCCTCGCCTAGAGTGGAAATGAGGGGTTGGAACACGTAAAAATAACAGCCATTTTAATCTCGTAATAGTGATTAGCGCAAGCGGCTATTATAGACGAACGTAAGTGAGTCATTTACCTTACCATTTCCCGCAATTATTATTTAATTATTTAATTATTTAATTATTTAATTAATTAATTTATTATTTTATTATTATATTTAACTTACTTAATCATTGCTCTTGGCGGCTGGCGCCAGCCAGCTCACCTTTTTTAATAGCACGCGATAGCGGCTATTAAAAAAGCACTAAAAGCAAAAAAGAGTAAAAAAGAAAGACTATTATTGGTAAACCAATAAAAAAGAAAGATTATTCTAACTTACTATTGGAAATGATTATAGATTATAGCGCCTAGCTTGCCGACCAGAGGGTTACTAATTATAGTAATGACCTTGGGTTATTGGTACTACAAGGGGTCGTTGAGTAGTAAATGTTATTGCTAAATAAAGTGAAGTAATCAATTAAATTATTTTTTTATTTAATCTATTTTTATTTAATTGATTACTTTATTTTTTTAGTTACCCGTATAGGGTACACGTATATAGATTTTGAGTATTGGTAAAAAAGAGTATTGGTAAAACAAACAAAAATATAAAAAATTTAATAAATACTTTGACAAATTTATATTATTATGGTATAATAACTTTGTAAGTTAAAAGACTATTTATAAAGAAGGTGTAAACTTTTGTTAGACTTCACATTAAAAAATAGTGAAGATAGAGTTGAGCAAGCTAAGAAAGAGTTGCGGGAAGCCCATTACACAACTCCTAGTTATTTAGAAAATATGACAGACTATATTTTAAAAACTAAAGAAAGTGGACAAACTAAATACGAAAAGAAACAAGAATATCAAATCATTACCAATAATAGAGAAGTTACTATAGCTAAGCGTCAACAATCACTAGATGAAATTACTTCTAATCCAGAAGTAGGAGAAGATAGACTATACGTGCGGATAAACCCAGATAAAAATCAACTATTAGACCATCGTGAGGATATTTCCGCAGAAGATATAGATAATATGCCAATCATAGCAGACTATCTAATCACTATTGGAAAGTTAAAGAAATCTTTAGCCAAAGCAGAAGGAAAAACTAGATACCAAATAAAGAAACAAATTATGGAGATGTGGCAACAAATCTATTTAGTAAAATCTAATCGTAAGTGCGGGAAAAGGGGAGAAAAAATACTATCTTCTATTAAAACTTTATCCCATGTATCCCTCAATGAAGATATTACGTTAGATGATAGTACAGGTATGCCTAAATCAAATGGTCTAATCTCCCTATTCAATAAAGACCATATTAGATTCCTACTAAAGTATTACCAACAATTAAAACAAGAATGTTATACAGATTTAGATAGTGATATGCGGTGGTTGCTACTAGACCTAGAGAATCTATGTGATAAAGCAATAGGTACAGAAGGTATGCTATATGACCTATTAGTATACAAGATAGATAAGATGCCTAATGAGGAAATAGCTACTAAACTTAATTCTACCTATAATGCTAATCATAGTGAACAATACTACTCTACAGTATGGACTAAACGTATACCTAAACTAATAGCAGAAGAAGCTATTCGTCACTATTTAGTATGGTATTACTTACAGAAAGACCCTACTAAAACAAATAAATATTACTGGTACAAGTGCGGGAGATGCGGAGAAGTGAAACCATTACATCCATTCTTCTATGGACCAAATGGTAAAAGCAAATATTACTCCATTTGCCGCAAGTGTAGAACAAAAACTAATTAATTAATCTATTATCTCTTTACTCTTGGGAAAGGAGGTCATTTGATTGGGTAGACCTAGAAATCCTAATGGTACCAAAAGTAAGGGCGGATATTCTAATACAACTGATAGAAAGAAAATGATATGTCAGAAGTGCGGGAGACCCCAATGGGATAACCAATATTTTTATTCAAGAAAAGATGGTAGTAAATACCCTGTTTGTAAAGATTGTCTTACTGCACACATAGATAATCGTGACCCTAATACTTTTTTATGGATTTTAAAAGAATTTGATGTACCATACATAGAAACAATATGGAACTCTATCTTCAATAAACAATACATGAAAAATCCTGCCAAGTTTAATGGTAGGTCTGTACTTGGATTATACTTGCGGACAATGCGTATATCTCAATACATGAAGTATACGTTTGCTGATTCAGAGAAATTTATGTCCGCACGTACCGCACAAGCAAAGAAAATAAAAGAAGATACAGGCATGTCTGTTGAAGAGTATGAAGAAGATTTAAAAAACAAGTTAATGAAAGGTGAGATAACTGAAACAGAATATCATACCTTGACACCATTGGAAAAAACAGATACAGAAATACTTTATAAACAGGCAGTAACGCAACCATCTCTATACACATCTGAGGGTATGGCTTATCATAGAGAGTTAGAAAAAACTATGAAAAAAGCAGAAGAATTAGCCATAAAGCAAAATCCACTCTCTAATGTTACTAGCAACCTTAGCCCGCAAGAGATAGCTGATAGAGCAATCGCAGCCAAAATGACAGTTGTGAATAGTGTACCTAATTTAGTATCTTCCGCAAGACAATTACAACCAACAATGACAACACCAATAGGTGATGCAACACCACTTACTAATCCTGTTGCTCTTGGACAGGCACCACCACTTATTCCAGATGTGGTAGGAGTAAATGAATCAGAACTCCAATCAGAATTAACACCAGAAGATATTAAATATCTAAGTATTAAATGGGGTATTCATTACAAACCATCAGAGTGGGTAGTATTAGAGGATTTATTCCAAAAGTACGCTGCGGAATATGAGCTGTCTATTGACCGTGAACAAGTTTTAAAGAACATTTGTCGCACATCCCTTAAAATGGACCAAGCACTAGATGTAGGCGATATCAAATCTTATCGTGATTTAGCCGCAGTCTTTGAACAGATGCGGAAATCGGGTAAGTTCACAGAAGCACAAGCAAAAGAAGAAGTTAAACGTGATATTGATTCTATTGGAGAATTAGTTGCTTTTGTTGAACAAGAAGGCGGGGCAATTCCCTGTTACGACAATCCAATAGATTATCCAAAAGATAAGGTAGATTTTTGTATTAAAGATATGAAAAGCTATCTTGACCACTTGGTAAAAGATGACTTGGGACTTAGTGGTCTAATTGAATCTTATCTCATGAAAGCAGATAGCAATAAAGCAAAATCAGTAGATGATATTATCAAAGATGGTTTCAAGACTAAAGAAGAACTTGAACTTGAAGCACTCAAAGATAATAGAACATTTGAAGAACTGTTTGAAGAAGAAGCAAAGAGAGTTTTTGCACTTCCTTATTGGGAAAGGCATCCTTATGGCTCTTAGTGATATTTTGCGGAAAATGGATAAGAAAAAGGAAAAACCTACAGATTTACAAGAAATAGATAAAGAAGAAGTTAAACAGAACATAGAAAAATATCAAAAGATTATTTCCTATTGGCGATTATATCCAGATAAATTTGTAGATTATTTATGTTCTCTTAATCCAGAAAACAAATTTAACTTTTATTTTATCCAGCGCATGACTCTCCGCATCATGCTTCGTTACAAAACTATTTATTTTGTATTTTCACGTGGTTTTTCTAAATCATTTATTGCGGTCATGGCCTTAATGATTAAAGCAATCCTATATCCCGGTGCCTCTATTGCAGCTGCGGCAGATGGTAAAGCGCAGTCCGCAGCTATCATTGGTTCTAAGATGGAAGAAATATGTAAACTTGTTCCTGCTCTTGGCAATGAAATTATTTGGGATACACGTGGTAAAATAGCGACAACATCACAAACAAAAGATTCAGTCAGATATGCTTTCAAAAATGATAGTACTTTGTGCAATGCGGCAATGGCTGAAACAACTCGTGGTCAACGTTTCCAATCACTATTAGTAGAAGAAGCAGCCAAAGTAGACCAAGAGAAACTAACAGAAATTATCATGCCAACTCTTGTCGTTTCCCGCAAGATAGCAGGCAATTTACCAGACCCAAACGAAATATTAAATCAAAGTTCTATGTTTGTTACTTCCGCAGGTTATAAAAATACATTTGCCTATGATAAACTTATTGATACTTTATGTCGTACTATTGGCGATAGAAATAATAATGAAGGATTTATCTTAGGCGGCGATTGGCGAATACCAGTCGTAGAAGGTCTACAGCCAGCAGACTTCATTAAATCCCAAGAGATGGATAATTCTATGGATGAAGCAGGTTTTAGACGAGAGTATAAATTTATTATGTACTCTATAAATATGGTTAATTGCTGGAAACTCCCAAAGCTTTTTTAACTACAACATAGCTCGAAAGAGCAAGTGTGAATGTTTGAAAATAAAAGAGATAAATGGACAATCAGCAGCCAAATTCCTATAAAATGGAAAAGGTTCAACGACTAGTCGTAAGACGTAGATAATAAGCATTATCGAAATGCCATACTAGAAGATATAGTCTAATCTTTATGGAAACATGAAGCAGCTTTTAAATAAGCGATTGCGGTCTAGCGAACCGCAATGAATATAAATGGAAAGTCTATGGGAAGGACAAGTAGAGGGCGCTTTCTTCAATCCAACTGCATTTGATTCCGCACGAGTAATTGATTATGCGGAAAATGCCTATGATAGGCGTACTAGTGAAAATGCAGAATATATTTTAGGTGTTGACGTAGGTAGAAAATCTGACTTAACAGAAGTTATTGTTATTAAAGATACACCTTACAAAAAAGGTGCAAGAGAAACAATCAAAAAAGTAGTTAATATTTATACCATACCATCTGGTCACTTTGAAATGCAAGCAATACGAATAAAAGAAATATTTAATAGATACCATTGTAGCATGTGTGTTCTTGACGCGAATGGTCTTGGTATTGGTTTAGTAGATTTCCTTGTTCGTGACCAAGTAGACCCTAGAACAGGAGAAACTCTTTACAACTTTGGCGTTTACAACGATGAAGATAAGGTCTATAGACAGTTTGAGACAGATAATACTATTAAAAATGCTCTTTACCTTATGAAAGCAAATAATGTAATAAATTCTGCTCTATTTGCCTATTGTCAAATTCTTATGAAAAATGGTAAGATTCATTTCTTACTTGATGATGGCTTAGCCCGCAATAGACTTATGGGTACAGACCAAGGGAAATCAATGACCGCAAGTCAGCGTGAAGATTACATGCGGCCATACGTAGAAACATCAATCCTGAAAAGTCAGATGATGAATCTTATTTCTGTTAATGATGGTGCACTGATTAAACTTAAACAAGCGACTCGCCGCATCAAAAAGGACAAGGTTTCTGCTCTTATTTATGGACTCTATTGGTGTAGATTCAAAGAAGAAAAACGAGAACGGCGTTCCCGCAGAAATCTCAAAGACCTCATCCTTTACACAAAACATAATTAATTATATTAATTTAATAAAATTGGGCGAAAGTGGAAAACTTCTTTTGCCCTATTTTTATATATATTAGTTATGATATTAAAAGGAGTTTTTATGCGGGATTCACGCTTAGAAAGAAAAATTTTTGATATTCTTTTGGAAGCTGGATTGCCTTTTGAAGAAGAATATGAATTTCCGGGGCTTATTGGGAAAAGCGGACGCGCACTACGATTTGATTTTTGTGTATTTGATGATGACAATAACATAGATTTTCTTATTGAGGCGCAGGGTAGACAACATTATGTTCCTGTGCCGCATTTTGGCGGTGAACGCGCCCTTTATGCCCAAAAACAAAATGATATTAAAAAGCGCCAATATTGTATAGACCATAACTTAAATTTGGTTACTATTCCATATTATGATGAACCAAATGTGAATTATGACTATATTATGCGGGCAGCCGGTTATTAAAAGGAGGTATTAGTTTGGCTTTTTATCGCAATAAAGCAGAACGAGATTTTCGTCTTGTTTCTAGTGAAAAAGACAAGGCAGAATCACTTTCTTTTAATAAAATTATGGTTGGTGGAAAAAAACTTGCAAATGATGTTTCGATAGATACCGCATTATATGGTGGCTCTTCTTTTACTTCGCGCCGTGGAGTAAAAAAAGAAGATGTTGAAAAAGCACTCCAACAATCTAATATATCAAGCTTGCGGGCATACTCCAATCTATTCTTTAATTCAAATGGTATTTATAGTCGTCTATGTCGTTATATGGCATACCTTTACAAATATGATTGGTATGTAACTCCGCTAGTATATGCGGGAGATGACACAGATAAAGCTAAAGAAAGAATTAAAAAGAATTGGTATAAAGCCTTATCTTATTTAGATAATTCACAATTAAAAAAGACACTAGGCGATATTGCTTTAGCTGTTGTAAAAGATGGCTGCTATTATGGTTATCATTTGGATAGCCAGACTGCAACTGTCTTACAAGATTTACCAACTGCCTATTGCCGCAGCCGCTATAAGCTTAATGGCCGCTATGCAGTAGAGTTTAATATAAAATACTTCGATAGCGCATTTTCTGACGCAGAGTATAGGTCAAGAGTGTTAAAGATGTGGCCCAAAGAGTTCCAAAAAGCCTACTTAGCCTATAAGAACGGAACACTTGCCGTTGATTTCAATGGAGACGATTTGGGTTGGTTTCTCTTGGACACTACAAAAGCAGTTAAGTTTAACCTTAGCAATAATGACGCACCATTGTTCGCACCGGTTATTCCTAAACTAATTGACTTGGCTGATGCTCAAGACCTTGACAAAAAGAAAATGTTGCAGCAAATATTAAAGATTATTATCCAGACTATGCCAATAGACAAAAATGGAGATTTGGTCTTTGATATTACAGAAGCACAACAACTTCATGCTAACGCTGTTAATATGCTATCTGAAGCAGTTGGAGTAGATGTTTTAACAACTTTTGCGGATGTTAAAGTTGCGGACATGGCTGACCACAGTTCTGTTAGTTCTGTAGACCAGCTAGAAAAGATCGAGAGAACAGTTTACAATGAGGCGGGAACAGGTCAAAACCTATTTAATGCTGATGGTAATCTTGCTCTTGAAAAATCAATCTTAAATGATGAAGCAACTTTTAGCAATTTAATTCTTCAATTTGAGGATTTCGCGCAAAGTTTGTTATCTACTTTTAACAAGAGTCCAAATAGAATATACTATAAATTCCAAATTTTGCCAACAACTGTTTACAATTACAAAGATTTGTCCGCAAAATATAAGGAATTAGCTACTCTTGGATATTCTAAAGTATTACCACTTGTGGCTCTTGGACAATCTCAAAGTATGGTTATTATGTCATCTTACTTTGAGAACAATATACTTAATTTGAATGATGTCTTTGTTCCACTTAAATCATCCAATACTTTAAGCAACAAAGACAATAAAGAAATCGCTCCCTCCGTTGACAATCCGCAAGGTGGGCGTCCTAGCTTGGCTGATGATGAAAAAAGCGATAAAACAATTCAAAATGAAGAAGCGGAGGGATAAATGCTACGAAATACTTCTGTTGCCACTATTGCGGCTCCAGAGTTTGTAAATCTAGCGGCGGATGCCCTCAATCCCGGCATTTCTAAAGCAGATGTAAAAGTTCTTTATCTTGGCAAGAACCGCAATGGTTCTTATATTGATAAAGAAACTGCTATGAAGATGTCTGAAACATTACGTGCTTGCCCTATCGTTGGTGCTTATCGTAAAGACATTGACGATTTTGGCGACCACGGTGAAATCATTCACATTGAAAATGGTGAAATCACTTTTGATTGTGCGACAGTCCCTTATGGTTTTGTTGCGCCGGATGCTAAAGTCTGGTTTAAAGATTTTACTGATTATGATGAATTTGGTAACACCGTTGACCGCACGTATCTTATGACCACTGCTTACCTTTGGACTGGTCAGTATCCAGAAATTGAACGCTGTGTTAAAGAAGGCATGGGTCAGTCTATGGAACTAGATGGCGAAAATCTTGATGGTCACTGGGTAGAAGATAGTGAAACTGGGATTGAGTTTTTTATTATTAATGACGCTAGTTTTACAAAGCTATGTGTTCTAGGTAATGACGTAGAACCATGTTTTGAAGGTGCATCTATTGAAGCACCTAATATTAGTGATAAATTCTCTAAAGAAAACTTTACCACTACTTTATACAATATGATGAATGAACTCAAATTTGCTCTTGCGGAAAAAGAAGATGTACCAGCAGAGCCAGAAGAAGATTTTTCTGAAAGTGGTACTGATAATTCTGATTCTACCGAAAAAGTAGACGATACTTTTACTAATGAAGAAGAACCTCTTGACCAGAATGCGGACTTCACTGAGAACCCCGCGGAAGGCGAAGTAGAACCTGTTGTAGAAAATAGTCACCAAGAAGATGAATACACGGCAGAAAAATTTGCCGAAAATGAGGAAGAACTATCTAATCTAAAAGAGGAACTCACTTCCCTACAAGAGAAATATTCTAATCTTGAACAAGAAGTAGAAGAATTGCGTTCCTTCAAGGCAGACCGCATTTCTGCTGATAAAGACAATCTCATTAATAAGTACAATATGCTTTCTGATGATGATAAAGCAGAAATTATAGCAAATAAAGATTCTTATTCTTATGAAGAAATTGAATCTAAATTAGCATTACTTTATGTTAAGAAAAATGTTGATTTTGAGGACCAAGAGGATAAACCGGTTCAACATAATGAACCCACTGTTACTTTTGGTGTTTCTGGTGAAAATGGCGAAGCAGTAGTTGACCCAATTATTGAACTACTCCGTAACGCCGCAAATAAATAATTTAAGGAGGAAATAAATGGCAATTACTGTAAAGCGTACTGACCTCGCTGGGCACGATAAATACGCTGTTGTTGAGCCAAATCACCTTTCCGCTCCTCGTGATGGTGGTGTTTATGCACAGCTACCTGCAAAGAGTGGTATTGATGTACTAGAACAGGGTACTTTTGTTAAGTATGACCTTGCCAAGGGTATGGTTGATTTTGATGGTGCTGGTCCTTGGATGATGGTGTTCAACGAGGAAAAACTTTATGACGAGCGTAAACAGATGCATCGTGACTATGCTATGACTAAAGAAAATAGCAATATGGTTCCTCGTGTGTTTCGTCTTTCTGTTGGTGATATTTACACTACCAACAATGTAAAAGAGGAAGCTCTTACTGTTGGCGATACCCTCGTTCCCGGCGCAAAAGGTATTCTAGAGAAGAAAGCCGCTCTCACTGCTACTGATACTCTAGTTTGTACTGTCGTGAAGGAAACTACTCTTCCTGATGGGCAGCCTGCTGTGAAACTACAAGTTACTAAAGCTGAATAAGTAAAAGAAAGGAGACTAGAATAATGGAACTTAATCTTAATGACCTTAAAAAGCTTGCAAAAGCTACTCTAAGCAAAACTCCTCTTACTTATTCTGTTAATGGTAAAGAGGAAACCTATACTGCTGATGCGGCAAATGAAGCACTTCGTACCGCACTTGCTCCACTAACCAAAGATTATTACACCTTTAAGCGTAATGAAAATACTATCTTTGAGCTAATCTCTTCTACTATTGACGAGATTCTTCCTGCTCGTGTGATGAAACAGTATGAACAGTTTGCTGATACTATCACTGTTCCACAGGGCGATAAACCAGTGTTTAACATTCGTATTACCGAAGCTGCCCGCAAACGCGCAAAAGCTTTTGTTACTAGTGTTGGTCTTGCTGGTCGTTACGAAACTGTGATGCTTGAAGGTCGTCAGCTTACCGTTAATACAAGTGCTTATGGTTATGCAATTCGTCTTGGCTTTGAGGAATTCCTTGATGGCCGTTACTCTTTCGCTGATTTTACTGAAATCATGATTGAGGGCCTTGACGATGCTATCTATGCGGAAATTGCTAAAGCTCTTGATACTGCTATTGATACACTTCCCGCAGTAAACAAAGCATCTCACAATGGCTTTGACGAGAAGGAATTTGATAAACTACTCGGTATTTCTGATTCCTATGGTAATGGTAATTCTACCATTTACTGCACTCGTGAATTTGCGTCTACTATGATTCCACATGATGCTGCATGGGCTTCCGATTCTATTAAGGATGACCTATTCCGCCGTGGTTTCCTTGGTACTTACAAGGGTCACAACGTAGTTATTCTTCAGCAATCTGTCGAAGATATTGACAATAAAGTTAAGGCTATTGACCCAGCTAAGGCTTATATTATTGCTTCTGTTGGCGAAAAACCCGTCAAGATTTCTTTTGAGGGTCAGACCGCAGTTCGCACTGTAGAGGATAATGATGACTGGTCCCGTGATATGCAAACCTATAAAAAGGTTGGTGTAGCGGTTCTTTCTAATCCCTCTATTTGCCAGTTCACTAACACTGAGCTCAAGAAAGTTATCGCTTAGTCGATAATTAAAAGTTTTTAAGGAGGGGTACTTAATTTTAAGTACCCCTTATTTTAATATAGCGAGACAAAAGGAGAAAAAATGTCAAATGAATTTAAAACTGTTGATGGTGATGAACTAGTAAGCGTAACCAATGTTACACGTTCACCTGTTGGGTATACACTAACTTCTAACAATGTGCGGAGAATTATTCCCGGTGGAGCAACTATTAAGGTTAAGGCAGAAGAACTTCGTAATCTTAATCTAGAATCTGGTGGTAATATTCTTATTAAAGATTATTTACGTGTTAACAATCGTGATTTGGCATTAGAATTTGGTATTTCCGAAGATTTATTTGACCACGAGTATAGCTGGAATCGAAAAGATATTGATGATGTGCTATTGAATGGTAGTATGGATGTTTTTCTAGATGCCCTTGATTTTGCACCTCTTAGCATAATTGAAACGCTTGCGGACAGGGCTGTAGAGCTTGAAATTGCTGATAACAATAAAATTAAGGCACTTTCAGAAAAAATTGACCGTGATATTTCTGCCATGATTCGCAACAAGAATCTTTACAATGATGCTGAAAAAGAAGAAAAACCAGCTAGAAAGACACGTCGCGTATCTGCTGAACCAGCTAAACCAGTACGCCGTGCAGCAACTACAAAATAATTGGAGTTAATAATGGAAGAGCCTACAACTTTTCAAGAAGTGTATGATTTCTTCCTTGCGGGAATTACTGATGATATGTTTTTGGAAATGACAAAGGAAGATACAGAGGAAATGCTACAAGAAATTTTAATTGCGGCATTTCCGCATTACGAGTTCCCGCAATGGAAAAATCCGTTTGACCTTGATTTAGTTAATAAAAAATTTACAGCTAAATTAACTATTGAAGATATGCGGATTCTTCGTTCTTATATGATTGTACAATGGATTGGTTTTCAATTAGCGAATGTTGACCTTGTGCGTCAAAAGTATAGCGGAAGTGACTTCAGCTTCACTTCCCAAGCCGCGCACATGAAACAGTTAATTGCAATGAAACAAGAATATGAGAAAGAGGGGTTCCATCTTCAACGGCTTCAAGGTCGTAGATATGTTGACAATGATGGACATATTCGTTCTTCTCTTGGTAAGATAATGGAGCCGGTATAATGGCATTATTAGTAGTAAGTGATGATTTTTTGCGGCTAGAGAATGATTCAATAAAAGAAAATTTATCCCGCATCGTGGGACAAATTTTTAAACTACTTCCTATGCGGGAAGAAGGTAAAGATTGGATAAAGCCGCTTGATACTCTTTTGATAGAGCTTAGTGGATTAACTCTTTTTATTCCCGGTCAGTCTAAATTGATTTCACTAATTAGTAAGTTAGCTGGTATTAAAGAGAACTCAGAGGATTTTTCTCTTTTCCGCAGAACTATTTTTGAGACTTGCGGGCTAGCTAATGAATTGAAAGACTCTATTGAGTCTTAAAACAATGTCCGCGCGTATTGATTATCTAGGTGGTGACCAACTTAGTAGAATCAATAAACAAAAATTACAATCATTGCGGGCAGCATTAAAGAATGATTACAACTCTCGTTTAATCAAAACTGATAAACATTCTACTGTGCCATGTATTATCAAAAATAATGCTTATGGGCTAAAAGCAGATTATGATAGAAAGTATATTTCTGTAGAATTTTCCGCAGGTCTAGAAGCAGGAGACGTTTTTCAATGTCTTGATGATAAAAGTAGATGGATGATTTATCTTCCTATTTTAACCGAGACGGCTTATTTGCGGTCAGAAATTATCAGATGTGACCATTCACTAATTGTTAATGGGAAAGAATATTTTATTTATTTTCAAGGCCCTGTTGAAACAGATGTTAGATGGTTTATTAAAAATGGTATAAATGCTAATGAATTAAACAAGTCTGGTACTATTTTTATTAAAAAAGACGAAAATACTGCTAACTTTTTTCATCGTTTTACAAAAATTAAAATAGATGGTCATAGGTGGGAAGTACAGGTAGTTGATTCTATATCTGTACAAGGCATCTTAGAACTTGAAATCCAAGAGTACTATGATAACAAAGAAGAAGATTTGCCGCAAGTAAAACCATCAGATAAAGACCAATTAATTAAGGGCGAAAAAGTGGTAAAACAAAATACCTCAGTTGGTTATATGGTTGATGATTCCATCTATTCTAAGGATTGCTCTTGGGAAATTCTTGGCAATAATAGAATTAAAATAGAAGAAATTCTTAATGATGGAAAGATTTGTAAAGTCAAGGTTTATGATGCGGCTGCTGGTATGTTTACCATAAAATATGGTGAAACAAAACTAGAGGTAAGGATTAATACCGAAGAACCTTTTATCGCTGGTCCGCAAGAAGTATCTCCTTATTCTACAAATAGATATTCTATTCATTTGCCGCAAGGTAAAAAAGCGTATTTTAGAGTAGATTCAACAAATTCTAAGATTGTTGCCGTTGGCGATGACTATTGTGATGTAGAAATTGTTAGTGGTAAGAGTGGAAAATTTAATGTAATGGTAAAAATTGATGAAAAAATTTATACCTTACCAGTTAAAATAATTTCGTTCTAGAAGGAGGTAACTTTTGAAAATAGCTACAAGTAAATTTATTGAAGAAAATTTCAAATCCTCCTTTTCTTCTTGCGCGAAAGACCAAGAGACAATCTGGAAGAAGTTATTTATTGATACTAAAGATTATTCTAATAAATTAAAAAAATTACTGATAATAAATTCCCCGCATTGTTTAGACCCAGAACATACAGAGTTTACCGAAGAAGTAAAAAAATATGGCTTGCGGGAATTGCATGACAAACAGTATATTAAGACTATTCCAAAACTTTCTTTTTCAGACCATGAAAATGTAAAAGCTTATATTCTTTTAGAGTTTGACAATTTTGTTCCTAGCTCTAATCCGCAATATAGAGACTGTCTTTTAACTTTTTCTATTATTTGTCATCTTGACTATTGGGAATTAGATGATTATGAATTACGCCCATGGCAAATTGCCGGATATGTAGATGGAGTATTAAATGAACAACATCTATCTGGTATTGGTAAATTGGAATTTATTGGGGCTAAACAAGTTATTCTTAATGAATTTTTGGGCGGTGCTGTATTACAATATCGTGCCACACATTCTGAAAATGATGACATGAAGAAATTGAATGAAACTATTCCCACGTATACACAAACTACTAATCTTTAGTAGGTGCGGAAAATGGCTATAAAAGGAGATTATGCTAAGATACTTGCGGGAATCCCTGTACAAGTGTCAGGTGCTAATATTGCGGTAACTCAACCAAAAATAAAGGATATTTGTGCTTTTGGTGAAGATACGTTTTTGTCTCAAGTTGCTTTATTTTGTGACTTGGATAATTTTACTAGTAAAATTAGAGAGGGCAATTCGCAATTAGAACCATTATCTGATTTTCAAATTTTTATGATAGTTCTAAACGAAGATAAAACATTCTCTAAAGAAATTAGTGATTTTTTTGAATTGATTTTTCCCGCATACAAAATAGTATTTGATAATGGTTGTATTCAATTTAAACTAGAAGAAGATGGACCATTTATAGGACAAATAAATCCAATGAATTTTGAAATATTTTGTGGAATTTTAAAAGAGCTATTTGTTCCTTTTAATGCTGATGAAGCTGAATTTAATCCCGTAAATGATAAAGCAAGAGAAATTGCGGAAAAAATTAAAAAAGGTAGACAAAAAAGAAAGCAGCAGAAAAAAGATTCTGAAAAATTTTCTATGTATGGAACTTATGTTTCTTGTCTTTCTATTGCTTTGCCATTGGATATGAATATATTATTAAATTATACTCCATTTCAATTACATGATTCTTTTGTAAGATATAATACAAAAGTAGCATTTGATTTTTATAGAAGAATTGCTACAATGCCTATGATGGATGTATCTTCTGTCGAAGAGCCAAAAAATTGGCTTGATGATATTTATAAATAGATATAATCGCTTAATTGCGTTTATATAAGAGATTTAATTCTTGGTGCGTCAAGAAATTAGGTCATAAAGGAAAAATTGTATACAGTATTTCTTTAACAAAAACTAAAAGAAAGGAGAACTAAGTTTATGAATCGTTTTGGCGTTCGTGAAGTTGCTGATGTAACTTTCAAACCACTCAATTCTGTTGATATTGGCGGTCAACACTTTGACGCTTATCAGCCAGTTCTCACCCTTGATACTGCTAAAACCTCCTCTCTTGAGCAAGCTGTAACCACTGTTTATGCTAATGGTGGTAAGGGTAATCCTACTCTTGTTTCTTGGGACGGTGAAAAGAAACTAACTCTTAATGTTCAAGATGCTCTTATGAGTGCCACCTCTTTTGCAGTTCTTTCTGGTGCTGGCGTTGTTAAGGGTCGTACCCCATCTACTGATGACAAGGGTAAACCAATTTATGTTCATAGCACTTTTGATGGAGCTATTGAAAAAGTTGGAACCGAATTTGTAGTCAAGCTTTCTGTTGCTGACCGCAAAGGCGTAAAGATTGTTGTTTCTAAAGAAGCACCTATCTATCCAGTTATTCTTGATGCTGCTGGTGCGCAGTCTCGATTCCTCTCTGCTGTAACAGAAAAAGAAGTTAAAGTTGTTGGTTCTACAACTCCTACCATTACTCTCAAAGCCGCAGAGTTCGAGAAAGATTGCACTATTAAAGATGTATCTGACAAAGATGTTTATTTTGTCCTTGGTGCTGATACCCCCGGTGATGAACGTCTTGATAAGGACCTTGCAGTTGGTACAACTGTTCGTCTTGATTGCTACACCCTCCATTATGAGGACGCAATGGAAATGACTATTGAAGCCAAGAACTTTGGTGGATATTACTACATTGAAGCTTCTACACTCTTCCGTGATGAAGCTACTGGTGAGGACCTTCCCGCAGAATTTATTATTCCTCGTGGTAAGATTGAGTCTAACTTCACCTTCCAGATGAATAACTCTGGTGACCCATCTGAAATCGAAATGCGGATGGCTGCTTAGTAATAAGCTGAAAATAATCACTCTCTAATTGCTGGAAACCCCTTAGAGCCTAATAACTACAACGTAATTTGTAAAAATAAGCGTGAATGTCTGAAAATATTAGGATTGGGCAATCAGCAGCTAAGTCTCCTTTTTAAGAGAAAAGTTCAACGACTAGTCGAAAGACGTAGGCAACAAGCGTTGTCGAAATGGGAGTCTCCTATATTATAGGATGAAGATATAGTCTGTTCTTTGTGGAAACATAAAGATTATATGTGTAGCGAACATATTTAACAAAAGGCATTTGATTTCAAGATTGATTGTATGCCCGCATACACCAAGTTCGATAAATCTAAGAAAGTTCTTGCAACTCTCCAAGTTATTGATACTGCTTCTGGTGGACATGATTATAGTGACAAAGCTATTGTTGGTCACAAAGGCCGCGATGGTGACGCTGACCCAGATAAATGGTATACTAAATCAATTTTCGGTGATTCAAAATAAGAATCTCAGGGAGTACTTCTTCTTAGGAGTACTCCCCTATTTTTATAGATAGGATGTAGTATGCTTGTAGATGATTATTTGCATTTTCGTTTTGCTGACATAAACGATTTTGGCTCTATTGTATCACGTTTTAATTCAAATAAAAGTCTTATCGCGCAACTTAATAATAAATATAAATTATCGCCTACATTTTATGATACTTCGACTCCTAATAATATCAAGAGATATGAATCATTATTAGAATTTTTTAAAAATCCAACTTTATCTGATAATAAATTTATTAAAGGACAGAGCTGGGAATATATGGATTTGAATAGGTCCGAATCTTTTGAAGAAGAAATAACAGAAAATACTAATCTTATGGCTGATAATATTTCAAAAATGTTAGATTACTTTAAGAAATTAAGTAATGAATTGACAAATAAATTAGGCAGTAGTTTTCAAGAGTACGCAACAGAAATCATTAATGAATATGCTGCTACGCATGGCTTATCTTCTTCTCAATCTAATGTTGGTCAAGAACTGTTAAGGGCTTTTATATCACGTAATGGCTTAAAAAACTTGCAAACACCATCGTTTTCCAATGGTGATTTGGCATCATTCTTAGAGTATGCGGAAGCAATGATAGAAGTCCTCCCATACTTTGAAGATGTCCCGCTTGATTATTCTAATGATAATTCAAAAAATAGTCAAGGTTCTATAAAATTATTTATTGCGAAAATACAAAATTTGTATAATTATGTTATAAAAAGCGCACAAAAAATTGCTATGATAAAAATAGAAGAGCTATTATTTAAAAACGGATTAAAAAGTACCGAAGATATATTTAAAGATTTAGATAAAACGATTGATTCTTATAGCAATGGCAGTCTTTTTATAGCGGCTAATTTTAAAACAAGAAAAGAACAATTAGAAGAAAAACGCGGAACTCATTTAAAAGTTAAAAAATCTGGTGTTGATGTAACCATTAATAATGATTTTGTGAGAGTCCATTATGATGTTGACATTAGTAAATATAAAGGTAATAATCGCGTAAAATATGAAAATATGAGTTTAGTCGATAATACTTCTTTTCTTTATGCCGCAATAAACAATTTACAATTAAGTCAAACAGAATTAGCTAACTTGGCCGCAGCCAATAGTGGTGAATCACTTATTTCTTTTGATGATGGTTCGTTTATTAATGAAGATGTTCTTGAAAATGCTTGGAATAATGTTATTCAAGAAGTTACAACTTCACAACTTATTAGCTCGCTCTTGGCACTTTCCACTAATAGCAATATGTCTACCTTATTTTTAGTATATAATGGTGGAATATATCCAATTAGCGATGTTTTAGATAGAGTGTTAGATAGTCAAGTAAGAGGATATAATCCAGAAATTGACGGCACAGTTAGTCGTGCTTTGAATAGAAGTAATATTGTAAAACAAAACAGGTGGCGCTGGGCGAATTACCGTTCTGGAGCGAGTTATAGAATGGACCGTAGCCGAGAAGAGGGTAAAAAACGTTCTAGTCTTGTATTACCAACAGTTATTATGCGGCTACAACAGGCAAAACTTGACATTAGTTTGAAAAAATTAGGTTCTTTACTTTAATTTAAAAATATGGTATAATAAAAAGTAAGTAATCTAGAGTAAAAAGGAGAAAAATATGATTGACCTTTCTTTTGAGGAAAAACGTCCTATTTCTACGCAAGAAATGTATGATATTATTGCTTTTGCGGTAGAAGCAGCTAACGAAGGCGGCTTTATCAACGCCTTTGTTTTAGAGCGTGCTATTATTGTATATGCGGCACTTGTTATTGATGAAGAACATCGTGAAGAAATTCAGAAAAAGAACTCTTCTTCTCTCTTGGCCGCATGGGATTACCTTGTCGAAGAAGGTATTGCTAAAGACCTATTGGATAAATATGAACTTACTTTAGCTCGACTTGCGGGATATGCTAGCGTTTGGGCGGATGACCGCATGGATTATGAACATTCTATAAGGGGTCTTTTGGATACAATTCAAACTGTATCTGGAGATATTGTAGAGAATATGCGGAAAAATCTTTCTGAAACGGTTAATGGTAGCGATGTAAAAGAGGTATTGCAAGTTGCCAAAGACTGGGGATTAAACAGAGACGCTAAAATCGAAGAAGATGAAAAATCCCTTTTCCGCGCGGAGTAAGGACAAAAATACATAAAATCTTATAGCCTACTTTCAAAATAAGTAGGCTATTTTTTTATGCCGATTTTGAAGAAAAAGGAAGCCTGTAAAATATTTGCTGGCTAAAAACAAAGAAGGTGGTTTTATTGTCAAAGTATTCACAGACTGTTGAGTATCAATTACGCACTTCCTTAGACGCTAGTGGTATTACTAAATTACAGGCTGAATTAAATAAAACAAAAGCTATTCTTGAAGATTTAAACCGAAAAAATGGAGATTTTGATGGTACTTTTGGAAAAGCTGTTGAAGATTTAAGACGTGTTCAATCATTACTCACAACAAGCTATAATCCAAAAATGGGTATGCTTGACCTCACAGCTTTTAATAAAGGACTTAAAAATTCAAATACTAGCTTGATTGACCTTAAACAATCATTTTATGCGGCTGGCACACAAGGACAAAAATCTTTTGCTAATGTTTTAGGGCAATTAGGTCAACTAGATACAGGCTTAAAGGCAACTAGTAGCACAATGGATAAGATTCTAAACACTGTGGGGAATACTGTCCGTTGGGGTATTGTCGCTAGTGGCTTTAATATGGTGCGCGATTCCGTGCAGCAATCAGTAACTTATTTAAAAGAGCTTGACGATTCTTTGACTCAAATTATGCTTGTTACTGACTATTCCCGCAAGCAAATGAATGAATATGCCAAGTCTGCTAACGAAGCAGCTAAAGCAGTAGGTTTAACTACCACACCAATGACAAATGGTACGCTAGTATTTGCGCAGCAAGGTTTTAATCTTAAAGAATCTTCTCAATTAGCTACTTTATCTGCTAAATTAGCCAATGCTTCACAACAAGATACAAAAGACACTTCTGACCAAATCACCGCAATCATGAACGCTTATAATTTGTCCGGTGACGTTGAAAAACTTCATGCTGCTTTGGACTCTTGGGCAAAAGTAGCAAATGTGTCCGCAGCTGACGTAAAAGAGATTGCGGGAGCCGCACAGCGCGTTGCATCTGCCGCATCTGCCACCGATGTTTCTCTTGACCAGTTAAATGCCCAAATTGCAACCATTGAAACCGTTACCCGTGAAGCACCTGAACAAATTGGTAATGGTCTTAAAACTTTATATGGTCGTTTTTCTGATATTAAGGCTGGGAAAACTCTTGAAGATGGCGTTGACTTAGGCAAAGTCACTTCTGCTCTTGAAAAATTTGGTGTTCAAGTATTAGACGGCGATGGAAAACTCCGTGGTGTTGGTAATATCATGGAGAACCTCATGAAAGTGTGGAAATCTATTGACTCCACCCAGAAAGCAGCTATCGCGCAAACGGTAGCGGGTAAGTTCCAGCTTTCACGTTTTGAGGCTCTTATGAATCGTGGCGATTTATATGATGAATATAAAAAAGCGTCACAAACCGCAGATGGTACTCTTGACCAAATGAATGAAGAAGCTATTAATTCAATGGCTGGTAAGAGTAAACAAATTTTAAATAATGTCGAAGGCATTACAGGGGCATTATTCAATACTGACGATGTTTATCCTGTTCTTGATGGCGTGCGCGATTTACTTGGCTTGACCAAAGAATTTATTGATGCCGTTGGCGGTGGAAAAACTGTTCTGCTCGGTGTTTATAGTTTAATGACAAGAATGTTTGGCGACCAAATGGCATCTGGCATTTCTAATATTATTAAAAATATGAATACCGCACAGATGATTCAAAACAATAATCTTGTAGCAATGCAGCAAGCTAGAGAAATGGGATTATTTAGTGAGGATATGAATGATTCTCTTGTTGAACCGTATTATGAGAATGTTAATCCATATCTTGGTAAAACTTTAGACTTTATTAGATTTGGTGTTGAAAATCGTGGTAATTTTTCAACTACTGAAATTGAAAATTATACAGATGCTTTACAAAAAACAGTAAATCTAGAAAAAGAACGTCTTGACATCGAAAGTAAAATTGGTGCCATGATGGACGTTACAAATATAGCTTATGGAGAAGAAGTTGTCAGTAAAGATGACATGACTAATAAGCTATTTTTCAATGATTTTTCTAATCGCAATGCGGCTCTTGGATATGATGTCTTTAATGACAAAGATGCTCTAGAGTTCCAAAAGCAAAATATTACTCAAGCTTACGAAGGGTTGAGTGAGCTTAAAAAGCAACTCTCTACTATCTTCAATGATACAACTGATGATATAGTCGGAATGGGTCTTATAAACTATGATGATATGGGCGCTTCATTAAACAAGGTAATACAATCTGTTTCTAGGGTTGAATCAGAAACCCGTGATTTTAATTTGTATCTTGAAGAATCTAATAAAGATGTAGACGAAATACGTGATAGTTTTGATGAGACAATTTCTCCATTGCAGACTGTTATTAGTCGTGTAAAAGAAATGCGTAATGTTTTAGATGAAGTTCAAGCTGGAAATTATGATAACCTTGATGATGGAAGGCTAGAAGGAGTAACATCTGAAGCACTCGGTAATATCGACATCCTAATGAGAGCGCTTAATCAAGCTAGAGATAAAGAAAAAGTTGTTTTTGCGCGCCGTCAAAAAGACTTAGACGATGCAAATAATGCTTACGACAAAAATGAAGCTGGTTGGGAAGTTCAGTCTAAAATCAACCAGACATTTATTGATGACCAAGTTTTAAAGAATAAAATCCGTTCAACAATTCAGCTTTCTAGTGCTATTGGACAACTTGGTTTTGCATGGTCATCATTCCAAAATCTTGGTTCACTTTGGGCAAATGACAAAACTGATACAGGTGAAAAAATTCTTCAAACTGTTATGAATTTGTCTATGGCACTCCCCAATATGATTTCTGCATTTCAATCTGTTAAGGCTCAGAACTTAAAAGATGCAAAGGATATTTTACTTAATATAGGAAATGCTATAAAGAGTAAAATTTCTAATGAATTTTCTAATGCTGCTCAAGCTGCTGGTAAATTTGTTTCTGGCATATCCGGTGCCCCAAGTAAGATAAAAGAAATGGGCAATAACATGAGGAGATTCGGCTACAGTATAGAATCTTCTTATATGTCCGCGCAAGCCCTCCAACTTACCTTAGATTCGATTCTTCCGGGCTTATTTATTATGGCTTCTGTTGCTTCTGTCGTTGCAGAATCCATAGCAGCGCAACAAGAAGCAGCCTCTAAAGCAACTATTTCCGCAGGTGAAGATGCTACAACAGAAATGAATAAGATTCTAGAAACTAAGAAATCTTATGCGGAAATCTATCAGAAATATAAAGAAGGAAAAGCTACTTCTGAAGAGTTAAAACAAGCAGCAGAAAACCTTAACAAGGCTCTTGGTTCACAAGCAGATACTCTATCTAGTGCCAATGGTCAATGGGAGACTTACAATAAGAATATTGAGAAAGCAACTCAAACTTCTTTAGACCAAACTATTAGAACACAAAATGCAGCTTTAAATGAGGCTGGCAAAAAATATGCGGAGACTCCCGGTTGGGCAAATGCAACTGAATCACAATGGAATATTACTGACAAAACGACCGGTGGAAATGCTGATTTAAAAGAAGCTTATAAAAATGCCTCTTCTCTTAGTGTTAGTGAGATAAATGGCGATTGGGCTTTTGTTAATAGTACATCTGCGGCTCAACGTGTAAAAGACATTGAAAGCATGGGTGATGCTTTTAACAAAGCTATTGCATCTGGACGGCAACTTGGACAAGATGTCAGTAAACTTGTTGAATCACAAGAAAAGTTAAATAAACTTAGAGATTCACATGCGGAAGAACTAAATCAGTATAAAACTGCACAAGAAAATCTAACTAACTCTCTTATTCAAAAATACGGTTCTGACCAATCAGATATTAAATATCAAAAAGGTGAGACAACAGACCAGTTTAAAGAACGTATTAAACAAGACTTGATAGCCAAGGGACTAGTCACCGGTCAAGATGAAGCAGAAGCAGCTGCGGAAGGCATTATTAAAGGTCTTGCCAAAAGTACCGCGAATATTGGATGGATTAAAGATTTAGCTAATCAAAATGCTTTTGAAGATGCTAATAAGAAATATGATAATTTATCTGATGAACAGAAGAAAGTCATAAATAAAGGCTTTGGCAATTTCTCTGCGGGATATGACAAGAGTAAATATATTCAGTTAATGGCTAGTATTGACGAAGATTCTTCAACCGAGCAGATAAGTAATCAACTAAAGCGTATCAAGAGTAATATATCAGAAGATGATAAAACTCTTGAACTCATAACCGATTATGGTGATGCTTATAAAGACAAAAATGGTTATGTAAATAGGCTCGGTTCTATTTGGGACCAATATGATAAGGACGAATCTGGCGGTTTTGATAATCAAGAAGCCGCGAAGATACTTGCGGACCATCCTGAATATGCTGGTTATTTAACAAAAGTTGGTGACCAGTATAAGCTTAATCAACAAGCTCTCGATGATTGGAATGAATCAATCAAAGAACAAAATCAGCTTGTTGATGATAATATGGGTGGTACAAAGTCTTTTGAAAATTATGGTGATATTCTTAATTCTGTTCAAAATAAAGCATCTCATTCACAAACTCACGAATATCCCACACTTTCTCCCACGGAAGGCGTAGTAGAAGAACAAGCTGGCTTACAATCTATTGATTCACAATTAGATTCTCTTGTATCTAAAAACGAAGAACTAAATCAAAGTTTAGCCGAAGGTAAGATTACTACTCAAGAATATTTTGATTCAATGAGTAAAAGTATTGAAGGTAGTGGCTTATATGACGCGCTAGACTCTTTAGACGGTAAATTTGATGAAACAACAGACTATGCAGAAGAAATGGTGTCTGTACTTGGTGCAGAAGTTTCTGATGCTCTTGTTCAATCAAACAAACGTTTTGTTGAGGGTAAAGAATCTGTTAGTGATTATATTAAAGACCTTCAAGGCGGAATTGAGATTCAGAAGAAACTTACCGCAACTACTTATAACTTGCAAAAATCCCAAGATGGGTTATACGAGGCGGTAGATAAAAATGACCAAGCAGCTGTAAGTGCAGCCGACTCGCTCAATCAGCTTTCCCGCACGCAAACAGAATTAGCTGCGGCTCTTGAGATTTCAGATACACTTGAAAATAATGTTGACCTCTTGGAACAATATACAGATTCAGCAGGGAATCTTACTAATGGTATTTTAGATGATTCACGTTTTAACGACTATATTAATAGTCTTACTCAAAGTTTAGTAGACTTCGCCGCAACATCAGAAGATAATTTTAATGCTATTGCAGATGGTTTGGCAAACATAGCAAATGTATCTGTAGATGAAATGACTTCCTTGCTTAATACCGCAATCAACGGCACCACAGAAGAGTCTGCTGCTGCTATGGCACAAATCGTTGATATGACTGGTATGAGTGCGGACCAAGTGTCACAAATGACGCAGCTTGCAATGAATAATACTGCTGGCGCTTTAGTAAATGCTCAGCAAGCAATCGGTCAAGTTCTTACTGCTCTTGGCAATATGATTAAGAGCTTTAATTATAATATTGAGTTTGAGCCTTATATTAAGGGTCCCGCCAATGGCAAGTGGATTGATATTGAAAATGGAAAAATTAATCTTCCTACTTTTGGTTTTAATGCACGTGGTAAAGGTGGCGGAAGTGTCGCTGCTTTTGCATCTGCTTTAAATAATGCTGGCGGTTACTTTACTAATGCCGGTAATACTGCTGCACGTGCCAAATCGCTTGGTGCTTATAAACGCGGTGGTGTTGGCAACATCGCTGCCCCGCAAGGTTCTCGTGGAATCGGTGGCGGAAGTGGTAGAGGTAAAGGCGGTGGCGGCGGGAAAGGCGGTGGCGGTAAGGGTGGTGGCTCTGGAAAGAGTTACGAGCCTAAAACCAAAGAATACGAAAAAGATGAGGTTGACCGCTACGAACGTGTAAATGCGTTACTTTCTGCCGTTGGAGAAGATTTAGGTGTTATTCAAAAAGAGGAAAAACGTTTAACAGGTAAAGAATTACTCAGAAATCTTGAAGCACAAATTCCTCTTCTCCAAAAACAAATTTTGCTTTATCATGAAAAGCTAAAGATTCAAAAAGAAGAAGCTAAAGAGCTAAGAGAACAATTACAGGCTCAATATGGTTTGGCTTTCGATACAGAGGGCTTTATTGCAAATTATCAGCAAATACATGACCAATTATTAGACAAAGTAAACAATCTTATTAGCCAATACAATAGCACTTCTTCTGAAGATGGTCAAAAAACTCTTGAAAAGCAGATTACAGATGCTAAAAAAGAACTAGACAATTTTAATAAAACATATAAGAGATATGATACCCTTTGGTCTAAAGACTTAAAAGATACTCAAAAACAAATTGAAGATATTACAGACGGTATTGAAGATTTGCAAATTGAAGCATTTAATAAATCTATTAAAACACTTGACAATATAAAAGATATTCAAAAGACGCTTGAAACATTCCAGCATAATATGAATCGCGGACTTGATAAAAATCCATTTAAAGAACTTATTGAGTCTGGTGCAAAACTTCAAAAATACTTTGACATTAAAACTGCTAATAAGTATTTTGATGAAATGATTAAGAACTATAGTAGATTGCAGCAAAAAGCAACTGAACAATCTGCTAAAGATTTTTATCAAAGAAAAATTAATGAACTAAAAGCTGGTCAAAAATCTCAAGATAAAGGTACTATGGAAGTCGGCGGTACTGGATACTTTGATATGGCTTGGCAAAATGGTTCTGAAATTCTTAATCAACTTAAACAGTACGAAGAAACAGGTCAATCTGAGATTTTTGGCAAGAATGGTAAAGGTTTATATGATTCCGCAAAAGACATATTTAATCAAATGTCTAAATTGCTTGAAGATTATTGGAGTGATATTGATGAAGTCCACAGTAAACTTATGGACGCAATCTCCGATATTTCAGATAGAATGGATAAACGCAAAGACCAGTATTCTGCAATTGCTGACGAGCTTGAGCACGTAGCGAACATTTCAGAACTCTTACATGGTGATAAAGCTTATGAAGAACAAAATAGAATTTTAGCAGCACAACAAGCAAATTATCAAGCACAATTAAGTGAGTATAAACAACAGCTTGAAATTTGGAAAGATATGCAGTCTAATATGCGGAAAGGCTCAGAAGAATGGAATACTATTCAGGAGAAGATAACTTCCGCAACTAAAGATATGAATAATCTTGTTAAAACAAGCCTCGAAAATCTTCAAAAGCAATACTCAAATGCAATTAAGAAGATTACAGACGCTTGGAGCGGTAAGGCAATGGGTAATGACCTTGAATGGATAAAAACAGAATGGGAACTCATTAACCGCAACGCCGATTACTATTTAGACAAAACTAACAAAGCCTATAATATCCAAAAGCTACAAGGTAAATATCTTGACCTTTTGGATGGTACAAGTGACCTTAAATTGCAACAAATGATTACAAATCAAATGAAGGAACAGCTTGGCTATCTCCGCAACAAGACAAATCTTTCTGCGTATGATGTACAATATGCACAGGCACAGCTTGAAATTCTTCAAAAGCGCATAGCTCTAGAAGAAGCACAGCGCAATAAGTCTCAGATGAAACTTAGACGCGATTCTCAAGGCAATTATAGCTATGTTTATACTGCGGATAAAAATAATACACGTGCAGCGCAAGAAGATTTGTTAGATTCACAAAACAATGCTTACAATCTTTCAAAAGAACAGATGAAACAAACTCAATCTGATTCTTTATCCGCTCTTACGGAAGCCAAATCTCAAATTGATGATATTTGGACTAACGCCAATCTTTCTCTTGATGAGAAGAAAAAGAGAACTCAAACTATTATTGATTCTCTAAAGGAATATCTTGCGGCAACTGGTGAACAGCTTGGGACATCTGAAAAGAACATAATCAATGACTATATTGGTATGTTCAATACTATGACGGAAGAAAACCGCTCTGGTATGAAAGATATATATGACCAAATTGTTCAGGGTAACAAAGATGCTTTTGACCAGATAGATACACGTTGGTCTACGTCAATTACAAATTGGCTACAGAATATTGAAGATTTTAACAAACAAACTGATGGTATGTTTGATAATCTTATTGGTACTGCGGAAAATTATCAGAAACAGACGAAAGATTTATCTGAACTTGCGGAAAAGAACTTTGATGATATTAGCCAAAGTTTGAATAACTGCGTTGATTCTACAAAAGAACTCTCTAGTAGCACAGCTGAATTTATCCAGCAACTAAAGAACGATTCTGGCGTTGTTCAAGATTATGAACACAGAATTGAAAAAATGGCTGGTAAGATAGTTGATGCTAACAATTCAATGAAAGCATACAATCAGCAAGTAAACGAACTTGGTAACAAACTAACCGCAAAAGAACAAGAAAATGCTAATCTACTTTCCCAAAATCAAAATCTCCAATCTAAGATTGATGAATGGAATCGTCAACAAAATGGTGGAGGTTATGGTTCTGGCGGTGGTGGAGCCGGTGGTTCTGCTAATGATGCTACCGCGTGGGGCATCGCACAAGCAATTTGGACGTATGGCTGGCAATCCGGTTGGGGTAATGACCCAATTCGTTCTAGTAAGCTTAAAAATGCTTATGGCAATAGCTTTGCCCGTAAGGTACAAGATTATATTAATCAGTACTGGCAAAGCGGAAAACTTGTTAATTATGATTCCTTAGCTTATAGTTCCTATAAACTAATTGGGTATGACACCGGTGGCTATACCGGTTCTTGGAATAATTCTTCTGATGGAAAAGTAGCTCTTCTTCATCAAAAAGAGTTGGTCTTAAACGCGGAAGATACCAAGAACATTTTAAGTGCCGTGCAAGCGGTCCGTGGCTTTGCTAGTGTCATGAAAACTGGAATTATGGAAACTGCCTTTGCTACTCTTGGCAATGCAGTCAATGGAATTGGGTCTGTTGGTCTTGACAATAACATCAAACAAGATGTACATATCACCGCAGAATTTCCGAATGCGAGTTCTACCAAAGAAATTGAGGACGCTTTACTTAATCTCAATGAGCGTTCTTGGCAATATGCTTTTAGTAAATAGGACAAAAGTAAATAATATAACTTGTTTAATTTTGATTTTATACTAGAGTAAAAGAGATAAGGCGTAGAGTTTTTACTCTACGCCTTTTTTTATTAGAGACAAAAGGAGGTAATGCTTTGAATAGTTTAGAATTACAAGATGCCATTCTAAAGGCAGTTGATACATTAACCAAAAAAAGAATGGAAAAAATTCAAGCCGACAAAACCATTACCGCGCAAGTTCTAAAATGTACAAATGCTCTTATCAGAGAATATAGCCTTGAATATAATGGTGGAAACATCTTAGCGTATGCACCCGAAGGAAAATCATATTCAAATGGGCAAATAGTTTATGTTCTTGTCCCGCAAGGAGATTTTTCTGCGAATAAAGTTATTCTAGATAAAGGACAAGCCAAAAAAGATAGCAATGTTCAATTTATTAGTTCTGCTTTAAGTAATTATAATATTATTGGACGCAATTTAATAGAAGATAAATTTAATAGTCAACCAGTTGGTTTACACTCATATCTTAAACACGAATATGCTTTACTCTATAAGTATGGTATAACTGGCGATAATAAAAATAAATTATTCTATATTGACGGTGATGAATTATCCAATAGTTTAAGAGAAGCAGACGGCTTTATGTTAGGTGCCGACTTCTTTTCTCGCTTGCCCCGCGAACACAGAATTAGTTCAACCGGTACTTTTGGACTAGAATTTATTTTAGCTTACAAGGACAAAAGTAAAGAAAATGGTATAAAATTAGTACCATATATAATTGATACTAATAATATGACTGGTAATCCACTTAATGTTGGCTCTTGGACACAACAGCAACAAATTTATTCTATTGATAAAGAGAATTTTTTATATATTGATACAATTCTATTTTATGAAAAAGATTTCGTTGCAGAAGATGACCTTGTAAATGCAGATGACAAACTCGGTCACGGTAAAGATATCTTTGTCCGCAATATTCAATTTTTAGGATTAAAAAAAATTTCCGCAACCAGCGGAACATATCGTCTTAATATTTCTACGCCAAAAGGAAATACTTTTAAGACATTAAATGAAAATTCTAATTTAGATATACAAGCTAAATTTTATTCTAAGAATAGTAACCTTACTGACCAAACTACCTTCTTTTGGTTCAAAGAAGATAATAGGGTTACTTCTCTCTCTAAAGATTTCCAAATGTATGGCGGAACTGGTTGGAGATGGCTTAAAGAAAAAGGACATAATGGTTTTGTATCTTTTTCCGCAAGCGAAAATTTAGCGCATGAAAATAAATACCTTGTGGTTGCAGTTTACAAAGAGCAAATTGTCTTGAAAGAACATTTTGTTCTGTTTAATGAAGCATCCAAAAGAGAAATATCAATTATCTCTTCTCTTGGCGTAAAATTTAACTTTGATATTGGCGTTCCTACCTTGACATGTTTAATTAATGGCAGAGAAAAAGATTTTGATAAAGATATGCCAAACAAACGTAGTGACAATTATTTTAGTTTTGTTTGGTCAAAAGTAGATAGTTTCGGCAACGTAACTGTATTTAATGAAACAAAAGAAGAAGTAGAAGCAAAATATCAAAAGTTACTCCATTCTGGTAATTTTACTTATGCGGAACTTACTGCATTAAAAAATTTAGCCGATAGTTTAATTGGTATTAAGTGGGATAAAAACAAACTTATTTTTCCTGTTAATAAAATTAATGATATTGTTACATTAAAGTGTTCTGTTTATTTGCGGGACAGGGAGCCGATTGGCGAAGAAACAATAGAACAACTTCAATATGGTATAGGTGCTTCCTCTATTGTCTTACAAAACGAAAAAAGTACAATAAAAAAAGATTATCAGATTGTTATTGAAAATGGTTCACAAGTTTTTCAGTATAGTGAATCTGGCATGTCACCCGCAAGTCAAAGTAATCAAAGTCCTATAAAAATTAAACCTCTTATCGCTCATTTTTATGACCCCAATGGGCTAGAGGTAAATAATAAAACTTTTGAAACAAAATGGATTGTTCCACTTGAAGGTTCTTTAATTAAAGTGCCTACTGCTGGAATGACAATTAATCCAGCAACCAACAAAATTGAATTGTTTAATGGTGTTCAATTTCCATTGGTAATTCAAGATATTTTTGATTATACTAAATTAAATAATCAAATTCAAGTTGTTATTGAATATCAAGGGCAAAAATATAAACAATATACAGATTTATTACTGCTAAAAAATGGAGAAATGGGTACAAATGGTACTCCTTTTGTGGGAAAAATATCAGTAAAAGATAATTTTGGTACAAATAAGTTATTCTGTATTGAAGTAGAAAACCAAAAAGCTAAATTCAATACAGGACAAGAATTAAAAGACTTTACATTTAATTTTGATTTGTATAAACAAAATGAAAAATTAAATATAGATGATAAAAAGATAAAATGGAGTATACTTGGCGGAGATAAGAAGTTATCTAAAGTCTTAAATTTTGATAATGACCATTTAACTTATTCTTCTCCTATTCCCGCAAACAAATTTAGAAATCAAATTATTCGTGCGGAATATCGTTATGAAGGTAAGGACTTTTATACAAATTATCCATTACCAATTATTGATTATGGGATTAGAAAGAATTTTGAAATTGAGATTCTTGCGGGCAGCACTTTACGATATGTAACCTATAGCAAAGATGGTCAAAATCCTTTGTATAATCATAATTTGGGTGTTGGGATTCGTCTAAAAACAAATGATAATAAGTATATTGTTTGGAGCGTTGAGGGCGGCGAACCTAATTATGATGGACATTTTTACGCGGAGCATCCATCTCATTCTGACTTAATGATTTCTTATAAAAAAGATTCAGTAGACACTTATAAAATACTTATTCCAAGAGATGTTCATGATGACAATGGGTTAATTAAAGGTTATGAAATATTAACTCAAATTTTTATTACTCCGAATCTTGCTTATAGTGGCGCTTATTCTAATAATATTGTCTATGCCCGCATCTATAATTCAAAAAATGATTATATCAATTCCCGCAATCCAGAAGCAGAAGTATATGTTCCTATATGTTTATCTTTGAATACTTTTGGACTTCGTTCGCTTAATGGATGGGATGGTAATCACCTAGAAATTAATCAAAATGAAAATTATATTCTTACTCCACAGATAGGCGCAGGATATAAAGATTCTAATAACCGTTTTACTGGTTTAGTAATGGGTTCATCCACTTTCTATGATAAAACAAAAAATGGATTATTAGATAAAAATACTTCAACTGGTCTTTTGGGATTCTCAAAAGGAAAACAATCAATTCTTTTGGATGCGGAAACTGGTTCAGCAATTTTCGGATTGCCAGAAGATGAAAGCGATGAAAATAAGAATTATGAAAATGGTCAAATTAGACTTATCCCTGGTAAAGAGTCTTTAATTGGTAATTGGCATATTGGTTTAACTTCTCTTTATAATGTTGAGAAAAATAAACACAATATTACAGATTATACTTTAGATAAGCCATATTCTGATTTATTGAAGATTAAGGATAAAATAACCGGGCAGTCTAGATATAAAGCATCTATTCCGCACGATGCGGAAGGTATTATGCTTTCTTCCGCACCTGCTTATATTTCAATTAAAGGGCGTTCATTAGAAGATAATACAGAGGATGCTAATTTTAGTGGCTCGAATACTATTATTCAACCAAAAGATTCCTTTGAGTTACAACTAGACCCAAATAATCCTTCAATTTTTACAATTTATCGTCATACAAATGCAGCAGAATATCAAAATTTTGTAATAAAAGCTGGCAGAATATATGCGGAAGAAGATACGAATTTTGAACATTATTTGTCAAAAGCTGTATTTGATTCTAATAACAAAATTGTTGCGTGGAATACAATAGAAAAATATAATGGCTCTTATGTTATTGCCCACCAACTTTACGAACCAATTTTAAACAGTTATTCTGGCGATTTTTATTTTAGTTTAGTAAAAAACAAAGATATATACTATCTACCAGAACAAATTAATAGTCAGGTTGAAAAAGAAGCTGCTTATAGAAAATTAGCCAAAGATTACGTGTGGCATAGAGAGTTAAAAGTTGGTATCAATAGTCAAGGTCGATTCTTTACTAATGCCCTTAAAGATAATGCCACTGCTTTGGCTATTGGTGATATTGGCGCTTTTGGTGAACCTGCATCTAAACATAAATATATTGGTGCAACTTTTAATGTTGGTACTGGTTCTAATGATAATGGGCTTGTGAAATTCTTTACCGATTTCCGCACCATCAATCAGAAGTCTGGTATACTTTATATAACAGGTGGTACCAATCTAGATAATGAATATCAGCGCGAGCTTATATCTAATTTTGCTAGCATTAGTTTATTTGCATCTAGTAATAAGAGTATCCAAAAGAGTTCTGCTGATAGAATGGTTATTAATTCTGATATTGCGGAATTTGGTCATGAAAATACTTTTATTTCTTTACCTAGCAGAGATAAGGCATTATTGTCTGCGGAATATGGTTTAGATATAACTACTAATCAAAAAAGACCATTCAATATTGTTTCAGGTCAACTATTTATTAACTTGAATAGTCAATCTCCGCAATTAGGTAATTTGATAGTAAATAATAGTGGTAATACAGAAATTAATACCGCTAAGAAGATGACTATTTCTATTGGAACAAAAGATTTTTCACTTTCTACAACTAATACGCTTATTAAGTCATCTGCCGATGGCTATGTAGTAAAACATAATGAAGGCGGGGATTCTAAGTCAGGATTAGAATTATTATATGGTAGCGGTTCTTATACTACCCTTTGGGGAGAAACTTTATTATTAAAATCTATACATGGACCTGCTCGTTTAGATAGCCATGGTTCGCCAGAAGGAATTAAACTTGATTCTTATTCTCCTGCTACTGATACATTGACAGATGGCGTTTATCTTCACCTTTTGCCGCAAACAGGAGGTAGTGCTTCTACATGGATTTTATCAAGTCCAAATGGTACTATGAAATCAACTAACAATATATACCATAGTTTAAGTGGCATTAGTACTTCTGGTATCTTTAATCCAAATTCAATATATGTTCCAAGTGTACTAAATTCAAACGATTCAACTAAAGGCGTTGATTATTGGACCAGTATTTTAGCAGGCTGGGATATCCGTTCTGCTAATGGCAGTTTTGTTGCGGGAAATGACTTCAAATTTAGTAAAAGCTATGCCTTCAGTGGTTACAGCGGTTATGATAGTGTCTATTCTCACTTAAAAGCTATTTATGCTGAATTATCTAATTTTTATTATAAAATTCAAAGTTTGAGAAATGACGTTGATAGTCATTGGCACGTTACCGCTACTGAAAGTTATGCGGACAATGCCGCTACTCGTGCTTATAACAATGCGACTAGCTGGACCGCAAGCCAAGGGTACGCAAGCAGAGATTGGGTGTATCAAAACTATACTCCATGGAGTACTTATTCTGGGCACACTCACCATGCGCTTAATATTTCTAGAGTTTATGCTCTTACTGACTGGGATACTTACAATACATCTGTTGGTAACGTTTCCCATATCAAGAGAACGACAGATATTGGCGGTTTATATACAAGTAGACCTGCTTAATCAGAGTTAAAAGGAGAAAAAATGAATGAATTAGAACTACAATTACGTGTTTCAACAACTATTAAACAATATATTGGGAATCTTATGGCACAAAATCAGATTCCCGCAAATATTATGGAAAATGCAATAAATTCAGTTCTATTGGATATCAAGGATGCTGCAAGACAAGAGCTTGCGGCATCCCTCCTTGCGGCTGTTCCGCAAGAAAAAGAAGAAAAAGATGAAATAGCGGACAAGGAGACAGACAATGGCTAAAAAGAATCTTGTTAAACAAGTTTCTGTAAAACAAGAAGATGGTAATTTTGGTAATTTTTATGATTTTGGTGCTTCGTTTTCTGAAATTGTAGATTCACGTGCGGGACAGGGCAACTTTTCTCTTGCACAATTCTTTGATAATTATATGGCTTTTATGAAAGAAACAACTTTTGTATGGACTGGGGTTGACCAGCCTACTAATACACATATTGGCATTTGGCTTGATACCGGTCATACAAATCATGATACTTATGGTGATAGATAAAGGAGGATTGATTAAATGGGTACAGCAGTAAACACCTTATATCCTCCAGTTCTTCCTACTTTTTCTAATGCCTTTATTTACAATCAAGATGCTATAGTTTATTTTACTATTTCTTCTTACAATTCTTCTGTCGATATAAAAAGAGTTCACATTTCAGTTGTTAGTCAAAACAATAATGAAAATATTCTTATTGACCCTAGCGGAATTATTTTTTCTGATTTGAAATTTGATTCTAAGAAGAATATGTATTACGTTGTAATTCCGGTTGCTTTAATTCAATCTAAACAATTTGAAATTAACCAGTTCTATAAAGTTCAGCTTAGATTCGATAATTTTGAAGGAGATTCTTCTTTTTCTTTTTTCACTATGTCACCAAATGAAAAGAATAATTACTTACTTAATTATCAAGGATATTTTTCTGAGTGGAGTTCTGTCTGTTTGATTAAACCTATCCTTGAGCCGCATTTAAGAATTAAAACATTAGATAATTCTAATACTGGCAAAGCAACCGCTTTTAACAAGGGTATTATTCCTATCATCGGCGGTATGTATTTTGGTGATATGAGCATTACTGAAACAGAAACCTTGCAGTCATACAAAATTCAAGTATTGTCAGAAGATGACAAAAATATTATCCAAGATAACGAAACTGTTTATACTAACAATAGTTTAGACCCAAATGATATTAACTACAATATTGATTTACAAACTATTGACACTACAGAAAATTCTAAATTTGTTATTAGGATTATAGCAACTACTAAAAATCAATACGTTTTAGTGAAAGACTATAATATTATATTGAATGACTTCTTAAATGATGTTGGTTTTGCTCCTGTATTCCATGAAGAAGTAGATAATGAATTAGGTATTGTGCGGTTAAAGATTAAAAATTCTGCAAGTATTGTTGGTGGAGTTGTTTACATAAAAAGATTATCAAGTATTGACAATTTTAAAAAGACAGAACTTATTCATTCTGAACGAGTAAATGGTACAATTAATATATTTATTGAAGATACTACCGCCTCTAGTTTAGTTTGGTATAAATATTCTGCTCAATATGCAAACGCGGCTGGCGCTATTACACAAGTATTTTATTCACGTATTATCATGCCTAATTTCGAAGATGCTATTTTATCTTCTAAAAATCAGCAATATAATATAAAATATAACTACAATATCTCAAGTATGAAACCAGTAGTTAATAGAATTAAAGTTGATACATTGGGTGGAAAATTCCCTAAATTCGCGGAAAATGCAGTTTTGAATTACAAACAATTTTCTATCTCTGGTGTGTTGTCTGCGGAAGCAGATGCTTATCAAAGATTCATTTCTAAGAAAAAAGTTTTTAGTACAAACGAACTTGCTGATTACTACAAGCATTACAAAGAACATCCAAGTAAATCTATCTTGCCAGATGCCGCAAGAGGAGACAAAATAGATACAGAGCCAGACATAGATAGAATCCAAGAACTTGTGCGCAATGATTTTAAGAATTATAAGAAATTTGAAGATTTTGCACATCACAATGACAAAGATACAAACATAACAGAAAATAACTATCTCACTACCACTTACGAAGATTATTTGTGGGAACGAGAATTTAGAGAAAATATTGTTAATTGGCTTAATAATGGAGAGCCAAAACTATATCGTTCTTCTGCCGAAGGCGCAATGGTTGTTATGTTATCAGATATTTCATTACAGCCTACTCAAAAGCGAAATAGAATTACTTATGATTTTTCCGCAACCATGTATGAAATTGAAAATGGTAATTCATTATCTAAATTGAATGAATTGGGAATTTATCCTATTCAAGAAATTAAATTAGGTATTGCTAACACTATTTCTCCAGAAGATAGCAATTATCTCAAGGTTATAAAATTAGGTCAGCTTTACAATTTTACAGTTGAGAACAAAAACGATATACGAAATCAACTTTATTCTGACTTACAACTAAAGTATGGTAAATCTAATGTTTCTAATGCAGCAATTTATGATAAAAAGAATATTTTGTCTAAAAAGAAACCTGATGATTTGTATATCAAAAATGTAAAAATTTATTTTCAAAGCCCGCCCAATCTTTATTATTTTGACAGTGATGGCAATCCTCAATGGCTCAATAACAATGAATTTAATTCTAACATTATTGATTCACAACAAACTGTACTTGGATATACTTTTAATATTGCAAATGCAGAATCTCAAATAACTATTTTTGTTAATCAAAAGGGATATTATCAAATACCAGATAATTTTGATGTTTATTCTTTGTCATTCAACCATATTGGTGATGTTGTAACGATAGAATACACTCTTTGTTACAATGAGAAAAATAATACAAACACAATTATATCCGGTAGTTCTATTGACCGCACGGTTTTAGGGCAATATACAGGAATCTTTCAACCTGATAAATATCTTAGTAAGAATATTAAATCAAAATATAATTTTATCAGTTCTCGCGGTCATACACAGTATATGCAATATTGGAAAGGAATTTCTCTAGAAGTAACTCCATTCGCTTTGTGTAAAATTACTTATAAGGATAATGAGGAAAAAGAATATCTAGTAGGCGAAACTGGTGTTTTGAATTTATTAAAGAATTTTGAAATATCAAATTTATGCTTTGCTGGAATCCGCATGTCAATTAAACCTTTAGTCCGCCAGCTATATCTAGAAGAAAATGAAGTTTGCTTAGATATTGACAGAAATTATGCGTCTATTCCAGAAATTCTAACGCCAGCCCGCAATACAGTATATAAAATTAACGGTTCTTTAAAGATTTATTATTCTGATGGTAAATGGTATTCTTTTGAGATGTTACCGTTGGATGAAACAAATGTGGCAGCAAATATTTCGTCTGAAAAAGTTGGATTGGCAAAAGTCCCAGTACAAGGGCAAATTAATTACTATGGTTCAGTTGTACAGTCTAGCTATTTGTAAGGAGGAAGAATGAGAAGATTTTATCCTTATCTCTTGGATGAAAGTCATGAGAATCTTAATGACCAGCAAACAAAAATTAACTTCCTTTCACAAATAGATGACTTTGTTAATAAGAAACAATATGTGCGAATTACTTTACTAAATTGGAATGAGGACCCTCTAAAAGAAATTCAGGGTGCTTTGACATCTGGGACTTTAACACAAGATGGGTCCTCCTCTATTAGAACTAACTGCACATTACAAGCAACTCTTAATAGCGGCGAATATAATTCTGAAGATTTTACTAATGATTTTTCTATTAATAAGAAAATTTATTTAGAAATTGGTATAAAAAACTATAGTGAACAATATAAGCAATATCCAATACTATGGTTTCCAAAAGGAATTTTCTTTATATCTGCCGCCTCTGTGACATCAAGTATAGGTTCTGGTTTATCAATAAATCTTACCTTAAAAGATAAGATGTGTAGCTTAAACGGAGAGGTCGGAGGAAAATTTCCCTCTGTTACGATTCTTGATTCAGAAGATACACAAACTTCTTCTGGTGAATATATATCTAAAAAAGTTTTGATTTTTAATATAATCCAAGAGCTAGTTCATCATTATGGAGGTGAGCCGCTTAATAATATTATCATAGAAGATGTTCCTTTGAGAATTAAAAAAATACAAAAGTGGATGGGCGAAAATCCCTTATATCTAAAAAGACACGGTAACGATAATGGATATATTTATTATGAAGCTTTTGTAGAAAAACCGAATGATATGAATGGAATTTTAACATATCCAACTAATACTGATATAGGATACATATATAGCGATTTTGTATATGACCAAGACCTAACAATGAACGCGGGGCAGAGTGTTGTTGATGCTTTAGATAAAATCAAAAATTATCTTGGTAATTTTGAATATTTTTATGATGAATTTGGTTTCTTCCATTTTAGAGAAATTAAAAATTATCTAAACACTACTCAAGCGAAACGTGTATTAGATGATATGAAAAACTTTAATTATCTGGTTGACAATTCCTTGCGGAAAAGCTCTTATATCTTTTCTAATAAGAAAAATTTAATATCTGTTTCTGCTACACCGCAGTATCAAAATATAAAAAATGATTATGTTATACAAGGAACAAGAGAAGGAACTGCTTCTAACAATAAAATTAATATTATGTATCATCTTGCTATAGATAAAAAACCAATAGCTGGCAACGCTTACAAGGATTTACTTATTTATAAGCAAGAAGATACTAACCTTGTGCGTGTCGCTTTCCCGCAAGCAGTGGAAAATAAGTCTAAATTACCTAACCCCGGAAATTTCAACATTATTTATCGCACAGCTGATACCAATTCTTTTTTCTTTTGGAATAACAACGCTTATAAAGAAATTATTCCTATTAAGTATTATCCAATAAACGGAGCTGGATATATTACCAAAGATTGGCGCACAGAACTTTATTTGCAAGGATTATTATCTAAAAATAGGGGAACTGACCAAGGGAGATTTTATAATAATCTTTTACGTGCGGGAAATGTGAATACTGGATGGCTAGAACAAATATATAATCAGAACAAACAATTAAAAATTGATTCTGATTTTTATTATGAGGAATTAGATGCGTATTGGCCGCAAATATATGATTTAGAAAAGCAAATGTTTTATGGTCAGGAAGAAGAACAAAGTCTACATCCGCAAACATTAGCTGATGGTAATTATTATCTTGATTTTATTGAACCAACCACATCTTCTCTTGGCAAGTATTCTGTACAGAATATTGGCCGCAGAACAGATGTTGTAGTCAATCAAGATATAAATTGTATTTTTCAACCAGAGATTCCTAATATTATTTGGCTAAATGCTGATGATACTAATATAGTTAAAAAAAGACAAGAAGCTATTAAAAATGGGTATCCTTATTCTCAAGTAAGAGAAGATGTTTTTACCAATTTTTGGACTGGCGGATATAAGAATAGCGCTTTTGAAGCGATAAAAACAGAATTATGGACTTATACAACTTATCAAAAAGTTTTATCCTTAACCACTATGCCAGTTTTTTATTTACAACCAAATACAAGAATTACAGTAAATGACCAAACAACCAATACCTATGGAGATTTTATTGTAAAATCTTTTTCCTTCTCGCTGGGTGTTAATGGTCAAATGACAATTTCTTGTAATCAATGTGTTGATAAAATGTAATTTTTAAATAGGGCGAAGTTTAATAATGGCTTCGTCCTTTTTTTTATATTAAAATAGATTAAAAGAAGAAAAAGGAGGGTTAATGTCTTTCCAAGTAGGACAGTTACGCTATACAGGGAAAAATTGCGTTACAGAATTAACCTCTGTTTTAAGCTATCAATATACAAATTTAACTAACAATGAGACTAGTATAGCAACAAACTTTAAAGATGTTTTAGTTACACCACTCAATAACTCGTTTGAAAAAGATAAAAGCTATTATTTTTATATTGCTATCCCGCAAGATATGAATTATGACTTAAATTTTAATATTAAACTTGTAAAAAAACAAAACAACCAAGTTCAATATTATCAATTTTTGCGTCAGTTATCAGTATTACGTGGCGGGACGGCTGAAAATGTATTTAATATTGCGTTGTATGAAACCACTAATGGTAAAGTATTATCTATGATTCCATTGGAATATCAAGCTGGGGTTACTACTCAGAAAGATAAGCTATACATACAAAGATTAGATAATAATCAAGTTAAGTTTTATCTTGGTACAGGAAGTACCGCATATCTTTCAACTGATAAAGTTAATTTATCGCAAATAGTCGCATCTTGGCGGCAAAGTGAAGATACAAATTATAGTGACTTTGAAATTGTATTTACTCCGCTTGAAGAAGGATTTACTAGTATTTTGCTTGAGCTTGAACGTTCAGCAGAGGACTATTCAATTCAACATACTACTGAAACAGGAATTGAATATGGACGCTATGTCGATATATCAAAAATTTCGAAAGATAAAGGTCAAATAAAACTTTATTCTGTTAACAATCTTATTGATACTATTCGCGCTGGTGCTACATTATCTCGTATTGGAGTAAATAGTTGTCCGGGTTTGTTAATGGCAATAAATGGAGAAGAAATTAGAGTTGGCCCAAGTGGTTATTATGAATGTGATGTAATTCCAATTACTTCTATTGGGATAGTCGCTGGAAATAATAATTATGAAAATAACTGGACACTTGACTATACTTACGATAATGAGAAAGTTATATAGGAGGAATCATGGATAGTTTATATGGAGGTAAACCCGGAGTTTCTTTTGTTCTAAAGGGGCGTTTTAACTCTGTCGCTGACATGGTTACTTCTTTTCGCCAAGGCGCTGCATACAAAAACGTTTGGTATAATGAATATTGCTTAATTGATACACCAAATAAAAATGATAAAGATAATGGTAAGCTATACCGCCGTGGAATGAATTATCAAGACGCTAATGGTGGAGCATTTTATATAGGTCAAATTGTTGGTGCATCATCTGGTACGCCTTATACTCAAATTGATTCTATTGCAGCAGTACAGAAAAAAGGTCAAGAAACTTTAGAACCAAATAGTTTCCGTAAATTTCCAACCGGCAAAGACAGTGATGGAAATTATATTATTTCAGAAGGCAATGGAACTCCTGCGGTATTTGATTTTGAAGATAAAAATGAACATTCTTTAGTCCCCGGTAAATATACCGAAGGTGGAATCACAAAATATAATGATACCATCAAATATACATGGGTTAATATTAGAAAAGACAACAACTCTAGTGACAGTTGGTTTTATGTAGGGATGACCTTTCCTTATACCGTTATTGACTATGATGTTCATCAAGTATCTCAATATGACGAAATTGGTAACTTAAAACAAGATGCCACTAATATTAAACGAGTTGACGATTTAACGCATCCATACTATGAAAAATGGGATTTTGGTATTCCAAAAGGTATTAAGGGAGATACCTTGCGAAAAATGCGCGTAATTGTTCCAACATCGTCTGATATTATTTATTCGCCAGAAGCATTAACTGTTGATAAAAACAGTGGAAAAGTGAATTTTGGTAATGCGGGCTATGATGGTTTACAAGATGATATAGCCAATTCCCGCAAGATTATTGTATTTGATTATTATGCGTATGATGATATTATTAATCCAGAGCCTAAGATGATTTATTTGGGCAATTTTAATATTATCAACGAAGTGAATGTATCTGAGGATGGTTCACTTACTATTGGTTATACGCATGATTCTAAATCTGTTTTTTCTAATAAAATAAAATGGATTAGTCAAATTAGTTTGACAACTGGTAATGGCAATCAAGGCGGACGTTTTCTTGTAAGATATAATAATGGAGAACCTGATACCGTTTTTAATCTCACTTGGATAAAAGATATTCAAATTGACAAAGATGACGGTACTATTACTTATATATATGCTGGTACAAATGGCGATACTCTACCGGCTAATGGAATCGTGAAAGACCCAAAGCGGGTAAAATGGGTAAAAGACGTTTCTCTTGACAAAGAAACTGGTCATTTTGAGTTTAATTTTAATGATTCTACAAAATACCAAAACACTCTTGATTGGGTAAAAAATATTGCCATTAATGAAAAAACAGGTGATATTACAATCAATCATACTACTGGTGATGTAGCATCGCCCGCGAAATTAAAAATTATTACTTCTGCTGAAACTAGTATAGATGGTACAGTTTCTTTTAGATTTAATACAGGTGAAACAATTACTGTAAAAAATTTAGGAAAAGAAACTAACTATAAATTAAAAACTATAGAAACTGTTCAATTAGCTACGGGGATTACTCAAGATAAGCACATTAAGGTTAAATACAATACAGAAACACAATCAACTCCTATTGGTGATTCTATTAACTATATTCAGGATATGTGTATCCGTCCAAGTGATTTTCACATGCTTGTTTTGTTTAGTGCGCCAGACCACAGACCTATTACTAATCAAGGAATTGTAACTTATCCTGCTGGCACAAACCAAGATAATTGGGTCAATAATAATGTTGTTAGAGGATTCAAGCCAGATGTGCCAGATTATGGTGTAACAGTTTATTGGCGAGATTATGGTTCTATTAAAGACCAGCATGGCGTTTTGGTTGGCTTTAATATCAGTCAGACAGATGTGACTAATTCTGGAAAACTTAACATTTTAGATTATCTTAATTTTAAGTATCCAAACGGATTAACTGGGGAAACAAATATTCCCGGCGGCGAAAATACAAAACATAAAATTGTTACTTACAGCCTCGGCGTATCTGACCCAAATGAAAAAAGTGACAAAGAGTTCTATGCCTACGATTATAGCAAAAATAAATGGTATTTCTTAGGTAAAATTTCTGATAGCGGTAATCGTGAAGTTATGTTGCTCAATAAAGATGATGTTAATCAAGAAAATACTAAATCTTTAAGTCCTAAAGGTATGCTATTTAAATATGAACAGTCAGATATTTCTGATAATGCTTTACCAAAATTTTGGTCATTAAATTATACACTTTGGGATTAGTGATAGTATATGAAACTAGTACAAAAGAAAGGTCCTTTCTCCGCAGGCAGTGCTTTCAAAGTCGGCGGAGGAAGTGCTAATGAATATGTGCATATAGGAATCCAAATTCCAAAAAGAGCACCGGTTGAATCAGAAAAAAAAGAATTAAGTCCAGATGTAAAGATTACAACTAATTCTGGTATTTCTACTTTCTGTATTAGTAAACAAGACATATTGGAATTTGATGCAAATGTTGGAACAGTTGTTACAATAAATATTCTTAGAGATTTGCCGCAAGAAACAATTATAGATTTAGTGTATAAGACACTAGGAGAATAAAGGAGGATAGCGTTTATGCCAAAAGGTAATCCAAATAATAAATCAAAATTACTAAATTTTGTTGCTAAGGTTTATGACCCTATAGCCAAAACCTATAAACCTATCTATGAAGCGCCAGACGCTACTTCCGAAGTATATGGTGATGTTCTACTCTCTGATAAGGTAGATGAAACGTTAGACGCTGCTACAGGCGTTACTGCGGCTACTCCAAAAGCATTATCAGATTTAGACAAACGAAAATTAGATTTAAAAAGTTCTAAAGACCAAACTGTATCAGGTCCGGTACATTTTAATGGTAGAGCTACTTTTGGTCAAGAACTAGTGGGAAATTTAATAGGTTCTGTCCGTGGTGTTGCGGACAGTGCTCGAAGATTAGAAAATCCCAAATCTATTAGCGTTAAGGGCGGAACTAATGCCGTTGCGGGAATTGCTACGTTTGATGGTGAACATGATGTTACTATCACTTTGCCGCAAATAGATGCTACTGCTGTAACAGGCGTGCTACCATTATCTGCTATCCCTAAATCTGCGGTTGAAAATATGATTACAGTTGTTAATAGAGAACAGAGATTAAAATTAACTAAAGAAAAAGCTCAAAATGGTGATACTGTTTTTCAATCTGACGCAAAAGTAATGTATTTGGTTGTCAATGAGAATAAACTGAATACTGAAGATGGGTATCAAGAATACAGAGCAGGAACCGCAGCTAAACTTGGAACAACTACAATAGGTGGCGAGGATAGGCCAATCTATCTTAAAGATGGTGAACCAACTCCGTTTACTGGCACCCTTGGCGCTGGCAATCGACCTGCTTATATTAAGAATGGTATTATTACTGCTTGTGATTTTACAGTAGATAAGAGCGTTCCAGCGGACGCTAAATTTACTGATAGCTTTGCCCCTGCTATGAAAGGTGCTACTACTGTAAAAGATGGCGAAGCTGGCATTGTCCCGCAACCAAGAATAGCAGAAAGATTAAAGTTTTTACGCGGTGATGGCACTTGGCAAGTTGCGGGTGAAGTAACAGGTGTTAAAGGCGATAAAGAAAATAGTTATCGTGTAGGACAAGTTAATATTACCCCGTCCGACATTGGTGCTATTGGCATTTCTGGCGGAACTTTAGAAGGAACACTTAACACTACTACTGTTTTACCAACAGTTGATAATGGTTGGGAACTTGGTTCAGCGGCTAAAAAATACAAAAATATTTATGCCACTACTTTTAAAGGAAATCTAACTGGTGTAGCAACACAGGCTACTCTTGCGGAAAAACTGAACAAAACCATTTCTGTAATCGGTAGTGCAAGTGGTACAGTATCATTAAATACAACACAAACAAATGTTGCCTTAAATATTAATCTGCAAAACAATTCAGTAACTACTAATCATATTACTAATAAAGCAGTTACTTTTGATAAATTAGATGATTCTGTTGGTACTGTATATGTCGGTCCAATGGAGCCAACTAATAAAAGCGTAAAAATTTGGGTAAAGGTCTAGGAGGTTATAACATGGCAAAATGGGTTAATCTCTTAGATGTGGCTTATCCTGTTGGTAGCATTTATTTATCAATGAGTAATACTGCAACTCCTGCACAACTTATTGGCGGAACTTGGATTCAAATAAAAGATAGGTTTTTGTATGCGGTTGAAGGAAAAACACTTGAATTAGGTGGAGAAAATGAACATACCTTGACAGTAGAAGAAATGCCGTCTCACGTTCACAACATGAGTTATCCGTGGGGTACTGACTGGGGTGGTGGTTATGTTGCTTCTGCTCACTCTACTAATATGTATTCTGACTATATGGTGAAATCACAACCGACCGGTGGAGATAAACCGCATAATAATATGCCTGCTTATATAACTTGTCACGCATGGTATAGGACGGCATAAAAATGAGTGCTTATAAGATAAATGAGTATTTGCGCCCAATAGGTAGTATTTATATGACGGTTAATGATATAAATCCGGCAGTATCTTTCGGCGGTAATTGGACGAAAATTTCTGAAAAATTTTTATATTGTGCTGATAGTACAAAAGAGGAAAGTGGTGAAAACGCCCATCAATTAACTATTGAAGAAATGCCCAAACACACGCATGACGTAGGCGCAGCAGATGGTACCGACTGGGCTGATGGAAATAATGCTTGGTCTTATCGTTCAAAAAATGAATATACTTTTGATAGAGATTTTACTTCTGCTGGTGGTAATAAACCGCATAATAATATGCCAGCTTATATAACAATTCATATTTGGTATAAAGTATCTTAGGAGGGTGATATGGCTCAAATAGATTTTTTATTGAATAATTATTCCCTCCCTAGTCTAATTATTATTATTTTTTCATTAACTTTTGCTTTTAAGGCTGTTAGCGAAACATTAGATTATGTGCGGGATAAGTTAAGGAAATATTTTAACTTAGAAAATGACAAAGAGAAAAACAAAAAAGAATTAGATTCCCTTCATGAGTCTATTGCTGATTTAAAGGAATCACTAAATATCAAATTTAATGAAATTAATGATAAACTAGATAAACAAGAGCAAAATATTACACTACTTCAAGCAACAGATAATATTACTCTTGAAAGATTGCAAAACGAGACAAGAAGTCGTATTATTGATAAACATCATTATTTTTGCTATAAGATGCAAGCAATAGATGATTTAAGTTTGCAATCATTAGAGCGCATGTATATGTATTATAAAAATGCTGGCGGGAATACCTTTATAGAAGGATTGATGGATGAACTTCGTCAGCTTCCTCGCGCTATTTTAACAAAGCCAAGTGTGGTGAATTAGAAAATGTATGATAAAAATTTAAAGTCAACTATAATTCATCTTAAATCACTTGACCAAAAATTTGATAGCCCTATTGTTGCGGGGGCTGGTAACGCTAATGGACGTTCAATTATTGTAACCTTAGAACAAGAAACTCTTGCCCAAATTCCGCAAGAAGGAATGTTGTATCTTAATTGGCAACACAATAAAACCAAAATTAAAGGATATAATAATTTTACGCCATTGGATAAAACAAGAACTATTTGGGAATTTAAGTATCCTAAATCTTTTTTGGTTGAGGGTGACGTTTTGTGTTGCATAGATATAGTTGATTCTATATCCGTTTGTTCAACCTCTAATTTTATTGTTCATGTATTGAGTAATCCAAATGATGGTTTTGACTATACAAAATATAAAGACTTTACTGATTTTCAAAAAAGTTTAGCAGAATTGGCGAGATTAAATGGTGAATTGCAATTACAACTTAACCAAGCTAAATTAGATTATGACAATCTTCAAAAACAACTTATAGAATTACGGTCAATGATACAAGAAATTAAGAGACAATAATTTGACTTTTTGGCTTATATGTGGTATAATTATTTTTTAGTATAGGCTGTAATAAAAAGGAGTTGTATGCCAAATAATAATATTCCACTACATAGGGCTAAAAAGAATAAAAATGATGAATTTTACACTCAATACAAAGACGTAGAAAAAGAAATGCAATATCGACAAAATGACTTTGTTGACAAAGTTGTCTGGTGTCCATGTGATGATTATAAAAAATCTAATTTTGTAAAATATTTTAAGAACAATTTTAATAAATTAGGCTTAAAATTTCTTATTTCTTCTTGTATCGAGAATAAATCGACAGGTACAGATGCTACTTTTTATATATTTGATGGAACAAATGAAAAAGTAGAACCATTAGATAACGGTTCTTTTGATAGTCAAGAAGTCTTACTAAAAATTAATAAGTATAGACAAAATAAAAATGTTGTCGTTGCAACTAACTCCCCGTTTAGTTTGGTAAAAACTTTTGTTCCTTATATACTAAAACAAAACTTTGATTTACTTTGCATTGTTCCGGTAAATTGTGTTACTTATGTTGATGTTTTTCCATTATTTAAAAATAATAAATTGAGAGTATCATATCATATCAATCCTTGGTGGTATATACAAGTAAATGGTACATTAAAACGTATCGCAAATGCTATTTTTATTACTAGTTTGCATGTTAATTATAACCATATTCAAGAGTGGCGGGATAATACTGAAAAAATTTTTAGAAATGATGACGATAAAAGGCTTTTGTCACCAATTATTTTATGTGACAACGAAAAATATCCTATTTATAATTTTAACAAGTGTAATGAAAGTAATATGACTTTTGCAGAAAAATGTTTTATAAGTGTACCAATAACTTATCCTACAAAACGTACTCCTGATAATTTTCAGCTTATGAATTTTAGTAATGACTGCTTACAAAAGGATAAAGATGGTAATATTAAAAAGCTGTATAAGCGTTTAATCTATGCGATTAATTTTGATGAAATACCAAAAGTAGAATTTGTTAAGGTTAAAAATTTTGATAACAAAAAATAAATGAGTGGGCAAATTGGTTAAAAGCTAGTTTGCCCGTTTTTATTTTATGTAGGATAAAAAAGGAGGTGCTATGCTAACAAAAATAGTAACTTTGAATAGCAAGGAATCTTTTATTGATTGCCAAGCTATTTTAAAATACGATATAGAAATATTAGACAATAATGTTAAACTTACTACTCAATTACAGATAAAACAAAAATCTGCCACCATTGGACAAAACGTTTGTGTTAGGGTAGAACCGCAGAATATGAGAATTTTTAGTTCTGATATTACAAATAATTTTCTAGATTTTAGCACAACACTTGCGGTGAAGAAATATCCTGATTATACTTTAGTAAAAGAAAAACAACAACAATCTTTCTATATCCCAAGAGAAATAAATTCAAAAAATGTTCAATTAAATATTATTTTTGGAATACAAGATACAAGCATTTATTCACTAGAAAGTTTATCTTTTATTATTCCCGCAATTAATGTGCAACTTATTAATATTCAGCCAGTCCAGAACTTGGTTAGAAATAATTTATCTATCATAAGTAAAATTGTTTCTTTTAATTTTGAAGATACTAATAATAAGAACCAGATTGGTTTTGATTCTTATATTATTGAGGTTTCTAATAATGATACCAATTTTTCTTTTTCTGAAATTCCAAAAGAAATCTCAAATGTCGAAAATATTTATACGATGACGATAAAATCTCAAGATTTATTAAGTGTTTTACCAGCTAATATGTTAAACAAAAAAGGTAGAATACGAATAGCTATAAAAAATATATATGGCAAATATAGTGATTGGGTTTATAGTGAACCTTTTTATTTCCCTGCTGAACCTTTAGAGATAGTTCCTAATAGTCTAGTATTATCTTTAACTGACAAAGATAATCCATATATATATTTAGATTTTGTTAATGGTGGGGAAAACAATATTCAAATTCAGTATGGTTTTAAAATTGAAAATGGTACTATTTCATACTTTGGTCCGCAAGAAAAATTCTTTACTTATTTTGAGAATGATAATGCAAGCTTTGTTTATCATACTCTAAAGCAAGAGCCATACTTTATTAGTCTTTTGGATAATTTTTCCATAGATAAACGAATGCAAATTAGATATAGAAGCATTAGCAAAGATAAAACGCTTGCTAACACATGGAAATATAAAATTATACATGCAGAAGATATTAGAAAATTTGTTCAGTTTTTTATACAGCTAGAGAATAATCAATCCATTAAAGGGATTTATCTTCGGGTTGAATAGAGGTAAAATGAGAATTTTAGACAAAAATGGTAAAGAGTTAAAAGAAAAAAATATAGACCTAAAAAAAGGATATATTAGAGAAGAAAAACTTTTTATTAAACATCATGATGCGGTCCAAGAGCAACCAGAAAAATTTCATTATGAGGTTGCGGTATTTCATTTTGAAGATGGTACTGAATTTCATCCGTCTTATCAGGATGGAAAGTCAGCTTATGTAAAAGATATAGATGCGAAAAATGGTGTATTTGATTTTATTGATGTAGACAAAACCGGCAAAAAAGTTCGTGGCACTGAACTTAGACTTGTTATTGATTCTAAAGGCTCTCCCGCGAAAGAAGCTTATGACGAGTATGAAGCTATTGGACGGTATACTTTATATACAGAAGAAGAATTAAAGCAAAATCAAGAGGAAGAAAGAAAAAAACGTGAACGTGAGTTCTTCCTTAATCAGGGTTTTGAAAAACTTGAAAATCTTGAAATACAATTTACCGCATTAGCAACTCAATTAAAAGAGTTACAAAGTGCGTTTATGAATAAAAGTGCGGAAATTGACGAAAAGATTCAAAATATTGAATTGGAATTAGCAAAAAATGATAGAATAGGAGAAAAATAATGTTTGATTTATCTATTGTTTCTACGTATCTCGCACCTAGTATTGTTCTTATTTGCCTTTGTGTAGGCTATGTTGTTAAAAACCTCATTCCCGCAGAACAGGTCAATAAGTTTATTCCTACCATTGTGGCTATTCTAGGTGTTATTTGCGCGATTATCGCCGCTGCAACCACTGGTCAGGTAATTACCCTTGATACTGTTGTAACTGGTCTAATGAGTGGTCTTACTTCTACTGGTCTTTATGAAGCATTTAAGAACCTTCTTGGTTCTGCCGAAAAGGAATAAGAGGTTATAATATATGGAGTGGTCTGGTGAAATTGTAGCAGACGATTATATTCCGACAACGGCTTATTCCAGCGGTCGTGACGGGCATAGTGTTCGTTATATTGTGGTCCATCATGAAGCTGCTATTGGCTTAGACGGTACTGCCATTACCCGCATGTGGAATAATATGCAAGCTCAGTCCGCACATTATTCTATTGATTCCAATGGCACAGTTACACAACATGTCCTTGAATCTAATACAGCTTGGGCTTGCGGGAATTGGGTAGCAAATTGTGAATCAATTTCTATTGAACACGCTAACAACGACTCTAATCCGTGGACGGTTGCCGAAGCAACTCTTGAAAGTGGCGCACACTTGGTTGCAGCTTTACTTATCAAGTATAGTTTAGGCTATCCTGAATGGGGTGGAAATGTTCGCCCGCATAAGCAAATTGTAGCTACAGCATGTCCCGGTGAGTTAGCTGGTTCACAAAATGCTCATTTTATGGAGCGTTGCTGCTATTGGTATGAAGTTATGACTGGTAGTCGTAGCGAAAATACTGTTGGTTGGCGCACAGATAGCAAAGGTTCATGGTGGTATAAGACCAGTGAATCTTCTAATGAATATGCTGTTGGTTGGTATAAAATTGGAACTACGTGGTATTACTTTAATGCTAGTGGCTGGATGATGACTGGCTGGGTACATGCAAGCTGGCAAGATAGTCCAAAGGAATGGTGGTATTGCAATAGCGATGGCGCTATGGAATATGATAAATGGATTGAATACAATGGTGGCTGGTACTTATTGGCATCCGATGGACACATGTTAAACGGATGGGTAGAGCGTGATGGTAAGACTTATTTCCTTGATGGCAGCGGCCGTATGGTATCTGGTTGGTATCATGATACAGGCGATGGAAGGGATATCTGGTATTTCTTCGAGGACTCTGGCGCACTTGTTTATGATTGTGTAAAAGAAGTTGGTGCTGGTAAAATCTGTGCTTTTAACAAAGATGGTCATCTTATTAAAGGTGAGATTACTGTAGAAACTGATAATTCTGGTTATCTTACTAACATAAAAGAATAAAAAAAATAAAGGCTTCTCTCTTTAATTAGAGAGGAGCCTTTTTTTATTAGCTAAAATGCTGATTCTTTTTTATTCAGTTCTTCGGTTGCGGCAAATGCTAAGCAATATGAATCTGCCATATCTTCTGTCATTTTTTGGTGGGAATGCGCTTGCGCGAAAGTCAATGCCATTTCTTTTTGTTCTGCTCTTTTTCTCCCAAATGAGATACCATATTTTTTATTTATAATTTTTCTCCAATGAGAAGGAGATAAAATTATATAAGGAATACTATGTTCATAACATAGATTCAAAATCATGGCTTGACAATAAGCTAATTTTTTATATGTATCTACATTTCCTAATTGTAGTTGAATATCTTCAAAAGCAATAAAATCACAATTATTATACGCATAGGCTTTAGCTACTTGCGCTTTAAAATCAGCTAAACGTTTTTCTATATTACTATTACTATCAACGGTCCATTTCCCGCAAGTAACAAATTTACCATTCTCTAGAACAGTATATCCAGTAGTTTTCATTGCTTGGTCTAATGCTAATAGTCTCAATATATTCTCCTAACAAAAAACCCTCTTTGGAAGAGGGTTCTTTTTTTATTTAATTTTATTTTCCTGTACTTCCAAAACCACCACGATTTTTTTCATTTAATGCGCTTACTTCAATCATATTTAAAATTGGCTGATGCTTTTGGATGCGAAACTGGCATAGACGAGTTCCCTTTAGGATAGTAATATCACGAGTGGCATAGACTGGCATCATCCATTGGTCATCGTCTCCGCAATATGATTCATCAATTACACCAATACTGTTAGTTTGAAGTAGTCCATATCGTTTGAAAGTAGATGAACGAGGAACTATAATTGCCTCGTATCCCTCTGGTAGAATCGCTGCTATACCAAGAGGTATATAAGTAAAATCACCTTTCTTTAAAGTAATTTCTTTATATGTATAGAGGTCTATAAAGTCTCCCCCATCAATTTGGACCAATCTAGGAGAACCGGGGAAATATTTAATTTTCATACTTTCCAATTATTACTCCCAATCATCGTCAGATTCGTCAGCATCTTTCTCTAGCTTTTCTTCTAGCATTTTGCTTTTGTCAAAAAGAACAGTACACCAGCTCTTGTTAGGCTCTTTTAATTCATTAAATTGGAAAGTAGCCTTTACCTGAAAATAACTATCAACAATTTCTTTGCTTTCTTTAATAAATTTTTCAGTCCAAGAGAAGTTAGTGAGGAAATACCCCTCTGTTTCTGCTTGCGCAAGAAGTTCCTTATGGAAGTCTTTAACATCGTCAATAGTTTCAAAACGATATTCTGCGGTATTTTTAATCAGAAAATGGTTCATTACTTTGTCCTTTCAAGAATTGGTGTTTTTGGAAAATCTTTTCTAATGATGCGGGCAACACCTTCAATATATGGCTGCGGTCCATAGACAAGGATATCTTTAAGCGTATCTTCTCTACCTTCCATCATCATTAACATTCTTTCATTTAGAGTTGGAAGAAAAGCAACATCAGAATCAATAAAAGTATTTGTTTCGTCCGCCAGCATAAATTTAATTTGTGATTCAGGATATGCTACTACTATAATCTCATTCAATATCAATCACCATCTTTTCACCATCAAACAGATAATACATATTTGGTTTATTGTCATCCTTTGTCCGCACCCAACATTTATACGCATCATTAATATGGTCGTATACTATGTCTAAAATTTCACCACGGCTTTCAAGCAAGTCTCTTACTTCTTCCATTCCTTTTGAATAGTTCATATTCTTAAAATGAAGGATTGTAACATCTGGAACTTTCTTGTCACGGCACATAAGACAATAATAGTTTGAGAACAGGTGCGTACTAAACCAAGCACCGATTGAAGATAATCCTTCTACGATTCTTGCTTCATCAATTTTTGCTTTGTCGTACAATTGTTGTTCAATTTCAAATTCAGTTAATTCCATATACCTACCTTTCTTTTCCTTAAAAAATATTATATCACATTTTTTAATTTTTGTAAATAAAAATTGGGGAACTATTTAAAAAATAGCTCCCCAATAAATTAAAAAGACATTAAAACAGGTGTCTTTTTCTTCATGCTTTGCCGCATATCATATATTTTTTGGTTTTTGCTGCCGCGATATTTTAAAGATAAATCTTTTTGCTCTTGGATAAATCTACCATCAATAAGAATATCAATGTTTTTTAATATATCTAATAGTGCTTTTCTGGTTACTGTTGTCCAATTTTCACTATTTAGAATTGGGTCATAGCTTAATTCCTCATAAGCAGTTAAAACCAAATTTTGTAATGTAGTTCCAGTCCAAATCCAAATTTTAATATCTGGTCTTTCTTTTCTAACTCTTAAAATAATTTTTAAAAGTTCTTCTACATTTTCTGGTAAAAGAGGTTCACCTCCCAAAATAGAAAAACGAGAAATGTAAGGTTTGTTAATATAGACAAACATATTCTCTATATCTTGGTCAGTTAACTCTTTACCTCCATTCCTGTTCCATTGGTCTGGGTTGTGGCATCCATTACATTTGTATGGGCAACCTTGTGTCCACAAAGAAACACCAATTCCCTCGCCATTAGAAATATCACTTTTTCTAATTTGAGCGTATTTCATCTATTCCTCTATATCATGGTCATCTAAATGAACATAGCGATTAGCAATATCGCTTAATCTTCCTTCATTTGGAATCGTAGTAGAAATATCACGTTGGACTATATGTAGACTATCTCTTCACCCACAATTAAAATGGGTGGTTCGCGCTTCGGAAATCGGAATTTCACCGACAACCTACTTCCTCTCGGAATAGTCGTTACACCTTTTTTGAAAATCAAAACTTGGCACGGTATTATCTAATAACCTATTTTTAGTCCTTTAAGATTATTAGGTTTTCACCGTTAGCCTACTAAAAGTAGACACCCTATATTTATAGGTTCACGAACTTTTTACTATACAATTACTTGTATAGGGGGCATATTTCTGTTTACCCACATACTCTACGAGCTATATTCATTTTATCTGTATCTAGATTTCCGCAATTAGGGCATTGGTAATAGTGCCTATCATTTTCCGCGTCATACTTTAATTCAATTTCACCATCATATCCGCACTCTTGGCAATAATCACTCTTGCAATTAATTTCAGCATACATGGTGTTTTGATAGATGTGTTGCATTACTTTTTCGATTGCGGGAATATTGTCTTGCATATCTGTGCTTTCTACGTAAACTATCAACAAAGGTTATATTTATGTAGTTTGTTAATTACATATAATTTTATTTTTTCTTTTTCTTGTTTTGGAAGGTTTTCAGTATATTTTTTTATTTTATCCAATTCTTCTTTTCTAGAAAATTCCTTAAACAAAACTGATTCAGCAATATATCTTTGATAAGCAGCAACTTTTAGGTCATCTTGTCTTGTAAAATGAACCTTTATTCCATTAAGAGAAATTTCAGAAGCCCATTGATTTCTGGATTTATCTTTATATACCCCTTTAAAGGGAGATTTGGTATTTTTTGCCCGTCCTTTGTTCAATAGGTTTTGTTGTTGCGTAATAATTCTGAGGTTACTTTTTCTGTTATCAAGAGTGTTCCCGTTTATATGGTCAATAACTGAACCAGTATCACGACTATCTAGCCCTAAAATAACATGACCGACTGTCCGTACTGTCTTTTTTGCGGGGAGTCCTGTAATTGGATAAGAATTATTTCCTAATCGCCACTTGTGATACTTTACCTTTTCAATATCTTCTAAGTCAATAATAAAAGATTTTGTAAACAAATTTTTTTGATTATACATATTGAAACAAGCTGTTTGTTCGTTTCTGTCAATGGTATAATCATTTAAATCGCTGTTTGTCCGCTGAATATTATCTAAAAATTTTCCGTATTTATATAACTGGTGCATGTGTTTAGAACATAGGGTATATCCCCTTAAACATATTTTTTTATTTATTTTTCTCCCACAAACGTCACAAACATACATATTTTTCCTTTCGACTATATCTTGGCGTAGGCGGTTAAACCTGCCTTAACACCTTTCGCGCTTCCTGCGGGGCTTTTCCGCAGTACATATTAGTCTGTACACTTTCCTAGTGCATACTAGGCTTAGCACGGTATTAGCTTAGCCGTCTACCGTTAGCATAATAAATATTATTACACACCCGCTTTGCCTTGCGGTTCACGAAATTTCAGGGTGGCTTGATAAGAATTTAAAAACCGCCCGGGGATAGTGCTTGAAATTCGCCTTCTAGGCTAATTTTTTCAAAAGCATCAATTTTTTCAAATACAGGAACATGACAACTATTTGTAATAAAGTTGCGGTCTGTGATGCCTTCGATTTTACCAAAACGTTTTTGTAAGCATTTGGCAAATTTATATGTTGTCATCTCGATTGGAGAACCATAGAGTGAATAATCAATATTTTCTGCTTGTTTCCATTTATTACATTGGTCATTAAGGTATTGCATGACTTTCAATGCAAATTCTTTGCCTTTTGGATGGGTATGGCTTTCACCTGTAATAGCTTTTACACACTCATAAAGACCAGCATATCCAAGACTTGATGTTGCATATCCATTGTGGACTAACTTATCAAGGGTTTCATCTTTATCTAGTCTAGCCAATGCTCCGTGCATCCAAAGGATAGGAGCGACTTCTGCTTTTGTGGAAGACAAGCGTTCCGCACGAATTTTTTGTACAGTATGACAAAGTTCTGTACGTTCATCCATTAATTTCCAGAAATGTTTTTCAATTTCCTTTTGGTCTTTGTTATCAGATTCTTTGATTGCGGATAATGCCGCATCAACTAGATTGATAGTGCAGACCCCTAAATTCCAGCGACCCCAGTATTTAGGTTTGCCATCATAATCTAATGCCTTGGCAATATTATCCCAACCATTTCCAGAACGGTCTGGGGTTAAAAAACTTCTACAACCCATGCAGCCATAGACAGAACCATTTCCTTTAGTTTGTCCTTTGGCTAGTTTAAGGTCCTTCATGACCTTTTCTGAAATGTAATCGGGAACCATTCTTTTTGCAGTACACTTGGCCGCAAGTTCTGTCAAATACCAGTATTTAGTTCCTTCTTTAATATTATCTTCTTCTAAAACGTATAATAGCTTAGGAAAGGCGACTGTGACGTATACGCCTACGGAATTTTTCATTCCCAAAATGCGTTGCTTTAGCACTTCTTCAATCAGCATAGCCAGTTCTTCTTTATATTCCTCTGTTTCTCCCATGTACATAAAGATAGAAACAAAAGGTGCCTGGCCATTAGTGGTAGTTAAAGAATTGAGCTGATAGTTTAGAGTTTGTACTGCATCCGCAACTTCTTTCTTCAAATCCTCTTCTGCAAATACAATAGCTTCTTCTTCAGAGAATCCCCAATCAATATATTTATTGTAAAATCTCACTTTGCTGGCTCTGACGAATGGTGCTAAATGCGTGAGCGTAATTGTACAACCCTTAAAAAGAATTTTGTGTTTTCTTTTTCTAGACTATTTCTTATTAGATTTGTGTATTCTAATTATCATGTTTCGACTATTAATAAATAGCCTACGTCTTGCGACTAGTCGTTACATTTAATATACAAAAGTGATTTTTCCATTAAAAGGCGTTTCCCCAGAAATATATCTGTGAGTTTGAGTTTCAGAAACCCCTAAAAATTTACCAAGAGCAATGATTGTTTTGAAATGATATTTTCCATTTAAAATAATTTCTTTAAAGTGGCTATTGCGGGAATATTTGACATTTTTAACGCGATTATCTTTACGGTAAGAGCGTTTATTATTTTCTAACTGAGATACCCATTGGAGATTGCAGGCTCTATTGTCTTGGAAATTATTGTTGATATGGTCTACTGTATTATTTGTCTTAGAATAGCCATCAACAAAAGTGTGTGCCACCAATCGAGCTAACTGTAATCTTTTTTGACCTATCGCTACATGGTATCTTTTTGATAACTGATTCTCTGATGGAGTCAATAATCTATAGCATTTATATCTTTTTAGATAATGTTTAACTCTGCCGCAATTAGAAATAAAATAATCGGGGTATCCCTTAATTTCTTTCCACTCTTCGCCCTCAATTTCTTCAAAGTGATAATAAGTATTTCTCTCTTGTCTTGTTTCTCTTATCTTTTCTCCAACAGAATCAAGGTAAATTTGTCTTACTTTTTGAATTTGTGGGGTCTTTTTAGCAATATTCCTAAAATAATCCACCGTTACATTCAACTGTTTAGCTATATCTTTATCGGTATAACCTTTAGTATAACAGGCAATAATAAAATCTTTATTCTTATTTGCGAATTTTTGATTAGAAGGAGTCAAATAAGAGCAATTAGCTTTTTCCATTTTTTGTTCTTTTATAAAATTTGTTAAAGCTTTTCTATCTATCTTTAATAATCTACTAATATATGAATAAGAACGTCCCTCTTTCTCATAAAGTTGAGAGATAGTATCTTTCAATAAAGCAGCTTTTTCTTTATTGGTCATTTCCAAACCTTTTTCTTTTATATATTAAACACGAGATTGCGTATTCCACGTTTCCCTCGTTAGCTTTGAGATTAACTCAAAACACCTCTTTTAGAGTTAATGATATTTTAATACGGCAGTTGTTATCTTTTTAGACCGTATTGCGCACTTGCGACCGCACTAATCACTTGTGTTGCGATAGTCATTGCGGTAGATAGACGATGTGGTTTATCAATCTGTACCCCATTAACTACTGTGCCATTCTGTAGCATATCATTTAGATTAATTAGGCAACAGTTTCCAAGCGTCCTCTGGGCGGCATAATCCATATCATGAATATGAATAATTCCTGCATCATGAGCTTTAATTGTTTCTTTTGGGAAAATATAGTTGCGGGCAAGGTCTTTACTTACGATACCAGCCATGTAATCTCGCTGGACTGTAACCCACTTACTATTTTTGTTGCTGTTTTCTGTAGCCCAATAATTGTTTGTACCACCAACCATAGACATAAGTTCATGGTCAGTTTGCTCACGTCTTTTTAGTTGTCTTTCATACCTATATCTAATGTATGCTTTAGCAACTTGGAAATCGTTGCTTCTTAAAAGCCAATCTTCAACAAGGTCTTGAATTTCTTCAACAGAAATATTTTTATCTTTATATTTTGCTTCAATATTTTCTGTTACATAATGTGCAATACCGTTACTGAATTTATCGTTTTTTGTCCCGTAAATTTCTACAACAGCTTTATTTACTGCATTAGAAATTTTTCGTTCGTCAAAAGCAACTTTTTTCCCATCACGTTTGATAACTTGCATTTATCTCCTTTCTTTTTTATCCGACTAAAATAAATTAAAAGTCATCTTTTTGAATTTATTTAGACTTGCCACCTATTTTTTCTCTATACACAATTTAAAGTATTTATTAACTTTTTCAAATACTAGATATTGTGGCAAGGTAGATTTTAAGATAAGAGGTTTTTGCTTAAATAGAAATTCAAGAGTTGCGGGAAAATTATGAAAATCTTTAAAATCAACGACCATTCTCCGCAACATTTCAAAAGTTAGTTCTTTTTCTCTTTTTATAGACCTAAACAATCTAACAGGCGTAGCTGCGGTCAAAAATACAGGAATTACTATATATTTATCTTGCAGTTTTGCCAATGATTTCATTCCATCTGGATTAAACACTCCTATATTTATAGTATTATCCAAAAGAGAAAACTTAGCAGTACCATAGTGCCAACCATTAAAACAAGTTGATTCAATCAGTTGTTTCTTTTCTTCTAAGGTTTTGAAAATCTTATCAGAAACAAAACAATAATCTATGCCTTCTCTTTCATTCCAGCGCCGTTTTCGAGTAGTAAAGCTAACAATCTGATGTGTCTTTATCCCTAGCTTACTAAAATAAACAAAGAGATTTTCCGCAAGCGTTGTTTTTCCACTTGCGGATTTCCCGCAGATTGCAATAATAATACCTTTATTCAGAATCATCACCCCATCTTTGATTTGTAAAGTTAATCTTACCATCGTCCATTACTTCTGTAATCTTAAAAAGCTGATGCGTTTTCAATTTTTTGTATGCTTTTGGAACAAAATTATCATCGCGTCTAAAACCATTTATCATAAGCAAAGTTCCTTTTTTGAAGAAGCTTTCTTCCATAACTTTTTTGGTTCCATCTTTTTGTTGTTGACTAATCCTTTTGTTATATCTTGCATAGTAATCTTTTCCAAACCGGATAACAACAACTTCTTCGTCAGGAGTTAAAAGATAAATTGTTGAATGTAAATCGTCTTTTGCAATGACTGTGCCTATGATTTTTGTTGTTTTAAATATAGGGATATTCTTACTATGCCATTGACAAATATAAGCAATAGGTGGATTTTTAGGCAAATCACTAAAATTAGATATACCATACAATTTTCTATCGACATTAATCAATTCATGCGGATGTTGGTAAGTACCAATACTTTCCATTTCACCTGCGGCATATCCTGTTCCCGCATATTTATCCCATTCCTGTTGAAACAAATAATTGTTTAGTTCAACTAACAAAGTGTCTTTGTTCTCTTGGATATAGTTTTTAACAGATAAAATTTCTTTATCATATTGATTTTTCATAATTTTTTGATTTACAAAAATATTACCATTGATTACTTCCGTTTGGTCAATGTCAAAATATTTTTCATAGAATCTATAAAATGGACTATTGGTTGGTAAAGAAAAATATTCTTTATACTTACATTGCTTTTTCAATTCTTTATAAAAATTAAATGTTTGTTTTTCATGTTTGAACTTATTCAATAAACCGGCATCAAATAATCCATTAAGATTTTGCATAGTGATTCTCTGTTTTTGCCCGCAAATAGATTTAATATAATTTGTCATAACTTCTTTTCTATCTGCGAAGCAATCAAACGCACCACTTTTTATAAGAGTTATCATTGCAGTTTTATTTATCTTAGTTTTCTCTTGGAAATCTTCTACAGAATTATATGGACGATTTTTAATAATATCTTTACAAGTATCAATTCCTACTCCTTGTAATCCCGCAAGACCAAAATAAATAATATTATTTTCAACATCGGGAGTAAAAGAATAACTTGATTTGTTAATATCAATCAAAGATATTTTTGTATCAGTCAATGTTTTGATTTTATTGACAGCTATTGCAATTTTACCATAATTAGAAGTTTTTTCGTCTAATTCTTCAATGGCACCAGATTCAACAATAAGATTTGCACAATTCCAAAAGATAGTAGGATAAAAGTAAGCAAGATTCATTTCTTGTAGACCAATTAGCGAGTAGAGCGCGGTATGACTCGAATTAAATGAGTACCCCCTAGAAATACATATTTGTTTCCACACATAATTACAAAAATTCTTGCTTAAATGACGTTCTTCCATTCTATTAAAAAATTCTTCTTCGCATTTAATAAATCCTTCTGGGTTTTTCTTAGCGATAGATTTCCTTAATGAATCCGCATAATTTAAGTCAAAACCGCCACATTCCGGTATCTGAACTAACATCATAATTTTTTCTTGCGATTCACAAATACCGTAAGAGATGCCAAGAATAGGCTCTAGTAATTTTTGTTCATGCTCTGTCAATCCTGCTTCTTGCATTTCTTTATACCAAAGGCTAATATCGTTCTTGAATCTGGCATATTTATCTATAGGTTGTTCGCCATTTTTTTCTTGCGCCATAAGACGAATGACTGAATTTAAAACAGATAAATCTTCTACAGAGTGTGGTTTAGTCTTATCAATTCCTTGAATACCACTTGCTTTTTCCATTTGGAACATAGATTGAATCTTATGCTCTTGGAGCATTTTCCACATTTCGGAGTTATCTCTATTAATATTATAGATTCCAAGAGCCTTCTCATACGTTTCTTGCAATGTAGGATATTCTTTAATATATCCATATTTCGCAAGCAATTCTAAGCAAACTTGAATTTTGTCTAATGCTTCAATACTAAGTAAATCATATTTAATTAGACTAACCTTTTCCGCATCATGCAAATCAAATTGAGTAATTACCGTGCCATCTGGTGTTCGCATTAAAGCAGTAGATTCTGTAAATGGTTCGTCTACGAAAATTAAACCGCCAGCATGACTTCCAACTCTACAAATTAACCCTTCAATTCTGCTTGCGACTTTCCATAATTCTGGGTATTGATTCATTTCTGCCACAAATGGTGTAACTGGTTGCATATCGTTTTCTTTGTCACCATAATAACATTGTTTTAGTGTGCGGATAATGCCACGGTCACTAGGAATTAAGGAGGCAATATATTGTGCAATGTCATTATTAATTCCCAAACCTCTTGCGGCAGTCAGAATAGCAGATTTAGCTTTTTCAGTTCCAAGAGTAAGAACATTGCTAACTCTATCTTGACCATAGACTCCACGGAACTGGTTGAGGACTTTTTCTCTTTTAAGTCCCGAGACATCGAGGTCTACGTCCAAGACAGAAACACGTGCGGGATTCAAGAAACGCCAAGCATACATTTTTGTTTTTTCCCATAATGGATTAACTTGTGTAATGCCTAGTAAATAAAGAATTAGGAATCCTCCACCGGAACCTCGCCCGCACCCAACCAAACTTCCTGCTTCCCAAATATTATCTACGATTTTTTGCAGATTTAGAAAGTAAGAACTCCAATGAGTTTTATTTACAAGGGAACTATCATAAATTGATTTTAATTCTTCATCAATTTCCGCATAACATTCTGGTGTTTGTAATCTCTTATCTTCCTTTATCTTTTGGACAATAATTCTGGTTAAAAGTTTATCACCTTCAAAATCTGAATTATCCAAGAGAGAAAGATTAGGGATATATTTTTCAAATTCTTTTACTTGCGGGAAATCGACCGAGCTATCTTTCCATGGTAATTGCGGAATTTTAAGAGGTTTCTTAATCGTGTAATCCTCGCACATGTTTTTGATTCTTAAAATATTAGAATAAGCTAATTCTAATTGCTCTTGGGTAAGATAAGAAAAATATTTTTCAATTTCTTCTGTTCCCATCAAATAAGTAGTATCATAAAATTCATCAACTTCTCGTTCACCATTTTGAGATTTAAGATATGCCCTATGAATAAATTTTTCTTCTTCTTTAATATAGTGAGAATCAGTTGTGATAATATATGGTATATCTAACTCTTGTGAAAGTTTTACAATGCACTTATTCACATAGATTTGGTCTGGATTATTAGACGGTTGCATTTCTAAAAAGAAGTTTTCTTTTCCGAAGATGCCTTGAATATATCCGCACCAATTTAAGATTTTTTTATAATTCTGTTTTGTTCTATTTTCTCTAAAATTTAAGAGATATTGCGGGAGTTGACCGCCTAAACACGCTGTAGAAGCTATAATGTGGCCTTTATTATTACCTACTATATCTTCTAGGTCTTGATAATAAGTTGGCACACGTCTCATCCCACGACTCATATAGGACCGCATCCAAGCCCTTGTAGACAATTCACGTAATTGTTTATGGCCCACCGCATCTTTTGCCAAAAGAATAAAATGGAAATATCTATCTATTTCTGAATTATAATTATCTTTATTCAAACCATTTCTAGTAAGGTAAATCTCATTCCCACGAATTACCTTAAAACTCGGATTATCAGCTTTAACCTTATCATAATATTCTTCTATCTTAACGGAATTAGCCAATGTTTCATGTTCTGTAAAGGCAATAACTTCTTGCCCCAATTCTAAAGAATAATCTATCAAACCTTCTATTGTAGATATTGCATCGCGCAATCTAAAATTTGAAAAGTCTGTATGATTATGGAGTGACCCCGGATATTCCAAACCATCACCTCCTCTTAAAAACAAAAATCCCGAACATATAGTTATATTATACCATAAAAATATGTTCGGGTAAAGTATTAAAACGCCCAGTCTTTCGTAATTTTATAATCTTCAATAATGAGTTGCGGAGTAACGCTGCCATTCCATTCATTTTTCCCGCATTTAGCAACAAAAGTAATCAACGAATAATCTTCAGTGAATTTTTTGAACTCTTCCTCAGATGATTTAAACTTAATTGCTTCTACTCCATTGGATAGTTGGATTTTAATGGTAGGATGACCTTTCTCAAGACCCATTAGAGTAACCGAATTTTCTGATAATGGAAAATCTTTTACACAAACTAAACTTTCTGGGATTCCTTGTCCGTATATATTCATTTCAGCAATATCTAAAACGTTTTCTGCAGGAATGTCATCTTTCCACACATAATCAACCCAGAATGTTGGTGATTGGTCAATTTCACTATAAATTTTATTAGTGTCTTTAATAAATTGCTTTAATTTTGAATAAGCAATTCCCGCACCAAAAGCTGCTTCATGTCCCGCAGCTAAAACCATGTCACCAGTATTGTCTAATATAGTTTTTAGGTTTTGAATTTCAGATAAAGAATAGTTGCGGGCAGACCCACGATAAACATCTTCTTTATCATCTACTAACCTAGTTCTAACTAATACTAAACAAGGTCTTTGGTATTTTGCCATTAGTTTATTTGCAACAAGACCAGTTAGATTTTTTTCTACTTCTCCGGGTTTAACAAGCAAAAGCAAAATCGCATTATCAAGTAATTCATCCTCTTGGATTTTATTCTCTAAGAAAAACATTGCATCATTGACAAGTTTTGTTTGTCTACGCTTTATGCGGTCAATTACTGTAATTGCTTCCACCCAGCGTGGAGTTTTTGTACCCTTTTCGCCACGTTTAGAAGAGGGAATTAATTCGTCTGCATATTGATTCAGCATAGATTTAAAAATTAGCTCTTTTTCTTCGCTTGTTCCGCAACGAACCGCAGCATTAATATATGGTACTACATAAAAAGCCATAGAATAATAATTAATTCCATTCATTTTATTAATAGAATATTCATTCTTTTTGGTCATACCTAAGAGAAAATGATTCTTAAAATGAGTTAAACCAATATTCATAATGGCACGAATTTCATTTTCTCTATAATCAGCCATGTCTCCGCAGTTACCAATAGCGCATAAATCAACTAAATCATCTGTATAATTACCTAAATTGTATATTTCCTCAAAGGCTCGACAAAATTGCCAAGTAACGCCAGCACCAGTTAAGGCTTTATCTGGATAATCATTAATCTGATGATTAATAACTATTGCATAGTCACTATCTTTGTCGCATTGGTGATGGTCAAGAGTAACACAAGTAATGCCTTTTTCCGCAAGAATCTTGTGTTGTTCTCTATCATTAGATGCGCCATCTGGACAAAAAATCATTTTAGCATCATTATTAATTTTTCCCATCACATCTGACAAACCGTGTTCTTTACCTTCGTGCATGATATAAGAAAGATTATCTTTTACCCAGCTGGGGAAATAGTTATATAGACAATTAGCTAAGATAGAACCACTCGTATAGCCATCAGTGTCACAGTCTACTACAATTTGGACTTTTTCATTGTTATTAATACACTTCCAAAGAATGTCGCAAGCTGTAGTTACTTTGTTTTCGTCCAAGAGACGCCAATTATTAATATCATCTTTTCCCGCAAACAACCAATGTTTTTGTTTTTCTATTGGAATGTCACGGTTATATAAAATCTGCTCTAATGGATTAAGAGTTGGAATCTCTTCTTTGTATAACTTATATTTAATTATTATCACCTACTTTAATACTATACGATTTGTAAATAAATGATTAAATATTTCTTTTCCCCTATCCAATGGAGAATCCTTATATCCTAATAAGTTATCTTCATCAAATATAACACTAACAGTAACATGAGGTGAAAATTTCTTAGCCACCTTAGCTATTTTTCCTTGCGTGCGGAAAAAGTCATCAGAATCATTCGTCTCAAAATCTCGGTCAAAGGCTATTACCATTTCTTGTATTCCAAGATTTTTCAAAATATTAAATTGATAATTAGACATTGAGCTGCCACAAACTGCCACACATATATTGTTTGCTGTACCAAAATATGATTGAAATTGTAGTACAGATTTTTCACTCTCTACGACTAAGGCTGTTTGCATATCTTTTATGCGATTTGCCGCATTATCTATCCCATACAAATTAATAGCTAGTGGATGGTTATATAAAATTCCATTATGCGTCCAAGGCTTATATTTACCATATTTTTCTAACTCTTTAACAAGAGTTCTTTTTCTAATCCCCACACATCTTTTGTCTATATCTTTGTGCGGAATTAAGATATTGCTATTAATTGGGTCAAAACAAATTCCCATATAATCGCAAACTTCTTTTTTAATAAACTGTTTTTCCCAATCAGCTATTCTGACTTTTGGATAATGTTTTAAAATTGATATATCAAATTCAGGCAAGACAACTTTATCTTGTTGTTTTTCTTCAACTTGTGTCTTGTTATATTTTTCAAAAATTTGCCAATCTTCTTGATATTTTTTATTATCTTCAAAATCGAAAATAAAACTTTGTAGGTTGAAAAAATTAACTGCAAATAAAACTGCATCATTTAAGTTGTTGAAATTTTCAACTTTCTGTATAAGACCAAAAATATCAAAAGTATCATTACAATGAGTATAGCACTTGAATAACTGTGTGTCTGTATAGTAATAAAGTTTGTGAGAATCGCCACCATGACAGATGGTTTTAGAGATAATAGCGTTACCATTCTCTTCCGGCTCTCCTCCAAAAAACTCTAATAAATTAAAAACATCATCAGGTGTAATGGAATCTTTTACTTCTTGTTTGTCGTATCTCATTACACCTCTTTTCTGTCATATATATCAATTAAATTTAAGTTGTAGTCTGTAACAAATAACGTTTTGTATCTTGAAACACCTTTGTCCGCATATTGCCAACAAATCACTCTATTTGTTTTACCTCGCCTATTTTTGTAAATAGACAATTTAATATTTGGGACACCTAATTCTGGATGTGATTCTAATAATCCTGCTAAATCTTCGTAATCTTCTGGTGTCATATCAACCATAATAGAACCATAATCTATTCTATTGGCGATAGATTTAGCCCCAGCCAACATTCCTTGGTCTAATATTTTTTCTTGTTTGAAACTGTTATTTAACTGCGTAGAAGAATAAATAAATACACCATATTTCCCCGCAATATCTTTTAGTTTAGAAGAAAGTAAAAATAAGATTTGGTCCTCACGTATTTTCATTCCACCAGAAGCACGAGTAATTTCTTCAATAATTTTCATAGAAGAAGTAATATAATCAAGAAAAACACAAGAACATTTATTGATACGAATATTTCTTTTTATACAATTCTCAATATCTTTCATATTGTAATCTGGTAAATATTCAATAAATAATTTAGATTCTTTCAAAATTTGAATTGCTTTTACAACTCGTTCATATTCTCCAAAATCATAATTATTTTCTAGAATATGGTTCTCTGGAACATTTGCTACAAAACTCCATGCCATAGTTTGCAATTCTGATTTATCCAACTCTACAGAAATAAAAATAGTTGGGATTTGTTCTCCTATATCTTTCCATTCGCCATCTTCGTAAATTTGCGAACAAGACATATAACAAGCATCTGCCATAGCATTTCTTGTATTGTGAGTAACAATAAAATCATTCATAAGGAAAAGATGGTCTTTATTGTCTACGGTAAAGCAAGTCATGTTTGTTTTTTGGGAAGTCTTTTTAATATCAACTATTGCTAAGTAATTTTTATGTTCTTCTCTTTTTTGAGAAGCCATGTATTCTTTTGCAATTTGTAGTTTCCTAGTCAATTTAAAAAACTTATCTTTTAATGATTTTTTACATTGGATACGGACATCATAACATTTTCCCGTTGTATATCGTTCAGTACGGCAATCTTCCCCAACGGATGTCACGAAACCAAGACTATGACACAATTCCACAAAATTATCTTTTAATTTTTCACTAATTGTAGAAAATCTTAAACGACCTTTTTTATCAATAGAGCCATCTGTATCCATGAGTCCTTGTAACAATTCAAACCTTTGTTCTATAGACCCATACAAAAATTCTTGCGGGATAAATTTATCTTCTGATTTCAAATTCCACAAACTTGGATAATATCTCAAAATCTCTTCTACCCATAAGGGGTGGTGAGGTTTATCATTTTCTTTAAAACACCAGTTGTAGTTCTTTAAACTATTCCTATGACAACTAATATTATTTCCAAGTCTTTTGCTGACTAAAGTTGGAATCTCTTCATCTTCAGAAGAAAGATATAGGCTTTTATTAGTTTTATTATATCTAAGACTGCCGTCTCTTAAAATCGCTCCTAAAACATAGGGGTCAATTTTGAAATCTTTTTTGTCATATTCAACAGGTTGATTAAGTTTTACGTGAAAGCGATAACCCTTTCCAGAATTTCTTTTGAATCCCCGCTCATTCTCTAATGCTCTTTTGTATATCGTTTCTGTATTTTCTACCCTGTATCTATTCTCACCATGGCTTTTATCATAACGATATTCCCATAAGTGTTCTCCGCAGCATTTGGCAACTCTACCATCAGAAAAACTAACTTCCCAAATTTCTTTTTCTACTGGTTGCGGAAATACATTAAGAACTTTTGTTGGTTTCCCGTCTTGTCCAAAAAGATAATCGCCAACTTTAATGTCTCCAACTTTTCGCCAACCGTTTGGAGTAGGAATTAACGTATCATTTGGAATTGCTTTGCCCGTACCCGTGGAAGCCGACCTTAAATAAAATTTACCCATTCTAGCGCCCATAGCAATATCGCTTGATATTTTGTCATATAAAGGATAACCAATAGCAGGATTGGTTTTTAATTCTTTTAGAAGTTTTTCCGCGTCATCACCGATTTGGCAAGATTCATCCATATCTCCATCAACTAGATATTCTCTAATATGAAGAACTTTGTTGTCTATCATATCAGCAATTTCTTCTATTGGAGTATTGTCAAGTAACTTACTTTGTTCCTGTTTCTTTTCTAAATCTAATATGTTGTCTGGGTCATAAATCCAAGAGACATCTAATCCTATATTGTCATAGGCGCGGAGAAGTGTCATCTTTTTTAATCTTGAATAATAATAATTAAAATTGAGTATATCTGCTTGTGTATATACTTGATGTAGCCATTCTGCGCCATGATTAGCTTTATAGATTGCAAAAGATTTTTCTTTTTCAGATAAATAATCTTCTACTACTTTTGTATTAAGTTTTTCCGCACCCATATTGTGAAGATTATATAGAGTTCCAAAGATTACTCTATGAAAATCATTATTAAAATCTTCTGCGTGAAAATCATAGATTCCATCTTCATCTAATAGACGAGGATTATTTAATATACAACCAATTACTTGTATGGCTGAGGTCGTGTCATAATATTTACTTCCTGCCAATAATCCTCCAATCTATTCTAATCTAAAATAAATAATTTATTTCTTGCGGGAATTGAGAACGGTTTTCGTTTTGGAGTTTTCTCTATTTGAGTGCGTTTATCAATATAATCTTGGATTATATTTTCGTTTACATTTTTGTAGCGTTCTGCGTTCTCTTCGACTCTTTTGTAATACTTTAACGATTCGTCATATATATAGTCAACAATCCCAATGCCGCCATTAGCCGCACTAGGGTCGCCTTTTTTGATTTCAAACCAATAAATTAAGGCATTATATATGTCTTTTGGATTTTTCCCATCCTTTATGTAAGCGTTTATTTGGTTTTCAGTTTTGTATCTAATAAAGGTTGACCCTAAATACTCTTTTGTTTTTTCCAAAATGAGATTTTTATAAGAATGCGCGGAAAGCTTACTCTGCTTATCTTCCGCGCATTTTGTATGGGCGTATCTGCCATTCATAGGCTGATAAGAGTCTATTGTCTTATCAATCTGTTTCCCGCAGATTACGCACTTAACGTATCTACGCCCACCAGCCATATTTAAATACCGCTCCCGATTTCTTCTTTGAGGTCATCAATAATACGCCCGACCTGTTCACACTGGTCACTTGTAGCGTCATAAATCTTCTTACCTTCGCCAAGATTCTTATGAATCAGTTTAGTAATAAATGGTGCCCATTTAGAATTAAAATGCTCTTTGCTTGTATTTGCTTGCAATTTACCTAGAATATCTTTGAACTCAGCAAACAAATCTTCAATATTTTCTTTTGGAGCAACAGTATTTGGAACTTCATCTGTTACAGCATCTTTTCCATTATGTTTTTCCTCTTCCTCGACCGCATAACGCAATGCTTTTACAAGGTCTTTATAGGAAAAGGGAATTTCTGCGGGAATATATTTGAATCGACACCCGCAAGAAATATCATCAGAATCAGTGCGCAAAGTAAGGATGCGGTCACCTGTTGAATTTTCATCATCTGAATAATGAGCCCATCCATAAATGTCAGACATATTACGAATAATATCATTCACTCGACTAGGCGAGAGTGTTGGCCCAATAGTAACAACACCGGTTTTTTCATCAACTACACGGTTGACATGACTAATAAAGATAATTGAATAACCTAGTTGTGCAAGACCATTGAACACGCTCTCAAATTCAGAACGCATAAGTTTATAGCCTTTACCCCATCCAAGGTCACCTAGGTCCTCTACTTCTTTTTGATTACAAATATATTTAGTGCAATAAGCAGCAGCTAAATCTACTGTATCCACGATAAGTGTCTTAAAACGTTCACGGACCTCTTTACGTTTTAAGTCATTGAATACTTGACGCATTGTACGCCAATCTGGTACATCTACTGGAACAATACCTGAAATTGCGTTATATCCACGTTCTGTGGCAATCAACAGGCAATCTTCTGCCTGCGCCGCAAGGGAGGTCTTGCCAATTTTCAAAAGTGTTATCTTATAGGCTTTTTATCCTATAATTCTTATAATTTCTTATAAGTTCAGCATATCTTTTCATCTGCATTAACAGATGCGCGGACTCTTGGGAGAATTATATTGATTAAAAATCTTTCATCTCCTATGCGTTGCGGCTGGTTATTGTTTTACAAATAATCTTCACCTCTGATTACCATATCTTTTAAACTTAGGCTTCCAGATTTTTTCCGCGTCTTAGATAATCATCACTGATTAAATAGCCAAAATTTTAGCTTCGCCGTAGATGTATGTAATATATCCACTAAGATTCTTACTAACCTTATGTGGCTGTAATTTCAATAGGTCAATACCCATTATTCTCCTCTCTTATATAGTTAGATAAAAAAGGGGAATACAAACGTACTCCCCAATATGTTTTTAGAAAGGAAAATCATCGTCCTCTGTTTCATCGCCCTGTGAGGTATGAGTTACCTTACCTTTCGGCGCGGTAGTGGCAAAAGCATCAGAATCCTGATTTGCTCGATAATCCTCTTGGCGTTTCTTCTCAATAGCGAGACGCTCATTACGCTCAGAGACAAGTTTCTTCATATCCTTGTTTGTAATGACATCTTCATCACCATATTCCATAGTTTCAGGAGATGCACCAATTACAGTCCAAGAACGAATTGAACGCTCGGTAGTTTCTACCGTTGGCTCACCAAAAGCATTTTCAATGGTCTTTTCCATCTTTACTGTGCGGGAAATAATTTCTCCCCAAATCTTTGTTGCAACAGGGTTCTTCTTGTCAATATCAAGTCCACGGAAGTAATTCTGTCCGCCCTCATTAAACACATTCACTTCAAATGGAAGTAGGTCATTGCGGAAATTGAACGCATAACCAGAAAGAATTACATAATCATCTGCGTTCTCAACTTCTTTATCCTTACAACCAGTTAGTACACACTCAAGAGTAAACTTAGGTGCTTTGCCAATAGTAGCATTAGTAGGAAGAGTGTGAATAAATCCACCACGAATACGCTTTGTGGTAACAAGTTCGTCATCACGATTATAGAAGTCATTAACTTCTAGCTCACCAGAAATACGGACTTTCTGTGCTTCTTTACCATGCTTCTCATAAGTATTATTCTCTTCAAGAATATCGAATAGCGTCTCATAAATAGGATTAGAGCGCTCTGGCTTACCATTCTTTGCGGGGAATGTTTTTGTTACATAAGAATAATAAACATTTACTACATTAGTAGCTGCTTCATCTGTAGCAATGCTAATTTCACCCTGAATATACTCAGTTCCGGGATTTTTAGAATTAGGACCAGTTACAGCTTTATGGAGTCCGCGTTTGCTGCCATCACCAAAACTAAAGACATAACCTTGAATGTCTACTTCGTTAGTCCACTTTTGTTTCATTTTACCTCTTTCTTTTGGGATTACCCCTCTTTTGCCCGCGGCCATCGCCCACAACATTGATGTTCAAAACATTTATGGGCTTTATCACATTTTACTTTAAAGAACAAATCGCAAATAATTTTCCAGTCATCAGAATAACTAGATAAAGCTTTAATGATATCCCACATCATTTTTCTAAATTCCCAATAAGCACGTGAACAAAGTCTTTGTTCTGCCATTGTCATTAATGTTCTTGCATTAAAATGACAACTTACTGTGGTGGTCATACCAAGAGGTAAAACCATATTAGCATCTTCAGCCTTAATATCATATTCTTCTTGTAATTCTTTTGTTGTTTCTGCGATTTTCCGCATACATTGGTCATAAATTCGTTGCGCTTCTCTATCTTTAAGAATAGCCGGTGGTGTAATATAATCAAATTGCTTATATTTGATATACCGTGTTGAAGCTTGCGTGCGGGTAGGTGCCCCACCTATATGAGTATAGAACTCTCGAATTACTTTTGCAGAATATCCATCAAGAGTAAACCATGTGGTAGCATATTCCAAACAACGGAAATGACCGTCCTTGACGGCTTGCAGACCGCGCTTGTGATTTTTTTGATTACTATTCGTCTCACTGCCGTAGCAAGGACCAATCATTTTTCCAATTAAACTTAGGGGTTCTTTAGGTGTGTTTTCGTTTATGATAACTTTTCCCATTAGTCGTTCCCCTTTGTCTGATTGTAACCGAATTTATTTGAATTGTATGTTTGGATATAGAAGCTTTCCTTTTGATTTAATTCTTCTGGATTGCATTTTTCCAAGAGTTCAAAGCTAAAATTATATATACCATAATTTTGCATAGCAGTATATAATTGATTGCGGTTAGATGCGGAAATTGCTCCCACACCCTCTTTACAGTGTTGTTGCCATCTTCTCCGCACATCAACACTTTGACCTATGTAGCATTCACTTGTTCTTATGTTTGTGATTTTATAGATGCCGCATACTTTAGTTTCGTCTAACAGTTTATCTGATAATGTTTTAAGTTTGTCTTTGATAAAAGTAGACCATATAATCTTACCAACTACCTGCGGGAATACAAGCTTGGGCCGCAACTGATTTAGAAACTCCACGTCATGTTTTTCGTCATCTGTAAGCCCAAGAATAAAATTATTTGGGTTATCTTTTAAGACCTGTTCTCTAAGATTTGCTTCTATGGCTGCGGCTTTTTGCTTTTGGAAAGAGAATAATTCTTTTTTGTATTCCTCTATTTGATTTTGGTAATCAGCTTGATTAAGCAAAAAATTGTTTTTTAAATCTTCTTGCATCCGTTCATATTGTTCTTGTAATAATTTCTTTTTCTTTTTGAAATCATCGTCTACTGTTTTTGTTTTTACTTCATATGTATTGTAAAAACCAGTAAGAGAATCAATATTGTTTTGCAAAAGATTTATTTCAGAATCTAGTTGCGTTTTTCGTTCTTGTTTTGATTCCTCAACTTTTCTGTCTATCTTTGAAAAGCTGATAAAATAACCAATACAAAAACAAATTAACGCAACTAGAATTAAAATGCAAATATTTTCTACCGTCATTTTTTAGAACGCTAGATTAAAATGCGGTATCTGCTTCCTTGGCGGGAACCTCTGCATTTACATCAAAGTTCTGACCATCAGGCGTAACCTCGATAAGCTTAGACTCTGCGCCATCCTCGTCCACAACAATTACACGAGTTGCAAGACCACGGCGGACAAGACCATTAACTACCGCATTAACGCCACGAGCGGAAACAGTCTCACCCTCGTCTAGCATTGCGGACTTAGCAGCCTCGGCCGCAAGGGTCTTTGAATCGACTGGCTCTGAGAATCCCTTGAGAGCCTCAAGAACCGCACGAGATTTGTTAGTTAGTACATAAGACATTTTTTCTCCTTTTGTCGCTGTCTTTTCTTTATAAAACAATTATATTACTTCTTGATTCTGATGTCAAGAAAAAATATCCTCAAATAAACAATCTTTTGCGTCTTTATCTTCCCGCATATTCAAGAAGAAAGCATGACGTAAAGTATGTTCATTTTTATCAACACTCATACATTGAATAGAACAAGTGTTATTAAGATACAAATACGGATATTTTGTCATACTGTCTTTCATTTTGTCAGTAATTCCAGAAGTAACACGACCAACAGGAACCAAATTCCCATCTTTATATGCTCCTACGAGAAGTCCGGCTTTTCTTTTAAGATAAGCGTCTTTTGTGATTAACTTGCCTTCTGAATCTTTATATTGCCAAGTATCCTTTTCCTTGCCGGTATATTCGTATTTAGGGTCTAACAGTTCCATAATAACAACATCAATGCTATCTATTTTTTGCTTTATTTTAAAGTTTTCTGCTGGGCGTTTATCTGGAATATAAAGACCGTCAATTCGCTTAACTACGGCTCCTTCTTCTCCGCGCTCTAGCCATTTATTAATACAACTTGGTATTTCTTCGTAATAAATATGAGCAACCTCAATAAGTTCCGTGGGGAAGATATGATTAATTACATAAGTAGACCTAACATAGAAAGGCTCATTTATAAGCATCCTACCGTCATATTCGAGACAATCAAAAATATAATAGTGTACAGGTCCATATATTTCTTTTTGACGGTCTATAGCCTTCTGTGGCTTGGCTCCCATTACTTTAGTAACATCTTTAGATGTTTTTCCAGGATAATAAATTTCTCCACATAGAATAGTTCCATTTGGTAATTTGGTTTTTGCCCAATCCACAATATGCGGAACATTGTCAGATTTTTCAGTAAGCTCACCAGTCTTTTTTGAAACAGTACGACCAAAAAGATAAATGTTACCAGATTCAGTTTTTTCTAGAATATAATGTGCTCCATCTTTTTTGATTTGAGCATAGTATTCGCCACTAATAGCTTTTTCTTTCCAGTCGTCAGGCGCTTTACCATATTTCATAGGTTTAATTTGTAAACTCTCTGGATAAAGCTCACTCATATTTCTTACCCTTTCCCGCACGTTTCTGTTTTACAAATTGAGTTTTACAATTAGACTTAACTAATTCGGCATCTTTTACTCGGTCATCATCTGATAGTTTGATTCCAATCATACCAGAAGAAGAACGACCGCTTACTGATAACTCGTCTAAACCAAATCTAATATATTTCATACTATTAGTATACAACAAAACTTCTTCTTTGTCAACTGGAAAAATGGCTATAACATCATCGTTTTCACTTAGATTAATTGCCATTACTCCCCCTATATTACGAGTATTGCTAATGTAATTAGTTATTTTTGTTTTTTTAACTTTGCCATTGGCGGTAACAAATAAAAGATACTCAATATTATCTATCTCTTCGTTGTCTATCATAGAGATAATTTTTTCTTTTGACTCTAATGGCAAAAAGCTACCAAAGGCAGTACCCTTTTGACTTGGTTCGCAAGATTTAACATCTTTAGTACTAACTCTAAAACATCTTCCTTTGTTACTAAACAACAAAACCATACTATCAGAAGTAGTTTTTATTGCTTCAAATTTAGTTTTGCGGTATAAGTGTAAGGGAATATTTTGAATATATCCAAGAGGATTAAACACAAATACAATATCCTCAATAGCTTTTTCTTTTGGTTTTGAAGTTGAAACAGTAGTTCTTGTAAATTCTTTTTGAATAACTTCCGTTTTTCTTTCACTACCAAATTCTTCTTCCATCTTTTTTATGCGGGAAATTAAAATTAATTTTTGTTTTTCGTCAGAAGATAAAACTTCTTCACAATTCTTGATAATTTTAGTTTTCTCTTCTTTTTCCGCAAGAAGTTTTTTGTTTTCCATTTTAGAAAGTTTAGTTAATCTCATATCAAGAATAGCTTTAATCTGTTCTTCTGAAAGATTAAATACTTTTTCTAATTCAACTTTTGGTTGTTCACTACCCTTAATAATTTCAATAACTTTATCAGTATTTTCCAAAACAATCAACAAACCATTAATGATTTCAAGCCGAGCCTTTGCCGCGTTTAAATCATATTGATATTCTTTTTGCAAGCAGGCAAGATTATTTTTGAGGTAAGCGTCTAAAATAGTTTTTAGATTAACTCTCTCTGGAATTTGGTTAATGATTGCATTTTGATTCACATTAATCTGTGTTCTTAGAGGGGAATTAGAAAAAAGCTCGTTCACGCAATAATCAAGAGTAAACTCTGGTTTAACCTTAATACTAATAGAAATACGAGATTTATCGCTAGTGTTGAGAATATCATCTACAGATACAATTTTACCCGCATTTACCGCTTGTTTAATTTTGTCAATAGTCGGCTCAATATAAACTTGGTAAGGAAACTCAATAAATTTAAGAGCATGATTCTTTTCACTCTTAATGTATTTAGATTCCATAATTACTTTACCATGGCCGTTTTTGTTGATTAGACTTAATTCATCTCTGTTAACAATAGTTGCTCCAGTAGGAAAATCTGGAAAATAATTTCTGTTATCCAAATCGCCTGTTTTTAAATAATCAATAATTAAGTTACAGGTGTCAGTTAAATTATGCGGAACAAAATTCTGGCTCATACCAACACCTAGACCCATTGAGCCATTTACCAAAAGCCTTGGGAAAATACTAGGGAAAACACGAGGCCATTTTTCGTCTTGTAGATAATTCCAAATCATTTCAGAATTGTTCTTCTCAATTCCCGCGAGCATATATTTTTCTACCAATGGGGATAAACGCATCTCAGTATAACGAGCAGAGCCATAACTCTGCTGACCAATAATTGTATTGCCAACAGCACCTTGAAAATCAATCTCACACACATTTTCCACAAATGGTTGTGCCATGCGAACCAGCGTACCATAAGTTGCATCTTGATTGTGCGGCCACCAACGACCAATAACACCAGAAGCAACTTTAGCCGATTTTACATGGGGTTTATTGCTAAAATACTTCTGTTTATACATTTCCCATAAAGCCGCTCTTGCGCCGGGAAGTAATCCATCTGCTACTGCGGGAAATGCTTTATTTTGGTCTGTATCAATAGCATACACTAAGAAATTTTTTCCTAACTCCTCTTGGATGTCAATTTTATTCATAATCTACTTGCACCCCCCAAGGATTGCTATTAATATATTTTACACGCGGTAATACAACAGGTCCATATAAGTCTATAAAGAGTTTATTTGTATTCTTAACATCAGACACGGTTAGTTGTTTAATTTTACGCGTATCTTCATCAAGAATTGCAGCAGCCAGTTGTTCTGGTTGCATTTCCGCTACGTATTATTCCTTTATTTCTAAAGGTACAGACTATTTCTTCTACTATTGTTTTATAGTAGTCTACCTTTTCCCAACGCGTATCAATAGCGTCAGTACTCTCCGACAAAGGAGATAGTCGTTACAGGTTTATTAAACTATAATGTGCTTCCAATTGTATCCTTGCCAAGTATTATAAAAAGATTTCTTTTTTATGCCTACAAAAGAATAATCATTATAAACTTGTTCAAAAGATTCCCCGTTTTTCTTTCTCATTCTAATAGAAATAACATCATCTTCTGTTAATTTTGAGCGTCCATTTTCAGAGCCTTTTTGCCCTGTGTTGTGTAAATGAAATTGCTTATTTTCTTCAGTATAAACTTCTGGTATGATATCAGCCCAAGTTTCTCCTTTCCAAATTTTTGAGAAACCGGAATGACCAATTTTATCAGAATATTTTTTCTCTACTTCTTTACATCTTTCTCTATTAGCATATCTCTTTCTTATATCTATAACATCTTCTTTTATCAATTTATGTTTAGGGTGATTTTCTCCGTAGCTTCCTTCTCCTCCTGAAAGGATATTATACCCATTTTCGTGACAAAGAGAATTATATAAATTAATGTAATATGCTTCTTTTTTGTTTAACTGATTTACAGAACATTCTTCTACAACTTCAAAAGAAAAATTTTCAATTCCATATTTTTTTACAGCTTTATATAAAGGTTTATCTGAAAATCTTTCTTGCTCATAAGGGGATTTGTGTTGAGCAAAGCGTCTTTCTATACAAATTGATTGCCCTATATAAGTTTTATTATTTATCTTATTTGTAATTTTATAAATTCCTATCAAAATATTACCTCCTTTTTACATTAAAATAGAAGATAATACTTTTTTATAGTTTAATATTTCCCACGAGATTATCTTCTACTATATATAAAATTATCCATTTCAGGTAAACCGTGAAATGACCAAGATTTTTATATAAGCGGTCAGACTCCCTCGTTAGCCACAAATGTGACCCCGTTGATAAACGGTAAAGTAGATAAGGGCCAGACTATCTCTTACCCTTTTGCTCTATGAATTTCTCTAATATTCTTATGTATTTTCTTAAATTCAGCCAATTCTTCCGCATCAGCTAAAAAATGGTATGAATTATCTGTTAAAGTTACTCTATAAAGTGGCGGTTCAGATGAATAAACATATCCACCTATGATAAGTTCAGGACACAGTTGCCAAATAATATTGAATAGAAGATTTTCAATTTCATTACCAGCTGGGTCTGCATCTGATGCTGCGATTATTTTACCATATCTTAACTTATTCTCGTCAAACATCATTTTACCATTAGAATATTCTAATCCAAGAGCCAAAACTAAATTATTAATCTCTTTATTTTCAATAATTTTATCAGTTGAAGTTTTCTGAACATTCAACATCATACCACGAATTGAATAAACGGCAGTTGTCTTTGCGTTACGCTGAGCAATTAGCGAACTCGCGGCTGAGATTCCCTCACAAATAATTAATTCACATTCTTTGCGATTTCTTGACGTAGCGTCGATAAGAGTTGTTGGCATATCAATGAATTTCTTTTTAGAGCCATTTCCCGCAGCTTTAATTTTAGCACGTGCTTTTTTAGCTGCTTCTGACGCTTTGCGGGCAATGATAGCTTTTTCTATGATAGCTGTTGCATCATCTGGATTATTGTCTAGCCATAACTCTAATTCACGTGCAAAAACCTTATCAAAATCAGAATTAATTTTTACGATAGTTGATTTAACTTGCGCATTGTAAACTACGCCACGAGAATTAATATTGCATACTAATAGTAGACCTTCCCGCAACGAATTACCATCCAAATTCTTGTCTTTTGGACCAAGCAAACCTTTTTCTTTTGCCCAAGAGTTAAGAGTTTTCGTAAGTGTTGTTTTTATACTACTAATGTGCGGACCAGTATCAGTTAAACCATAATTAACATAAGGAATAATTTTATCACTATCTGCGGAGGTAAAAGTCATTCCTAGCTTAAAATCTTTTTCTTCTATGATTAACCTATTTTTTATAACTTCAAAATTATCGCCTTTTTTGAAATCTAAAATATCTTCAATGCTATCATGATGAATTAGTTCACCATTAAATTTAATAGACAAATCATTACATAGACAACAAATATCATTAAAGAACTTTTTGAAAAATGAAATATCTGTATAAATAGAAGAAAAGTATTTTGCTTTTGGAAGATAGTAAATATCTGTTCCTGTTTTTGAGTTTACTGCTTCAAGTTCTTTCGTTTTACCAACTTTTCTCTTTTGGAGAATACCGTCTTTAAAAGTTAAAGATTCATAATTTTTTTCATTCCACGATATAACTTTAAAAGTCTCAGAAAGAAAGTTTGCGGCTTTTGCCCCGATACCATTTAATCCTAGTGAAGTTCCCTCATAAACTCCATCATCAGAATACTTTCCAGATGTATTTAAAACAGAGAAAGATGCTTCAAGGATTGTTTTACCATCTTCTCTAATTTGATTAATGGGAAAACCTTGTGCTTCGTCTAATACATAACATTCACCAGTTTTTTCATTGACATCTACAGTAATTAAATTGCCATGCCCAATATTATGTTCGTCAAGAGCATTACTAAAAATTTCCAAAAGTAACTGATTGGGATTTTCGGTACTACCAATATACATTCCGGGTCTTAATTGAACATGTTCTATCGGAGTCAAAGATTCAATACTGTCATCAGTATAAAAGTTATCTTTTTTCAATAAAAATACCTTCCTAATAAAAAATCAGGGATAATTCTAACGAATTACCCCTTCGTATTTATCTTCATATTCACAAATAACCTGTTCAAGGAGTTTCTGTGTATACTCATATTCATGTTTAGCCTTTTGCCACTCATGTTGATAATTGTCAGAAAGAATTTCAAGGTGATTGCTAAACTTTAACTCATACGCAGTTTCAGGTTTTGGCATATTAAAAATAGCCGCTGAAATAGCTTCCTTTTTATAAAGCATAGCATTCTTTTTGCGGCGATAGTATTCTATGGCAGCCTTTAGGTTAGCAATCTTTTCACCCTGCCCACGGTTGGCATAGCCATCACGTTTCATATCTTCTGGTGATACTGTTGCCTTCCCTAAAATCTCCCCATATTTTGTAGCAATAACACACAAGGTATTATCGCTTTTGCCTTTTACATGGTAAAATTCAGGGTCACTCTTGCCAACGATTCTCTTTGTCATTTCGCTCATTCTTTCTTTTCAGAGTTCTCTTTTTATCATTTTTCCGGCGATAATATTGTTTAGAATTTTGTTCTTTGAATTTCCGCAACGGCTTATCTTCATCATCTTCTAAATCAAAATCATAAATATCTAAACGATTGTTCTTATCGAATAATTGCTTCATGTAGTATACCTTTCTAAAAGCAATAAAATAAAAATTTTTTCTTTTCCGTGATTAAGAAAAATCTTTATGAAAAAAGAAACACCTCGTTTTTCTCTTTTATGGCACTTTTGAGCGGTATCAATCACCCATAGAATATGTGGAAGACACATCTTTACGCCAAATATGAAAAGCAGTTGATAAGTCTGCTAGTTCTTGCGGGAGATAGAACAAAAAACATTCTATACTAGCTTTTGCATACCCCGCACATACAGAGAAAGACGAATAATAGAAACATTCTTGGACTTTCGTCCTACAAATAATAATCGCTCAAATTCAGCCACATAGGAGATAAGGCTGAACAATAAGGAGCTACCCTATTGCTTCTTACCCCAACAAGAATTTCTTGTTTTATACTATGGAAGGACTTTACCTCCAACTTTCACCAGTCATTCAGCAAATAAAAATTTTCTATATGAATTCTTCTTGAACTTTATCTATGTTCCTCTCGAATTCGTCATTAATTAAGATTTTTTAAGCTGTAGATTCGGCTACTCGCCCTAGCTGCTCTGGTTATAGCCAATTACTTGGCATCAACTACAGGATGGATTGTTGGTTTTCCAAGGTCTGGTTGGCTTCCGCCCCAACCCTAACTTGGATTCTTGCTCACAGAGCCGTCTATTGCTCCACCCCAGATGACTAGGCTTTTTGATTCACGATTACCATTTGCGCAACATCTAATTCACTAGCTTATCTAGTCGTACTGATTATTATTACTAATAACCAACTTCTCAGCCTATACTCTAAGGGTATCCTCTTAAAGTTCGCAAGTTTAGATGTTCCCATGACCCATTGACCAAATGGTATACACATGGTTAAAATGCTTCTAATATTCGTCTTTCAATGTACTTATTATATTATAGCATGTAAAAAATTGCTTGTCAAGAATTTTTTTTCTTGTTTTTGTAATTTTTCAAAAGCTAAGAATATAATCAAATCTTTCTCTCTTGCTTATATATCTATTATATCAGAAAATTCTAAGCAAGTCAACGAGAATTTTCTGTCAAGATGAATTTTTCATCACACCTAGGACATGCAATAACATTAGTCCCCTCATGACGAATCATCTCCGTTCCGCAGGCTTTACACTTAATCTTGCGGGAATACTTACGCTTATTCTTCTTTTTTGATGGGAAGATACCATTTTCCGCGAACGCCTTCTGAATTGCATTTCCACGTAGCATTATAACCTCTTTCTATTAGATATCTAAATATCTAGCAAATATAATCTTATTCCCACTACAGTCAAGAATAGTTTTAAACAAATCACGAAAAGTAAATTCGTCTTTAACTAAATGATTATCTTGAATGTCTTTTGATTCATATAACCACACTAGCGGGTCAGACGGATATGTGTTTACTAAAATTCTTTCTATATCTGTTTCAGAAGTATAGTCTCCATATCCGCGGTTATCTTCGTCATCAAATTCCGCGAGTAATATTGCGTGGTCTTTTGATTCAGACGTATCATACTCTATCTGAAAAATAGCCTTATTCTCATAACACAAAGTAAGAGTAGTGCTACCAACATAATTTAATGAACAAGGATAGTCAAAAACATCAGGCTCCAAAGAGTTAGGATTAAATCTTTCTGCTTCAATGGTATCATTATCAGTTACAATATGATAGTATGGTAATACTTCAAAGTTACAACGAACAAATTCAGATTTCTTAAAATTTTTCATTATATCTCCATAAAAATTTTGTGTATTGCCGCTTGTAACTCCTCTTTTTGTTCTTTTGTATATCCATCTTTTTTATTGAACCAATTAATAAACTTCTTAACTTCTTTTACATCATCAAGATGTTCGATGACCTCGTGATTGACGACAAGATACATAGGCTCATTGCGGAAAATTTTATCATTTGGACCTATACTAACAACGGTAATCCCAGTTGGACCATATATAACTTCTTTTACAATTACATCTAGTCCATTGGCAAGCAAATATACCTTTTGCCCAACACGTATATGTTTTCCATCGTAACTTACTGGTATTGGATACTCGTAACGGTACCGCAAAATATCAAGAATCCAATCAAGAAGAAAAGGCATTAATTCTTCTTCATTGTATGGTTCTCCATCATCATCTTTCCATCCTTGAATCCCTAAAAGGTCAAGTAATTTTTCGACAGAAGATATGTTCCAATAATGGTCATCTATAAGAGTAGCACAATTCTGCAAATTTTTTGACTTTTCTTTTTTCATCATATACTCCTATACGAGTTTAACTGTTGAAGAACCGCTAGTAGGCGGGAAATTACCCCAATGAGAATCTTTTATAATAAAAAGAACTAAAAGAAATACAACAAAAATAATGAACCAATTCATTAATCCAACCTCTCATAAGCAAAGCCGCTATCAGTAGAATAATAAATGTGCTTGATGCCTCTATCCCGCAATGCTTTAAGACAACCAGGGCAAGGTCTAGCCATGCCATGCCTACTAGGATGACCGGAACTAATGCGATATATGTATATCTTCACTTTTGAATAATCAATTTGAATATCAGTTGTATATGATATATGGCTTAAAGCATCAATTTCCGCATGAAGGCTATGCCTAATTGTCTTGGGACCATACTTAAAATTACGATAGCGATTGTAATACTTTTGAAGAGGATGGGTCCGATTTGAATTATGACCAGTTGAAATAACATGTCCTTTGTAAACAACTACACAACCCAAGTGAAATGGAGAATAGTCTGACTTTAAAGCTTCAAATTTAGCGTCCTCAAAAAACTTTATGTCGTTCTTAGAAAAAACCACTCTATTTTCCTCTCCTCTTGTTCTTTCTATATAATTATAGCACAAAAAGAAAAGAAAAACAAGTAATTTTTTATCAAGAGTTTGTCTGTTTAATTGAATCATCTATCTGTTTGATTAAATCATCCAATAGTTCTTCTGTGCGGTCATCCTCTTGAAAGAATGGGTCTACTCGACCAAAAACATAGTTTTGCAACAGTTGTCCTAGTCGCTGGTCAGGAGCGCCTAACTCCCATACACGAGCTAGCTTATCTGTAATTCGTTTAATACGTGCAATATCCCGCATGATGACTCCTATGATATAAAGATTCCTGCTTTTGTAGTACCATCTTTAGCAATAGTAATAACGACCTTTACGTTTTTATGTTCCATCCACATAAGTACATCGCCATCTTCTGTTTTGTCTTTATTGAGTTTATTGAAAACATCTTCGCCAGAAAGCCCTGTATAATGCTCAACAATTTGTCCTATTACATGGCCGCAACTTTGAGCATCATATTTGACTGTTCCATCAAATTTCATGGAATAAACAAATTTATATTCAGGAAGATTAACATCTTCACCGTAGTCCGCAGCAAAATTAAGATGTGTATTGATGTCTCTTGGAATAAAAGGTTTTTCTCCATTAGCTTTTGCACTACTGGTTTGTGGAGAATCGTTCGTGATATTTGGCATCATACCGCAACCAACAAATCCAAGAGTAACAACACAAATTGTGATAATTGCAATAAACTTGCGGACAAAGCTTTTCATTTTTCTACTTTCTACTTATTATGCCTTTGATTAAACCGCTGAATGGATTCTTCTAAAAGGATTTTTCCATTCTTATCCATAACTACATCTTCTTTTTCATGCAAAAACACGTATTTTTCACGATAAGGCTCTTTTAAGAACTTATAATTAGGTGCTTGAATAGTAGCCAATCTCTTGTTAATAGTTCGTGGCCCAACCGGTTTGTAATTGACATCATTAATAGACACACAAAGAGACTGAATATCATCTAATTTAGCCCCGTGCAGATGTCCGCAAATATTCAAAATACCGAATGGAGTAGGATATTGCGGCTCATGAGAAATCAGAATACGTGGTGCAATATATGTTGGGTATAAATATACTTTATCAAACACTTGTTCAAACTTAGGAATATCAGTTCTAAAATCATGATTGCCTTTTAGAAAAACCATTTTGTTATGATACTTCTTTTTCAGTCCGCCAATTTCTGATAAATAGGTTGGTTTTCCAAAATCGCCAAGAATATAAAGAATATGGTCATATTGTCCGAGATGTTCCTTACACCAATTCTCTATGCTATTAATGACAAACTCATCATGTTCTTGAATTGTCTTGAATTGGGTACGCTCAAAATGAATAATGCCATTTCTTGTACCATCCCGCATAATATAATCATGCCCCAAGTGCAAATCAGAAATAAACCAACTATCTTGCCAACGATACATCTTATCACCTCGTCTCTAATAAAAAAGAGGTGTTTATACTACAAAAACAATATAAACACCTCATTATCAAAAAACCCTCACAGGGTACAACATTTGGTGGAGACGTGAGGAATCGAACCTCAGTCTGTTTATCTACTCTTACGCGCCATTATTCACAAGGCTAGCTATTTATATAACATACACAGAATATCAAAATAACAAAAATTTCTTCTGCAAGGAGATACAATATTATTTTATTAAGCTATTTCCGCATCTCAAAGAAATAGCCTAAAACCTTTTTCAAATATTAAGTACCTAATAGAAAACGCTAAGATAAGGTTAAACTTATTCTACTAAGCAGCTAGTCTACTACCCCGGCTAGCAAAGTATGTCACATTAGTGCCATTTCTCTTTTTGCTAACTATTAAGGATTAGTTAACGAAACCCCTTGAAGCTACGTAATTTCTTCTAAACATCGAGAACCTATCGTCCCCATTTGGTTCCTCCTTTGGGAATCGAACCCAAACTCTTTGGATTAAGAGTCCACTGCTTTAGCCAATTAAGCTAAGGAGGAATATATAATTAACTAATAATAAAATATTAGTTGATTATCAAACTAAAAATAACTGGCTGCGGCAATAGGAATCGAACCTATATTCTAAGTACCAGAAACTTATGTCCTAGTCCGTTAGACGATACCGCAATGGCACACAATGAATGACTCGAACATTCATTGACAGTTTTGGAGACTGCGAGTTTACCGTTAACCTAATCGTGTTTGTATAATGGCGGGGACTGAAAGAATTGAACTTCCGTGAGATGCTTAACAGGCATCCGTTCTACCATTGAACTAAGTCCCCATGAAGGGGTAACACGCCTACTAGTCGGGACAAGCCGTAGCCGAGCCGACTTGGTAGGCTCATGATACTTGGGGCTAAATTCTCATTGGGAAGCCATCCACCCACATATGAATTACATTTGCAACAAGCACCAATTCGTTACCCAGACAAGCTATGACTGTCAGCTGGCTAAGCTATCAGACTTCACGTTACCATCTTCTCAAGTTTAACGACATTGATAAGTCGATTTATTCTTTTATGGTGGGAGTTAACGGATTTGCACCTATGAATCTAAAAAGAAATGGTTTTACAGACCACCGCGTTTGACTACTTCGCTAAACTCCCAATGACTAAACAAAAGGGGTTCGTGGCTGGTTTTTACCAGCCGTGAACTCTAATATGGATGAGTGGGATTTTAACCCACACGAGCGCCACTCGTAAAAATGATTTTTACTGCTTACCGGACAATATAAACCATTGGTTATTGCTTGTACCTAGTTGGCTAGACTAGACTATACAGCTTCAAGTTACCATCTTCTCAAGTTTAATGGCGTTGATAAGCCCGCTGAATTTTGCAGCTTTGACCATATAGCTGTGTAGGGGTATATTAGGCTATACCATGCCACTTATTAAAACTACTTTTGTGTAGCCTTTAATAGTCGAATCTTACGTGCAATCTTGCGGAGAACGCCTTGCGAATTGACATTCTTACCATTATCCCGCAAGCGATTATAACGTGCCTCTAATGCACCTAATGATTTGTCCATTGGACTTATCCTTTCCTCTTTGTCTTACATATATATTATAGCATGTAAAAACAAGAAAAGCAAGAAAAAATTCTGTCCCCGCATAAAATCTACTAGACACAATTACATGGTCAGATTTTCAAGTCTGATGTATTTAAAATTGCTGTTTATGTCTAAAGTTGTCTTATAATACAATATAATCTAATATCTATTTACTAGACTCCGTTTGTCTCTGTAGGATATTAAGTCGCTGTCAGAGTCTAGTAAATAGATACTACTAATGGTCGCGGTGGCGGGATTTGAACCCGCATATTACTGGTTATGAGCCAGTTGAGTTACCAATACTCTACACCGCAATAAGATTGCTAGACCGCGTTCCTGAGAATTCTGTGTACCTAACTCCAAAGCATGGAATATCTAACACAGCACCAGAAACGCCGTCTGGCATTGGGTACCCCTTACAAAGGAGTACCCTTTCCTAGGAAGTAAGAGTAGCTACTCTCTTACTTAATTCATTACGTAGTCGAATCCTTGAACGACTACACGACATAGACTATTAGCAGATAGTCATGTCTTTTTCTAGTTTTCTACGTCTGCTAACGTGTTTAACTAGACTGGATTCGTCTTACTTACCATTACACCATATCGCCAAGATTTAAGGGATTCGGACCCAATAGTGTTAGCTAAAATAGCAAGTTTCGGACAGACTACATCCACCAAGTTTATTGACATTGGCAAGTCAAGAACTTTCCGCTTAGAAGTAAGGTAAAAGATTCATCATCTTTAATTATACTTCTTTGATTAGTAAAAGTCAAGAAGAAATTTTACCAATCAGAGAAGCATAAGAACAGTTATTTAAAACTCTTGTGCTCCCCTACTTTCTATATCTATTATATCATAGATTTTTTATGATTGCAAGGAAAATTTTAGAACAAAAACGAAAAAAGTTTTTCAAAATCATCTACGTCTTTATCAATACCGGTCTTAACATCTTTCTTAGTGCCACGTAAAGTTTCAATTTTGTCATTAAGCTCTTTACGCTGCTTATCAAGAGCGTCAAGTTGCGATGTAAGTTCTGCGATATGCTCATTATCCTTCGCAGCTTCTTCTTCCTTTTTCCGCAACTCCTCTTGCTTGGTTAGCATACCACAAATTTTGGTAATAGCATCAGTATACAAATCTTGCAAGACTTTGTTAAAATCTTTTCCAGATTTATTTGTATCAAACTTGATACCATCAGAATCTTCATATTTGATTCCAATAGAGCTGTCGCCATTTTCATTCACGACACCTGTGACATGTGCGGTAAAACCATAATTAGTATAACTCATTAGCAATTCTCCTTAGATTTCAAACTCGTTATTTAAAATTCCCCATAACTCTTTGGCATAAGTCTTTTTTCTTTTGTTCCCATTTTCTAACTCATTTGCCAAATCTTCTAAAAGATTATAGATGCTTGCTAAATTATTGCGGTAAGAATCCGCGATAGCTTCCCAATCGTCTCCTTGCGGGATAACTGGTGTTAAATGTTCTTTTAAATCATCAAATGGTATACCTTTTGATTCAAGATATTCTCCTAAAGAATAATCATTATAAATATATTTACCATCTGTAGTGTTTATTGGAAAAAATGGCAACATCTTTCATCTCCTTATTCTTCATGATTATATTATACCACAAAATAAAAAGAAATATACTGAGAATTTTAATAATTTGTATAAATATCTATAGTGTCATTCCTACCAACACCAGTATCATATACTTTACCTTTTCCAAAAGGCGTATCCACAGTTGAACCTTGCGGGTGAGCGTCCGATGCTGCAACCACATAACCATCTGAATCACGATAAATTCCATCGTCTCCAGCAATCCATTCATCAGTGCGATAATGTCTCAATACATTTGAGGAATAATAACTATATCTGTAGCCATTCTGATTAATAATCCCCTGTGACTTAAAATCGCCATTAGAGTAATTACTCTCACTATTTCCCGCAGAATTATAATCTTGAGAAGAATCTTCTTGACTATTGGAATAATTAGCTTGATATTCTGCTTGTTTTGCTTCTTCTGCTTTTTTGTTTTCTTCCTCTTGGTTTTTTCTACGATGTTGGAGGTCAATAGTAAAATTCTCAAATTCTTCTATTTTAGCATCTATTTCGTCTACAGAATTAATACTATCTATCTTAGAAAGAAAATCATTTAATAACCCTTTTTCGTGGTCATCCATTAAATCGCCATATTCCGCAAGAATAGAATTGCAGATTTCTTCTATCTTATCTTTTCTTTGTAGAATATAGTTATCATATTCTTCTTTTTTGAGTTGGAAATTTTCTGCATTTTGTTCAGTCCAAGAGACAATAAAATTGGAATTATTATCACCAGTATTAATAACAAAAAACAAGATTAAACATGATAATATAAAAATAATAATCAAACTTATTAAATATCGTTTTTTAATGTGAATCACCACCTGTTAAACGAATCTTCTTTTGGATTAGCATACTATGTAAATTTAAATATTGCTTACATTTTTTACAAGAATTACCATAATGAGAGCAACAACGTCTTTCACAGTTAATTTTATTTGCGGTATATTCTGGGAAAATAAACCTATCATCAAATCTGAATGCAACGTCTGGATTTAATTCTTGAAGATTACCATTCCATTTCCCCTTGCGGAAAAAGGTACGAAATAAAACATCAAATTTTGCCCAGTCATACGGTTCGCCGCAATCAAATTCAAAACAATCAAAATATTCATACAAAAGAGGTAAGTCTTGTGGTCGATAAATCATAGACTTTTCGTTAATGCCCTTATCTAGAGCAGTTGATGGAATTCGATTAAGAATACAACGTAATTTTACGTTCTTTTTTCTCGCAATTTTAGCAACTTCGTCCATATTATAGCATAAATCATCGCTAATATAGAGTTGTGATATTCCAAGAGAAAGAAGAGATTCTAGCATGGAATAATTGTATGCGGAAACAGTTGAATCAAAGAAGAATTTAATATTATTCTTCTTTAATTCTGCAACGCTACCAATTTGTTCTGCGGACAAGCGGACATAAATATTTTTATGAATCTCATTAACCAATTCCAATGCAGACATAGATATTTCATGCGGGAAAGAGATATTAATATTTTTGTCTTTATTTTTCCGCACAAAATCGAGCAAGGTTGTAATATTACTGGTTTTTGAGTCAACTCCATCAGTAACTTGAATAAAATTTATATCAAATTCCCTTACTGTTTTATTGACTCCATTAAACTCATTTTCATACTTAAATGGAACACAAACTTTGTCCAATGATATCACAACCAATCATCACATTTATGACACATGCCATCTCCCACACCTATATAATCAACTTCTTCTTTTGAAAACTTCAAAACTTTATTATGTAATTCGTCTTTTGTCTTTAATGGTTTCCCGCATTGATAACAAATAGCTGGACCAGACACACAAATAAGTTTTGTATGTTTGACGTAATTACGAAAACAATAATAATTTTCTTGATTGTCCTCTGCCATATCATTATACATACAGCCATTGGTATAAAGGAGTATTTTATGTTTGTCTTTTTTAGTACACTTCTTTTTTAAAAGAAGTTTGCTATTAACATCTATATAGCCAGATAGCGGAGCCAAATCATAGTATTTTTGCATACCATATTTGTAATTCCAACCAAATTTTTCCGCAACCAACTTTTTCAAAAAAACTAAAATTTCTTGTTTCAGTTTATCGTTGCTGAAAGGATATTCTTTTCCAGCTAAAATAATGTCTTTGTTAATATAAAAAAGACAACGCCATGATTTGTCATTCCAGCCAATATCTTTTAATTTTTCTTTTGTTTTTGTATAAGCAACTACTGTCATATTACTATTCATCATTTCGGTAACGCCATCCCTGTAAGAACCATGATTAAGGTTCATACAAGTTGACCAACTATTGGTTGTACTCATAGTTAAAAAATCAAGAGGATGGATACTAATATAAACAGTTTGTTTGCTTTTTTTAACAGAAGTTAAAACGCTGATTTTTTCACGATACTCGTTAAACTCCTCTTGTGTTGCAAATTGATATACCTTGTTCAATTTTTGTAACACTCGCATAACTTTTTCCCCGCGATGAAAACAGAATTTTTTTTCAAGTTCCATGTCGGTGTATTTATAATCAGTAAGAAGTTTGTTATCATAAATAAAAAACGGAATAAATAAACCTTTAATAAGACAACAAAAGGTAAATGTATCATCAATTTTATTCATTTTTTTAAAGAAAAAGGGGAGTGCCTTTTTGACAAAAGCTGGAGAATTATCATCAATTTTTACTTTATTCGACCCAAAACAGATATTACCAAGGTATATATCAATTTTGTGATAAGCCTCTTCTTTTCTTATTGGCGCAATAAATGTCTTAGAAATAATTGACTTATTTCCCAAAAGACGAAAAAGAGATTTTTTATTTTTATTCCAATAGAACAAAAAATCATCTGCTGAATAGGGACAATTCTTTATTCTAGAAGAACCAATTTGAATTGCTCTAATTTTATCTATTTGATTTTTTTCTTCTTCTGAAACAAAATCAGTAAGCTGCATAAAAAATCTCCTAATTTTTTTCGTTAATCCATTACCTTGTTGTCTTTAATATAATGCAAGTAAACACAATAATCAGAATAAAGCTTATCGGGATAATGCTGTGCTACATAAGAAATAGCGCGTGCTGCCCCATCAATAGAAGCGTGCGGGACACGCAAATAAAAAGTAGCTATCTCTCGATTAATATTAAAAATAGGACACCTATCAGTGATATGTATACAATAGTTTGCTTCATACGATGGAACTTCAAAAACCTCTGGTAACACAATACACCTCCTTTTTACACTTTATATTATTATATCACAAAATAACAAAGACAGCAAGTATTATTTTTAACAAAAGCTATGTTTTATAATATCATATTCTGTATCAGAATATTCTACCAAATAAACTTCTCCACCTTCAAAAGTATATTCACATAAACCAACATACCGATTAAAAAGAGTAAAACAAGGATAAACAGAATCGTATGCTGGGGAAATCAATTTAGTACCATCTTCCGCAAACATAAAAACTTTATAATTATGTTTTAAGACTAATTGTTTGTCCTCATATTCAATTAATTCTTTTTCAAATTCTGTAATTAGTTTCGGTGGAATTTCCGCAACCGTTTCTTCAATCATAATTGCTCCTAAATATCATCTAAACCAGAATAATCAAAAATTTTTAATTTGCCATTTATATCAAAACCCATATTGTATAAATACAAATCATTTATGTCATATTCTTTAATAAATTTCAAAAAGTCTAAAAATTTATCGGGATTTTGTTTATAGAGAATGATTGCCGCAGTTATAGATAAATCAATATTATCTATATATTTTTCAATAGCTAAATTGAATTTATCTTTTTCTTCTTTGTTAAAAGTATCTGTTATATTAATAATATTCCAACATGGGTTATCTTCTTCTGGGGATTCTATTAATTTTTCTGAAATATAAAAATTTCGTTTTCCACCAAGAGAGACAATCCTTTCCGATGGAAGGAAGAAACTTTCAACTTTTTTATCTTCGGCCACTTCGAATAATTTTTTTTCTTTTTCACAAGAGTCTGTTTCACCATTATTAATCAACCTTTTAAATAACTTTTTTCCTTTTCGTACATATAAGACAGGAGTCTTAATAACAAAGCCAGTTAAAAAATCAAAAACAAAAACATTTTTTGTTGCGCCATGTCCCAAAACAGAAAAGCCATAATTTTTAATAATTTTAGAACATTCAGACAAAGAATCCGCGTCATATTCATAAGAAGTAAAAAGTAATTTTACCTCATTTTCAGAAAGGCAATTAATCATTCCCCATAACTCATTTTTTATTTTTTCTTTTATATCTAGAGCTATCAACTACAACTTTTCCTTTTCTGTCAAGAATGTGTACTATTGGTTTTGATAATAATAGTTCGTCTAAATAGTCACATTGTTTAAAGTATTCTTTATATTGAGATTTTCTCAAAAACGGAGCAATCTCTTCTTTTATATGGATATATTCCGCATATTCTTCGTCAGATAACTTGCGGGAACAACCACATAAATAATCCTCTGGTACATACGTACCAATAGGGCAAATCTTACAAGAGAAGGAAGAACAATTTCTACATCTTAGTTTTACTATTGGCATTATTATCTATCCATGATTCTTGCTCCGCATCCGGGACAATATTCATATTCTTGTACATCATCTGAGTAATCAAATCTCCAATCACATTTAGAGCAACAAAACTCCACACAGTTGTCAATCAAATTACACATATCACGGTCGCCTGTTACGACTGCAACACGTTGTCCTATAAGTCTCCCATTAAACTCTAGGTTATTTGGTGCTTTGTGACCGTTCCAGAGTTTGTATGTTACATAATTACTCATTATTTTCCTTTTTATTTAATAACTTTACAGGTTTGCCGCAATTAGGACAAAAATTTGGCAATGTATCCATAAATGCCTCTCCTCCATCAGACCAAAGAACATAGCCAAATTCTGCATAACAATTATGACAATATATTATATATTCATTGCATTGATATTTAGCTTTTCTTTTAGTAAAAATTTGTTCTACATCGCCTAATTCTATAGTACCAGTTGATATTAATTCTCTTAACCTGTTTTTATTTCTTTCTCTTGATAATCCATTTCACTATTGCCTCACCATTTGATTTTTAAGAAAAAAATCCGCCCCAATAGAGTAAACCTAAAGAAACTAAAAAACCAACAATTTCAGCAAAAATCTCATATGGTTTAGGTTTCTCTCCTTTTTGAAGCATAGGAGAAACAAGTCCTATAAGTGAAAAAATTAACCAAATTATTTGAGGTAATTCTATTTTAATTATCACGTTGAGTTTTCCTCCTTTATATCATAAAAAATTTTTTACATCAGTGAAAAATCTCTTACGATTTCTCGCAGAGATTAACCTATTCTGATTTTAATTTATTGATGGCATCTTGTAAATTTTCTCTCAATTCTTTAATAGCCATCTTTTTAATTTCTTCTTCCATATCCAATGGATAAATATCATCAATTCTATGATATTCAGTTCTTAATTCAACAAAATTCTCTGGATACCACTCTTTTGACACATACGTTTTTTCTGTTGTCTCATCTTCCATATAACCAAGAACATAATCGTAAGTATCTTCTTTTTTACGAATCGGTCTTAAATCACCAAGATAAGAAGATGGTTGAGCTTCAAAATTTTTAGATGCCCACTCATATAACTCTTTATCATCTTTCTCTAAAATACTAGATAAAGTTTCAATATTATTAAGACCATATTCTGATTTAATTAGCCTATATGATGGTTCTACTTGAAAAGAAATGGTTTTTGTATCATTAACTTTAAAAACTGGTGCATTTTTAAGTTTTTCTTTAAACTTTTTGTTCTTTTCTTCTTCTGCCTTGATTCTTTTATCTTCTGCAATTTTTAGACTATTGGCATAAAAAACAGCCTTATCTCTTTCTTCCTCTGCGGCGAAGAGACATTTAAGTAAATATTCCTCTGCTGTCTTTGCTCCGCGACAATTTTTATATCCCATTATATCTCCTCACTAAAAATAACAGCTCAATATTTTAACTGTTTGAATTAGTTCTTTTCCCGAATCAGAATAGGCACTTTCCTTCTTGGTAACCTTATAAGTTTTTGTACCATCTTCGTTTTCACTCACTAATTCATAATTAGTCGTTCCATGAGAAAAAGATTCCCCAACTTTAAGTTTGTTATTTTCTGCAAGAACCTTATAACGCTCTTCTTGGTTCGGGAAAACAAAATAATCGCTATAAGCTTGATTAGAAGGATTATATTCAGCTACAAATGCTACTGGACTAGCTATATCATCAAGCATACCAAAACAATTTTCTTTAGCAAACCTGCCTAGTACTTCATAATTATAATCATAATGCAGCATATTATCAACATTTACACTAAATTCTCCCTCTTCAAAAAGAGGCTCTGTGCAATTTGTATCTATACAACGAATACTTCTACCATACTCGCCATTCTTGTTACCAAAATCACTATCATGTTTATAGATATATTTAAAGCCATTATATCTAAATTTACGTGTTCCAAAAACATCATAGTAATCTAGTATAAAATCATAATTTTCAATCAACTCTTCAAAGAATTGGTCATCAATATGTTGTTCATTTTGAAGCAAAGAAATACTTTCTTGTGTATACGCTTCTTTTAGTTTACAATACACATCAATGTAATGAGGAGAATCTATTAATTCAACTACATCAGAAACACAAGAATATTTTTCCTTTAAATCTTTGATGCCACGCCAAAACGCAGACGAAAGCAGAGGAGGGACATTCCTACTACCATCATCCTTAACAAAATGAATAGCGTTTGGGAAACTAAAGGTATAATCTTCTCCATCATAATAGAGATTCCAACAATTATATTTATTGTAATAATCTTCTACGGCTTGAAGTGACAAAAAAGTTTTACAATTAAGGCAAGATTTATCTGAATCAGCCATAGCAAAAGGATTTTCTCCCATTTTTAGTTTTTTAAAAGTGTGCTGTCTACCAACATCAGCCCAAACTTGAAGTAAACCATGATTTGTACCTTTGATATTAAGTAACATACCGTAAGGAGTCAAATATGCTTGTTTATTGTCTTTATAGCTTTCCGCAATAAAAACAAGAGACGTATCACGCATTTAGCCACTCCTCTTCTGTAGGAACATTCACATGACGAATTTCAAAAGCAACCATATCTTCTGTCATACCATGCTCACGCGAGCTTTTAATCATACTTTCTGCTGCTTCTTTTGTAGGATAAAAATAAGCATTTTGTAAGCCAAAAGCCTTATTACCAAAACGGTCTAAGGCAGCAAAGCGATTCATTTTTTTAACTTTTTTAAAATCTTTTAAAGCCTTACCATAAATAATCCAACGTTTCAAAATATCTCCAATTCTACAGACCAAGATACTTGCGGGCATTGGTAAAGATAAGCCAAGTAATACGGTTAATATCTACAACACCCTTCTTCTTCTTAAAAAAGCCCCAAAATTCTTCTTCCATAATGTCATCTGCGCAAAGATTCAAAAACATACCAATAGTTTTCTTGTTATTTTCCCACTCGTCCATTCCAAGGGTAACCATAATCTTTGCTTGACACTTACTCATAAACGCTGCGGTGCAGAACTTATCAACAAATTCTTCCTCACGATTTTCCGCAACCATCTTTTTCTCTCTCTTTTTTTGGAGATATTCGTCACGAACAATCTTTGCAATCTGAATATGCCCCCACTTATCACGGAAATCATAATTCTTAATAACAATACCCTCACCAAGAGTACCCTCTGGAAGATTGTAAGAAGTGTTGTCAAGACACTTCTCAATATCTTCAAGAGTCGGATTAGTAAATTCCGCAATTACTGGAATAACTTTGTCATAATCGCCGAAAGCATCCTTGTAAGAATCGTATGGAATATACTTCTGGGTATCAATATCAAAAACGTCAAAAATGAAAAAACCATGCTTTAGATAAGACTTGATATGTCCGGGGAAGGCCATACCCTCTGCACCAAGCCACTCACCATATACAATATGATTTGGATGCGTAAGAAGATAATCAATTACCTGCGGAAAATCAGAAGAACCATTTTTAACAAGTGTTTCACAAAAATGTGCATTATCTTTTTCAACACTAATCTCGCGCGTGCGGGAACCAGCATGAACCTCGCCGTCCTTTACAAAAAGGCAAGCATTAGTTCCATCAAGCTTTGGCATGACAACAACATCCCCATTAAGGATTCCCATAACTTCATTTTTATCAATTCTAAGAACACGAGTATATGACTTATAAGACATGTTTCTCCAATCTATTCTATATTTGTTTCTATTATATAAGATTTTGGTCCAAATGTCAAATAAAAAATTTTCCGCACCAGAATAATGATGCGGGAATCCATTACCACCATGAATAATACAAAATCTTCTGTGTATCAAAATCTATGGTATCTCTAATCTCTATGAATGTTTTTAAGGCTATATCAATATCATAAAAATATATATCGTTATAATATGTATTGCCAAAGAAAAATCTAGAATGACAGGGGAGTAACTCAAAAGCAAGACTATTATCATCTTTTACCTTCTGTAATAAATCGATAAATTCATCTAACTTATCTTTTGGAATCTCGATAAACTCACAGTTAGTCTGTTCTCCATTATTGAGATTTTTCTCTACCCAAAAATGAATAAAATTAACCTTGCGGAAATATCCGACTTCCTCAAGATTGTCATCGGTATATTCTGTATTCTTTTTGTTAGTGAGAAGAATAAAACTATCAAGACCCATAATTTTCCTTTCTTTTTAAATTGATAAGTATACCATACCAAAAATAATATATAATGTCAAGAAGGAAATTTTTCCACAGATAAAAGTTCATTATTGCCAAAAGAAGAAAAATTTGGTATACTATATTAGTAAGAAAAAATTAGAAGGAGAAAATTATGCCTACATTGTACATCATGCGCGGACTCCTCGGAAGTGGAAAATCTACAAAAGCAAAAGAAATTGCAGAAAAGACAGGTGCATTTATCACTTCTCTTGATAATATGCGGGAATATATTGCTGGCAGTCGTGATATGTGGCATAGCAAGCCTGCAATTTTTAAGAAAGTTGGTAACGCTATCGCGCAAGTGCAATATTCTATGATTGAATTGCATCTTTCTAATGGGGAAGATGTGATTGTTGATAATATGAATCTTAGGATTCCATATCTTAAAAAGTTTAAGGAAATCGCAAAAGAATATAATGCTAATGTTAAAATTGTTGAAATGAAAGAAGATTGGGCAACACTCAAGGAGCGTAACAAAACTCGTCCAATTCAAGAAAGGGTCAATGAAGATTGGCTTTATATGATGTATAAAACATATAATCGTTTGCTTTTGGATGGAAGGTTTAAATAAAATGAGTCTGCTCAATGAAATGGCATCAAACAAATATGTAAAAGTCAAGCCCGTCCAAGGGGAAGAAGATTTGTATGCGTGTAACTTTACAAGAGATGCTTTTAGGAATCATGTGTGGAATCAGTATACTACTACTGCCCGTGGTCTGTTTCTTAATTCTCGTAGCGATGTTGTTGTAAGAGGATATAACAAATTCTTTAACATTAACGAAAACAAGGAGACAACAGAAGGAGCAATTTTTGAAAAAGTTAAATACCCTATTATATCTTCTTATAAGGAAAACGGTTTTCTTGGTTTGATTGCTCCTAAAAATGAAAAGGGTAAATTTTATTTCTTCACAAAAGCTGGAAACACCCAATATTCTTGGATAATATATCATCTTTTTAATAAAAGAGTTGATATACCAACACAAGAGAAAATCTGGAAAATTCTATATGATTTAAATGCAACTATGGCAGTAGAAGTTATAGCTCCACAATATGATAGACATATCATTTATTATCGTGATTCTCGTCTATATATTCTTGACATCATAAAAAATCAAATAAAATTGGAGTTTTGTAATAACGCTTTAGAAGATATTAAATCTATTGCTTCTGACTGTCTCAATTTTACCACATTCTTTTCTCCTATCACGGACGAAGTAGACTTAATGTATAAAATCAAATATACTAAAGATATGCTATATCATGAGGGCGCGGTATATCGTGATTCTAACAACTATATGTTCAAGGTAAAATCTGACTTGTATAAACGTACGAAAGCATTGCGTCCTGCCCTAACTGCAATAGCCAGCGGTAAAAAGAATATTTTCGATTACAAAAACAAAAATTATTTTGATGACTTAAAGACCGTATCTAAAAAGTATGGCGAGAATATTCCAATATGGTTTAATCCAATAGAAGAAAAATATATTCCTGATATGACACAAATACATAGTTTTTTAGGAGAGTTGATACTTGATGGATTTTGTAACAGCTGATTTGCACTTTAACCACCCTTATGTAGCCGCTATGCGCGGATACATAAAGAAGGGTGCTCCAGCACAAAATCCTCAACAGTTGCGGGAATATTGCTTTGAAAATAATGTCCCAATGAAAGATTTTGTAGATGTCCGCAAACATGACGAACATATTATGAAGAAGATAAATTCTGTTATTCAAAGTAATAATGATTATCTCTTTGTGGCTGGAGATATTTCTTCCGGTGGTAGACAATCTTTTGAAAAAAGTATAGATTTTATAAAAGAAAACTGTAAATTCAAGAAAAGTCACATGGCTATTGTCATGGGTAATCATGAACTTATGTTGCGGGAAGATGTACGAAAAAAATTACTTGAGGTATTCGCGCAAGCATATTTCCAACCAATCAAGTTTGGAGATAATATTATTATTTCTCATTTTCCGACAAAAAATCATTTTGAGGAAAAATATGATTGGTGCGCGACAAGCTACCGAAAACAATACAAAAATTTTGCTCCAGAAAAAGAAGAAGGTAAAATTTACCTTTATGGTCATACGCATTCTACTGTTCCATTTGAATTTGGTAAAAATAGCAATGAATTTAATATTGGAATTGACTATTGGACAAAGCCAATACCCATTGCCTTTTTTACTAAAAATTTTTGGACAGAAGAAAGAAAAAAGCTCTTGCAAAGATAGAATATCTATGCTATAATATATATATAAGCAAGAGAGAAAAGAATGGAGTCAGTTATGAAATACGTACTCTATAATAGTCAAATATATGTTGTCATGGACGAAAATGACGAGTATATTATGATTTGTAACACGGAAGATGAAGATGATTGTCTCTGGGTCCGCAAGGAGAATGTAAAGGAGTATTAAAAATGGCAGTTTTCTACAAAGGACACGCTTTTATTGCTCAGCTTATTTTTGACGATTCTGTTTTAATCTGCTCTCTTGATGGCACTACACAACAGTGGGTCTTTCCCGCAGAGGTTTCTTTTATTTAGTTAATAATTGAATACCGGCTTTACAATAGTAAGGTCGGTATTTTTTATTAGTTTTTGTAGAAAAGAGGAATTTTATATGAATGAAGAAATTTTTGATAAGATTCAAGAGACGATAAAGCAAGATGCTTTTGATTACATTGATGACAATATCGAGGATTTCGCCAATGGTAATCTTGGTGAAGTAGATGATTTGTATGATACCTTGTTTGTCACAGACGAGGTTTGCGGAAATGGGTACAATGGTTGCCCCAACCGTTTTGACGATGATTTCATCACCAGCATTATTTTTGACAGCGACATTTTGAAGGAAGTTTTTATGGAATTTGGAATAGAGACTTCTACACTCGCTGAAAAGGTATTAGGCCAAGGAAATAGTGGCCGTGATTGGATTGACGCTACTGTTCGCTGCTATATGCTTTCTCAAGTTATACAAGATGCTACTAATCATCTAGAGGAAGCACTCGAAAAATATAATGGCGAGAATGAGGAATAAAAATATGGTAGCGACTATCCGCATAGATTATTTTGATGCTTTTGGAGTTTTTCAGAGAACAGAAACGAAACAGATACATTTCAAAGATTTAAAAGAAATTGAGGAATATTGCCAAAAGAAAGTCAATAAGGTAAAAGCAAATGGTCGCACCGCTAATTGGTATGTTATGGAGGTAAAACAATGAGCATTGTAAATTGGGCGAAAAAGCACAATTATTGCGAACCTGACGAAAAGCTTGAAGATTTTTACAATGATGTGTATCGTTCTTTGGCTTGGGACGCTTTTCAGAATCAGGAAGATATTTGTTATATGATGCACGAGCTAGGCGATGGCCGCAAGCCAAAGTTGAAGAATGATTGTATTGATACTCTTGATAATCTTCTTGAGAGAGGTATGATTGGTGATTTGAAATCTTTTCTTGTCGCGCAACTTATCTTTTTCTACAGTAAAGATGATATTGACATTCCAAAGTCTGTTGCGGAATGGGTAAACGACTACCTTGCATTAGACGATAAAGATAAAATTATTGGTGTTGAGGACGAGTCTGATGAAACAGACGAATAAAGACAATTTTAATAAAGCTATGTCATCCAAGGGTATCCAATATCTTTGGATGGCTAAACTTATGCGGAAAGTCTATAAGTCCGCAATGGATAAAGCAGAAGAAAAAATTCAAGAAGCCTTTTCCGCAGGATATAAACGCGGATATGAAGAAGGCTTTGAAGATGGAATCAAGAGAGGTGTTAAAATAATACATGATTAAATTTGGAGATATTCTATTTATAAACGACCCTACCTCTAATTGGAATAACCGAAAGGTTTGCGCACTAGAGGATGGTAATAGAACTAAAGAAACTATTAAAGTGTTTGAACCTATTGATGGCCGCATAATCTATTTGCGGAAAGAATTGCTTGCTGATACGCCGCAGCCGGGTACAGATAATTTTACACAAAAACTTTTATCTGCCAAAAGACACTCTACTATTATGGTAGCAAATTGTTCTATGGAGCCTATTGGATTCTTTTGCATAAATGATTTTAACAAACAAGAAAATTATATGCTAGTAGAGGGATTTGATTTTAAGATTCCTATCTTTACCAAAAACCGCAACAATATTTATGTAGCCCCTTATGCTATTGGAGACAAAGTAAATATTTATGGGAAATCTGAACAACGAGAGGTTATAGGATTTTCTTGCGGGAATCTTGAGAAAAATATTTTCTTTGTCGACACTTTACGTCATGGTGAAGTAAAAAGATATCGTGTAGGAGATTGTTGGGTATAATGTTTTATTACTTCAATAAACAAAACCACAAATATTATATAGGTACAATCCAAGAGATAAAAGATATACAACTGACTAATTGCTTAGTTGTATATCTCACTTATGATTACAATCGTGAAGTCCAAAAGCCAGAATTATTTATGCGGGAAGGCGTTATAAAAACTCATACCTATCCCCGCAGCTATGATTCTAGTAACTATAGGGCTAATTGTTTGCGGCACATCATAAAAACACTTACAAATGTTACATACAACAACATTCTAATTGTTTTTGACAATGACAAAATGTGTAATGCTGGAATTACTGTTGGACTTTTAGCTATGGCATTGAATGAGAATAAAATTGATGTTAATGAATTTATTCACATGACAAAACCAAATAATTTTGTCACAGACTGTTTGTATATGGGATTATCTAAAATTTTCCCGCAAGCAAAATACAAAGATAGGTTACATGATATTTGCGGGAAATTTGCCGCAGCCAACAACTAATTCATATTGTTCTAAACATCTATACAAGTTATTGTATACTATGTATTGCATAGTATATATAATATTGTATACTATGTATTGCATAGTATAATATTTAGAATATTTTTTATGCAATGCAGTCGTTTATAATATCAGTAACGAACCTTTGAACTTTTTCGCGCAGATAAAACGAATCAAAGTGTTCAGCATGTTGTAAAATTTTCATTAAGGACACTTGCGTTCGTACTACAATGTAGTACAATTTTTTGTATTGTGCTATAAAAAATTTTTATATTGCAATGTGATACATTTTTGTGTTACATTGCAATATTTTTTTTTATCACATTTTACAGCTTTTATATGGTATTACAAATTTTATTTGTAACCGCAGGTAAAAGCCTGTTTTTCCCGCAGCTATTTTTAGTTGCGGGATTTTTTATTAAAAATAAATATTTTTCATAACTGTGAAAAGTTATTTTCATAATTGTGAAAAATTATTTTCATACAAAAAGTATTACATATTGTTATATTTTTGACAAAATTAACAAATCTTGTAACAAAGATTTAACAATTATAAAAAAAATTTTTAATTAAATTTATTAATTTTTTGGATAATTTTATTAAAAATTTCATATTTTATACATTTAAATTTAATAACTTTTGTTAACTTGTACATAAAATTCTAGTCAACTTTTGTCAACTTGTACACACAAAAATTTTTATAACTTGTATACAATTTTGTAGTCATCTTACTAAAAATTTTACAACACTCTGGATAAAAAATTTTTAACACCTTGTACAAAAATCTCACAACACTTTACATAAAATTTTCTGCATACAAAACACAAAAATTCACAAACTACAAAATATAAAATTTTGTAATCACTTAACACAAAAATTTATAATCATCAAATATAAAAATTTTACAACCACTAAACATCCAAGAGTCAAATCATAAAATATTTATCCTATGTAATTTACAGTGAGTGATACTCTATATTTTACCATTCTAAGGCTCTGTAAGACATTCTAAGATATACTTTTACTATTTTATGAATAACTAATCATTTCAAATAAAACTACCCCTTAAAACACATTAGAAAGCCTTACACAGCGTATCAGCAGGTAAACGTCTACATTTTCCCGCACATCAACAAAATAGCATAATTTTATTATTTTCTATTATTCTATTTTCTATTATTTTTTATTTCTTCTCTTAGTATCCAAGAGCAAAATCAAAATCTATTGTAAAATGTGGGGAGTGATAGTCTATATTTTGCTTATGAGACTGTCTGTAGCGCTATCTAAGCTATACTTCTAACTATTTATGAGTATTTACCCATTTTGATTATAACCATCGCTTAAAACTTCTCTCAGAGCCTTATACCGTATATCCCCTGTTAAACTACTTAATTTTTCCCGCAACTAGCAGTTAAATAAATCTAAAATATGATATCTACCTGCAATTATAGTAATTTATTGCAATTATAATATTTTTATATTTTATATCCAAGAGTAAAAATCAAAACAGGTGCGGGAAATGGGCAGGTAAAAGCTTGTGTTTTCCTATTTCCGCAGCTAGATGGCACGTTTTCCCGCAACATCACTCCTATTCTTCTTCTTTTGGATTTTTCTTGTTTTAATTTTCTTTGACTTCGCTTCGCTCGTCTTTTTTCTTTCTTTTATTTTTAATTTTCTTTCTTTTTACTTACCTTTTAAATAGTAAATTTTAATTATTATTATTTCTTACCAAATATCAATAGTATAATAGTCCCGGTAAAATAGTGAACGTTAGTGAACTATTTTACC
>ERZ773005.56-NODE-56-length-105817-cov-4.145913_pt1 | contig 105817 bp, 94 predicted proteins | sample MGYA00580666_ERZ773005 | MGnify/ENA primary metagenome ERZ773005 (study PRJEB29015, sample SAMEA2737999) | human oral metagenome | biome: human oral; feature: human-associated habitat; material: dental | place: China | collected 2061 ...
TTCATATTTCCTGTTTTTGTATCTGCGTGTTTTACCACCAGGAGTTTCAGGATGTTTCAGTTCGGCCCATAATTTCTGTAAAAACCCTTGTATCAAAAACATAACAGTGTTATGATGTTGTCTGTTTCATAACGCTGTTATGGACTATTGCATGGGGACTGGTGCAAATGTCCGTAACAGGCTTGTATGGAAAGGCAAAAGTACAGAGCATAAAGGGGCAGGCAGATATGGCGGAACAGCTGGCTGAAGTATATGGGAGTACGGCAGCTGAGAATACGGCGGATACAGTTGCTAGTAGTACAGCGGATACAGTTGCTGGCACTACGGCAGCTACAGCAGCTGGGAGCACAGTATCTGAGCGCATAGTAACTCAAACGGCTTTGGACGGGAATACAGTAACAGGGAGTACAGCGTCTGGGGACAAGGGTACAGCGTCCGGGGGCAGGGATGCAGCAGCCGGGAGCACGCTGGCCGAGGGGGCACCCCCCAGAGGGGCGGTTGCTGAGGGTACGCTTGCCGATGCAGCACGGGAAGAATTCCTGGCATACGGCTATATGAATGCATCAATGCGCCGGATCGCTGCGGCTGCAGGATGCACAACGGGTACGCTGTATTACAGGTTCAGGGATAAGGGCGAGCTTTTCCGCTACCTGGTTGATGATGCCGCGAATGAATTTATGGAGCTGTATAAGAATGCCAATGAAGAGTTCTCCAAACTGCCCCCGTCAAGCCAGATATCCTGTATGGCAATGTATTCGCATCAGCATCTGGATGAGATGCTCGGTATCATATATCGGAATTTTGATGCGTTCAAACTTATTGTGAGCTGCGGCGCCGGTTCCGGTTATGAGGATTATATCGACAGGCTCGCCCGCATGGAAGAGGAGAGCACGGTAGCCTTCATCGGGACTTTGAAAGATGCAGGCAGGGACGTGCCGGAAATCAGGCAGGAACTGTGCCATATGCTGTCGAATGCTTTATTTAATGGGATATTTGAAACTGTTGTCCACGGTTTCTCCTACACGCAGGCACGGGACTATGTCCATGGACTGGAACGGTTCTTCACTGCAGGGTGGTATGAGCTTCTCGGCATGGCCGTTCCGGAGAGTGGCAGGCAGAAAAGTAACGGGCAGGATAATCAGGACAGACAGGACAGAAAGGATAAAGGGGTCTGATATGGCCGATACATCTATGAGAATAGCCGGGGGCAGCAGCGCAGGCCTTCCGCAGGGTACAGGCCTTCCGCAGGGCAAAAAGTCGGCTGCGGGATGGCTTATGTATTTTGCCGGAAAACATAAAATAGTGTATAGCGCTTCTGTTTTTACAGCATTGCTGGGAGTATTGTGCGGACTGGCTCCGTACTTCATCATGGGGACCATGGTAGCTGAACTGCTGCGCGGCAACCGGAATTATCCGTACTACCTGGCCATGTGCCTGTGGATGCTGGCCTTATGGCTGTGCAGGGTCATTTTCCATGAAATATCAACCGGGCTGTCGCATACGGCAACATTCAGCGTCCTTGCCGAGATCAGGCAGGCGCTGTGCGATAAATTGTACAGGCTCCCGCTGGGGTTTGTAGTGGAACATTCGTCAGGCGAGCTCAAGAGCACTATTGTAGAGCGTGTTGACAGTATAGAGACCGCCCTGGCGCATATCCTGCCGGAATTTACGGCCAACCTGGCTGGCCCGCTGTGTGTTGTCATCTATATCTTTACCCTCGACTGGCGTATGGGGCTGGCCAGCCTGGCAACTATCCCTGTTGGGGCTGTGGCGTACGTAACCATGATGTCAGGGTATGAAGAGAAGTATAACAATACCATTGTGAAGACTAAGGCGCTCAATGACATTGCCGTTGAATACATCAATGGCGTCCAGGTCATCAAGGCTTTTGGCAAGGTGAGAAGTTCATACAGTAAGTTTGTACGTGCAGCCAGGGAAGGTGCAGACTGTTTTATCGGCTGGATGCGCAGCTGTATCACTTCTTCCAATATTTTCCATATTGCCCTTCCTGCAACGCTTATAGGTATCCTTCCCATCGGAGGCCTGCTGTATCGGACTGGCACTTTGCCTGCATCTGTTTTTATCCTTATCATTATTATGTCTTTCGGCATTATTACGCCGATCATGGCCTGTGTCGCCCATCTTGAAGATATCGCTAAAGTCGGTACGATAACCGGTGAGGTGGCAGATATACTGGAACAGCCTGAATTGCAGCGGCCGATTGAGCTGGATAAAGGCGTAAAGGAAAAGCTGAAGGATGCGTCTGTCTCGGTAGACCACGTCCATTTTTCGTACAACGGCTGTGAAGTCCTCCATGATGTCAGTGCCCGGATGCCGCAGGGGAGCGTCAATGCCCTTGTAGGCCCTTCAGGGAGCGGAAAGTCAACGATTGCTAAACTTATCGCAGGCCTGTGGGATGTGAAAGACGGATCCGTAAAAGTAGGGGGAGCAGATATCCGTGATATCCCGCTGAATGATTATAACAGGCTTATCGCGTATGTTTCCCAGGATAATTACCTGTTCAATATGAGCGTCAGGGAGAACCTGCGCCTGGGCGACCCTGCCGCTTCAGATGAGCGCATAGAGCAGATAACACGGCTGTGCGGCTGCCATGATTTTATTATGGGGCTTGAGGACGGCTACGATACTGTTGTCGGGGATGCCGGCGGGCACCTGTCAGGAGGGGAGCGCCAGCGTATTGCCATTGCCAGGGCTATGCTCAAGGATGCGCCTATTGTGATCCTCGACGAAGCTACGGCGTACACCGATCCTGAGAATGAAGCGGTTATCCAGGCGGCGCTCGCCCGCCTTGTCCATGGCAAAACTGTTATTATGATTGCCCATCGGCTGTCGACCATCATGAATGCTGATCAGATATTTGTTGTAGAAGGCGGCCGTATCCGCGCCCAGGGGACCCACAGTGAACTTCTGGCGGGTGACAGCCTGTACCGCGCGATGTGGCAGGGGCATATATCTGTCCATGATACCTACGATGACCCGTCTCCGGACGGCAGCGGCGCCGCTGCGGATACTGCAGCCGCGGGCAGCCTGCCTGATGATAGCCCGTCTGTTTTGGAAGGTGATAAAAATGATTAAAACCATGCGTAAATTCTTTGCATTCTGTTCCCCCGAAAACCGCAGGAAGTTTTATATCTCTATCGTGTACGGTGTCCTTCTGTCCCTCCTAGAGGCCATGAGAATACCCGCGGCTTACATTATGATTGATGCGCTTGTTAAGGGCCGGGTCACTATTATTACCTGCCTTGTGAGCGGCGGGATAATACTGGTGAGCATCATCCTGTCGGTACTGGGGAAAAACCGCGACGTCATGCTGCAGTGTGAAGCCGGGTATGGTACGTGTGCCGATAAGCGCATAGAGATCGCCGAGCATATGCGCTATATGCCTATGGGGTATTTCAACGATAATACATTGGGATATATTACATCGGTAGCTACGAATACCATGGAAAACCTTGCAGGCATTGCTACAAAAGTCATTATGATCATAACGCAGGGCCTGCTGACAACCGCCCTTATCATTGTGATGACTGTTTTCTTCGACTGGCGTGTGGCGCTTATCGCTGCCGCGGGCCTGCTGGTATTCCTCGCCGTTAATGCGCTTCTCCAGAAAAGCTCCGCCGGCATTGCAGAAGAAAAAGAGAATGCAGATACGCAGATGGTATCTGAAGTGCTTGAATACGTCCAGGGCATGGGCGAGGTCAAAGCTTACTCGCTGTATACAGGTACGAACAGAAAACTATCCGGATCCATCCGGAGGGCACAGAGGGCGAACGTTGCTATGGAGATGAGGTTCCTGCCTATTATGGGGCTCCAGTCATTTGTTACTAAGGCAACGGGTGTGTGCATGTCCGCAGCATCCGTCTATTGGTATATAAATTCTTCAATGTCATTAAGTATGTGCATTATGATGCTGGTCTGCTCGTTTATGTTCTTCTCCAGCCTGGACTCGGCAGGGAGCATGTCTGCGCTGATGAGGACTGTCAATATTGCAGTCGATAAGGCCAATGCGATACTCGCCGTTGAGACTCTGGATACCCGGGGGGATCAGATAACGCCGCCGGACCACACTATCGATATCAGCCATATACGCTTTGCTTACGGAGACCGCCCTGTTATCAATGATGTATCCCTGCATATCCCGGAAAATACAACGACCGCGATAGTCGGCCCCAGCGGGTCAGGCAAAACTACGCTATGCACTCTTATGGCACGGTTCTGGGATGTCAGCAGCGGGGCGATCACTCTCGGAGGCAGCGATATCAAAGATTATGATATGGACTCCCTGATGGCGAATTTCAGCTTCGTTTTCCAGGATGTATACCTTTTCGAAGATACTGTCGCCAATAATATCCGGTTCGGAGATCCTGATGCCCCGATGGGTGAGGTCATTGCCGCAGCAAAGAAAGCCTGCTGCCATGACTTCATCATGGCCCTCCCGCAGGGGTACGATACCGTTATAGGCGAAGGCGGCGCGTCACTGTCAGGGGGCGAAAGGCAGAGGGTATCTATTGCCCGGGCAATGATGAAAGATGCCCCTGTTGTGATCCTTGATGAAGCAACAGCCAATGTAGACCCCGAAAATGAGCAGGACCTTGTCCGCGCTGTAGAAGCGCTTACCCGCAACAAGACGATCATCATGATAGCCCACCGCCTTAAAACAGTACGCCATGCAGATAATATCGTTGTCCTTGATAAAGGGGAGGTCGTCCAGCAGGGGACGCATGAGCAGCTTATGGCGCAGGAAGGCGGAAACAATATTTATAAGAGGTTCATTGATGACAGGAAAGAGGCCGTGAACTGGAAGATATAAGTATGCAGTATTTCGGATCCCTGCGGCATTCCTTCTAGTGCCCGGTGCGTTTGTCGGGAAGAGGGAGAGGACAGTATTTAGCGGTTAGCTGTCCGGGTTGTTTTATATTACTGATTGGGCTGTTTGCGTTACAATGGATATTTACCGTACTTACCGGAACAGCCATGCATCAGTACAGGGATCGGAGGCAGCAGATGAAAATATCATGCGCCCGTCGCTGTGCCCGGGCCGTCCTTGCTGCTGCACTATGCTGTGTGCCGGCTTCCTGCGGCGTGCAGCACAGCGGGCCTGCCCGGCAGGATACTTACAGTCAGCAAACTCAGGGGGACCGTTCGGCGAAAGCAGATAAACAGAAAGCAGAAGAGCGGACCCGCGCCGCAGCCCGGGCACAGTACAACGCTCAGGCTGCACAGATCAATGGACGCAACCGTAAAAACCTCACAGGGGATATAACTTTCCGTGAAACGCCCTCCGGATATTCGCAGCAGGTGCCTGAAAGCCAGCGGGGGAGTGTGGAAAAGGTATCGTATACAGCGACGTATCAGGGCAAAACATATAACAAATCCGCCCTTGTCTATCTGCCGGCCGGCTACGGCACAAATACATGGCAGAAATATAACGTTATGTACATCCTCCACGGGTATGGCGGGGGCTTTACTGCATATTTGGGAGGCGAGGGGCGCAACAGTACTGCGGAGATCAAACTGCTGCTTGACCATATGGTTGCCGATAAGATTATCAACCCTGCGATCTTTGTGTTCCCTGAATACTATCCAGACCGCAGTTTCAAAACGGACAGCTACATCACTGACGGACCGCTCGTCAAAGCATTTGTCCGGGATGAATTCACCAAAGCCCTTGTACCCGCTGTGGAAAGCCGTTACCGTACATATTTGCAGGCAATGGATGGTGCAGGCCTGAAGGCTTCTCGCGCGCACCGCGCGTTCGGCGGGTTTTCTATGGGCGGTGCTGCTGCATGGTATGCATTCCAATATGGACTCGCTTATGTACAGTATTTCCTTCCTGCAGCACAAAGCAGCTGGGCGTTATATCCGCATGGCGGGCTGACTGATCCTGACGGGACGGCCCGGGCGCTCAGGGATGCGGCAGCGGCCCAGGGGATTGGGAAGGATGGTTTTACTATCGCAGGCGGTTCAGGGACGGCTGATATCACATCGCTGTATATGCGCCGGCAGATAGATTCAATGAGGCGGTATCCGGGCACCTTCACCGCAGCAAACCTCGAATTTGGTGTGGCCGCCGGTGCCGGGCACACCCGTGAGGCGCTGGTCAATGTGCTGTATAATAATCTGCCGTTCATGTTTGTCAATACAGATCCCAAGTAATAAGTAATATAAGGCTTTCAGACGGTAGAGGATACGGTCTTAGCGATATAAACCTGCTCCTCGGCGCCCGGCCACTGCTGCCGTGCAGCAGCTTTCTTTGTCTTTTTGGTAAGGGCCAGTCGCCTGGCCTCGGATGCCCTGTTTGCGCAGCCATCCCCTTTGGAAGGAAGAGCAGGCAGGATCAGGTCTGAAGAAAGGCACCGGCTGGCAGTAAGGTAAATACTATGACCGCATACATGGACCGCAAAGACCTGACGAACCGTGATATCCCGGCTAAACGCAGGCGTCAGATCACGGATAACGTCCGTAGGGTACTCGATACCATTGCGGCCGCTGAGCAGCAGTCCGGCCGGCCGGAAGGCGCTGTCCGGCTCCTGGCGGCGGTAAAAACGCGCGATGTCGGGGAAATCATGGCTGCTGTGGATGCGGGCGTGCCCATGATAGGTGAAAACCGACCGCAGGAAGCGGTAGCTGTAGGCGGTATCCTGGCGGAAGAATTCAGCCGCCGGGGGATCGCGGTCCCTTTCCATCTTATCGGCCAGCTGCAAAGCAATAAGATCAATAAAATACTTCCCTACATAGATACCGTAGAGTCGGTTGATTCTGCAAAGCTTGCCGGAAAACTCTCGACCCGGGCAGCGGCGGCACAGAAGCATCTGGATATTTTCCTTGAAGTCAATGTGTCAGGGGAATCGTCAAAATCAGGGTGTGCACCTGAGCGGGCACAGGATATTGCTGAGGAGATCGCAGGGCTTCCGGGGCTTACCCTTGTCGGGCTTATGGCTGTAGGCGCCCATGTTGATGACAGAGCCCAGGTCAGCAGAGGATATGAACGCCTCAGGGCTTTGCGTGACGCAGTTGCTGCCTCCGGCAGTGAGGGTACGGAAACGTGTACGCAGCTGTCAATGGGTATGAGCGGTGATTATCAGCTTGCCATAGCTGCAGGCGCGACTGTTGTCCGGCTTGGGACAGCTATTTTTGGCAAGCGCGCATATAAGTAAATATAAATAAAGTATAGAATTATAAACGAATATCAGTCCATATATATCAGCCGGCACTTGCGTTCGTGCGCTCCGGCTATCCTGTAACCATGAGGATCGCGCGTTTTAACCATGATGATGTAGTGTCTTACGCTTTTGTCCAGAAAGACGATAATGACGGCAAAGATTATCTTGTCGAACTTGACGGATATCCCCTGGGTGCACAGCCGGTTTCGCCTACGGGACGGCGGTTTGCTGCCGATGGTGACGGCATACGGCTGCTGGCTCCTGTGATCCCGTCGAAAGTATATGGCCTGGCGAAGAATTATAAGGATCCGTCAGCAGGCGGGTCCGCCGGCGATGCCCCTGTGCAGTTTCCGGTTATTTTTGCCAAACCGGCAACATCAGTGATAGGCCCGGATGACCCTATTGTCCTTCCTGCATTTTCCCGGAATATGAATTACGAACCCGAGCTTGCCGTTGTCATAGGCCGGATCGCAAAAAATGTCCCTGCTGCGGATGCTATGGCCTATGTGCTGGGGTACACCTGCGTCAATGATGCGACCCTGCTTGATATCCAGGCGGAGGATCCGACATGGACCCGCGCGAAAGGATTTGATGCTTCATGCCCTCTCGGCCCATGGATCGAAACAGACATCGATTACGCGGATGCCCATATATCCTTCAGGCTCAACGGTAGGGAAATCCCGGAAGCAGAGGGGACTACTGCAAACCTGGTCTGTCCCATCCCCGAGCAGATCGCAGAGATATCACGGTTCTCCACGCTGCTTCCCGGGGATGTTATCATGACAGGAACCCCTTATGCGGCCGGGACGGTGAAGCCGGGGGATGAAACAGTTGTAACGGTTGAGGGGATAGGATCCCTGCGCAATATTGTTGTGCAGGGGGACTAAGCCGTTAAGGCTGATTGAAAGTCACGGGAGGCCAGCTATGTCTTTTGCAGCAGCAATCGCGTCCGCACTTCCATCTGGGTCCGATAGAGGGCGCGGCGCCGTCTGCGGCGGCGTTATGCGTGTTGCCCTTCTAGGGGCGGGCACTGTCGGATCCCAGGTTGCGAAAATCCTCATCCAGCAGGGGGAATACCTTGACAGGCGGATCGGTGCCCATCTGGAGCTGGCGGGTATCGCCTGCCGACATCCGGAGAAGGCCGCTTTCCCGTGGATCGACCGCAGCCTTCTGACTACAGATGCTGAAAGGCTGTGCACCGAAGCAGATATCGTTATTGAGCTGATAGGCGGGATAGAGCCCGCCCGTAGCCTGATACTCACTGCTTTTGACCATGGCGCATCAGTAGTCACGGCGAATAAAGCCCTTCTTGCACTGCATGGGGATAAGCTGTTCGCGGCTGCTGCCAGGCATGATGCTGATCTGTATTACGAAGCAGCGGTAGCGGGGGCTGTTCCCGTGGTGCGGGCATTGCGGCAGTCGTTTGCCGGGGACGCGGTAAAGCGAATTTTTGGTATCGTTAACGGGACAACGAATTACATCCTTGATGAAATGACTGTGAAGGGGATAAGTTTTGATGAAGCCCTGCGGTCCGCTCAGGAGAAAGGTTTCGCTGAGGCTGACCCCGTGAATGATATTGACGGGTATGATTCGGCTGCAAAAGCTGCTATTATGGCCAGCCTGGCATTCCATCGGTATGTGTCCCAGAATGATGTAAACATATCTGGGATTCGCAACATCACACAGGATGACATCAGGGATGCAGCAGATAAGGGGCGTGTGATAAAGCTCCTGGCAGCAGCTGAGCAGTCTGATGCCGGTATCCGGGCATATGTGCGCCCGGTGCTTGTGCCTGGCAGCCACCAGCTTGCGGGCGTCCGGGGGAGCTTCAATGCGGTATGGATAGAAGCAGAGGCAGCCGGGCAGCTGATGTTTTATGGGCATGGGGCCGGTGGTGCCCCGACAGCTTCTGCGGTGGTGGGGGATCTTGTCACTGTTGCAGGCAACCGTCTCCGGGGCAAAGCTGACCCTTCCGTCCCCCTGTATTCTGAGGTACCCGTACTGCCGGTGCCTGAAAACCGTTTTCGCCAGGGGGATGGGGCTTTCCCTCTGCTTGAGGATCTGGAACGTATCTGACAGAGGAGGCATAATGGCTATTTCATTCGACGCAGTATCAGTGTCAGTCCCCGCGACGACGGCAAACCTTGGTTCCGGCTTCGATTCCGCCGGCCTGGCTCTCGGCCTTTATGATGATGCGACTTTTGAGCTTCTCCCTTCTGCTGATGTTGAGGTGGATATCCACGGCGAGGGGGCTGATACTCTTCCGCGTGATTCGCATAACCTTATGGTCAGGGCTTTTTATGAGTCATGCGATACTTTTAATATCCCCCCGATGGGTATCCGCCTTGCTGCCAACAACCGTATCCCTCAGAAGCGGGGCCTGGGGTCATCCGCATCGGCTATAGTTTCCGGCGTGTGCGCTGCCGCAGCTTTTGGCGGGTATGATATAGCAGACAGGGATGTGCAGGATGCCGTTTTCTCCATCGCTTCACGCATAGAAGGGCACCCTGATAATGTTGCGCCTGCAGTCTACGGCGGGCTTACCCTGTCGTGGAAGTCCGTCCGTTCCGTAGGGTCGGAGGCAGACGGCCCCACCTCTTTCCCGTCTTCTGCTGATCGGCCTGCGGGCAGCGGAGTATCGGGTGTATCGGGCATAGCAGGCGGTCCGGAGGCCGGGCCGTTTGGGGGCTATGACCTGGGATCCGGCGATGCGGTGCAGGACGCTGGTTCTCACACCGGCTCCTGTACAGGGCAGTTTTATTCAGTCCGCTATCCCGTCAGCAGCCAGATATCTGTGTATGTTTTTATCCCTGATTTTGAGCTGTCCACCGAAGAAGCACGTTCCGCGCTTCCCTTTTCTGTCCCGTTTTCTGATGCGGCGGCTAATCTTGGGCGTGCAGCCCTCCTGCCTTATGCACTGTCAGATGCGCCCAATACCGGGGCATTGTATCGCAGTGCAGGGGCTCCGGAGGAAGGCAGCAGCTGCGGAACGTCCATGCATCAGGTACTTTTTGATGCTACTGAGGACCGGCTCCATCAGCAGTACCGCGGCGGGCTGATGCCGGAATCATATGGGCTTGTAAAAGCATTGCGGGCCCATGGGTTTGCAGCATGCATTTCAGGAGCGGGGCCCTGCGTGCTTGTCCTGGACCGGGATGATGGGGAAGGTATTGCTGACACCGGGTTCAGCGCAGTACAGCAGGACCGCTGGCGTATGCAGAAGATGCCCGTCGCCCCACGTGGCGCAGTGGTCCGGACAGCATGAATCAGGTATGGGATACAGCATTGGGAGGCTTCGGCATGAAAGAAGACCGGGAAACCTGGGAAAATCAGAATATGGGGCACGGATCCGGCAGCAATACGGTGCCGAAGCCCAGGCAAGGGCTGCCCGGAAGGATTCCTGTACCGGTCATCCTTGCATCCCAGTCGCCATCCCGCAGGTCCCTGCTCCTTGATGCAGGGATACGTCCTGCCATCAGCGTTTCCCATGTTGATGAAGACGCAGCCTTGGATACTGCCGCGCAGGAGCTCGGGACCGGTCCGGGACAGATACCTGCGCCGCAGCGTGTGCAGATACTCGCTGATGCCAAAGCTTTCGCCATCGCGCAGGTCTATTCGAATATCCATGCTGCTGTGCTCAGTTCAACGGGCGATATCGAATACTGCAGGCCGTTTGGATTGGACGCGGCAGGAGGCTCCGGTAGCGGTTCCCCCGGCTCAGTGCTTACCCGGGAAACCCTGAAAAGCTATCTGGATGCGCATCCCGGGCTCGCTGCTTCTGCAGCCCTGTACGGCGCGGGCCCAGTCATTATCGGTTCAGACTCCCTTTTTGAAATCAGCGGGGATATTTACGGCAAGCCGCATACCCCTGAAACAGCAAGGCTCCGGCTTCAGCAGATGCGGGGTGTCGGCGGTGTGCTGTGGACGGGGCACACTGTTACTGATCTGTTTACGGGCAAAGTGCAGCGCGCCGTCAGCAAGTCTGCCGTCCATTTTGCGGATTATACGGATGATGATATAGACAGCTATATTGCTACGGGGGAACCGCTGGAAGTTGCCGGATGCTTCACTCTGGAAGGGATAGGGTCGGCGTTTATCAGTTCTGTTGAGGGAAGTCCCAGCGGGGTGATGGGCCTGAGCATCCCCCACGTGAAAAAGCTTGTCAACAGCCTCGGGCTGGAATGGCGGGACCTGTGGAATATGGCGAAAAGCCGGAGTGCGCAGGAACAGGGGTCCCGCGATTATCTGAGCGGGCAGGACCGGCGTGCTGCTGCAGAAGTCCCTGACGATAATATTACTCAACCGGGTGATGGCTGGATACCCTGTGTGTGCGGCCACAAACACTGGGGGCTCAACGGTGCTGCGGGCGTCATGCTCGTGCGTACCGACCCCGGTACCGGCAGGCCGACGCATATCGTTATGCAGCATCGTGCAGTGTGGAGCGCTGAAGGCGGAACATGGGGCATCCCCGGCGGCGCTTTGTCTGACGGTGAGAATGCTGTGGAAGGAGCCCTCCGTGAAAGCTGGGAAGAAGCAGGCATCCCGGCCGGCGATATCCAGGTCATAGGCGCGTATTGCGAAGACCATGGCCCGTGGAGCTATACCACTGTTATTGCGCGCGAAAAACCGGGCTGCCGGGTGGAGCCATATACCCGTGATGATGAAAGCAGTGAGATCCGATGGATCCCAGTTGATAAAATCCCTGATATCAGGCTCCTCTCAGCATTCAGGCATGACTGGCCCTATTTCTCACAGCTTATCGGCCGGCTGACAGCTGAAGGTACCCATACAGATACACGTGAGGCAGGCGAATGAGCGGGGTTTTTAATGAGCGCGTGTATAAAGAGGTCATGAAGATACCGCGCGGGAAAGTTGCTACATATGGCCAGATTGCTGCGCTGGCGGGTAAGCCGAGAAATGCGCGTGCTGTCGGTTATGCCCTCCACGCGAATCCCCGGCAGGGTGTGGTCCCATGCCACAGGGTAGTGTTCCGGGACGGCTCCCTGGCGCCGGGCTTTGCTTTCGGCGGCCCTGAGGAACAACGCGAACTGCTTGAAAATGAAGGTGTCCGGTTTATCCCTCCTGCAGAAGGCAAGTCTAATGCCGGGGCAGAAGGATGGCGCGTAGATCTGGACCAGTGCCAGTGGGAAGCATAACAGCTTTTGCTCACCCCCGCCGCAAGTGCAGCGCGGGGCGGTATCAGGCCGGTATCTGCGCAATCAGCCGCAGCAAAATCTGTATCAGGCCGTAATACTTCTGGAAAACTCCTCACAGGGCTGAAAACGCATGGGTATAGCGTATAGTTTTACTCACAGGTTTAATTGGAGTTTAGGTTTTCATAGAAACGTAAGATTATGGAGCGTATAGATATGCCCGTATCCGCAGATGATATGGCAATTAGCCGTATCGAAGAAGTAGCAGAAACACCTTATCAGGCAGAGCTTTTGGCTGAGGCGGTCAAGGGGAGGTTCGGCAGGGCTTTCGATAATAATTTCTCTTATTATGGGCGGCTTGGTTACTCGTATAAGAAGCCCGGGACCTCTTTTGCGCTGTGGGCTCCAACGGCGTACCGTGTAACGCTCAACCTGTATCCGTCTGAAACGGTATCATTCCCTGCGCGCACAGTGGAAATGTCCCGCACTGGCCGCGGCGTATGGCGGGCTTATGTGGATGGCGACCTTGACAGCACAGTATATGACTTCAGCCTTGAGTTTTTTGATGGAAGGCACACTCTGTCGCCGGACCCCTATGCCCGTGCTGCTGTTGTCAATGGGCAGAAATCTGTAGTCTTATCCCCGGAGTCAATGGCCCCTGACGGGTTCCCGTCCAGCCCGCGGGAAGCCTCCCTCCGTGCCGCAAGATCCATACCTTCTGCAGCCTGCAGGGAAGACACCATTGTTGAAATGCATATCAGGGATTTCACTATATCGGAAACGTCAGGCGTGACCCCATCCCTGCGCGGCACATTCCTGGGCGCTGCAGAACCCGGTACGCGGACCCCCAATGGAAGCCCGACAGGATTTGATTACCTGAAATCCCAAGGTATCCGCTATGTCCAGATACTTCCCATGTATGATTTTGGGAGCATAGATGAAGCCCGGCAGCATCGCAGGTTTGGCAGCCAGTATAACTGGGGCTATGATCCGGTCAATTATAATGTTCCGGAAGGCTCATATTCCAGTAATCCGTTTGATCCGCGCGCCCGCATCGTTGAGATGAAAAAAATGGTCAATACTTTCCAGGAAGCCGGGATCCGCGTGATCATGGACGTGGTGTACAACCATGTGTACAACGCTGATATGCATCCTTTCGGCCTTACTGTACCCGGTTATTTCTTCCGTACAAACAGTGACGGCACTATGGCTGACGGGACCGGCTGCGGCAATGATGTGGCATCGGAGCGTGCAATGGCCCGTAAGTATATTGTTGATTCTGTGCTTTACTGGGCCAGGGAATACCATCTTGACGGCTTCCGTTTTGACCTTATGGGGAACCTCGATATTGATACCATGAACGCAGTCCGTAAAAGCCTCAGCAGCATTGACCCCACCATAATCGTGCTGGGGGAGGGCTGGAACCTCAATACGCCTCTTGCCGCGGACCGCAAGGCTACGCAGGGTAACGCCCGGACACTTGAAGGGGTATCATTTTTCAATGATACTTTGCGGGATGCAATCAAAGGTGATACATTCAACTCCCATTCACGGGGATTCGCTGCCGGACGTGAGGGTGCTGAAAAAGTTATCGCCAGCGAAATGCTGGGCGGGTATTATAAGCCGCATTATTTCCGTGATGCTTCCCAGCGTGTGCAGTATGTGGAAGTCCATGATAATTACACCCTTTTTGACAAATTACAGCTGAGTATGCCGCAGGAAGATATATTCCGGCTGCATAGGCGCTGCGACCTTGCAACATCGATGGTGCTCCTGTCTCTGGGGATCCCCGAGATCCAGCTTGGCCAGGAATTCCTGCGCACAAAGGACGGTGTCGGGAACAGCTACAGTTCTCCGGACACCGTCAATTCTGTTGACTGGCTGCGGGCCGAAAAATTCCGCAGCAGTGTAGAATATATCCGCGGACTGATCAGTTTCCGCCGGAGCTGCCCTTATTTCCGCATGACGGATTACGGCGAGATAGCCAAACATGCCCGCATCCTCAAGCAGGATGAGGGTGTTGTAGCACTGGGGTTTTTTGACAGCACAGGGAAGTATGATTCGTACGTCCTTGCTTTTAATGCAAGTGATGAGCGCAGGCGCATCCCCGGCATTGAGTCCGGCGCATGGCAGATCGTAGCAAGCGGGGGAAAGGTATGGGGTTCCGGATCTGCGCCGCATATCCCCCCTGCGGGAAGGTATTATCTTAATATAGATAATGCCTGTATTGCAGAGCCCCTGGATACGCTGATCCTGCGGTCGGCTTTCAAAGCGGCTCGCGGCAAGGGCAGGAAGTAAGATTTTCCCAGGCTGGCAGAATGGGGTGATATGGGCATAGCAGTAACTGTCTGGTGCATTATCGGTGCGGTATTCGTTGCAGCGTTCATCGCCATGTCTTTTATTGAGCGGCGTACGCCGTTCTACGGATTTTTTGCTGCATCAGTACTGGGAGTAGTACTGATGGTATACAGTATTGTGCTTCTCAACTATGATCCCCGCAGTCCCTGGATCAACCCGGTGAGAATTCTTTTCGTCATACTGGTCATAGCTGTATCCATTGGGCCTGCAGCTGTGGGGATCACATGTATTATTTCAGGGATAAGGCTGATCCGGAGAGAAGGGGCAAACTGGCATAATTTTCTTTCCATAGGGCTTGGCGTGGCAATTGGCGCAGATTTTGCCCTGATATTTGCGCTGCCCCAGTTAAGGGGCTGGCTTGCTGAAAAAAGGTGGCTGGCTTTTATCCTTAGCGGTTTTGAAATTGTCAGTTTTTATGTAGTCATGGTCGTCATCTCATATCTGATTACTTTATGGCTCAACAGCATCAACATCCCCACACATAAGCTTGACTATATTATTATCCTGGGGTGCGGTGTGATAGGCGGCGCGGTCCCGCCGCTTCTGGAATCCAGGATCAGGAAAGGCATCGCAGTATTTGAGCGTAATCCGCACAGCATACTTGTGATGTCAGGCGGCCGCGGCCCGGGGGAAGATATTGCTGAGGCGGAGGCCATGCAGAAGTGGGCTGCAGCCCATAATGTTGATCCTGCGCGCATACTGGTGGAGGACAGGTCGAGGAATACGCAGCAGAATATCAGGTTTTCCAAAAAGCTTATCAGCGAAGATGCTGCAGCAAGGTACCCGGGGAAACGGCTGGATCCAGGCGCCGGGCGCCGTACGAAGATCCGGGTTGCCGTGGTGACCAGCAGATACCATTTGCTGCGCGGGCTGCTTCTGGCGAGGGATGAGCATCTGGACTGCATTGGTTATGGGGCGCGTACCAAGCTGTATTTCTCCATAAATGCTTTTGTGCGCGAATTTGTGGGGTATCTGAGTATCCATAAAAAATTCCATCTGATCACGGTATCTGCAATAGTGCTTCTTTATGCAGCGTTCCCGCTGATTTCCATGTAGGGGCCCTGATAATTTTCTCATATTGGCTGTTGGCTATTTGCTGCTGGCTATCTGTTATTGTGCCGTTGCTGTACGTTCTATATATCAGGATCACGTGTTTATCCGTTTTGTGTTTTCTTTCTTTTCGATGCTGGCCGTTATCTGGCTGGGAGGCTATATGCATGGTTGTTTTCAGCAGGACCGCATTCACAGGAAAATTTAAGGGAATTGAGGATAATAGAAGTATCAGACCACCAGTCTGATGTAAGAAATTATACGCACCGACCCTCTTTGTTTTACTCTCTTATGGTGCGTTTAGCCCTTCTGGCTGTTATCCGGACAGAAGGGCTTTTTATTTATGTCGGGTAGGGCCTGATTTATACAGAGCAGTTCCCTCAGCCCTTATGCTTCTGCGAAGATATAGTCCCAGGCAGGCTCTTGGCGCCCAATGGTCCATAGAGGTGCTGGCCAGGTCCCTCTCCATATTTCTGCACCTCTGTGTTCTGCTTCCTGGCCTTCTGGTGGTAAAACACGCAGATACAAACTCGATTTTCCCAGTTTTCCACAATTTCCATTTTTGTATCTGCGTGTTTTACCACCAGGGTCCCTGCAGCTTAAAACGGCAGGCCTCAATTTCGGCGGCAGCGAACACTGCAATATATGCTGTGCCGGGAAAGTTGACTGTATTGCGGCATTTCGCCCGGTACTGATAAAACCAGATACTGATAAAACCATGGAAAGGTACTTGTGCTATGCGTGAATACGACCTCATCGTCATAGGGTTTGGCAAAGCAGGCAAAACATTGGCTGCCAGACAGGCTGCGGCCGGCAAGAAGGTTGTCCTCATTGAAAAAAGCCCTGCGATGTATGGCGGGACGTGCATCAACATTGCCTGCATCCCGACTAAAACTATGCTTGTTGCTGCCGAGAAGGGGCTGGGGTTTGATGAGGTCATGGCTCAGAGGTCTGCTGTGGTTTCCCGGCTCAATAAGAAGAATTATGCCGCGGTATCCGGCACTGCTGACGTCATTGACGCACGGGCGCGGTTCGTATCCAACAAGGTGGTTGAGGTCTCCGCAGGGGCAGATACGGAGCTGCTCACCGCTGCGGCTATCGTCATCAATACCGGCGCTGTCCCTGTGATACCAGATATCCCGGGGCTGGCAGGATCCGCGTATGCTTACGATTCCACTGGGATACAGGGCCTCAGCTCACGTCCCGGCAGGCTGGGGATCATCGGCGGAGGGCATATCGGCCTTGAGTTTGCAGGCATTTTCAATAAGCTTGGGACCGAGGTGACGGTGTTTGTTAACGGTCCCGGTATCCTCAGGGGGACTGAACCTGAAATCGCCGATCTCGCATATTCGTATATGAAGGAAGACGGGATCCGCTTTGAACTGGACTCCGCTGTTGCATCTGTGGAAGACTCACGGGGTGCCGCTGTGCTCTCAACCAACAAAGGCGATTTTACGTTTGATGCAGTGCTTTATGCGGTCGGCCGGCGCCCTAATATTGACGGGCTCGGGCTTGAGGCTACAGATATTGAACTGACTGACAGCGGGGCGATCAAAACTGACAGGTTCCTCCAGACAGCTGTCCCCGGGGTGTTTGCCGCGGGGGATGTCAATGGGGGTCCGCAGTTTACGTACATATCCCTTGATGATTTCCGGATAATCAACGCTTATCTCAGCCGGGCAGGGCAGGGCGGGCAGACGTACAGCCTTGCTGACCGGAAGAATATCCCCACGGCTACATTTATTACCCCTCCGCTGGCGCATATAGGCCTTACCGAAGCGCAGGCGCAGGGACAGGGGCTTGATTACAGGACAAAAACGCTTCTTGTTGCATCTATGCCGCGCGCGCACGTCAATAATGATCTCAGGGGGATGTTCAAAGCCATTATCAGCAGGGGAGACGGGCGCATCCTTGGCGCAACGCTTTTCGGCAGCCAGGCGCATGAACTTATTAACCTCGTCAAGATGGCGATGGACAACAACATACCGGCAGAGTATCTCGCCAGCCAGGTGTTCACCCATCCTACGATGGCTGAGAATTTCAACGACCTTTTTGCGGCCTGATGCAGGAGCTTAGGTAAATTACACTGTATCCCACCCGTGCAGCAGGGCATTGAGGCCGGTCTCAAACAGGTGGGAGAAGGACCATCCGGCTGTATCCATGGGTTTCAGCAGATCTGTAAGGGTTTCCTTTTCGCGCGGGCCGGCATCAGCGAGCATCCCGGCAAGGCCTTCATCTATGTCCTTTGCAGCGCCGCCCGCAGGAGGGGCGACTTCAGCGGCGGCAACACCGCCCACGTACATAGTGACCATATTGATCATTCCGAGTGCGTTGCCCGGCAGGGGGACTCCCAGATCGGCTATCTGTACCAGCAGCCGGGCGGCGGATTCGAATTCGTTCGCTGTACTCATCGGATGCGTCAGGAGAAGGATAACTGCGTTGGGATGGCTGTGCAGGATGTCCATGAGGCAATGGGCATACAGGCTGAAAACCGTTTTCCAGTCCGTGTCCCTGGCAGTAAAGCTCCCCTCTGACAGGGCGGATGTGCACCGGTCGAAAACCTCCTGCCAGATGATTTCTGCAACCCCATCCAGCAAGGCAGCCTTATCCGGGATATGGCGGTAAAAAGCGGCCTGGGAAACACCGAGCCGCTTGCCGAGCGTGCGGAGGGAAAGGGCGTCAAAACCTTTCTCGTCAACGAGGGTGAGCGCCTCGCGGAGGATGCTTTCACGCGTCAGATGCCCTCGTTTTAAACCGCTGCCCTTTCTTTCCCCTGTACCGCCCATGTTGCGCTCCTATTCCATTTTCCTGGTATCTACTCCCATGACGCATCTTATCACACAGGCAGCTACGAGGGCAGCAAGGAATATCAGCAGTATCCCGATCTGCCCGCCAACATCGCCTATGCCTGCCGAATCCAGGCTGACCTTATGGACTGCGTCAAGCGCCCAGTATGCAGGGGATATTTTTGACACCGGCCGGGCCCAGTCGGGGAACCCTGAAGTCGAGCCGATAGCGCCGCCGATCCCTGCCATCAGCATCCCGACAAGGCTTGCCAGGGCTAGTGCTGTGTTTTCGGACCGGATCCACAGGGACAGCACCACTCCGAAAGTGGTGAGGACTGCAGAGAATACAAGTGCCACTATGACAAGCGCTGCTATACTCCCGTTGGGGCGGTAACCATACAGAAGGCTTCCCGCAGCCAGTACTACAATAAGCTGTACAGCCTGGATCAGATAAATAACTGCCGTTTTCCCCATGATGATATCTGCCGGTGTGGCTGCGGTTGACCGGAGCCGGGGCCATGTCCCCCAGGTGTGTTCATCAAAGAATGACTGGACGATGAACTGCACAGAGAGGAAAGAGAACAGGACCGCCATCCCGGGGACTACCTGTTCCGCACCCGTTGCTGAAGCATACCCCTCTGAGATAAGCAGGGTTTTGGAAGAAGGTATCAGGAACGGTGTGAGCATCAGCGGTATTATGGTCATTAAGATCGTAGGTATGGGATCGCGCAGCTGGATCAGCAGATTGAGCCTGGCTATAGCCATAAAACGTTTAATTTTCATTATTTCTCCTTTATTTCTTCGTCTGCCGTTTTTCTGTACCGACGATATTCAGATACACGTTTTCCAGCGAGGGGCGGACTATACGGATGTCGCTGACTGCGGAATCGTCAACCTGAGGGTCTGCAAGCAGTCTGGCGATGGCGCGCCCGGGATCCTCTGCCGGCCCTTCCAGTGACAGGTGCCCTTCTTCTTTGCGCCATCCGCTGACATTAGGCAGAGTGCCGGAAGCGAAGGAAACGTGTATCGAAGAATCCGAATGCCTGCTTATGAGGTCGGGGATAGTGCCTGAAGCAGCAATCGTACCTTCGTTGAGAACGGCGATAGCCGCATTGAGCTTTTCAAATTCGGTCAGGTAATGCGACGTGTACACGACGGCTGTGCCTTCATCCGCAAGGGAGCGGACCATGTGCAATATCCTGTTGCGCGCTTCGACATCGGCCCCTACTGTTGGTTCGTCGAGGAAGGCAACGCGGGGATGGTGCATTAATGCCATGCCTGTGTGAAGCCGCCGCTTCTGGCCGCCGGACAGGTCCCCTGCGTTTTGCTTCGCCTGGTTTTCCAGCCCCAGCACCTCGATGACCTCGTAAGCCCGCTGTGCTGATTTTGCGGCGGATATCCCCTGTATCCGGCCTATGCTGGTGAGGTTCTGCTCAACAGAAAGGTGGGGATAAACGGCGATGTCCTGCGGGGCGTAGCCGATATACCGTCCGATACTCCTGCGGGAAGGGTCTTTGCCGCAGATGCGGACCTGCCCCGAGTTGGGGCGGAGCATCCCGCACATAATGGTGATCAGCGTGGATTTGCCGGCGCCGTTTTTCCCCAGCAGGCCGAGTATCTGTCCGGGGCGGACTTTCAGGTCCACGCCGCGCAGGACCTTTGTGCTCCCGTATGACTTCTGTACGCCTGTAAGGTTTATGGCTTCGTCCGATGGATCTGTATCCATGTGTCTGGCCTCCAATCAATGTTTACAGTGTTAACTTATGCAGTTAACGATGTTAACATCGATAGTCCCGATACAGGCGCTGCCGGCGTGTCGCGCTTGATTTTTTGGGAGGGAGCGGACTGCGGCTTCCTCAAATTCAGAAGCAATAATGACTATATAGCAGCGCAACAATGCCTGAGCCGATGATTATTGGCATGCCCAACTCGCCATAGTGGCAAAAATCGCAAGTGCGATGTACAATATTTTCCTGTTGCCCCTCTAGCTCAACGGCAGAGCAGCGTCCTTTTAAGTCGTGGGTTCAGGGTTCGAATCCCTGGGGGGGCACTTCGGTAAGCTATGCGGAAGCCCTGGAAACATTAATGTTTTTAGGGTTTTTTCTTTCCCTGATTATGTAGTGCCCGCGTTTTGCTCATATTCTGCCTGCCTCCCGGTATTTGCCGCGGCTTTATGCTGTAGTGCGCCGTGCTTTTCCCCATGATCCTTATCAGGTTCGGAAACCTTGGAAAATATATAAAATTCAGGCGGGTTTTTCTCAGCTTGCTGTCAGTTCCGTATAAAAAAACACAGCTATTTTTCACTGATTCTCCAAAAAAGTGCGGGGGTTAGGCTATACTGATGGATACAACTTAAGAAACAACTTAAAATATCGTGTTTACTGACACATGCATTATAAGGAGAGTCATGTTTTCTAAGGATAACAAAGTGAGCATGAAGCGCCGTGTTTTCGCTGCGGCTGCTGCAATGCTTGCTACCAGTGCACTGGTGGTTCCGGCCGCTGCTTATGCTGCCGATAACGATCAGTACACTCCTGCTGACGTGCCGGACGAGTTGACAACAGCTGTTGATGAGGCAAAGAATGCTGGCATTACTGTAACGCAGTCTGAAGATGTCAAGCAGCCTGACCAGTCCGCATCAGATAAGGATTATGCCGCTCAGGTAAAAGCATTGAAAGAGCTTATTGAGAAGGCCAAGGCTAATACTGAGGCCTGCACTCAGGCCCAAGGGCTTGCAAAGAAAATCAATGATCGGGTTGATGAGCTGAAGGCACAGTATCCGAATGCCAAGGTTACGACCCGCAGCATCACCGCTTCCGATCTTGCCGAATATGAGCGTCAGGCGAACAATGCCGGCGCTGAGAATGAAGCCGCTCTGAACAAATACACAACAGAGAAGGCTGAAGTTGACCGTCATAATGCTGATACCAAGCGTGTTGAAGACAATCTGAAGAACCACTCCCTGTATAAGGATGAAGCTTCCGGAATTTATGTTACCGGCCAGTGGAACCCGACAGGTCATGGCCTTGGTTACTACAGCAAGCTCACTGCACATCTGGTTGATGCTGCAAAGAAAGGTACTGTACTGTTCAAGGAAACAGGATGGGTGCCGGGCTCTTCTGCAGTCAAGGATGCTAATACCAAGGTTATCGTCAATCCGACGAAGGCAAGCATCCCTAACGGTGTGAATGATTCCACGATCAGCTCCGGTACTCCTACAGCGCTTCTTACCAATGTTAAGGCGGGTACTACTTTCACTATTACTAATGCTGCCGAGGACGATCACGGCACTATGTATGATGTGAAGATCACTGTTACTGCTATTGACCGCTCCAACCTCAAACCGGGTACCGAAACTGCCGATAAGAGTGTAAATCTTGTTGTTGGTTATGAGAATGGCTCGGGCAAGCATCGCGGCATCCTCTTCGATTATATGAATGCCAATGATATTACCCTCAGTGCAACGTTCCTTGACAAGAGCGGAAACCCGGTACGCTCCCTGCAGGCATTCGCAGTTGGCGATGTGGATTTCCACCAGTCATCTACCGTTACCTTCAACCAGAGCAACCTTGATGTTATGAATCCGCCGAACAGCCAGCTTACCTGCTCAGGCAAGCGCTGCACCGCTAATTTCATGAATAACGTTGACGGTTTCAATGAGGCTCCTAAGGGGACTTTCGCAGCTTCCGGTGTCGGCACCTCGCTGACATACAAGCATGAAGCTCCGAATGCTATTGCCCGTGATCTTACTGAGTTCGGCCTCTTCGGTACTGGAGCAAGCCTCGCATCTGATAAGATCGAGTATCTCCCGGATCCTGATCTGAACCTGGTCAAGGTTTCTGAACCAACCTGCCCGGCTGCCCTCACTGCAGCATGGCATAAGAACTTGGTTAAGGTCCCTCCAACCCCGCCAACCCCGCCAACACCACCGACTCCTCCAACGCCGAATACTCCGCCGGCTCCTCCTGCGACCCCAAAGAAGCCGCAGAAGAAGCTCGCCCGTACCGGTGTCGGTACCTTTGGGGTGGCAGCGGTTTCGGTTATCCTGCTTCTTGCAGCTGCCGGCGTGCTGACTGTGAAGATCCGCGCGGCAAAAGAGTAGGATACTCGGCATATATATCTTGATGGGATGCCCAGCCTCAGTAAAAAGTGGGGCGGGGCATTCCCGCAGGGTTGATGCAAAACTTAATATTTAAATTAATTTAGGAGACTAAAACAACCTCTCCTTATACAATTGGGGCTTCGCCAATCAGGCGTTGCCCCAATTTTGTTTTGGGATATTTTCTTATCTGAAAATCTATTAATAGCTGTTTCACTAGAACTTGCGTGTTGCAAGTTACCTGGTGATATGATTGATGTATCACGACCAGTTCCGCCCCGTTGGGGTCCAGGGCTGGTCTTCTATTTTTGGGGTGGAGGAATTGTGACATCAATGAAACTATGGATTGGGGCGAGCTAACTCATCTTTATAGGATGTGTCCGAAAACAGTTCGTGAAAAGGTAGCGATGCGGTTAGATATCACGCCCTCACAGCTTACTTCATGGTTAAAATGCTTGAATATACTCCGTAATAAGTCTGCGCATAATGCTCGTATGTTTAATAGTGTTTATGTTCTTACTCCCAAACTTCCCAACAGTGCGATATTTAGCCAGATAAAGGGTATAAAAGGCAAAATATTCGAGCAGATATCATTAATCGAATATATCATAAAATGGCTTAATCTAGATAAGATACATCTCCTTCCGAAAGTATTGCAAACATATCCAGACGATAATTTGGTGCCATTTGAAGTTACTGGAGCTCCCAGTAACTGGAGAACGCTCGAATTGTGGAAATAGGCAATGAATACTCATAGATTCTGCATTTCGCGGTCTTTGTTTCTGTAGTACTCACGCGCACGGCTGATTAGTGTGCGAATAGGGAAAGTGATGATGCGCGCGCCATTAAGTTCTATGGAACGGATAGCCGAAGGGCCAGTATCCATGAAATGGTGCCCGAACGCGGTGAAATCATCATACTTATCAAGCTCAACGTTATCGTATGTTATCCATTCCGCTGAGGCTTTGTGCTGGTCAGGATCTGTTTTGCCCACTGGCGCAGCCTCCTGGATAAGAGGCCTTCCAATAGTGGATTCGGCATAATGGATAGCGGTGCAGGTATCAAAGCCTGTGCCGAGGAACAGTACTTTTCCATCCAGCTGATAAAGCTTATCGAGCGGGCCGTCTTCGCCAAACGGCATATCATATGTGCGAGTCTCGCATATCCAATCGGCATGTTTGCCCCAGGCAGCCATGGAATACAGAGGGTGGAGGCTGCGCCTGGTATTGTGGAGCGCACGGAAGTATTCAGGTATCCTGCCGAGGCCATGCACCGGTGTAAGATACGGGTCAAAGGCGGGAAGTGCGGCATGCACAGAGGATATAAGCGAGGGATCAACCGGCGGATACCCCCACCCTTCGGGACTGGACAGGTCAGTACTTTGCGCAGGCATGATGATGTCGCCGTCAGCCAGCACTTTCTTCAATACGCTGACAACAGCCTGTTCCCCTCCGGGGATGAATCCAAAAGCACTCATCCTGGTATGTACGATGCAGGAATCGGTCGGCTGCAGGCCAATAGACAGAAGGGCTTTATGCAGCTGGCTGCCGGCAGTTACGGTAGTAATAGTCTGCTGTTCCCACGCCATGCCAGCCCTCCTTTTGCCCGGTACTCATAGGTACGGTTAAAAACAGGTGAATAACTGGCCGGGTATGCCGATACCGGTTTAGTTTATCAATCAGTCTGATAACCGTAACCCCTATACTACAGGGATGCCTTGTATATACTTGTATATATTCAGACGGTCCTATTCTGGATTATCGCGGATCATATTGTGCAGGCTTTCTATAATCGCCTTTCGGACCGATTCGTATTTCTTTTGGGTGAAATTATATTCATCGCTGGTCCAGCATTCCGCGGGATAAAACCATACCAGCATTTTGAGCCGGCCGGGTTCCTCCCATGAGTAACGCGGAAAAACATGGGCGTGAAGATAAGTATCGGTATTGCCCAGGATATCGTAATTAAGCCTGACGATTGGTGCGCACGCCTGTGCAACAGCATCGCCCAGGATAGTCATATCACGCAGGAAAGCTGTCCTTTCCTCAACAGGCAAATCGTTGAGCTGCCCCACACAGCGTTTGGGAAGGAGGACAGAGTAGCCGGGCAGGAACTGGGTATCTGCAATAACAGCATATCCCGATTCCATCTCGGCAAGGAAAGTGGGGTTCGTCCCATCCAGTATTGACTGGATTCTGTCTTTTTTCCATGTGTCCATAGGGTAAGTATAAAGTATGAGCCCGTCATGCGGAGGAGGGGCAGCAGGATTTTGTGATGCAGGGATCAGGACGGTCCTGGCTCTCAGGGGCCTGAATAGCCATACATTTATACGTTTTTTATACATTTTTATCGTCATAAAAACGTGGCCAAATTGATATCAGGATACTGCCCAATGAGCTATAAAGAAATCCGGGAGCTGCCGCTGAGCAGTTCCCGGATCAAGCGCGGAGGATACGAGATTCGAACTCGTGAGGGCTTGCACCCAACACGCTTTCCAAGCGTGCGCCATAGGCCACTAGGCGAATCCTCCATGTCTGTGCGACCTCTAAACTTTAACACACGCCGTCGAATTCGCCAGTAGTTTTAGGCCATTCGTGTCTTATACACTCCGGAGGGGACAGTCATCCTTGCAAGGCCTTGTCTTGCAGCCTTTAGGCGATTCTTGTTATACCTGCTTTCGTTCCGTTCTTCTTAAATTTATCTTTATACTCACCCTCCGGCGATAAAACAGGCGGCTCCGCGAAGCGGGCAGGCCCGCGACGGTAACCGTGTCCGCGTATTACCGCGCCCCGCGGATCCTCGGGCCTATTTTGCCAGCAGCGGCGCGACCTGCTCGTCATAAGCGGCCAGGGCGCTGCTGATCACCTGATGCATATCGTAATATGCATAAGTACCGAGCCGCCCGCCGAAAACGACCTGAGGCTCTTCGGCTGCCTTTGCCTTGTACTGCGCGTAGAGAGTGCGGTCTTCATCGGTGTTGATGGGATAGTACGGCTCATCGCCGCGCTTAGCAAAGCGCGAATACTCTTCCCAGACAACAGTCTCATTATGGTTCTGCCTGTCGTACCGTTCGGGGTTGAAATTCTTGTATTCGATAGCGCGGGTGTACGGTACATCGGAATCAGCATAGTTCATTACTGCACAGCCGAAGTGGTCATCTTCCGCATAACGCTTTTCCTTAAAATCAACGGTACGCCACTTGAGTTCACCGAGCTCATAATCGAAATAACGGTCAACAGGGCCTGTGTAAATAACGGGGATGCGGCCTACGAGCGCTTTCTTGTTATATGGCTGGCTTTCATCGAAGAAATCAACGCCAAGCGACACGGTGATGCGGGGATCATCGATCATGCGCTCAAACCATGCGGTGTACCCGTCAGCCGGCAGCCCCTCCCACGTATCTTTGAAGTAGCGGTTATTGTAGGTGAACCGTACGGGAAGGCGGCGGATAATAGATGCGGGCAGTTCGCTCGGATCCGTCTGCCACTGCTTGGCCGTATAGTTGCGGATGAAAGCGTCATACAGCGGCTGTCCGATAAGCTTTTTGCCTTGCTCATCAAGGTTTTTCGGGTCAACATCAGCGTATTCGCCGGCCTGCTTTTCAATCTCAGCCTTTGCTTCTGCAGGTGTATACGACGCATGGAAAAACTGGTTGATGGTCCCCAGGTTCACCGGCAGGGGGAAAACCTCACCGGCATGTGTAGTATACACACGATGCACGTAATCGGTAAACTCAGTAAAACGGTTTACATATTTCCATACGCGTTCGTTGCTGGTGTGGAACAGATGCGCACCGTATTTGTGGATCTCGGCACCGGTCTTTTCATCGAAATATGAGTAGGCATTACCCCCAATATAGCTGCGGATATCAATAATATGTACTCGTTTGCCGGTATGCTCCACCACCTGCTGGGCTATCGTCAGGCCAAAAAGCCCTGCCCCTACGATCACAATATCAGCGTTAATTCCGTCAGTACCCGCTGCGCCAGCGTCAGCAGTATTTACATCATGAACCATATTGGGTGCCTTCCTTTTCATGTCGGTTAAAGGTCTGCCATCATTCTAGCTTATGCGATGTATGCGCTGTGCCGGGGCATGTGCAGGTGAGGATGCGAAAAGCTGCACGGTGGTTGCACGGTTGCCGCCTGGCGTAATTGGCATGAGGAAGTTGTAGACTTGTAAGGGCTGATACGGCCACGTACGCAAACTAAAAAACGTCATAAACTGTTGAGCTTATTAAGGAGGCCGGAAGTGTCAAAAGAAAGGCTGGCAGCTTTCACAGATGCAGTCCTTGCAATCATTATGACGATTATCGTGCTTGAACTGCCTAAGCCTGATCCGGTAACGCCTGCAGGGCTGTGGAGTCTCCGGGCGAGTTTTTTCTCCTACGCCCTGTCATTTTTCTGGCTGGGTGCCATGTGGGCCGGGATACACAATGAGTGGAATTCAGTTAAAGAGATCACTGATGCAATAATATGGCGGGTTTTGATACTTCTCTTTTTTGCTTCGCTTTTCCCCTATGCCACGCTGCTTGTAGCGGGCAATTTCTTCAATAGGACAGCGCAGGGGTTTTATGGCATTGTCGTAGTCCTTGCCACCCTGGTGAATATGTGGCTGAGCAGGGGCCTTGCCGCCATACCGGCAAATGCTGCGATCACAGACAGTGTTGATTTCCGGCTTAGCTGGCTCAGCATCGATCTGGCAGTCAAAGCGCTTGGCTTTGTTCTCGCAGTAACAGTTTTTCCGCCGGCAATGATGGTCGCGGTGCTTGTGACTTCGTTTATGATTGCTATGCCCGCGCATTTCTGGGAGGGGCGTCAGCGCAGGAAGGCCCGCGAAGGGGTAAAGGAAAAAGCGGGGAAAACAGCAAAATCCTGGAAGGCCAATAAAAATGCGCAGGAAGTGCCGGAGGAAGATACAGGGGCCGGACCGGCAGCAATAGCAGGGATAGAAGGGAACGGGACAGGGGGCCGGCAGAATGGGCTCGGATAAGCAGTTCCGCCGTATCCTTGTGACGGGCGGGGCAGGATTCATTGGCGCAAATTTCGTCCGGCATGTTGCAGACAGGCATCCTGAAGTGGAGATCACAGTCCTGGATTTGCTTACTTATGCCGGCAATATCCATAACCTTGACGGTGTGCGCGGGCAGATCACTTTTGTTGAAGGCGATATCCGCGATGCAAAGACGGTGGATGAGGCGGTAGCAGGCCAGGATGCAGTCGTCCATTTTGCTGCCGAATCGCATAATGATAATGCCATCTTCGACCCTCAGCCTTTTATCTCGACGAATATTGAGGGTACTTTTAGGCTTCTGCAGGCTGTGCGTAAATATGACGTGCGGTTCCACCATATTTCTACGGACGAAGTATACGGGGATATGCCGTTGTCCAGTACGGCGAAGTTTACTGAGGACAGCCCATACCGGCCATCAAGCCCCTATGCGGCGTCAAAGGCAGCTTCTGACCAGCTCGTACGCGCGTGGGTGAGGACATACGGTGTAAAAGCCACTATTTCCAACTGTTCCAATAATTACGGCCCCTGGCAGCATGTGGAAAAATTTATCCCGCGGCAGATCACGAATGTGCTGTGCGGGCTCCCGGTGCAGATTTATGGCGACGGACGTGCTGTGCGCGACTGGATCGCTGTGGAAGACCAGTGTTCTGCTGTCTGGGCAGTGCTGGAACGCGGGCGGATCGGTGAAACGTATATCATCAGTGCAGGCGGGGAGTGTTCCAATATTGAGATAGCCCGTATGATCCTGCAGACCATGGGTAGGAGCGGGGACCATCCTGATGCGGGTATTGAATTTGTCAGGGACCGTCCGGGTGCGGACCAGAGATATGCCCTGGATGCATCCCGGATCCGCCGGCAGCTTGGATGGGAACCGCAGTCCACTGATTTCGGGCAGGGGCTGGCGAAAACGGTAGAGTGGTATGAGGAGCACCGCAGCTGGTGGGAGGCTGTGAAAGGCGAAACCGAACAGCATTATGCGGATATGGCCCGCTGTCAGGATGGCGGAAGACAGTGATACCCTTGCCCAGACAAGGGCTGCAGAGGCTGCAGTGCCTGCCGTACCGTATCACTGCATAGTCGCGGTATGCAGGTATAGTAAATAAGTTGCTGACACAGGCATGGAGACCGTGTCCGGCCGGCCGGATCAGAGGCTGGCGGAAGACCGTAGTCTGTATAGCCCGTCCGGCAAGCGTAAACACATCTTCTGCTGCAGAAAGCCTGCAGCCTTTAGTCCGAAGGAGGTGGGTGATGTCTGCGCATAAGTATGAATTAATGCTGATCGCTGATCCGGAATTGGATGATAATGCTTTGAAGAAGTTTATTGATCAGTATCTTGAAACAGTCACCAATGAAAAGGGCACTGTAGAAAATATAGATATCTGGGGCCGCCGCAAGCTCGCATATGAGATTGACGGCAAAACCGAAGGCGCGTATGCTGTCGTTGAATATACCAGCGAACCTGCATCAAGCGCTGAGCTGGATCGTCTTCTTAACCTTAATGAATCCATTGTCCGTACGAAAATACTTCGTAAGGATGCCGAGTAGGTACTGCCGGAAACAGATATACGCAAAGTAAGCATACTAAATAATTCGCGAATAGAGGTAAGTCATCATGGCTGGAGAAACGCCGATCACAATAGTTGGCAATCTTACTGCTGATCCGGAGCTCCGCACAACGGGCAATGGCGGTACAGTAGTGAACTTCACTATCGCATCAACACCTCGGACCTACAACCGCAACAGCGGGCAGTGGGAAGACGGGGATGCGCTGTTCCTGCGCTGTTCCTGCTGGGATTCCCAGTACAGCCCGATGGCAACGAATATTTCCCAGTCGTTGTCCAAAGGCATGCGCGTTATTGCACAGGGCAATCTGACCCAGCGTTCCTATCAGACGCAGTCAGGTGAGAGCCGCACGGTCGTTGAACTCCGCGTTAATGAGATCGGGCCTGCGTTGAGCCGCAACACAGCACAGGTGCAGCGCAATGCAAGCAGCAGCGGTTTCTCCGGCGGCAGCTCCAACAGCGGCGGCTTCAGCGGCGGGAACCGCGGAGGATACCAGGGCGGTGCTACCCAGGCGAATGCTTCCAATGCGAATTCCGGTGATTTTTCAGGCAACGGCGGCGGTTTCGCTTCCCAGGGGGGCGATCCGTGGGCAAATTCATCTGATACCGATTCCTTCAATTCCGGTGCCGCTTTCGGTTCCGGTAATGATTTCGGATCAAATGATGAATTCGCAGATCCTGAATTCTAAGGTTTACGTCCGGGAATCCGGGAATTTAGATTTTATAAAGTTTGATAAAAAGGAGTGTGTAAATGTCACGCAAAAGGCCTCAGCCTCCAGTAAAGCCTTTTAAGAAAAAGCCGAACCCATTGAAAACGGCTAAAGTTACTGAAATTGATTATAAAGATGTAGCGCTTCTGCGCAAGTTCATCTCTGACCGCGGCAAGATCCGTTCACGCCGTATTACAGGGGTAACGGTCCAGGAGCAGCGTAAGATCGCACGTGCGATCAAGAATGCCCGTGAGATGGCTCTTCTTCCATACAGCTCAACAGGCCGTTCTTCAAGGTAGGTGATCATATGGGAAAGAATGTAAAAGTTATCCTGCGCGAAGATGTGTCCGAACTGGGCCAGCCCGGGGATACCGTTGAGGTAAAAGCCGGTTATGCCCGCAACTTCCTGATCCCCCAGGGTGCAGCCTTTATGTGGTCTGAGAAGGCGGGGAAGCAGATCGAGCAGATGCAGCGTGCCCGTCGTGCCAAAGCCCTTCAGACCCGTGAAGATGCAGTTGCAGCAAAGGCAGCTGTTGAAGGTACTGTTGTTGAGATTGCTGCCAAGGTATCTGAATCAGGCAAGCTTTTCGGCAGCATCAGCACAGATAAGGTCGCTCAGGCGCTGTCTGCAGCAGTTGCCGAAGCCGGTTCTGTTGACCCTAAGAACATTACAGTCGAAAGCATTAAGGCAACAGGCGAATACCCTGCATCCGTAAAGCTTCATCCGGAGATCTCCGCGCAGTTCACAGTGCGGGTGACCGAGGAAAAGTAAACACGGTTTATCCAGCAGCTGATGCGGCTGGAGATATGGGGCTGTCGGTACGTATGCCGGCAGCCCTTAATTTATTGCTGGTTTTATGTATTTGCTCAGGGGGTGGTGCTTGAATAATATGTGTGAAAAAGTTTGAACAGATCATAAAGTTCGGGATCGTCGGAGTTCTCGCTTTCCTTATTGATGCAGGCCTTCTTTATGCCTTGGTGCGTTTCCTGTACTGGAATGCAGTCCCGGCTTCAATAGTATCTTTTATTGTATCGCTGATTTTTAATTATCTTGCCAGTATGAAATATGTATTCGTCCACCGCGATGATATGGCCCGGTGGATGGAGGTCGTGATATTCGTCGTATCGTCTGTTATCGGGCTGCTTATTAATGCATTCATCATATGGATAGGTACCGCAGTAATCATCAGCCCCTCAATGCAGCAGACCGACCCTTTGTGGTATCAGGTATATACTATGGGCAGCAAGCTCGTAGCGACAGCAGTGGTCATGGTATGGAATTTCGTTATCCGCAAGTGGCTTTTGGATGCGCCCGCACCGGGTGCTGAAATCAACAAGAATTCTTTTGCGTACAGGATCGGGCAATGGTCTTTAAGCCATGGGCCTCAAGGCCTGTAACTGATGCCTTATAATTGATACAGGCGTCTGGCGTCTTAGATATACCGGCAGCGGTTTTGCCGGTTTCTTGCAGCAGCCAGCAGATCTATAAAGGAGGCAACATGCCAGTGATCCATACACATGTCAGTGTGACGACAACCCCTGAACAGCGTGAAGCATTGAAAAATGCTTACGGTGAGGCTATCTCCATCCTTCCTGGCAAATCTGAGGGATGGCTGATGTGCCCGTTCGAAGACGGGATGCCGATCTATTTTGCCGGTGATGATAAGGAACCGGCAGCATACGTGGAGATCAATGCTTTCGGACGGTCCCCGGTCAGTCCTGATACATGGGAAAGGCTCGGCCAGGCCGTGATGAAGGCTGTACATGAGACGCTGGGGATCAGCGAAGACCGTATGTATATCAGATATACTGCAACCGCAGACTGGGGATGGAACGGCGGTAATTTCTAGCCTATGGCATATACAACAGTCCATCTGGTGCGCCACGGGCAGGTAGACAATCCCGGACATGTCCTGTATGAGCGTATGCCCGGGTTCCACCTGTCCGGCCGCGGCAGGCGCATGGCGGAGGCAACAGCCCGGTTCATAGCATCCCGCAGCGATATGTGCGCTGCTGCTGCGATATATTCCTCTCCGCTGGAACGTACGCAGGAAACGGCTGAGGCTATTATTGCAGCGGTCAATATGCAGCGCCGTACCGGCCCTCTGCCGCCTTTGTGCCTGCATACAGACAGCCGCATTATTGAAGCAGGGAATGACTTCCGCGGCAGGCGCATAGGCCATGGCGAGGGTGCCCTGTGGAAAAACGGCAACTGGCGGCTGGTCCTGAACCTGTGGCGCCCCAGCTGGGGGGAATCGTATAAGGCTATTGCAGAACGTGTTTCGGATTTTGTTTATGAACAGGTTGACAGATATCCGGGGGGCAGCGTGATCGCTGTAACCCATGAATCGCCGATCTGGTCGTTCCGGCACATGCTTGAAAAAGGCCGGCCTGAGCATAATATGCTCCTGCGTCGCACCGCTTTGGCGTCGGTGACATCACTGACCTTTGAAGCAGGGACGCACCGGGTCATGAATATAGCTTACTGCGACCCCGCTGCAGGCATCAGCTGAGCGGTCAGGCGCTGAGGGGAGCAGATGGGCTGCTGACGGCAGCGGACAGGGCAGCCGGCAAAACAGATAATACACGTATACATATGGTGATGCAGAAAATATGGAAAACAGGATGACCGGGCACTATACAGGGCAGACAGCACAGGCAAACCCCCTGTGGACAGAGGCCCCTACCGATATCATACAGAATCTCAGCGCGCAGGCATCTGTGAAAAAAGCTGCTGAAAACGGTGAAAGGCTGGAATCGCTGTGGCCGCTTGCCAACAGGACCCAGCTGGACAATGACGTAAAATATAACGAAACGCTGCGCGTACGGCAGACCCGTGAATTTGCACAGCTTCTCGTCAGGGACTGTGATGTGACTGTTGCGGATGCTGAATATGTCTATGAAGGCGCTGAAGAGATCCCCGGCCGGCCGCAGAAGGCAGTGGATGCGCTTATCCTCGCGAATGATATTTATGATGATACCGCTGAGTTCAGCGAAAACCCTGACCCCGCAGTATTCCGTACTGTAATAGCGCGCATGGGCAGCCCCTTCAATGATGGGGACCGGGATGCCCTTGATACGGCAATCGATGAGTGCGAGGCCCTGATGGAAAACATCAGCAGGTCTGAGGGCCGCAGTTTTGCACAGGGGTTTGCCGTATCCCTGTATGCATATACACAGGTCAGGCAGTGCGTTGCGGGCTTTGCTCCGGATGATACTGCCCGGACTGTTGCGGTGCTTTTTGTCAATGAATTCAATGAGCAGTGGTCTCTGCCGCGGATCTTCGTGAAATATGAATATCTCATGGTGCCATTCATGCATCCGCAGGAGTCCTGGGATGCGCTTTCCCTGGCGGCAGCGGATGAATGGGAGAAGCATACTTCAGATATCCTGTGGGACCCTGTTGAGGCTAAACGTATAGCCAGGGAAGAGGATGAAAAGAAAAGCAGGGCTGCGCTTGCTGAGAAGTTTGAGCATGTCAGGGATGATCCCGGCAAACCGGAGGTTGAACTTTAACCCAGGCTGACTTGCAGGTCTGCGGGTCCGTTATGCGGTACCATCAGACTTTTGCGGCTAGTCAATGCTGTCAGATCCGGGAGGCCCCAGGGCAAGCCATTCTACGGCCGCGATGATGCTGAGTATAATACCTGTAAGGATAAGGATCACAAAAGTGGCGGCAAAAACCATTGGGGACTGGCGGGAAATATAGGCAGACTGGATCCATATCCCGATCCCTGCGCGGGCGCCTACATATTCTGCGGTCGTCGCTGTTATGAAAATATACGTTGCTGAGATCCTGATCCCGCTGAATATCTGGCGGGCTGCAACACGCATCTGCACATGCCATAAAGCCCAGCTGCGGGTAGCGCCGCAGGTCAGGGCAACATCACTGAAATACTGCGGTACAGCCATAAGCCCGCGGCATGTCTGGACTGCAATGGGGAAGATACTGAATATCGCAACCAGTACTGCTTTCCCCGGGGGTTCATACCCGAACCAGATAACAAATAGCGGTGCTATAGTGATCAGAGGCAGGGCCTGGGCGCCTGCCAGCAGAGGGAATAATGCTGAGTACAGTATTTTAGACGTATAGAGGCCAACCCCGCCGAGGATGCCCGCTATGATTGCGATGGCAAACCCTGCCACGGCCTCTGAGGCTGTAACATATGCTGCATAGGATAAAGAACTCCAGTTCAGCACAGCGGATTCCACGATCCGCGATGGTGAAGGGATATCGCGTCCCGGCAGGCTTCCCCAGGATACGGCTGCCTCCCATACAGCCAGCAGAACTGTTACTACGATAACCGGAGGCATGCATGCCGACAGCAGCGGGTGCTTTTTTGCCGCCAGTTTGCTGGAAGGTTTAATTGTAGATGCCATAAAGGGAAACAGTACTAAAACTCAGATAGATTGTCAGCGGATATGTGCTCCGGAAGGGGAATAGACATTCTGAGGGGGCTGGAGCGGAGTCACAGGTGCAGGATACCCGTACCCCGGCTGCTGCAGGGGCTGAACAGGCTCAGGCTGATTTCCCGCTGCACCGTGCTGTATGCCGGCAGCCGGCAGGGAAGAAGGCTGCTGCGCATAACCGTACTGGGCGCCTGCGGGCTGCCCTGCTCCGGCAGTATACGGCGATGGTGCAGATACCGTGGAAGAAGCACCACCGTTGGCGGAGGCGGCGGGAAAACCGCTGTGGGTCTGCCGTCCGTCCGTGCTGTATACAGGCATCCACCCGCCAGCGTTCTGCTGGGCAAGCCGGGGAGCAGTATCTTTTGCTGTAGGCCTTGCCATCAATATCACATAGATAACTGTCAGGACCAGCATGAGAGCGAGGACGGCAAGCAGGCCGTCAGCAATTGCCCTGTACCAGAATGCCATTATGGAATACTCGCCAAACCCGCGTGAATATGACCCGCGTGAGTATGAGGAGTATGAACTGTATCCGTAATAGTTGTCGAAACGGGACGTTCCCATGCCGGATGTATCCGTAGCGGCCTTCATCAGGACGCTGAATAAAGCTATATCAAGAAGGAAACGGCATACATAGTACGTTATAGGGACCCAGTTATGAAGCCCGGAATCATGTGCGCGGCGGAATGTCAGGGTCAGGCCGGGTATGAGGGTGCCGAGGTGGTACAGCACAATAAACAGGAATATGATATAGCTTAATGGCTGTATCCCCGTTGCAGGAATAAAAACGCTGAGGAAAGCGGGCAGCACAGCCAGGGCGCATACAGCGAGGAAATTGAACAGATAGGCCCACCAGAATTCTGAACGGGATGCCCTTCCTGAAATAACAGCGTATTTTGTAAAGAACCTTTTAGCCGCGTAATACATTGACACTCCATACCACGGCTGGTTCCTTTCCGGTTCCTCGGGGAGCGCCTGCGAGGCGGAAGAACCCGGTGCTGCATTGAAGGGGACATACATCCCCTGCGGTTTCTGCACCGGGAACGGTGTATAGGATGACTGATATGGATAAGGATCCGCAAAAGCAGGATTATGCAGCCCATATCCCGCTGGTGCTGATGCCGGCTGCGATGCAGCCTGGCCGTATGGCCGTAACGGTGCCTGTGGTTCAAACGTCATAGCATAGCCCTTCTGTGAAATGATAATATTGTGGAATTCTTATCCATATCCGTTTTGTTGTGTACCGGTTGAACAGTTTAGCTACTGCTGGGAACTTTCCGCATCCGGACCGGCAGGCTGCCCTGACCCGGTATCAGTATTAGACCCGGTAGATGATAGCTGCCCGTACTGGTTCTGGGAAGGCTGTGCCGTACCGCTCAGCGGTGAAGGTGCAGATACCTGCTGGGAGGAGAGGGAGGATGTCTGAGACGGTTGTGATGCCTGTGCCTGAGAGGCCGAAGCCTGGGGCTGCTGCGGAGAGAAGCCGGAGAAGCCTTGCTGTCCCTGCTGCTGCCTCTGTGCTGCCTGCTGGCCGAAGTTCTGCCCGTATCCCTGATACCCGTACTGTGCCTGGTTCCCGGCAGGCTGCTGGAAACTCTGCTGCCCTGCCGCAGGCTGGTATGCCTGCTGCCCATAACCGGCCTGGGCGCCTGCCGGCGATCCGGCTGCCTGTGCATGCGCGAGGAAATACTGGGGGTTGTCTTCAGGCTTATCGAAACGCTGGCCTTCAGCCTTTGACGGCAGGCACATGAAAACGATATAAGCGATGCGCAGGGCAAAGAGGAGGAGCCCGACTATTGCGGTATTCCCTGTAAAGCCCAGCATACTTGCTATAAATGGGGCGGTAACATCAACTGAACGGGCATACCCGTAGTAGCCAAGAATGGATGCCAGGGTGTTGATCGTTATGATGAAAATAACGATGCCGAGGATAATCTCTGCACACCAGTATCCCAGGAGCCACCATCCGCTGTGGTTGCTGTCATGCAAACGCCTCACGGTAAGTGCCAGATTGGGGACAAGGATAGCAAGAAGATAGATCCCATAAAGCATTATACCGCCAAGCCCCAGGACGCCCAATGAAGTAAAATCATAGTCTGGTGTCATGGTTGAAGCAATGATGCTGACAATCATCCACCACGCAAAAGAGACCAGTATGTTGAAAAGGACGATGAACCAATATTCCGAGCGCGAAGCCCGCCCCGAAAATGTTGCATATTTCTTGAAGAAGCGTGCAACTGCCTTGGGGAAGGGGATGCCGTACCATGGCAGTCCCAATGCAGGCTCAGCTTTTGGAGGGATATAAGTATTGTAATTATAATTTGACGGGTATCCGGGTTGAGATGCACCAGGTGTACCTGCACCTGTATTCGTGCCCGTACCGGTGTTCTGCTGCGGCTGCTGGGCGTATGAAGGCTGGCCGTAAGGCTGCTGGCCATAAGATGGCTGGCCGTAGGGCTGCTGTCCGTCAGGCTGCTGATAAGTCATAATTTTTCCTTATTGGTTGGGTATCGCCCGTATACATGATCTGTATGTAAGGATATGTATATAAGGCGTATGAGATTTACACCAGCATTATATAAAAGGCGCACAACATTCGTCGAAGCGCAAAGGCACAATAGATACGTTGTACAGTCACTATTCATAAAAGATAAAGGTTTGGCAGGGAAATAATGTCAGAAGTTTTGGAAAACACCGGGAGTGGGAAGGCTGATGGGGATAAGGCACGGCCTCAGATGCCTGCAAGTATCCGTGTGCGTTTCTGCCCTTCCCCTACAGGGATCCCGCATGTAGGGATGGTGCGTACTGCGCTGTTCAACTGGGCTGAAGCCCGGCATACCCACGGCACTATGGTGTTCCGCATTGAAGATACCGACAATGCAAGGGACAGCGAGGAAAGCTATAACCAGATCATTAAGGCGCTCCAGTGGCTCGGGATCGACTGGGACGAGGGGGTCAATGTGGGCGGGCCGCATGCCCCTTACCGCCAATCTGAGCGTATGGATATTTATGCTGATGTTGCCAAAAAACTCCTTGACGCAGGGTATGCCTATGAATCTTATTCCACCCCGGAGGAGACCAGGGAGCGTAATATTGCTGCCGGGCGTCCGGCAGAGTTCGGTTATGACGGCTACGACCGGACCCTTACTGATGAACAGAAGCAGGCGTTCCGTGAAGAAGGGCGGGATCCGGCTCTGCGTATAAAAATGCCTGATGAAGATATCGTTTTTAATGACCTGATCCGCGGGGAGATCACTTTCAAAGCAGGCTCAGTGCCCGATTATGTGATTGTCCGCCCTAACGGCGACCCGCTGTATACCCTTACTAATCCAGTCGATGACGCCATGATGGACATCAATGTAGTACTGCGAGGCGAAGACCTTCTCAGCTCTACGCCGCGCCAGATCGTCCTGTACCGGTATCTTGCGGAGCTGGGGATCGCCGGGCAGGTACCGCTGTTCGGCCATATGCCGTATGTTATGGGCGAAGGGAAGAAAAAGCTGTCGAAGCGTGACCCCGAATCCAACCTTTTCCTCCACAGGGACCACGGCTTCATCCGCGAAGGCCTTTTGAACTATCTTGCTTTGCTTGGATGGTCCATTGCTGCAGACCGCGATGTCTTCTCCATGGATGAATTCATAGAGAAGTTTGATGTCCGTGATGTTAAAGCGAACCCGGCACATTTTGATCTGGATAAAGCTACTGCTATCAATGCTGAGCATATCCGCATGCTTGATCCGCAGGATTTCCTTAACCGTTCGGTACCGTACCTTTACCGCGACGGTGTTGCCAGCGCCGGTTCATGGGATGGCCTGACTGAGCGCGAACGGAAGATATTGGGTGCTTCGGCAGGCCTTGTACAGACGCGCGTCCGCCTGCTTGGCGAGGTGCCGGGAATGATGGAAGGCCTCCTCTCCACTGAGGAATATATGGAGCCGGATGATGATGCCCGTAAGCAGCTTAAAGATTCCGCTGGTGAAGTGCTCGACGCTGCGGCTGCCGCCCTGGAGGGGATAGATGAAGCTGACTGGCATGCTGAGAAAATCCATGATGTGCTTGGCAAAGCTCTGGTTGAAGAGCTGGGATATAAGCCGAGGCTTGCTTTCGGCCCTGTGCGTATTGCTATTTCAGGGCGCAGGGTGTCGCCGCCGCTTTTTGAATCTATCGAGATCCTGGGTAAGGGGCTTACCCTTGCACGACTCGCCCAGTTGCGCAAGCACCTCTAAGTGTGTATACTCGCTTTTTGTGTCTGACGGGTAGCATCACTGCTGCACGCGGGTACTAGAACTGAATCGCCCCTGTCGTATAGCGGTCTAGTACGTCGCCCTCTCACGGCGTTAACACCGGTTCAAATCCGGTCAGGGGTACCCGTTTGTACATACCTGGTTCTAAAACTGATAGTGTGCAAACCATTGGGGTATGGTGTAATTGGCAACACAGGTGATTCTGGTTCATCCATTCTTGGTTCGAGTCCAGGTACCCCAGCCATCCGGCTTAGGCTGCAGGCTTAAGCGGTTTTATAAAGATAAAAATGCCTCCACGCCGGAGGCTTTTTTGATACCCTATTATTATTATGGTCAGCGATATGGCGGTTGTATCAGATGTTTCTCAGGCTGCAGGAGCCCCGGGGCAGCTATCGGACGGCTCTGCAGCACCATTGTGCGATGCCTCACACCTGTCTGTTTCTGCATGCCTTGGCCGGCTGCAGTTCCACAGATCCGGGAAATTCCGCATCCTCCAGTTTGCGGACATACAGGATGGCCCGCATGTCAATAAAGATACTGTTAGACTTATCGCTGCCGCATGCGATTCAGCACGTCCCGATATCGTTATTTTTTCCGGCAACCAGATCGCGGGCTATGATCCGGCGTATGCCGGCACTTTTATCAACCGGCCATGGGCTGCGAACTGGAAGGAGTACTCACTTTCCGAGCGGGAGAGGCAGCGTAGCCTGGAAAAGGCATCCGCCCTGGTGCGGTCCAGCATCGCGCAGTTCCTCCAGCCCCTTATTGACCGCGGTATCCCTTTTGCTGTGACGTATGGCACGCATGATTTCCAGTGCGGGCTCAATACTGCGGCACTTGATGCTATCTACCGCGAATTCCCGGGATGTCTCAATCCGAAAGCTGTTGTTGCGGATCTCCGTGACCCTGAGCCTGTCCATGCGCAGGGTATGGCCCATCAGCATGTGTATGCATGCGAACCGGGGACCTTTGCGCTCACCGTTTCGGATACTGAAGGTAATGATACTTTAGGCATTATGCTTGTCGATTCCGGTACATATGCGTTAGGCGGGGGGTATGGTTCCCCCTCGCTGGATGCTTTGGAGTTTATACGCGGGTTTGCGCATCAGACTCCGGCAAAGTCAATAGTTTTCCAGAACATCCCTATACCGCAGTATTACGAGCTCCTGCGTGAAACTGCCCCTACGCGCGCCCATGCAGTCAGGGGATACAGGGCTTTCGACCATGCCTATTATGAGATCGATCCTGATAAAACGCTTCCCGACAGCTACCTGGGGGAGGGGATAAGCTGCCCGGACAAAGATTCGGGCGAATTCGACATTATGGCCTCTTCTCACAGCTATTGTGCGATCTCAGCGGGACATGACCACCGCAATGGATTTGCCGGTGAATACAGGGGCATCCTTATGGTAGCCAACCCTACATGCGGTTTCGGGTCTTACGGGCCCGCGCCGCAGAAACGCGCAGGGCGGCTGTTTGAGTTCGATATAAGGCACCCTTATGAGCCTCGGATACAGCTCCTTGAATTCGGGCAGATCGTGGGCAGGCCGTCATCCAGGAAAGCGTATTCTTTTGGTCCAAGCTATGTGCCGAGTTATGGACGCAGGGCTTATGATCTGCTGGGAAGGCATACGGGCTGGAAGAAAGCTGTACAGTTTATCAGGGATATTTTTTTGCGGGGCAGCAAGAAAAACGGCGGGGAAAAAGGCAGCAGCAAATAGCCGATACCGGAGGGCCTGAGCTGAGGGAGAGGTGTCACAGGCCGGCGTGGGAGATATCGTCGCTGAGATGCTTTGCTGCGCTTAATACGACAGGGGCATACAGATGCCCGGGATGTTCGCCCATACGCTCTGAAGGCCCGGAAAGGTTGATTGCCGCTACGATCTGCCCTGACGCATTGCGGATCGGGGCAGCAACTGATGAGACGCCGGTCTCCCGCTCGTCAACAGACTCGGCCCAGTCCCTGCGGCGTACATCTGCAAGCGCCTTATTGCCGAATCTGGCTCGGGACAGGAACCCGCGCAGGTTTTCGGAAGGCTCCCAGGCAAGCAGCACATGTGACGCCGCGCCTGCCGCAAGGGACAGGCGTGTCCCTACCGGGACGCTGTCACGCAGCCCTGTTGTCCGTTCGACGGATGCGATGCAGATACGCTGCCCTTCATGCCTGCGGTAGATCTGTGCGGATTCCCCCGTCCTGTCATGCAGGGACTGGAGGATAGGTATCCCCGCAGCAATAAGGCGGTCATTGCCGGCGGCAACGGCAAGCTGGGCAAAGCGGGCACCCAGGACGAACCGCCCGTCATTATTGCGGTCAACGAAATGGTGCACTTCAAGTGCAGTGGCTATGCGGTGCGCTGTGGGGCGCGAAAGCCCGCTGCGGTTAGTGAGCTCTACGAGTGTTGCCGGACCCGTTTCCAGTGCTGCCAGCACTATTGCCGCCTTGTCAATGACTCCTACGTTTGAGTGCAGGGCTTTGGCAATCGCTACAGTATCGGTATTCTGCAGTGTGCCTGCAGATGACAGTGATTTTTCGCTGTGCCCTACCTGCTGCGGATCCTGGAAAATTGACAGCGCTGCCCGGGAACGCTGGAGATTAGCCCCTGCGCGGGCTTTTTGCGGGATATCGCCGCCCTCATCTTCATCTTCACCGACCAGGCCTCCATTATCCGCTGCGGCAGTTTCCCCTATGCTGCTGTGCAGGTCCGATATAATGCGGGCGCCAAGCGACCTTCCGTCATTTCTGTCAGACGCAGAGGATCCAGAACGCCTTCCGGGGGCTTCCCCTCCTTTCCGGTTTTCAGCAGTTTCTGACGGGATACTTTCTGCAGGGGTTTCCGAAGAGGGGGTTTCTGTGCCGGACAGCCCTTTTTCCTCATCGTCATTGCCAAAATGGATCTCGTAAACGGGTACAAAAGTTGAAGGGATAGTCCAGCTTGTTGTATTCGGGCGTAAATTGCGCATCGGTTTCCCGACGGGCTGCAGTAAAGCTACATCGTCGTCAGTCTCAGCATGCCCAGCAGTTTTGTGAGGTTTATCAGCACTCATAGGTACCTCGTCAGATATAGTGTGTCAGCTGTCTTCCTTAATCTTGTTTCATAATGCGGACAAAATGCGGACAGAAATGTTATCCGATTTATTCCAGTTTCACGAAGTGTGCACAGCGTATATGTCACAATAAAAATAGTGTGGACAGCTGCTGTTTCCATTTCGCCCGCAGATGTATAAATGCGGATCCAGGAATACCCCATTCCGGCAGCTGTTGAAACAAACAGTGTGTGAATACCGTAAGGAGTGACAGTGAGCGCTGTAGAACCCGAGAAAGATGTCCTGCATGTTGTTGGCGGACGGCCGCTGAACGGCACGATCAAAGTGCGCGGAGCCAAAAACCTCGTCAGCAAAGCGATGGTCGCAGCATTACTGGCACCCGGAAGGTCAGTCCTGAAAAATGTCCCGGAGATCCGTGACGTCCAGGTGGTTTCAGACCTCCTGCGGCTGCACGGTGTCAGCGTGGATGTCAATGGGGACACCGGTGAAGTAGCTATTGACGCCCACCATGTAGAAATGCCTGCGGTGTCGGATGTGGAAACATTATCCGGCGCCTCGCGGATCCCCATCCTTTTTTCCGGGCCGCTCCTGCACAGGCTCGGTGAAGCATTCATCCCCTCATTGGGAGGCTGCCGTATTGGCGACCGTCCCATTGATTTCCATCTTGAGACCCTGCGCAAGCTCGGTGCGGATGTTGACAAGGAGCACGAAGACGGCATCCATATCACAGCACCTCACGGCCTGCAGGGGGCGAAAATACATCTCCCATACCCTTCGGTCGGTGCTACTGAGCAGACTATCCTTGCAGCAGTCCTTGCAGAAGGCAAAACAGAGCTTTCCGGTGCAGCTGTTGAGCCTGAGATCATGGACCTTATCGCTATCCTTCAGAAAATGGGTGCGGTTATTTCAGTTGATGTTGACAGGACTATCCGTATTGAAGGTGTCAGGGAACTCAAAGGGTATACCCATACTGCTCTGACGGACCGTATTGAAGTTGCCTCATGGGCTTCTGCCGCGCTGGCGACACGCGGGGACGTGTTCGTTAAAGGCGCTACCCAGCCTGAAATGATGACTTTCCTCAACATATACCGCAAAGTGGGCGGCGAGTTTGACGTTACGGATGAAGGCATCCATTTCTGGCATCCCGGCGGGGACCTGCACGCTGTAGCCCTTGAGACAGATGTCCATCCAGGCTTTATGACTGACTGGCAGCAGCCGCTTGTAGTGGCGCTGACGCAGGCGAAAGGCCTGAGCATCGTGCATGAAACTGTTTATGAAAACCGCTTTGGTTTTACCAAGCCTCTTGTTGATATGGGCGCGACGATCCAGCTGTATAAAGAATGCCTGGGATCGCTTCCGTGCCGATTCAAACAGCGCAATTTTGAGCACTCTGCCGTGATATTCGGGCCAACGCCGCTGGCAGGCCAGGATATTGATGTCCCGGATCTGCGCGGCGGATTCTCCCACCTTATTGCAGCCCTCGCTGCGCAGGGCGAATCCTCGGTGCATGGCATATCGCTGATAGACCGCGGATACGCAGATTTCCGCGGCAAGCTGGCTGCCCTTGGCGCAGGGATCGACTAGGGGATAACCGCCTGTCCGGCAAATTCCTGCCCGCAGCGCACAATAAGAGTATGGTTTCTCCAGGAAAAGTTTCGCCCGGAAGCAATGTCAGCCCGTTAAGCGACGAGCAGGTAGGACGGCTGGCGCGTACCCACAGGCTTGCAGATCCTACGCATCCTCTGCCGACGGGGCGGCGTACCGTCAATACCGTTGAAGTCAATGGGCAGAACCCCCGCGCAACTGCCCACCTGCTGGCCGGCACAGCATGGGTGGTCCGCGGCCGCACTAAGCTCAAAGCATGGGGTTTGGACCATGTCCCTGAGAATGGAGTGTTCATCACTGCGGCGACCCATGTAACGCAATTCGATGTTTTTATCCCGATGATGTCGCTGTTCCACCAGGGGCGCAGGCCGCGGTATATGGCAAAAGCGGAACTGTCCAGATGGCCTGTCCTGGGCAGCTGGTTCAGGCTTGTAGGGATGCAGCCTGTAGAACGTCACAAAGGCGAGGCCCGTGCGATCGAAGAGGAATCCATCAGCATACTTTCAAGTGGGCGCCCGCTGACCGTGTGGCCCGAGGGGACAGTGACCCGCGACCCGTTCAGATGGCCGATGAGCCTCAAACCCGGCCTGGGGTATATTGCTCTGGAGGCTTCGCGCAGGCTTGGATATGAAATACCTTTGTACTGCGCGGTTACATGGGGTGCAGCCAGCATCAACCATTTCTGGCCATGGCCGCGTAAAAATGTTGTTATGTGCTTCGACTGCAACCTCCCATACGGGGACCTCCTTAAAGACGCAGATTCCTGGGGCGCTCAGCCTCCCAAAGGCCTGATCATGGAACTGGTCAACCGCGTGCGCCAGCGGATGGAAAATATTATGGCCGAGATCAGGGGGGATCAGCCGCCTGAAGAAGGCATGTGGGATTATCGGACGATGTCGCGCGTGCCCAGGCCTAAGCTGGGGATAGATGTATCCCTTGATGCGCTGCCTGATGATGGGGCTCCTCTGCGGTAGTGGTGCTTTCCTGCACAGCGCCAACTTTGTGGTTATGGTGTAGCAGTGGATGTTTTTCAGGCGTTATGTATGCAGCGTACTAAAATTGCTACAGGATATAAGACGCAGCATGGAAGCCTTTCTGTGGGCTCTATGCGCGGGAATTATACAGAATGAGGTGGTATGACGGTATGGCATCAGTAACAGTTTTAGGTGCAGGCGCCTGGGGGACAGCTTTCGGACAGGTCCTTGCAGATGCAGGCAATGACGTGACTATGTGGGCTATCGAGCCTGACATAGTTAATGCGATCAATACATTGCATCAGAACCCTGTCAGGCTGCCTGTAGTAAACCGTCTTCCTGATGCTATGCATGCTACCCTCGGCCGCGAAGAAGCAGTGAAGGATGCTGAAATCATTATTGTTGCGATCGCAGCGCAGTTCGCACGGCAGGCATTGGATGGGTTCAAAGGCCTGATCCCCCCGCACGCTGTTGTCGTTTCCCTGATGAAAGGCATTGAGCGCTCAACGGATAAACGTATGGACCAGGTCGTGCGCGAGACCCTGGACCTTCCCGCAGACCGTTTTGCATGCCTGTCCGGGCCGAACCTCAGCAAAGAAGTCGCCCAGAGGCAGCCTGCTGCTGCAGTGGCTGCCAGTGAAAGCCACAGTACAGCGGTCAAAGTTGCAGGGATCGCGACAACCGGTTATTTCAAGGTATTTGCGTCAACAGATGTTATCGGTGTCGAGATGTGCGGATCGCTGAAGAATGTTGTTGCCCTTGCGGTAGGGATGTCGCGCGGAGCGGGTTTCGGCGAGAATACAGCAGCGATGATCGAGACGCGCGGCCTGGCTGAGCTTACACAGCTCGGGGTAGCTGCCGGCGCGCAGGCACAGACCTTTGCAGGGCTTGCCGGGGTTGGCGACCTTGTTGCAACATGCGGGTCCCCATTGAGCAGGAACTATACTTTTGGCGCCAACCTCGGCAAGGGCATGAGCGTGGACGAGGCAACAAAAGTCAGCAATGGCGTGGCTGAAGGCGTCCCTACGACCGCAGCTGTTGTGGCTCTCGGCGAAAAATACGGGGTCGATACGCCGCTTGCTTCCGCGATGTTCCGCGTGCTCAATGAGGGCATCTCCTGCGAAGAAATGCTTGCAGACCTTTTCGGCGATGATATGGTCGATGAATGACCTCAGCGATATACAGAAACCAGTAAAATTACAGGAATAACTACAGGAATCGAGGGAAAATGCCGTTATCTCAGTCCAGCCAGCCAGGCCAGCCGGTCCAGCCAGGCCAGCCGCAGAGGCTTCCGTCCCGGGAACCATCCGCGGGAGATCCTTTCTCGGAGCCTCCATTTTTACCCCCATCCTCCGGGCGTAAACGGATAGCTGTCCTTTATGGCGGGCGTGCAGAAGAGCATCCGATCTCGTGTATTTCAGCCGGGTATGTTCTGCAGCAGATGGATCCTGAAAAATATGAGGCTGTCCCCATTGGGATCACCCGCGAAGGTATCTGGATAACCGGCGGGGATGACCCCCGGCAGTGGAAACTGGGGGCAGGGCAGCTTCCGGCTGTGGAAGAGGTCCACGGTTCCCGCAGAGTTGTCCTTGACGTATCCCTGCAGGGGGACGGTTTTTTCGCCAAGGATGCGGAAACCGGCAGGCTTGGGTCCCTGGGTCATATTGATGCTGTATTCCCGGTACTGCACGGCGCGTATGGGGAGGATGGGACCGTTCAGGGGCTGCTGTCAATGATGGGCGTGCCGTTTGTAGGCTGCGGTGTGCTTGCGTCTGCAGTATGCATGGATAAGCATTATACGAAAGTCATACTTGAACAGGCCGGTATCCCGGTCGCCCCAGGGATCACTCTTGATACCCGCAGCTATGATGCCGGTTCCCGTTTTGAGCAGAACGGGTTCGACCTGCTTATGCAGGTTGAGGAGGCGGGGCTGGAATACCCTCTGTTCGTAAAGCCGTCGCGTTCAGGGTCGAGCTTTGGAGTTACGAAAATCGATTATGATGAGGACAGCCAGGCCCGTACCCGGAAACTTGTTGAAGCGGCCTATGAGGCTTCGCGGCATGACTGGCGGGTGCTTGTGGAGCAGGGGGTAGATGCCCGTGAAATTGAGTGTGCGGTATTTTCCCCGCGCAGAGGGCAAACCCCTCAGACGGCATTCCCGGGGGAAATAGTCCTTGATAAGCCTGAAGAGGATACGTTCTACGATTTTGACAGCAAATATATGGATGCCCAGGCTTCTCATGTTGAGATCCCCGCTCAGCTGCCCCAGGATATCCTTGATAAAGTAAGGCAGATTGCAGCGAAGGCTTTCACAGCAGTTGACGGGGAAGGGCTGAGCCGTGTTGACACGTTCGTTACGCCTGACGGTACAGTCCTAGTCAATGAGATCAATACCCTGCCCGGGTTTACGTCAATCTCCATGTATGCCAAGGCCTGGGAAGCTACCGGTATCAGCAGCCGTGAACTTATCGGTTCCCTTATTGAAGGGGTCCTTCAGCAGCCTGTCAGTAAATCGGCATAATGCATAACGGGCATAACATATAAGCCCGGGAGGCTCTGACATACATATTAATTAGCATACATTAGTTTTCGTGCCGGTCGGTGCGGTTTCCCCTGGCGGGCTCTGCAGTATGGCCTTCCTGTTCCCCTGCCTCCCGGGGGCCGGAACTGCTTTTTGCCTCTAAGGACTTCCGCAGCGGCCGCCCTGATGATGACGATATCTTCCTGCTTGAGCGTTTCCCCCCAGCACCCCTGCGCTGCCTGCGCACCTGTACGTGGGCGTCGTTGGGGATGATCCCTACTTTCTCCGGGTTAGCGTTGACTTCTATCTGCTGCATAACCTGGGGATTGGTATCGGCAACGGGGGCTCCCGGCATATCAGGTGCCCGACCGCTTTCTGTGCTTGCTGACCCTGAGGCGGGGTAGGGGTTCGTCGGGTGCTTCCTGCTGCGTGACTCCGCTGCAGAAACAAGTTTTTTCAATATCCTGTTGACATACGGGCCATTCCGGGCATCTTCGGAATTATCTACTGCAACATGCCCGTCTTCTTTTCTGATGATCCCCGTGCCCGGATGCACATCAGTTGCATCTTTCACAGCCTTTTCTGACGTGACAGGCCGAAGGGCGATAGTTTCCTGCCTGTCTTCAGCAGGGACGGGGACAGCCCTCTCATCATCCCCGCTATCCATAATGTAATCTTCACCTGCAATCGCACGGCACGCAGTGTCGGTGATCTGTGCAAAGCCCACCCCGCGCGCTGCATAAAGCACGATTTCGCCTGTGATGCCGTCTGAAGTAAACCCTGTAAAGCGCACCGAAGGGTTCGTCTTTTTAAGGCTTATATTTGCTGTCGCGCGCCCTACAAGCTCAAGGATGCGCTTGGTTGCCATAGATATATCAGTACCATTGCGCAGGACGAACGGGACAGTTGTGCACGCTGCGTTGTTTGCAGGAAGCTTTTCCAGCTGTGTTGAGTTGAGGACCGAGTTTGGTATCCACATCTCGTTGCCGCCGCGCTCTTTGATGATCGTATGGCGCCATGTAATATCCCTGACGCGCCCTGACGCATTGCTGACTTTTATGTTGTCCCCCGGCGAAATAACATGGCTGACCATCAGCGTAAAGCCGCCGATAAGGTTGGAGATCGTATCTTTCATACCAAAAGAAAGTGCAAGCCCTCCAACTCCCAGGGCTGTAAGGAGCGTACTCGGCGTAATGCCGAAAATCGGTTTGAGCACAACGAGCACGGCGAGGAACCATAATAATATGCGCAGGAAATTGATGAACAGCGATGCGCTTGGCAGGTTCGTTTTATCGAAAGCCTTAGTTGCAAGCCTTGCCGCAATTTTAATGATGAAAAATGCGACAATAAAAGTGACGGCAAGATAGATGATTTTTGACATATTCGCCCTGAGCCATCGGGTGATCGTCTCCCATGGCAGAGGAAGGTTCGCCGCTAATGCTGCCCGGGTATGCTCAAACAGATCCATACCGGTATTGTGCCATAGTGCGGCAGCCCGCGGGTAAAAGCGGCCTGAATGTTTGCCAAGTATCTGCAATTGACTGCATGGAATAATGGTGCAGGACACGCTGTGAGCAGATTATTACCCTCTTAGAAAAAAGTATATAATGTCAGCAAGGAAGGATGGTCGTGATAATATGAAGATCGGCTCTTCAGCTTTTACTGTATTCAAATATTTTATGACCGGGATAATGATATCTGCTGTCCTTTCTGCCACTGCCTGTACTCCCGCTCTTCCTGTAAAGGGTTTCAGCAATATCACGTTAGATGGAGTTGTGGCGGCAATATCTGTTAATCCTCAGGCTTTTGGCCAGGGGATCGAAAATGTTAAGGAGGGCTATGTTGCGCTGATAAAGGAGAATGGCAGTTATACAGTTATAAAGACCTCAGGCATGGCAGCTCAGGAACTCTTATGGACAAAGAGAGGGTTGTATTTTTCTGATCGCGACAGCGATTATTTTATTGGAAAGAAATCAGATGGCGGGTGGATGAGCAAGAGGAAAACTGATGGAAAGGTACCATATCAGAATTTTCTTGTTGAGGACCGTGAAGGAGGCGCAGTAGCGGCTTTTGACTTGGGCTTTACTGATAAGGTATCGAATCAGTTGAAGATCATACCATTGTTTTCCCCTCAGAAACCTTATACCATTACGTCGCGTATCCTCAGTGCAGCTGCGTTTTGCGGACCGAAACTTGTGGGTATTACTGCAGAAGAGAATAACTCTGACAAGGCCCATCCGGATATTGAAGCCAGAGATTATGTGACATTAAAAGATTTATCAAAAGATTCAGGGAATATCTCAGTTGATGATAGCGGCGGCAGGAGCTTTAACGTTATTAGTTACGGGAATGCAGTGCGCCGTACTTCTCAGCTTTTTTCCATTCTTTCAGAACGTGTATCAGAGACAACCGAAAAACTGTTCCTTCTTAAATGGAATATTATTTCTGATGAGAAACAGCTTATTCCTATTATGTATAAAGACGGGCGCCAGCTTAATCTGTCTAACGCCGGTATTTTCCAGGACAGATATTCACTTGTGGATAACGATACTTTCGTATTCGCTGCGCGGCAGACAGGAAGTCTTTTCAGCATCGATGTGAATACCGGTGTTGTTAAAAAAAGGTTTAGCCCGGAAACCTCCCCCTGACACGTGAGACTACCGATGAGGGAAACATTGCCTACTCCCTTCGTATAACTAAAAAGTATTTTTATATTTTGTTCGTGGGGTTTGGGGAACGAAACGGGCGTGCGCACATTACCGTTATCAATAAGAAAAGCTGGAAAATCGAGCGTACCATTACTTTTGATCAGACTTTATCTGATTTGCTGAGAGGGGGAAACCGTAAAATGTCGTATGCTGATGGCTATGCGGTTGATCCTGAGCTATAGTGTAAAGCACGCAATCCGAATATGGATAAAATAAGGGAGCCCGATATAGAATTGTGCGGGACACTATGGGAGGCACGGTATGGCGGGCACATCGCATAACCCTCTGAGGCCCTCACGGCCACTGAGGCAGTCAACTATTTACCTGCTGTTCCTTCTTGTGCTGGCGGTGCTGGTTTTTGCAATTACCCAGGTCTCATCGTCACCCGTTACAGGCAGTACAGCGGCGGCTGTGTTTAATTCTTTTATCGGCATCATGCTGCAAGGTATAGCCTTCCTGATTGTGGGGGTCCTGCTGTCGTCGGCGGTGCGGATTTTTATCCCGGTCTCATTTTTTGAGAGGGTATTCGGGGCCCAGGCAGGTAATTCCCGGCGCTCTGTGCGGTATGTGCTGCGCCTGGTATCAGGTATGTGTGCTGCAGTTTTGTGCGGACTGCTTCTGCCTGTCTGTGACTGCGCTGTTATCCCTCTTTTCGCAAGCCTGGTCAGGAAACGGGTGCCGCTTCCTGCAGCTGTCACATTCCTGCTGTGTGCCCCGGTAGCGAACCCTATCGTAGTGTGGTCAACATACTACTCTTTTAACGGGTCGTGGGCTGCTGTCCTTCAGCGCTCAGGGTACGGCATACTCGTCAGCGTTGTTGTAGGGATGCTTTTCGCCCTGTTCCCGGTAAAATATGATATCTTCAAAAAACCGGATAGCCATGATAGCGTAAACTCTGCTGAGGCAGATAATATCCAGGGTCCCAGCACCGGCCATCACCATAAAAAAGTGCCTGAAAAAGCTACTTGTGCCCAGATGCTCACTATTTATCTGGAAGATGCCAGGGATGAGTTTTTCTCTGTTGGCGGCTATCTCCTTATCGGGGCATTGATCGCCAGCGCCTTGGGGGCTTCGGCGCTGACTGCAGTGCTCAAATCATGGCCGCATGGCAGCGGGACGCTTCCGGCCGGCCTTGTGCTCCTTGCAGTAATGATGCTGGCAGGTTTCGTGATGTCTGTCTGTTCATCATCAGATGCTGTTATCGGACGGAGCTTCTCCACATACATCCCGTTCGATTCGGTCCTGGGATTCCTTGTTTTCGGTCCTATGATGGATATTAAAAATGTGCTTATGCTCCAGTCCCGCTTCAATCGGAGATTTATTATGCGCCTTGTGCTGTCCGTAGCAGGGACCTGTTTTGCAGCTATGGCTGTGCGGTTGGTGGTGGTGATGATATGACGGGATATGATACGGACTCTGTCCGTTGCGCCCCTTCTGCCGCGCAGGCATCTTCACAGGAATATGCGCAGGGGCCCAGGCAAATGCCTGCGCATGCTGATGCCTTTGATGTGATCCAGGCTCTGGCCTCTTTATGCAGTTCTGGGGCCTTTATATATCTCCTTGTAAGCGGAAGATATGCGAGATTCGTTACGCCGCGGCTGGTCCCTGTCCTGTGGATAGCGGCGCTGGCACTGCTGGCGTGGGGAGCTGCAGGGGTTCTGCGCATTGCCGGGGTACGCCGCCAGGCCCATCCCGGTATCTGCAGGGGGGATGGAAGAGCTGAAAATAAGGGGCGTAACGGTAACAGCGGGTGCTGCGGGGGAAATAATAATGGAAGCAGCCATACCGCGGAAAGCGGGATCCATATATGGACACGCTGGCTCAGGCTTCTTGTGCTCCTCCTTCCCGTTACTCTGCTTGCAGTACCGTACACCGCTTTTGCCTCCACCCTGGCAACCTCATTGGGGTCGCCTCCGGCGTATGAAAGCTCCTTCAGCAGCGGACAATCTGAGTCCGGGAAGTTGCCCGGGCTGGACAGGGCTAAAAAAGCGATCACTATTGATGCTGCGCATTTCGGCCCATGGTTTGAAGAAATAGGCGCCCATCCGGATGTGTACAGCGGGTATTCTGTCACTGTTGCCGGTTTCGTTGAACATACTGCCATGAACACCGGAAAGGATTTCACTGTTTCCCGTATGCTGATGACATGCTGCGTGCAGGATATGACAGCTTTTGGCTTTACGGTAAAAGGCAACAGCGCTGTCAGAAAGGCAGGGGACAGTGTCAGGGAGCACCAGTGGGTCCTGGTAACAGGGAAGATCAGGACATATAAATCTGCATCCCGGGATGCTGAAGACGGTGTTGCGATTGAGCCGGACAAGGTTGAAAAGACGGCAGATGTGCAGGGATATTTCTACAGGTAGCATAGAAACACGGCAGAAGTTTGCGCATGTACGGGCATTAGGCTAGTATGAACAAGTTGCGTGCCTGCAGGCTTTTGTGCGCTCAGACAGCGTTGCTATGCGGGCGCAGGAAGACGTGAAACTATTTGAGGAGTTATTATGGCAGCTCGTTGTGATGTATGCGGCAAAGGCCCGCAGGTCGGCTATTCCGTATCCCACTCACATATCCGTAATAAGCGCCGTTTCCTTCCAAACCTTCAGGCTGTTCACACAACTGTAGATGGCGAGAATGTCCGTCTGCGCGTGTGCACTTCCTGCCTCAAGGCCGGCAAGGTCCAGCGCCGTGTTGCTTAGTGTGCGGCACACAGGTTATTAAAGCTTTACCCCGCATATTGCGGGGTTTTGTTATTGTGGAGCTGAATCCTGATACCGCGGGATCCTGTGTGTACCGCAGCGCTTCATCACTGTGACAGGGAGGCAATAATGGCTGTATCGCTCCAGTCTTCATTATCTTCCGTTATGCCTAATAAGCGGCGTGTGAGCGCATTCAAAAGCCTTGGGGTCTTCAATGTTGAAGATCTGCTTACTTACTACCCTTTCCGGATCACGGACCCTGTACCGCACTGCAGCCTGCGTGATGTGAAGATTGGGCAGAAGGCTGCTTTTGCAGCTGTTGTAAAGAGGGTGAGGTCTGTCCCTATGAATGCCCGCAGGGGGTATCGCGTGGAAGTACAGGTTGAAGATTCAGCTTCCGCAGACACTTCGGCGGGAGGATATCCCGGTACCGCAAGCTTTATTTTCTTTTCACATAAAAAGCATTATGTTGACTGGCTTTTAGGGAGATTCAGGCAGGGGGCCGCCATCGTGGCATCAGGGGAACCGGGCCTGTATGGGAATACCCTTCAGTTTACCCATCCTGATGTGCTGGTTATAGGGAAGGACATTGATACGCCTGAGGAAGGGCTGGAACTGCTGTCGAGGCCGCAGCCTGTGTATCATGCGAGCTCCCGTATATCATCTCAGCATATACATGAATCTGTTGTCGGCATAATAAAGATGCTTGCCCAAAATAGCGGGGCAGGAGCAGTCCCGCCTCCATCCGGGGACTCCGGCCCCGGGGAAGGCGGCAGCAGTCCCGGTTCCGGGGATATAAGGGAAGAGGCCGGTTACGAGGCTGATACTGCCGGCATACCGTACAGCCAGCTCAGCGGGGCTGTCCCTGATATCCTCCCTGAAGAAACTGCTGCATCGCAGAAGATAATGCACCGTGCCCAGGCGCTGCTTGCTATCCATATGCCGCAGGCTGTTGATGAATTTTGGCAGGGGATACATGCTATGCGGTTTGAAGAAGCTTTCATCTCGCAGACGGCACTGCTGCAGCAGCGGGAGAAAATGCGTGAAAGCAGGTCGTATGTGTGCAGCGGCGGGGAAGAGCCCGGCAGCCGGGATACGGACGGCAGCAGATCCGAAGAAGGTGCCCCGGAAGGGCTGGCGGCCCAGTTTATTAAAGCGCTGCCCTTCGCCCTTACCCAAGGGCAGAAGGATGTGATCGCCCGGATCCGGGCGGATATGGCACGGAGTTATCCGATGAGCCGCCTTCTCCAAGGGGAGGTTGGATCGGGCAAAACTGTTGTGGCAATTGCCGCAATGCTCCAGGCGGTACAGTCCGGATATCAGGCTGTGCTGGTTGCCCCGACACAGGTGCTGGCCCAGCAGCATTATCAGAATATTAATGCAATGCTTGGCAGTGCTGGGATCAATATCCCTGTTGTACTGCTTACCGGAGGCATGCGCCTCGCTGAACGCAGGCGTGCCCTGTCTGTGCCGGCAAGCGGCGTGCCCTGTATAACCGTCGCTACGCATGCTGCGTTTTCATCAACCTTCCAGGCGCCGAACCTTGCTCTTGAGGTGATTGATGAGCAGCACCGTTTCGGTGTAGGGCAGAGGGAACAGCTGAGACGTGATTCTGAAATCATGCCGCATCTCCTGGTAATGACCGCTACGCCGATCCCCCGTTCTGCAGCAATGACATGGTTCGGGAACCTTGACATCTCATGGCTTACTGAACTGCCTGGCGGACGTAAGCCGGTCACATCGGTTATTGTACAGGAAAATGATGCGCGTACTATGGGGCAGATGTTTGTGCATGCCCGCAGGCGTATTGATGCCGGGGAGCGGGTGTACGTTATCTGCCCCAGGATCGACAGCAGTGCTGAAGGTACTGCTCCCGAAACGGACGGCCTGTTCCTGCGGCAGTCGTATAACAGCAACGGCATGCCGGACAGTGAATCTGAAAACGGGATCCGTCAGCTGCATTCCGTAGAAGAGATATCCGAAAGGCTGTCATCGCTCCCGCAATTTTCGGGTATAGCGGCTGCAACGCTGACAGGCCGGGATGATGACGGGCAGAAGGATGCGGTTATGAGGTCGTTTGTATCCGGCGAGACTCCACTGCTTATTGCTACCACAGTGATTGAAGTGGGGGTGGATGTACCGGAGGCAAGCTGTATTATTATTTTTGATGCTGACAGGTTCGGACTGTCGCAGCTCCATCAGCTTCGCGGGCGCGTGGGCAGAGGAGGGACGCCCGGCTGGGCCTTCTTTATAACCCGTGCAGATCCGCAGTCCCTCGCAGCCGAAAGGCTGGCAGTGATCCGCAATTCCTCAGATGGCGCTGAGATCGCACAGGCTGACCTTGAGCTGCGTGGTGCCGGCGATGTGCTCGGCGATGCCCAGTCCGGAGGCCGCAGTTCCTTTAAACTTCTGCGTGTGGTAAAGGATGCAGAGATGATATCCCGCGCCCGCGAAGCTGCCGGCGGGCTGCTGCGTGATGATCCGGAGCTGGCCCTTCCTTCCCATATACAGCTGGCCGGCGCTGTGCTTGATTTTACCCGTGGGGCCGAGGGCTTCATTACATCATCCTGAGCTGTATATCCTGAACCCCTTCCCATGGATTGCGTCCCTGGCCATCCTTTGCCTTCTCACTCTCCTTATGGCCGTCCTTGGCGTATCCCGGGATCCTGCTTAACCGGCTGCAGCAGATGCTGTAACTGCTGCAGGATAGTGCGTCCTGCAGCCGGCTCAGCGGCCCTGCTACACCTGCACGGTTATAGATGCTGCATACTCTTTCCATTTATCCGGTTTAGGTATAGTGCGTATAGTCCTGTTCCACGATGCCATGCTGACTGTAGCCATCAGCATGACCAGCACTATGCCGGTAGCCGTTAGTCCGTATAGTGCGAGCCCGTATCCTACATACAGCGATATGATCGGGTTGAGGATAACTCCAAGCAGTGTCAGTACAGCGAAATATCTGCCGAGCAGCTCTTTAGGTATAAAATACATGGTAAACCCTCCTATACTTGCATTCGCTGCCGGCAGCATAAGCACAACAGGGATCAGGAAGCAGAAACGCATGATGTAGTTTGGTGCAAGGACGGCACCAAGGGCAAACGGTATGGGGACAAGGAATGCGGTAACAGCAATCTTCCCTGCTGCAAAATGTTTTACTATGGTTGCAGACAGCAGTGAGCCTGCAAGCATCTCAGCCGCAGCCGCAGATTCAAGGAAACCTGCTGATAAGGGTGATTTTTGGGAGTTGATAGTGTAGAAGATCAGCAGGCTCATGATCCCGTTAAGGAGAGGGAAATACAATGCACTGAGAATAACGATAAATCTTAGTGCAGGTGTCCGGGCTATAAGGATAAGCCCTTTCAGGGAATTGAGGAGTTCTTCCCGGAGGACGCTATAGACTGTTTTCTTCCCATCTTTTCCGCCCTTCGCATCCTTTGCACCCTTTACTGTATCAGCTGCAGGTATCTTTGTTTTCTGGCTCTTCCCTTTACCGCTCCATATCTCAGTTTTACCGTTCACTGACTTTTTCCGGCCTGATGAAGAAAGCGCAGAGTGTTGCTGTGCCATTAAAAACAGCTGCCGTAATAAAGGGGAAAATAGATGAAACAGTTACCAGCAGGCCTGAGAGGGGAGACCCTAGAAGGTTTATAGTTGCATCGCGCCCCTCGTTCAGTGACATTGCTGTTGGGAGCTCCTCAGCAGGGACTACGCTGCGTAAAAGCACATTCGATACCGTCCCCAAAAGCCCCGATTTGATAGCTAACAGTATCGCCATAATATACAGGACGACCGTGTTCAATCCCCATAAACCGCCCCATAGGGAAACGGCAGAATATATAGCTGTACCGATAGCTGATGAAAGGATAAGGAGAGCTCTCCTGTCGAAACGGTCTATGATGACACCTCCAATGAATGAGGTCATCCCTATCAGCAGGGAGGAGAGAGCATTTAGTTTTCCTGCCTGTGCTGTTGATCCGGTAAGGATTAGCAGGACGGTTGATATAGCGAAGCTGCGGATGGAATTGCTTAGAGCGGATGTAGTGTCAGCTGCAAACCACCATGCGTAAATGCCGTTCAGCCGTGGTTTGGCAGGCTGTGATGCGGGATTCGGGGTGCGGGTGTGCTGTGATACCGATTGATGCACAGCCTGAGCTGTATCTTCCTGGGGCAGCTCCTGTCCATTATCCACGCTGTGCATTTTCAATCTTTCCTTTCAGGGGACTTTTAGTTCTGCAGCTAAACCGCATTTTGCAGATATATGAAGCCTGCGGTTCCCGTTTTTATGTTTAAGCATATTCCCCGCTTATGAATTTAGGAGCAGGCGCGGATCATGCTGCTGAAATTACTGTTTTATTTCACAATCTGATATGTAAAACTGCACTGGCGTACGAAATACGGTTCCTTATAATTCCTCTGTCCATTATGTTGTTAATGGCAAAGGGGATAATGAAGGCATGCGCATTATTGCTGGCAGGTTTAAGGGGGCCGAGATCAAGGTCCCGAAGGACGGGAAAACTACCCGCCCTACGACTGACCGCACTAAAGAAGCTATCTTTTCGCGGCTGGAGTCTATAAGCGCCATAGCAGGTGCTGATGTCCTTGATCTGTTTGCCGGTACGGGCGCATTGGGTTTTGAGGCGCTTTCCAGGGGTGCGCGTTCGCTTGTTGCAGTGGAAGCCAGTTCCAGGGTTGCATTATGCATAAAAAGCACTGCAGGGGATCTGTGCCGGCTGCCCGGCTGGGACCCGTCCGTTAAGGTGAAGGTTGTTAAAGCCAGGGCAGAAAAATTTGTTTCGGCAGCCCCATCCGATAAACCCGTATCTGGTTCCCCGTACTCGCTCGTTTTCATGGATCCCCCATATGCCCTGGATACTGAGGAATGCAATATCCTCCTTAAAGATATAGTTACGGGTCCTGTAGTTACAGATGATGCCGTGATCGTTGTGGAACGTTCTGCGAGGTCAGAGGCAGTGAGCGCCCCCGCCGGCTGGGAAATTACCATGTCGCGCAAGTATGGTGAAACAGCCGTTGATTATATTGGGCGTTCCTGACCCGCTCCGGGTGTTGTGCCGTATTATTTATATAGGTTTATTTCCATAACATTTATTTGATACTGCCTGCTATTTTTGTCAGTCTGGTTCCATCCGCTTTTCCTCATCCTTCCCGCTATCCCATTATTGGCTGGTGGTAAAACACGCAGATACAAAATCAAAAATGTGGAAAACCGCCGAAAGTAATTTTGTATCTGCGTGTTTTACCACCAGCGAGTGTGCAGTGCCGGCGGACGGATGCCTGGTGATGGGCAGGGCAGCAGCAAATTACCGGATAACCAGTACCTGATAGGGAAATTAAAGGGAAATTAAAAAGGTACTGCCGCCCGTCGGCGGCAGTACCCTGTAATAATAAAACGTCTCGTTACTTGTTGGCGAGAGTTGACTTCACGGCACCGCTGTATGTGCGGCCGCGGTATGATCCGCAGTTCGGGCACGCAACGTGGGCGAGTGTCGGAGCGCCGCAGTTCGGGCATGCAATAGTAGTGGTAGCCTTGGCTTTCCATGTGGAACGGCGGGTATGTGTATTCGCGCGTGAAGTCCTGTACTTTGGCAGTGCCATGGGTAATTCCTTTTCGTTCGAACAAATTTACTTAAGCGTATGTGAGTTTAATGCGACCCCTCGAAATTGTGCTCTGGATTAAGACTCGCCGGGCGGCTGGGGCTTGCCGGACAGCTGTGGAGGGGTTACCGTCTGGTCAGGATTCACCGAGGCTTTTCCTGAAGTTTTCCAGCTCTGCCCACCTCAGGTCGGTGGCCTCATGACGGTGCTCAGGGTTTTCATTAAGATCGATCCCGCATTGGGGGCATAGCCCCTTACAGTCCGGTGAGCATAACAGTTGTGGCGGGAGCGCTTCAGCGAGATTATCCCGGATAAGCGCCTCGCAGCTGAGCATTGTTGACTGCGGGTCAAGGGGGTAAACGTCCTGCTGATCCCCGCTGCCCTCGTCGGCCTCGATTTCCTCCTCGCCATGCGGGAGTTTTTGCGGCTGCCCTTCGTATGTGAAGAAAGCAGTAAAAGCAGGGGCAAGTTTTATGCTTACAGGCTTCAGGCATCGTGTGCATTCCCCGCTCAGCACGGATCCCACAGTACCGATGAAAAGCAGGCCGTCGGGAAGGCTTTCGGCTGTCCCGCTCAGATATACCGGCGACCCTTTGGGGATGCCGATAACAGCATCCCCTATGCCGTCCGGTGCCGGCATAGTTTCATCAATATCCAGGGTCTGCCCGGCACGCTGCGAAAGGCTGGAAATAGATACAGACCAGGGGGTACGTTTTTCGCGGACCATATATCCTCTTAATTCCTTTTGATATCTTTTAAGTGTGATGTACGCGGTACAGTACCTCAATACCTTACATATTTCAATATCCTGTATATGGTTATGCTACTGGCGGTCGGGATAATCATCCGCGGACAGCCGCGGGATCTCCTGTTCGGCCTGTTTTTGCCGTTCATGCAGCACTTCCAGGCCGGACTGGATACTGTTATGGATCTCAGTGATCTGCTCATCCAGATCGTGCATGGACTTCTGCGCGTACCTGTTTGCTCCGGCTGTGAGCTGGTTGGCCTTATCCTGGGCATTGTCAAGTATCCCGCGGGCCTTCTGCGTGGCGATAGACACTACGTTTTCCTGGCCTGCAAGGAACTGTGCCTGTTCGTTGGCTTCGCGTATGATCCCGGCGGCCTGGCTGTGCGCATCAGAGACTATGGAGCTTGACTGTGTCTGCGCATTCTCCAGACGGCGTTCAGCTTCGCGCATCAGTGCAGAGGCACGCTCAAGCTGCACGGGGAGGTCTTTTTTCAGGTCGTGGAGCAGATCAAGGAACTCACTTTTATTGATTTTAGCCACATCAGCATTGAACACCCCTGTCTTGGCTTCTTCAATAAGCTGCTCCATATGCTCAATAATGTCATACGCGGTGGTGAACTGCTCGTCACCTATGCGGTCGTCATCATCGTCCGTCTCAGCGCTGTTATCCTCATAAGTTTCAGGTATATAATCGTGCAGTGCCTTCAGCGCAGCATCAGCGGGGCCTTCGTCCTGCCTGACATTGCTGTCCTCACCGTTATCGTTGTCATTTATAATATTTTGTTCAGGAAGCGTTGCCTGAGTTTCATCAGAGGCTTCATCCTCTGCGCTGAACTCTGCATCCTGTGAATCAGTATCGTCCATAATGGCCTTCCCTGTGAGTTATCCTTTACTGTATTTTACTTCTTTCGCATGATATCCGCGTGCAACCTGCCATGGTATCTGCCGCGGCGCCCTGTCCCCACCACATGGGGATTGTCTGAATATCTGCCGTTCGCAGGCCGGGCAGTATCAGGGGTTCTTCTGCATATCATCCCGCAGGACCCTCAACAGGGGGGCAACTACGTTATCGGGCACCATCCCCGAGATATCGCCGCCATGGCGGGCAACATCCTTGACGATAGAGCTTGAGATATGTTCCTTGATCGGATCTGCCGGCAGAAAAAGCGTCTCAACTCCGGCGAGCTTGCGGTTGACCAGGGCCATGCCGAGCTCTGCCTCATAATCGCCGTTCTGGCGCAGGCCTTTTACGATAACGCTTGCATTGACTTTGATGCAGTATTCGGTGATCAGCCCGCTGGTGCTGGAAACTACAGCATTGGTGCATCCATCAGCATAAAGGGCATCCTGTATCAGCTGCACACGCTCAGCCTCAGTGAATAAAGGTTTTTTGGCTGAATTTACGGCTACGACAACATGGATCTCATCGAAGAACTGTGCGCACCGTTCAATAACGTCCAGATGGCCGGATGTGACGGGATCAAAAGACCCTGGGCATACTGCAATAGTCATAGTCCAAGTTTACCGCATGATTTTTTTGAAAGCACAATTAAAGCACAATAATGGCGCAATAACAGGGTAGATTATATAATCTAGTCAGAACAGACATACAGTTTTTACAGCAGGGGGCTTGAAAGCATGGATGGGATGCATAACAGCAACAGCATATGGGACAGGGATATCCGCAATGAGGATACGGAGAGTATACCCGGGCTGCAGCCGCAGGAGATGCCGGACCGGTCAGCAGGGACCGCTGTCCTGGAGCGTGAAGAGACCGATGAAAAAAGCAGGCGGGGCGATGACGGCGACAATGACCGCTATGCACATTATGTATCTAAAGAACGCCTGGAACAGGCACGTATCACGGGACGGCCGGTTATAGCGCTGTGCGGTAAAGTATGGATACCTAAACGTAATCCGGAGCGGTACCCTGTCTGCCCGGAATGCAAAAAAGTCTACAGCCAGATGCGAGGCTCAGGGAGTCCGGGGTTTTAGTTTTCCCTGTACCCGCTTTCCTGCCCCCTATTTACTGCCGGCGGGCTCCCTGGCTGATAGCTGTCCCCGCTGCCCTCAGCCGCGGCCGACAGTGATGACCTGTGTCGGGATAGCAGGTTCGCCGTCGCTGAGCGACAGGGCGCTTACGGGGAGTTCCCTAAGTGCGGCCAAGTGGTATTCGCGTGCCGCGAACAGCGCCTCGCGGGTAGTAAGGCTTTCGTCGATTAAACCATGGTCCACAGCGGTTATCTGCAGATCGCGGGTATCGCCGTATTCAGCAGGAAGTGTGCAGTTCTCCAGGGACTTCTGATCGCCTGCCAGGACCACCTCCCCCTGGGCAAGCCCATACTGGTAGGAACGGACTGCGCGCTTGCGCCAGCCGTCAGTGGCCTTGCCGAAAGACTTTTTGGCAACGGGATGCATGGAGCCGTCAGTGCCTTCGCGCTCAACCAGCTTGTAAACCATATTGTTCGTCACATGCCCGGACCCTGTAACAAGGCGGGTGCCGACGCCGTATGAATCAATAGGTGCGGCAGCAAGGGCAGCAATAGCGTATTCGTCAAGGTCATTGGTGACCGTGATTTTTGTATCCGTTGCCCCCAAAGCATCCAGCTGATGGCGTGCCCGCTGGGCCAGGGAGGCCAGGTCCCCTGAATCGATACGGATCCCGCCGAGCCCGGGGCCGGCCACTTCTACCGCTGTTTTTATGGCGTCGTCAATATTATATGTGTCCGTGAGCAGCGTAGTTTTTGCCCCTAAAGCGCTGACCTGCGATGTGAAAGCGTCGCATTCGGTGTCATGCACAAGTGTGAAAGCATGCGCTGCGGTACCGATGCAGGGTATGCCGTACAGTTTGGCTGCGGCAAGGTTCGCAGTCGAGGCGAACCCGCCTACGACCGCTGCCCGGGAAGCAGCGATTGCAGCATATTCGCTGATGCGCCGTCCGCCCATATCTGCACAGGGCCGCCCGCCCGCAGCCGATGTGATGCGTGAAGCTGCCGATGCCACAGAACAGTCGTAATTGAGGATACTTAAAACCAGCGTTTCCAGAAGCACGCATTCACCGAAAGACCCTTCCACCTGGAGGATAGGGGAGTCAGCAAAAAACATTTCCCCCTCACGGTAGGCGCGGATAGTCCCCGTGAACGTAAAATTGCTGAGATAATCGACAGTTTCCGGGGAAACGATATGGTTATCGTGAAGGTATGCCAGCTCGCTGTCGTTGAGCCGGAAATTTCTGAGATAAGCAAGGATGCGCCCCAGCCCTGCCATCACGCCGTAGCGGCGCCCCGAAGGGAGATGCCTGGTGAATACTTCGAATACGCTTTGGCGCGCAGCGGTACCGTCTTTAAGCGCCGCATCGAGCATGGTGTATTCGTACATATCGGTCATCATTGCCGGTGAAATATCAGAACTGACCATAGCACTCCAATCCTTGGCGGTCCGGTAAGGCATAAGGCTTCCTGCCTTCCTTTTCCGGTACGGGTACTGAAACACCGCATGCCTGTACCTTATACCCTAAGACTGTACCTTATACCCTAAGACTAGTCTTAAGTATAGAATCTTGAGAATCCGGATACTATGGCGAAGGAGTTAGTATGACGCAGATCAAGGATTTGCTTCCTGACAGCGATGCGCTGAATGCAGTGCGCGCAGATGGCCGGGCAGTTGATGAGCTGAGGCCGGTAAAGGTCATCCGCGGATGGACACAGTCTCCGGAAGGCTCAGTACTGATTGAATGCGGGAATACCCGGGTACTGTGCACTGCGACTTTCACTCAGGGGGTACCGCGCTGGCGGCGTGACAGCGGATTGGGATGGGTCACCGCAGAATATGCGATGATCCCCCGCGCCACCCAGGACCGTACAGACCGTGAATCGGTAAAAGGCAAAGTCGGGGGCCGTACCCATGAGATCAGCCGGCTTATTGGCCGTGTCCTGCGCGGAGTTACAGACCTGAGCAAGCTTGGGGAAAACCAGATACAGATCGACTGCGACGTGCTCCAGGCGGACGGCGGCACCCGGACGGCATCGGTGACCGGTGCCTACATAGCCCTTGCCGATGCCCTGGAGTGGGCAAAAGGAAAGAAGAAGATCAAATCGGTAAAAGCAGTGCTTAAAGACCAGGTTTCGGCAGTTTCAGTGGGGATCATCAACGGCACGCCTATGCTTGACCTGCCGTATACGGAAGATTCACAGGCGATGACTGATATGAATATAGCGATGACTGGGAACGGCCAGTTTATTGAAATACAGGGGACAGCTGAGCACCGGCCCTTCAGCAGGGAGGAGCTCGGCACTTTGCTGGATCTCGCGCAGAAGGGAAACAGCGAGCTTCAGCAGCTTCAGCGCAAGGCTCTGGAAATGCCCCTGGGGGAAACCCTGGAATATACAGGCAAAACAAGCCGGCTGGCGTCCTTGGCAGAAGGCAGGTGACCTTATGGTCCGGCGTATTGTGGTTGCAACGCATAATCGCGGAAAAATACGTGAGATCGAACATATCCTGGCTGATGAAATGGGAAGTGCGGCAGCACGATTTGAGTTCATAACGTCTGAAGATGCCGGGCTTCCTGATCCGCGTGAAACGGGGATAACGTTCCAGGAGAACGCCCTTCTCAAAGCGCGCGACGCTGCGCAGCGCACAGGGCTTCCTGCAATGGCTGATGATTCAGGCCTGATCGTAGATGTTATGGGCAATGCACCCGGCATCCTCTCCGCGCGCTGGTCAGGGGCCCATGGTGATGATGCTGCCAATAATGCCTTGCTTCTTGCCCAGCTTACGGATATCCCCGGCACCGGGCGTTCTGCTCGTTTCCGCTGCGCCTGTGCGCTGGTAGTGCCGCGCGCTGATGGTGCAGGTAATAGCGGGGGGAAGGGAAGCGGTGCTGCGGAATATACCGAATATGTAGAAACGGGTGAAATGCCAGGCCGCATTGCACGCTCTCCCCAAGGCAGCAATGGTTTTGGGTACGACCCCCTATTCGTCCCTGATGACCAGAGCCGTGTTACAGATCAGCAGCGGGCGCAGAATAACGGGCAGCCCCTGACCAGTGCCCAGATGTCTCCGGAGCAGAAGGACGCTATTTCCCATCGCGGGGCAGCTATCCGTGCTATGGCCGCGCATTTTGCGGAGCTTGCATAAGGCTGGATGCGGAAAAAGAGGGTTATACCGCAATAGCAAGAATGAATATCTGTGCGCGAGAAGGGACTTGAACCCTCACGTCAAAGACACAGGAACCTAAATCCTGCGCGTCTACCAATTCCGCCACTCGCGCGTTGGGCAGCTTTCCTTCACCGACCGATAGGATACATGATCCACCTTCTTCGGCGGCAGGCCGTGAAAACGTGAAGGGGAGCCGCTTACCAGAATCGGACTGGTGACCTTCTCATTACGAGTGAGACGCTCTACCAACTGAGCTAAAGCGGCATGTGCGGAAACACAAAAAATCATTTTACTTGATACTCACGATTTGTCTATCTGCCGATGGCGGGGTGTGTTATGGATTTTCGGCAAGGTATGCAATACTTATAGAAGGCGGACTGCATGCCGCCGGACGTGTTGGGCGTTGATCCCTCCTGGAGTTGTTGTGTTCCCGGGATGTGCTGGTGTCCGCCCTGCTGGAAGACTTTTGGGAAGCTATGGAAGCTTGCTGCGCGTACAGGCTCGAATGCTGAGCAGTGCATAGGCAGCAGCGTGCATGGCCAGGACCCGGAACACAATGCAGTGTGTTCCGCTAGGAGTAAATAACGTGTCAGATAAAGACGAAAAATTGAATACAGATATAAAAGATGCGCAGGCGTCTGCCCCGGATACTGCGAAAAGCCCGGCGGCTACCGTCCGTTCTGCTGCAGCTGGGATGCCGAAACGTACGCGCAAAAGCAGAGGGCGTGTAACGCGCAGCGCGGGTGCAGCTGGTGACAGCGCCGTGCCGGTAGTCGTCGATACTGCTTCTGATACTGCTGCCGATCCCGTTTCTGACAGGCGGCGTGCAAAATCCGGATCCCATGCCGGCTCGGGAAAAGCGGTCAGCCGCAAGGCTGCAGGTAAAGCTGCGGATACCCGTAATACCCGCAATAATGCTGCAGGGGATGCTGATACCCGCAGCGACACTCACGATGGCAGCAACCAGAAAAACGGAAGTACCGGGAATCATGCGCAGCCGGCTGCGCGGGGTAAGCGTATACAGGCCCTTGCTGAAGAAATATTCGTTGATAAAGGTATTGCTGCGTCCCAGGCCGAACCGGATGCCCATGCTCCCCGTGCAGCCGATACAGCATCCCCGGATACATCTTCCGATGACCGCAGCAGTTCGGCCAGTACCAGGTTCACCGGTAACAGCAACGATTCCCTGTTTTCTGCACCGTTCTCACAGCAGAATACAGGACAGGATACGGACGGGGCAGCCCTTCCTGCCGCAAAGCCTATGATGTCGCTCCTTTTCCAGGCACCTGTGCTTCCTGCTGCCGATTCTGTCCGGCCCAGGGCTACACGCGGCGGCAACCATGTGACGCTTGACACTATCAATGAGGCTCTGGAAGAGCAGAGCAGCAGGAAAGATAAAGTGCACGGCGCCGGTATGCAGCCTCATGGCAGCCGTAACGGGAATGATGGACGCGCCAGCAGGAACACTGCTGCAGGCAATATCCGCATACCCGATGCCCGGCAGGCTGAAGAGGAAGACTTCAGCAGTGACAGCGATGTTGATGCCCGTTATGGGGGGCATCGGAGCAGCCGCCGGTTGAATGCCCAGGAACGCCGGGCCGCAGCTGAAGTGGAACAGATCGAGGAAGACCTTGAAAATGACGAAATCACGTATAACCCTATAGAAAGCGAGCTTGAAGAACTTGCCCGGGAACGCCGGTACAGCAGGCGTTACGATGACGGCGGCGATGAGGAGGAATATGATTCCCAGCCGCGGCGCCGTACCCGCAGCAGCTCCTCGCGCACCAGGAAAGGGAACCGCCGCGGAAAGGGTGAGGACAGCAGCTATCCGGATGATGAGGGGCAGTTTGGCAGCCATACCCATAGCAGTGCTGATGACTATGAGGCAGACGATGAACCGGTTTCTACCCGCCGTCGCCGCCGTCGCCGCAGGGGTTCGGCTGATCAGCAGGAAGATGAGCGGATCCCGCGTTCACGCAAGCAGCAGTATATTGACAAGATAACTGGGATCGAAGGCTCTACGAGGCTGGAAGCCAAACGCCAGCGCCGCAGGGACAACCGCAGGGAACGTTCGCGCAGATCGCTTATTACCGAGCAGGATTTCCTGGCTCGCCGCGAGAATGTTGACCGCCTGATGGTCGTCCGTCAGAAGGGGCGCCACTCACAGGTCTCTGTTATCGAAGATAACGTTCTTGTAGAGCATTATATTTCCGATATTGAGGAAGTTTCATCCGTCGGGAATATCTACCAGGGGCGCGTGCAGAATGTACTGCCCAGTATGGAAGCTGCATTCGTTGATATCGGGCAGCACCGCAATGGTGTCCTGTATGCCGGTGAGGTCAACTGGGACGCTACCCGTCTTGATGGCCAGCCCAGGCTTGTGGAGCACGCATTCAGGCCGGGCGATAATGTGCTCGTGCAGGTGACTAAAGACCCTATCGGGCATAAAGGCGCACGTCTGACAGCCCAGATCACTGTGGCAGGGCGCTACCTGGTGCTTGTCCCTGCGGGAGGCATTACCGGCGTTTCGCGCAAATTACCGGAACGTGAACGCACACGCCTGAAAAATATCGTTGATAAAGTTGCTCCCAAAAATATGGGCGTAATTATCCGCACGGCTGCAGAAGGTGCAAGTGAAGAGGCGCTGCAGCGTGATATGCAGCATCTGGTCAGCCAGTGGGACCATGTTGAAAAAGGCCTTAAAGATTACGAGAGTTCCAAGCGCCCCCATCTTCTCCAGGGGGAGCCCGATGTCGTGATCCGCGTGATCCGGGATATTTTCAATGATGATTTCAGTAAACTGGTTGTTGAAGGCGACGATGTGTACAGCAGGATCAGGGAATATCTTGAATCTGCTGCGCCTGATATGCTTGAACGCCTTGAAAAATGGGATCCTGAAGAGCATAAGGGCAGGGATGTTTTCGATAAATGGTCTATTGATTCTCAGCTGCGCAAGGGGATGGAACGTAAGGTATATCTCCCGTCGGGCGGTTCGCTGATCGTTGACCGCACTGAGGCCATGACGACTATTGATGTTAATACAGGCCGTTTTATTGGGCGCGGGCAGTCGCTTGAAGAGACGGTTACCAAGTGCAATCTGGAAGCTGCCGAGGAGATCGTGCGCCAGCTGCGTCTGCGCGATATCGGCGGTATGATCATGATCGATTTTGTTGATATGGTCATGCCACAGAACCGCGACCTTGTCCTGCGCAGGCTTGTGGAATGCCTGTCCCGTGACCGTACCAAGCATCAGGTTGCTGAGGTGACTTCCCTCGGGCTGGTCCAGATGACCCGGAAACGTGTGGGGCAGGGGCTTGTGGAGGCTTTCTCCGAAGAGTGCCCGACATGCGGCGGACGCGGGTTTATCCTTCATGATGAGCCTACAGTTTCTGCAGATTATGATGACCCGTATGCGCTTAAAGGCGGGGATCCTTTCGTCCATACGAATAAGCACGGGTATGGGCGAAGCCATTATGACGACACTGATTCCAACGCACCCAAGGGCTCTACTCCGCAGGTGAAGGCAACGCTTGCGCGTATCGCTGCCGCCGCGGCTGAAGCTGCCGAATCGGATAAAACAGCTTCCGGCAGGACAGATGCGGATAAGGAGCATACGGATGGGGCTGAAGCGGGCACTGCAGATATAGGTACGGCAGCTGCGGGTACGGCAGACGCTGATACAGCGGATGCCAATACAGCAGATACGGGTATGGTCACTGCCGAAACTGGTTCTGCAGGATCTGGTTCTGCGGGATCTGACGGCGGCGGAACGGACACGACCGAGGCCAATTAGTCCAGTACGCCTCCTATGTTAGGAGTTCGCATGCATTTTGGGCGCGTTATAATGCAGCAGATTTGACGCGAGGCCAATATGCATATAGAGTAGATAGCTGGTGTCTTCAGGCGCAGCAGAGTTTCCGTGCTTCTGCAGTGCCTGCTGAGCAGCAGGAAAATAGCTTAAAACAGGCAAGGTAGAACTATGTACGCGATTGTAAAAGCTGGCGGCCACCAGGAAAAGGTTGAGGTTGGAGACAAGTTTATTGTCAATCGCCTTGACGCCAAGAAAGGCGATTCCGTAGAGTTCCCCGTCGCTCTTATAGTTGACGGTTCTAAGGTCACCGTGGCTGCCAAGGATCTGGCCAAGGTTTCAGTCAAAGCTGAAGTGGTTGATGATGAGGCTAAAGGCAAGAAGATCCACATCCGGAAGTTTAAGAATAAGACCGGCGTTGCACGCCGCAAGGGTCATCGTCAGAAGCTTACGGTCCTGAAAGTTACTGAGATCGCTTAGTGCGCTCAGGGGAAATACGGGTTGTAAGGATACGAAAGGAAATTAAATGGCACACAAGAAAGGTGCTTCAAGCTCTCGTAACGGTCGCGATTCAGGCCCACAGTACCTGGGTGTGAAGAAGTTCGGCGGCGAAGCAGTTGTAGCGGGTAATATTATCGTCCGCCAGCGCGGAAGCAAATTCCATCCGGGGCATGGCGTAGGTATGGGTAAGGACCATACCCTGTTTGCGCTGCAGGACGGCACTGTACAGTTCGGTGTACGCCGTGACCGCAAAATCGTTGACGTTGTTGCACAGTAGTACTGCCGGAAGGTACTGGTAATAGTACTGCCGGATAATATTTCTGTGTTTTTGATAAGGCCGCGTTTTGACGCGGCTTTATTTATAAGCTGGTATTATTGTGATCCTGCAGAGGCGATCTTTCAGAGGTGATCCTTCAGGCTGGTTATGGGTCTGTCGGATAATAAGTACGGGCATCCCGGGCCGATAGCCGGAAATAGCTGAAAATAGTCAGAAATAGTCGGATACATACAGGTAATGATATGAGTGATTTCGTTGATAGGGTAACTGTCCATGTCAAAGGCGGTGACGGAGGGAACGGCGCCGCGTCTATAAGGCGTGAAAAATATAAGCCGCTTGCCGGCCCGAACGGCGGCGATGGCGGCAACGGCGGTTCTGTGATCGTTGTAGCAGACCCTAATGTTACATCACTCCTTGATTACAGGTTTGCCCCCCACCGCACGGCAGGGAACGGCACGACGGGTAAGGGGGACGACAAGGACGGTTCCCTGGGGGCCGATCTGGTTTTGCCTGTGCCTCCGGGGACTGTCGTCTTTGGTGCCGCCGCACATAAAAAAGAAGGGCTGCTGGCAGACCTGCGGAATGCGGGAGACAGGATCGTGGTCGCCCGCGGCGGCGCCGGCGGTTTAGGAAACCGCTCCCTTGCCAGCCGTGCCCGGCGTGCTCCCGGCTTTGCCCTGCTTGGTGAACCGGGAGAGGAACGGGACATTGTTTTCGAGCTTAAATCCATAGCTGATGTGGCTCTGGTGGGCTATCCGAGTGCCGGGAAATCAAGCCTTATCGCTGCTGTGAGCGCAGCGAAACCCAAGATCGCCGACTATCCGTTTACTACCCTTACCCCTAATCTGGGTGTGGTCAAAGCGGAAGATAAAGTTTTCACTGCGGCTGATGTTCCCGGCCTCATCCCCGGCGCGGCGCAGGGCAAAGGCCTCGGGCTGGAATTCCTCCGCCATATTGAGCGCACTGAGGTCATTGCGCATGTTATCGACTGTGCAACGCTTGATCCTGGCCGTGATCCTGTCTCTGACTATGAAACATTGGAAAATGAGCTGAAACAGTATGAAGACCAGCTCCAGCTGCCGCTTGGGGCCATCCCGATACGGGACCGCCCGCGTGTTATCATCCTTAACAAGATTGATGTGGCAGAAGCCCGTGAACTTGCAGAATTTGTAAAGCCTGATTTTGAGAAAATGGGGCTTAAAGTCATCATGGTTTCTACAGTAAGCCATGAGGGGCTGCGGGAGCTGGCTTTCATCCTGGCTGAACTTTCTGAAAAAGTCCGCCGTACTATACGTGAGCGTGAAGCCCGGGATGGCTCCGGCGGGGAAGAGCGCGTTGTCCTCCGGCCTCTGGAGAACAGGTCCCGCCGCCGTCGGACGGGCGCCGGGACCGTTGGCGTTGATTTCAGCATCACGCGGCATGAAGATGCTGACGGGAATTCCTGGTTTGCAGTGACGGGTGAAAAACCTGAGCGGTGGGTCCTCCAGACGAATTTTGATAATGAGGAGGCTGTAGGCTATCTCGCTGACCGGCTGGCGAAATTCGGTGTGGAAGACGCCCTGAAAGCCCAGGGTGCCCGTATCGGTGATGAAGTGTATATCGGTACCGGCGATAATGCGGTAGGGTTCGACTGGGATCCGACGATTGCTGCCGGAGCTGAGATGCTTGATAATAGCCCCCAGTCGCAGCGCGGGCATGATGCCCGGCTGGATGCCCTAGAGGAATCAAGGAGCCAGCGTAGGACCAATGCCCAGCGCCGCCGCGAGTACCACGAGTGGATGGATGCTAAGGCGGCTGTCCGCGCGGCTATGGAAAAAGAACGCAAGGCAGGGCATTGGGCTGACCCGTCGAAGGCCGATGACCCCCATGATGAGCATGGATTGGAAAATTATGAAGCTTAGCAGCCGTATCCGTAATATCGGAGCAAGTGTCACCCTGGAAATTGACAGCAAGGCTAAACAGATGCGGTCTCAAGGCATCAGAGTTATCAGTTTCGGTACAGGCGAACCGGATTTCCCGACGCCGCAGTACATTGCTGAGGCTGCTTCACGGGCAGCGCTGGATCCGCAGAACCATAAATACACTGCAACACAGGGCCTTCCTGAGCTCCGTGAGGCGATCGCCCGCAAGACTTTAAGGGATTCCGGATACCCTGCCGATCCTGCTGATATCGTGGTCACTAATGGCGGTAAGCAGGCAGTATACGAGGCAATACAGATAGTTGCCGATCCGGGGGATGAGGTGATTATCCCTTCCCCCTACTGGGTGAGCTACACTGAGGCTGTGAAACTTGCCGGCGGCGTCCCCGTGTGTGTGCCGGCTGCTGCAGACACTAATTTTGAGCCGGCTGTTGAACAGCTGGAGCGGGTCCGGACGCCTGCAACGAAGGCGGTCATTGTCAATTCGCCGAATAACCCTACAGGATCCGTATGGTCGGAACAGGTTTTGCGGGATATTGCCCGGTGGGCGCTTGAGAACAGGATATGGGTCCTGTCTGATGAGATCTATGAGCATCTTGTGTATGACGGTGCTGAAGCTCCGCATATCGGTGCACTGGAGCCCGATATCCGCAGGCAGCTTATTGTGGTGAACGGCGTTGCAAAAACGTATGCAATGACGGGATGGCGCGTAGGATGGCTTATTGCACCGCCTGATGCAGCTGCGGCGGCAGCCAGGCTTCAGGGCCATATGACATCGAATGTCAATAATGTTGCACAGCGGGCTGCAATCGAGGCAGTTTCGGGGGATCTGTCGGCAGTGGCGGAGATGCGTGCTGCCTTTGATGTGCGCCGGCACGCCATTGTTGCTGCGCTCAACAGGATCCCGGGCATTTCCTGCAGCCTTCCCCAGGGGGCTTTCTATGTATTCGCCGATATCCGCGGGCTTCTTGGCCGGCCGCTTGGCAGCCGTAAAAAAGTGTATACGGATTCTGTCCAGCTGGCGTCTGATCTGCTTGATGACATCCATATTGCTGTGATCCCGGGTGAAGGGTTTGGCATGCCCGGGTATATCAGGTTTTCCTATGCTTTGTCTGATGATGACCTTGCTGAGGGGATGCTCCGGCTGGAAAAGTGGGTAATGCTGTAGGCCTGCGGTCTTGAGTGCCTCGGGCCGGGTGGGGCAGCCAGAGTGCGGCGGGGATCAAGGGTATCTCGTCTGTTCAAGTGCCTTGTCCGTAATTACAGCAGTGAAGCTATGCTTTCTATGCCGGACACACGGCGAGGCCTTTAGTGGACGAAATCCAAGCTCCACGGTAGACTTAGGGTTTGGCTGTTTTTGGATATTGCTGAGCATACGGCGGATACGCCTGCTGAGGCGGTAAATCGAGAGCAATCGGTACAATAGACACCATAGGGGAGTGGCGCAATTGGTAGCGCAACGGTCTCCAAAACCGTAGGTTGTGGGTTCGAGTCCCGCTTCCCCTGCTGGAAGCCATCATCGCGCCTGCGGTGGTGGCAGATTATTAAGGACACCAGGCAAAAGGTAAGGATGATATGGCAGTATCTGATCATAGGCTTGCAAAGGATAAAAAGCCCAATATCTTTATGCGCATTGGCCTGTTCATCCGTCAGGTTTTTGATGAGATGCGCAAGGTTGTGGCGCCGTCAGGCTTTGAGCTTTTGAAATGGTCGTTCGCAGTGTTCGTCTTTGTGTTCCTGCTTATGCTCTTTACCACAGGGATTGATTTCGGCTTTGGGAGGCTTATGTTTACCCTGTTCGGCTGAACAGGCCATATCTGGCAGGAAAGCAAATAAAGGTTTTAACGGCAAACGTTAGTGAAGGATAGTATGGCAGACAATACCGATAATCTTTTTGATGATGGAAGCAGCCACGTCCCGGCGGCAGACAGCAGCAGTGATACCCTGCAAGCTGCTGAAGCAGAAGAGGCTACTAAGGCTGCAGAGGCTGATGGAACTATTCCGGCTGAGGCACAGGAGGATCATGATGCCTCCCGTGAGGCTGCGGATAAGGAATCATCGGCTGCCGCAGAAGAGGGATCTGAGGTATCTGCCGATCCGGAACAATCGGATCAGGGCAGCAGCGGGGATGCCGATGCGGCCCCGGCCGGCGCTGAAGGTGCCGAACCTGATAATACCGGGGAAACCGCGGATGCGCCGGATGCCGGTGATAAGGCTGTCGATGAGTTCAAGAGGTCGCTGCGTACCCTTGACGGCAAATGGTATGTCCTTCACACATATTCCGGTTACGAGAAGCGTGTAAAAGCGAATATTGAATCCCGTGTGCAGAATTTCGGCCTTGAAGATACCGTTTTCCAGGTCGAGATACCGATGGAAGAGGTGGAGAAGCATACGGAAAAAGGTAAGAAAGTCGTTTCGCGCGTCCGTATTCCCGGCTATGTGCTTATCCGTATGTGGCCTGATGACGATGCCCGCCGTATAATCCGCGAAACTGAAGGTGTAACGGGTTTTGTGGGATCTAACCGCGAGGCCGTGCCGCTGAGCCGTCAGGAAGTTGTTGATATGATGGCCCCAATGATCCGTTCGGAAGCCCTTAAAGCTTCTGGTGACAAGCCTAAGGCTGCGCGTCAGCGCAAGGTTGAAGTAGTCTTCAGCATGGGCGAATCCGTCACCGTGACTGACGGGCCGTTCGCGACTATGACAGGTGTCGTTTCAGAACTTCAGCCGGCCGCACAGAAGCTTACCGTACTTGTCAATATCTTTGGACGCGATACACCTGTAGAGCTCGGTTTTGACCAGGTGGAGAAAATCTCCTAAAGCTTTTAAGTCCCCGGATACTGGCATAATAAGAAAGCTTGTTTTGCCTTGCTGCCTGTAAGGAACCCCCTTTGCGGCAGAAGGCGGATCAGGAATGCGGGAGATGCAGGCAGACGTCCTGTATCGGTCGTACCGCGAATAGAAAGAAGAACCAGATAATGGCTCCAAAGAAAAAAGTCTCAGCTATTGTTAAGCTGCAGATCCCCGCAGGGAAGGCAAATCCTGCACCGCCAGTTGGCCCTGCGTTGAGCGGCCATGGTGTTAATATCATGGATTTTACCAAGGCATATAACGATGCCACAAAGGATCAGATAGGGCAGATCATCCCTGTAGAAATCACTGTTTATGAGGACCGTTCCTTCACTTTCGTGCTGAAGACCCCTCCGGCAGCTGAACTTCTTCGCAAAGCAGCAGGTGTGCCAAAGGGTGCAGGGAACCCGTTGACCACCAAGGTTGGTTCTGTAACTCATGCTCAGGTGCGTGAGATTGCTGAAACAAAGATGCCTGATCTTTCTGCGCGCGATATTGACGCGGCTGTAAAGATCATTGAAGGTACCGCCCGTTCCATGGGTTTGACTGTAACCGACTAATAAACCAACTGTAAGCAGGCGGGTGTGAGGGCCCTGGCTGCGACTGCTAAGGAGAAAGCAGATGACAAAACGTTCCAAGAAATACCGCGAAGCCGAAGAAATGGTTGATCGCGCTAATTTATATACTGATGAGCAGGCTGTTGCACTGCTCAAAGGCATGCCGAAACGCGGTTTCGACGAGACTGTTGAAGCTACATATGTGCTGAATGTCGATCCCCGTAAGGCCGACCAGCTTATCCGCGGAACCGTCAACCTTCCTCATGGGACTGGTAAAACAGCCCGCGTCCTCGTGTTTGCCCGCGGCCCGCAGGCAACGGCAGCGGCTGAAGCCGGCGCGGATGAGGTCGGCGACGATGAACTTATCGAGAAAGTATCCAAAGGCTACACCGATTTTGATGCCGTTGTTGCAACACCTGACATGATGGGCAAGGTTGGGCGTCTCGGGCGTGTGCTTGGACCCCGCGGCCTTATGCCGAACCCGAAGACCGGCACGGTCACCATGGATGTTGCTAAGGCTGTTGCCGATATCAAGGGCGGCAAGATCGAATTCCGCGTTGATAAAGACGGTAACCTCAGTTTCATTATCGGCAAGCTTTCATTCGGAGAGCAGGATCTGGTGGAGAATTTCCGCTCTGTTGCTGATGAGATCCGACGCTTGAAGCCTGCTACTGTGAAGGGGCGCTACATCGAGAAAGTTACTATGGCTTCCACGATGAATCCCGGCGTATCGCTGGATATAGCCCCTCTGTCATAGGGTGTGAAAATAAATGATAGTTAAGGGGCGGGAAATAATCCCGCCCCTTAACTATTTCCCTTATTCTTTCTTATTTCCTCTGTTTTCATATTATTCTTATTCTTCTTTTTTCTTTTTACCCTTTCGCACTCGCCCTCCTCGCCTGCGTTCTCCTTCTTCCTTCCCTCATCTCATCTTCATCCTCTCTTCATCTCCTCTTCATCCTCTCTTCATCCTTATTCCGTCCTTATCCTCGCTCCGGTCGTCATCCCGCTTCACCTTCCGATCTCACTCTGCCCTTCCTTACACCCTGCCTTTCCTTACTCTCCAATCTCGCCTCACCTCCTCACTTTCCGATCTCACCCCCATCCCCTCACCCAACTCGAAGATACGGATTCTCCTCCGACGGCCTCCTCCCACATCCGTACAGCTGAAACTATAACGGAGAGAAGGCAGATAGCCTGTTATGTATCCGTCATTGTGCAGAAGGACTGTGTCTGCATCTTTGAGTTGGGTGAGTGCAGCATACCGTATGCGGCTACAATGGAAGATGGCCCGTTGTTTGAATCGCATCAGGGTCGGCAAGAAGACTGGCTTTGGGGAATTATGGAGCAGTGTGATGAGGAATCGTCGTTTTAAGGTGACTGATGTTGCAGCGCCGGATAAGGATAATCCGCCGCTGAGAAGGAATACGCAGCCTAGCATGGCTGCGCGCGCAGGCAGCGGCTCTGAGGACGTTCGGCCGGGTACCAGTGATGGTGTACGCGGCAGCGGATCATCGCATAAGCGTGCATGGGCAATGTTCCTTCTTCTTGTCGCCCTGGCCGTGTTAACGGGCATCGCTATCGCTTTGATACTACCCAAAATCAGCTCCAGCGTGGCGTCATCAACGGGCGCGAACAACCCGACAGGGGAAGCTGCTAATATCCTGCAAACGCTGGCTGTGCGCGAAGACTCGAGATCGGCAGGAGGCTATAACCGCGGGCTTTTTGGTTTCCGCCAAACTGATGATGACGGTAACGGCTGCGATATCAGGGAAGATGTGCTGGCGCGCGATCTCAAGGACATCAAATATAAATATGCCGGGAGCTGCAAAGTGTCAAGCGGAGTTTTGAATGATCCATATACGGGGACGGTTATATATTTCCGCAGAGGCGCAAAAACAAGTGCTGCCGTGCAGATCGACCATGTAGTTGCGCTGCATAATGCATGGGATTCAGGCGCAAGCCAGTGGCCGTCAGCGAAAAAGTATAAGTTTGCCAATGATCCATATAACCTGCTTGCAGTGGAAGGTCAAGCAAATCAGGAGAAAGGCGATGCTTCTGCGGATGCGTGGCTTCCAACGAATAAGGGTTTCAGATGTGAGTATGTAGCGCGCCAGATCGGTGTAAAAGCTAGGTATTCACTCACAGTCACGCAGGCGGAAAAGGATGTTATGATGGGCACATTGCGGTCATGCCCGGCCCAAAAATTACCGTGAAATAGAACATCAGCCTGTGACAGTTTTCCTCTATGTCGTCTCCCGATCCTGGCGAAACCATATTACACATCTCATTATGCGGACGGATGCGCTGTATATGCAGGAAAATACGCTGATACATCCTCCATATGTATTATCCTCAGAGATGTTCCCACTTGATGGTCGTATTGGTTTTTGGTTTATATGGTTGATCCGCCAGGAATGCACAAATATAGATCAGTTAGTATGGCCTCATTTTGGATCATGGAATTGTGTGCGGGTGCCGACGGACATTGAGTACTGAGAGTTATGCGCATAAATCTAAATCTATAAATGAAAATCTCATAATCAAAGTAATGAGAAAACAGATCGTCAAGGAGAGCGGTGGCACTTCTGGTGAACCAAACCAGTCCCACTACTAGCAGCTGCCTGTGGAGCTGCCCCAGGGTCTGGCGGGGAGGATCCGGAGTCCACATACACTATAACTCCGTACGCGAAGGAATCTAATGGAGCGACTATTCAAGCTCAGGGAGAACGGTACAAAAGTCTCCACTGAAGTTATTGCAGGATTAACAACATTTTTTGCGATGGCATATATTATCGCAGTTAACCCTAACGTGCTCACCGCAGCAGGGATGCCATGGGGCGCAGTGTTTCTGGCAACGATCATCGCAGCGATCATCGGCACACTGGTTATGGGCCTTTTTGCCAATGTCCCGTATGCTTTGGCGCCCGGCGTAGGGCTGAATGCGTTCTTTACGTTCACCGTGGTCAAAGGGCTTAATTTTACGTGGCAGGAGGCCATGGCGATGGTGTTCGTCTGCGGGATCATCAATGTGCTGATCACAGTAACGAAATTGCGGAAAATGATAATCCGCTCTATCCCGCCAATGCTCCAGCATGCGATTAGCGGCGGAATCGGTATTTTTATTGCTTACGTAGGACTTGTTGACATTGGGATAATCCATTTTACGCCTGATAATTCTGCGCGATCCGGCGCAAATATCAGCCTTGCAACCTTGAATTCTCCAACCTTGATCCTCTTCCTTATCGGACTGTTTATTGCTGTCGTCCTTACCGTACTGAAATTCCCCGGTAAATGGGGCGTCCTCAATAAAGGCTCGTTCATTATCGCCATGCTGGCCACAACTGTGATCGGCATCCCTATGGGAATCACCACTATGTCGCACAGCGTGAACCTGGGGGAAGCATTCGGGCAGCTGCCACAGACATTCCTTGCGATATTTACACCTCAGGGGTTCCCGGCCCTGTTCAGCAACCCCGCGAAGATACCCCTGGTTCTGGTGACGATTTTCGCGTTCTCTCTGTCAGATACTTTCGATACGATCGGGACTTTCATTGGGACAGGCCGCCGGTCAGGGATTTTCTCGCAGGCAGATGAAGAGGCAATGGAGAACGGCAAAGGTTTCAGCTCCAAGATGGACAAAGCCCTGTTCGCTGATTCCACAGCCACATCAATCGGCGCACTGATCGGCACATCTAACACAACTACGTATATTGAATCTGCAGCGGGCATTGCTGCCGGAGGCCGTACAGGACTGACCTCTATTGTGGTTGCCGTCTGCTTCCTCCTCAGCGCAGTACTCTCGCCGTTCGTTTCTGCGATCCCGAGTGCCGCTACGGCGCCTATCCTGGTAATCGTAGGATGCATGATGATGAGCGCCTTCGGCGAAATCGAGTGGAGCGATATCAGCGTTGCGATCCCTGCGTTCTTCACATCCATCTTTATGGCGTTCGCTTATTCGATCTCATACGGTATTGCCGCCGGGTTCATTACATATTGTATTACCAAGGTCTGCAGGAAAGAGGCTAAAGACGTACACCCGATCATATGGGGTGTGGCGATCCTGTTCATTGCAGATCTTGCGCTGCAGGCCGTATTCTAAGTTCCCCGCGTCAAAAGGCGTGTAAGAAATGTGAGAGGAGAGAGGGGAACGGTGAGGTGTGGTATATGATGTATACCTATACTGCTGCGGCGGCTGATATCCTATATATTATGTTGTATGGGTTTGTGCGGGTGCATCAGATGTGGATAGAGTACCTTCATAGATCCCTCAGAGAGGTGATTTTGGGCTTGAGGCTGAGATCGGGGATGGAATCTCTGTATAGGTTTGTGTTTACGAGAGACGTGTACCGGGTCAAGGTATGCCTTATTATCGGCGTTATATCCGGGTATATCCGGGTCAGCTCTAGTTAAAACCGTACTGTCTCCCTTTTTCTCCCTTTATCTCGCTCTCTCTTCCTCTCTCTCGCTCTCTCTTCCTCTCTCTCGCTCTCTCTTTTTTCCCTCGAAAAAGAAACGATCCACTTGTCTCTTCTTTCTTTTTCCCGCACAAAGAGCATACTTACCCGCGTATTTACCTCTATACTTATCTGCGCACACAGCCATCCCTCAGCCTCGCCTTCCCGCTTACCTCTCCTCCAACTCATTCCTCCTCCAACTTATCTCGCCTCCAACTCACTTTTCCTTCAACTCACCTCTTCTTCAACTCACCTAAAACGTATTTACGATACTGGGATCATTGAATATCTGCCCGTCATCAAAATGTATCTTCGAATTGGGTGAGACGGATCCAGCGCAGGAGAAATTATCTTGACCTCACTGAACTGTACAGGCCGAAATTGTGGAGTATGGATCATAAGACACAAAGCGTAAATCATAAACTACAATGCATAAGATATAAGGCATGAACTATAAACCATAAGTTATTAAGTCATATATCCCAGATCATAAACCATAAATAATGTCAACAATAAGATCATGCGTTTTATCCACATTCGACCACATTTACCAAGGACTCTGACTTCAGCGCCGGAAATACTTTAGACTGATAAAGCGAAAACTGTAAAAGAAGATCATAAATGGGGAAGTAGCCACCTAGCGGTAACGGAGGTATAGGCAGAATGGTGGAAATGGTGAGCCCGCCAGGCCTGATGCTTTTCCGGCAGCCTGGCAAGTTCGAGATTATGAGGTACGCTGCCTGGGAACGGCAGCAGGAAGCGCTGCAGGTTTGTTCCGGTATGCAGATGAGAACGAAACATTGTATAGTGGCTAGCCACTATACGGCAGCTGCTCTTCTCGGCGTACCCGTGCCTAAAAGGAAGCCAGGCCGGTCGTTTCTAGTTGTGCGGCATAAAAAGGACCGGATAAGGCTAAAGAATGTCAGCTGCCGCTATTGGAAAAATCTGGATATTCCAGGCGCCCTCATTGATATGGGAGATTTTCAGTGTGTGTCTCCGGAAGCCCTTTTTGTCCAGATGTCAATGGAACTTTCGCTGGAACAGCTGATCATTTTTGGCGATTCACTGATATGCAGAGATCGCCGGCTCAGGCTGACAACTATACGGAACATCAGGCACTTTATTATGCTGTGTGATCGTTGCCGCGGGATACGGAAATGTATAAAAGCGCTGTTCCGGATGCGTGAAGGCACTGATTCGCCTCAGGAGACGAAACTCAGACTTGATCTTATCCGTTATGGTCTGCCGAATCCACGTGTGAATCATCTATTAAATAATAATTATATTGACTTGAGCTATCCAGAGTCAAAGATCGGTATCGAATACGATGGCCTGCATCATTTGGGGCAGATAAGTAAGGATCATGAGCGGGCCAATGGGATACAGGCTGAAGGATGGCATATTCTTACAGTCGATAAATATATTACAAGGAATTGGGCAAGCTTTATTAAATTTATAATTAACCTCTACGACCTTTTACGTATGAGAAATACCTCAAAAATATCTTTATTGAGGATCCCGCTTTCAGTACCCCAGATATGTGATCGCCGGCGGAGGCTGTGATTATTGAATAACCTGATTTTGTACGATCCGCTATGAGGCTGTATTATCCTGGTGCAGCCCGTACAAATGGATTCCTGCATCTTTCATAATGGTGGGTATTCCGTTGGGCAACAACCAAGATGCTAGGATATTTATAAAATCCGCTTAAGGCAATTAATTTGCTGCTCCTGTAGTTTTTAGTAACGCCTCACTGGTGCAGCTATATATGTATGATATCTTTATGATGCCGGCAGAGGTAAATGGCTACCGTAAAGATTTGTGATCGCTGATTATTTTTCGCAGCATATCTATCTTTTTCTTCGACTTTCCGTCGCCCCCCCCTATTCCTTTTACTCTCCCACTCAATATTTTGAGGAATTCCCTGAGGCACCCTCCTCATCGGCTCACCCAACGAGGAATTATATTTCATGATTTATTGAGAATTATGAGGAGAGTATTTTACATCTGCGCGTTAGGTGAGGGGGCAGGGGTAGAGAAGTGGAGGACAGGGGGAGGGAGAGCGAGACAGGGGAGTTAGAGAAGAAAGCAGGATGTAAGAGATAAAATGAGATAAAAAAGGTAGGCAACCACAAAATGGCTGCCTACCTTATGTCCGTTTTCATAAAAGGGGTGTACAGACCAGTGCGGTCAGGACACGCTATGTATTAATACCATCCGGTTTTACGCGAATGTGCCCAAGCGCCGCAAGGCGTTGAGTATCGGCCAGCAATATAATTGAGGCCCCAGTTAATCTGTACTGTAGCATCGGTCTGCCAGCCTGCGCCCATCTTAGAACCCGGCAACGCCTGCGGAATCCCATAAGCACCCGAGGGGTTGGCGGCGTTTGAGCGCCAGCCGGATTCCTTCTGCCAGAGCTGCACCAGGCAGGTAAATTCGCTTTCACTCCAACCACGTGCAAGCACTCTTGAGTGAGCATAAGACTGTGCATCGCCTACCGGCATTGTTGTCCCATAACTCGCTGAGGAAGAAGAGGAAGGAGACGCTGATTTACGTTCAGAAGTAGAAGTAGACGCTGCCCTCTTCGTCCCTACAAGGATGACCTTGTTAATTGGCGCATTCTTCACATATTCCGTGATAGTGTTAGTGGCCAAAGTCTCGGTGCCATTCTTAGTCACCAGATTGGTGATTTCCATGGTACCTTCCTTACCTTCGGTCTCAACTTTAGTGCTGCCGGATGGAAGGGAATCATCATTCTTCCGGATCACATTGAAGGGGATAGACTGCTCAAGGGTCTGGATCTCTGAATTGGTACTCGTAATTTTAATAACGGTAGATTCATTGACCTGATCGTCAAGAGAAGGAGAAACCCCACACCTGGCTAATTTTTTCGTATTTTGTAGAGACGGGGTTTCACCATGTTGGCCAGGCTGGTCTTGAACTCCTAAAATCGCTTCCAGCGACCATACGGAGCTTTCCGTTGATCTCAACCCGCACATACGTAGTGTTCCTGTCTGCACCGCCGCGATGCTCTTCAAGGGCTTCGCGGATTGTGCTTCGTGATACGTCCTGAGAACCGTCTTTCAGATCGCTTACTGAGTATTCGGTGATACGCGACGCACGCGATCCCGAATTCCGCCACGCAGCTATTGCCCCGCCAGTAGCAATCAGAACGACTGCAATCGCAGCGGCAGCTGCGCCTATCCACTGCTTTCGCGTGAAACGGCTAAAAATCGATCCTTTGCGCTCTATGTGACGTCCAGCCATAAAACTCCTTAATGCCATCCATCTGATAGCAACGACTCCACATTTTAGCAAGTGTCATAAACATCATTGGAAATATTTGCCTATTGCAGTATCCGCGTATCCAGCCAGTATGGTCCCGCTGTTTTATAACAGAATACTTCGCAGCAGGCGATAGATAAGAGGATGCCAGGGAATCCGATATCAGTTGCCCATATACTTATTCGCCTGCACAAGAGGCATGCATGGGGTGAAGCGCAGCTCGGGAGCCAGCGAAGGTTGCCTTACGCCTGCTGGGCTGGTTCCGCCTTGCTTACATCCAGATCTTTCGCCTTCTGTATCAATTCATCCAGATCGGACTTCCTTAACGCGCCGGCCTCTTTATAGATCGTTTTGCCGTTCTTGATGATCGCCAGAGTTGGGACGGCCTGTATCTCAGCATTTGCAGCCAAATCCTGATTCTGGTCAATATCTACCTTGCCGAAATATACATCAGCATTCTCATTGCTGGCCTGCTCGTAAATAGGGCCGAAAGCCTTGCAGGGGCCGCACCAGGTAGCCCAGAAGTCGATAAATACAAGATCGTTATTTTTGATAGTCTCGTTAAGATTCGTAGAGGTTATTTCATGCGTTGCCATTTGGCGCCTTTCTGTTCCTTAATGTTTATGGTTACGATTCAATGTTCTCAACTGTGGAGGCAGTCTTTATATTCCCCGCGGATTCGCTCCGGGCGATGAGAGGGCATTGGATTTGGGGAAGAGCGGGTCTGAGGCGGGGCGATAAGCCATGCCAGGCTGGAAGATACGCGGCGGCGGTCAGATGGGAATCAGGCAGAGATGTTAGCGGGTACGTAGGGTGGGCAGGGGCAGCAGGAGGAGATAGGAAGGGAAACAGGAGGGTGTTAATGACCCGAGTGGGTGGGGACCGCCTCACCCAACTCGAAGATACATTTTGGTGATGGTTGGATATTCAATGATCCCGGTATCGTAAATACGTTTTAGGTGAGTTGGAGGAAAGGTGAGTTGGAGGAAAGGTGAGTTGAAGAAGAGGTGAGTTGGAGGCGAGATAAGTTGGGGGAGGAATAAGTCGGAGGAGAGATGAGCGGGGAGGGGTGAGTTGAAAAGAGGGCCGATAACGGTGTGCAGGTAGTAGATGAAAGAGGTGAGTAGGGAGGCGCGAGTTGAAAAGAGGGGCGAATGGGGAGGGGTAAGTAGAAGGGGCGAGGGGAGTATGCGAGTAGGTGAACGGATGGGAAGATGATACAGAGAGAGAAATCGTAGGTAAGTACGCAGGCACGTACGTTTCGGGATGAGGCCAGAGGAGGAACGGTGATGAGGAAAGAGATATGAGGAGGAAACAGAGGGAAAGCCAAACGTCAGAGACGTATCGCTGCAACGTATATGGTAAGCAGGGACGGTACCGCAACAGCGGCATACGTGATAACGGCATAAGTAAGGATAGGCAGGAAAGTCAGGGACGTCCAATTTCCCGGGCTATGGATCCAGATTTTGCTGTATTCTGTTTTGCCTCACGTTATCTTTACTGCACGTTATCAGCTGGACAGGGCATAATAAGGATATGCCAGTTTTGAATGATGAGATCCCGGATCCCGGTGATTTTGATGCCGGCCGTGACCGGAGCAGTTTTGGCGGTGCTTCCCCCAACGATTTCATTCAGGGGATGGGAGGCTCTAATCCGCCGGGCTGGCTTGCTAAGGATGAGATAGACGGTATCCGCAGGGAGGTGCCCATCCCTTATGTCATCGTAGTGCCGGTGCGAACGGATGACCTCGGCCGCATCCGGCAGGTCGGGACGCTTCTTTGCGCCAACGATGATAACGATGTAGCCCTGAGACGGACTCTGATATCAGGGCGTATCCTTTACCACGAGTCGATCAGGGAAACGATTGCCCGCAATATTTCAAAAGATCTGGGGGATCTCACACTCTCATTCCTACCTCCTACGATACAGCCTTTTACCGTTGCGCAATTCTTCCCAACGCCGGGCTTCTCAGATTATTATGATCCCCGGCAGCACGCAGTAGCTTTATGCTACATTATCCCGATAGACGGCGATGTGAAGCCGCAGGACGAGACATTAGACGTGGAATGGTCCGATCCGGCCGATGCCCTGAAACCGGAGTTCCTCCGCCAGCTGGCCCATGGTATGGATCATATACTTGTCCAGGCACTCAGCGGAAGCGGGATGCTGTGATGGCCGGCCACGATAATACGCTGTCCCGCCGCAGCAACGCTGCGCCGAGGACGGATACCGCAGCCGCGGGGCATGGGGACAGCAGTACAGTCGCGGATCCGGCCGGCAGGGCTGAAGAAATCATGGCTGCCATGCCTGATGATATGGAAATAGTGACTTCTGTATACCGCGAGGGGAACAAAGGCGATATACCCGTTGTGCTGCTTCACGCTTTTCCGGTAGACCATCGTGTATGGGACAGGTGTGCCCAGGAACTGATCCGCATTTCAGAAGAGGAGCATGAAAACTATCCGATCTTCGCCCCTGACATGCCCGGCGCAGGCATGAGCCCGCTCCCTGAGCCAGGCCTGACAGGTCCCGTGGATGAAGATGGCTCATATCCTGAAGCCTGCAGCAGGCTTGCCGCTTCCATTGTCATGGCCATTAAAGATATGGGCTATGACCGGGCAGTATGGGTCGGGATTTCCATGGGAGGCTATCTTGCGCTGGCTATCCAGCGGCTGTTCCCTGAATCTGTAGCGGGATTCGTCCTGTGCGATACACGCGCGGAAGAAGATGCCCCTGAAGCGCGTGCCGGACGGCTGGGCATTGCGTCTGAGGCTTTGGAAAGCCATTCAGTCAGCCCCGTCCTGCATTTTGCGCGGCCTCAGAAGGGTGATTCAGCGTTTAAGCAGTCGGCGGAATTCGTTGATACGTTTACCCGGTGGATTGATGAGCAGAGCCCCGCGGGGCTGGCCTGGCGTGAGCGTATGGCTGCCGGCCGCCGCAATGAGGTTGCCACGTTGTCTTCGGTTACGGCTCCGGCTGCAGTGGTCAGCGGGGAACTGGACAGATTCAGCGGACCATCTGTTATGAGGCCTGTCGCCGAGGCGATGGTGCACGCAGATGTGAAGTTTTATGAGATCAGGGATTCCGGGCATTTCTCCTGCTTTGAAAAGCCGCAGGAAGTAGCTCTGGCCATTGAGGATGCAGCCCGGCGGGCTTCACAGACGGTACAGCGGTAAGAGGGCGTTTGCTACTATGTCGGCCAGGTTATACCTTCAGCATCTATTGATTTATGGTTTATGGTGATGCGTATGGATAGGGGAAACTCCTGCACGGCGAATTTACTATGTATATGTGCGTATCGCGGTACCTTACTGCAGGCAGCATAAACTGTACAGGCTGTGCAGATCGCAGAGTGCTGGCGAAAACGGTAGGGGAGCCGTATAAAATAGTAGAAGTAAAATAATAAAAAGCAAAAAGCAGATTAATCTGAAAGACAGCAGTATACACATGGGAGATCTGGACATGGACAGCAACGGGATTGGCTTTGATGCCGGCAGCACCGCAGATGGGAGTATTGATACATTCGACGGCACTGCTGATGGCAGCAGAGCGGGGGAAGGCCAGGCCGGTATAGGAACAGGGAATTCAAGGAATACAGCGAATAATATAGACATGCCCGAAGAGCTCAGCTATTCTGAAGACCATGTATGGATCGATACTTCTGTATCCCCAGCAGTCCTTGGGATCACGGCATATGCGGCAGATAAGATGGGGAGCTTGGTCTATATTGATTTTCCGGCGGAAGGCGACCACGTCCGGGCTGGCGACGAGGCCCTTGAAGTTGAGTCCGCTAAAGCTATCTCCCCTGTGTCGGTCCCTGTAGACGGGACTGTCCGATATATCAACAATGCAGCCGATGAAGATCCTGAAATAGTGAATAATGACCCTTACGGCGAAGGCTGGCTGATAAAAATCGAGTTAGATGATGATGAGCCTGAACTTTTAGACAGTGAGCAGTATGCAAAGATCGTCAAAAAACAGTAACCCTGCTGACAGGGACAGTTTCTGCCGCAGACAGCAGGAGGGGAAACGGACAGACCTTGCAGGCTGCATATCTGCCTGCCTGAAGCGTGCCATGCACCCGCACCGCCAGGCACGGTGCCGCCTGGAGCGGGACAAGGCACAGGCGTTCATGGATCCTGTGAGTATGATGCAGCGCCGGCTTGCGGCAGCGCAGAAAAGATACAGATACAGGTACAGCCTGCGGAGCTCACAGCGGCGTAAGGAGAATCTGCGCGAGGCCGGGGATTATGCTGCGCAGGAGCGTCTGCAGGGAGCCGCTGAACCGCCTGCCGATACGATGGAGACGATCCCGATTATTGTCAGGCGCTCTTCCACAGTGGTTGACGCTCCATCTTCAAGGGAGCTGCTGCGGCAAAGGACGCTGTCATCCCGGGCTGCCCAGAGCCTTGTGACACTGGGATTTGATATGTGGCAGGCAGTTGCCAGCGCAATCGCTGCATATATTGGCTGGAAGCCGCGTGTTGCGCCTTATGTAGGATACGGGACTACGCGGTACGTGCGGCTTATCTGCCGGACCGTGCTGGGGATGCGCCGTCTGGCCCCGGCCGGGACGGTCTCCCTGGGTATCCGCAATATGCTTATGATCCCCGCCCCCCATACCCAGGTCCGTATGACGATTGACGGGGTGCCGGTGCATACTGCGCAGGTAGGCAATTCCGAGGCCTTCGAACCGATAGGCGGTACGGAAGAGCTGAAAGGCGATTCCATTTACAGCGACAGCAAAGGGTATCTCGATCTCCTGGCCCGCAGGCGCCTTAAGACAGGGGAACATCAGGCGTCTTATAAAGTCCGGGGCCGTCAGCCAGTCGAAGCCCCTGTCTATATCTTCCCTGTAACAACCCGGGTGGGGATCATCTCTGATGTTGATGACACTATCCTGGTTTCCCAGGTGACATCAATTTTCAAGGCGGTCTATAATTTTTTGCTCCGCAGCCCCAACGAACGCGCCTCAGTGCCGGGCATGGCGGTGCTGTATGCCAGGATCAGGGACATGTTCCCCGATGCACCGTTTTTCTATCTGTCAACATCGCCGTGGAATGTTGAAACGACGATCCGCAGTTTTATTGAACGGTATGGTTTCCCCAAGGGGCCTATGCTCCTGCGCGATCTTGATCCCAGGCCGAAAACCTTTATCCCCAGCGGAGTCCAGCATAAACTCGAATTCGTCGAGCAGCTTATGAGCGATTTCCCCCGTATGAAATTTATCCTCTTTGGGGATGACGGGCAGCGGGACCCTACGACTTATGCCCGCCTGACGCATATGTATCCGGGGCGTATCATTGCTATTGGGATCCGCCAGCTGAGCAGGGAGGAAACGACCCTCCAGCAGAAGCTCAATTTAGGCACCCCTGAGGCGCCCGCGCCGGATGTACCCGTTTTTTATGGGCCTACAGGTGCCAGCCTTATGAGGTCAATGATCCCGTATCTGCAGGAAGCTGTAAAGCCTGCGAAGAAGGCCCCCAAAGGCAGGAGCAGGAATAGGAGCAGAGACAGGGGAAACGGACAGGAAAAACGAAAGCAGGACTGATATGGATTTTTTGGACCCTCCGCAGCCCCAACGGATAAAGCATATCCGGGATATTCACGGTGAAACCTTTACAGATTACTATGAATGGCTCAGGAATAAAGATACGCAGGATGTGCAGTCGTATGTAGCAGCTCAGGATGCTTACGCGGACAGGCGCCTGGAAAAGGTAAAACCGCTGGCATCCGCCCTTTTCGACGAGCTGAAATCACACGTGGAAGAAAATGACATGTCGGTCCCTGTGAGGCTTTTTGGCTACTGGTATTTTACACGTACACAGGAGGGCAGGCAGTATGGGATATCCTGCCGGGTGCCGGTGAAGTCCGGCAGTGACTGGGATCCTCCGCGTATTGAGCCTGGCAGTAACACCCTGCTGGATGGCGAGGAAATTATTTTTGACGCGAATAGGGAAGCGCAGGGGCATGATTTTTTCCGCAACGGAGGGATAGACCTCAGCGACGATGGGCGCTGGATGCTGTATCTGGTGGATACCAGGGGTGATGAGCGGTACGACTGCTATGTGCGTGATCTGGCGAGCGGCCGGCAGATGCCTGATATGATCCGGGGCATCAGCTCGAATGCGTGCTTTACGCCTGACGGGCAATGGATATTCTATACGCGGGTCAACGATGCATGGAGGCCGGATTCCGTCTGGCGGCATCGGATGGGTACTGATACCACTGAGGACAGGGAGGTCTTCCATGAAGATGACGGCCGCTTCAACTGCGGTGTAGGCCTTTCTTTTGATGAATCACTGATCGTTATTGAAAGCAGCTCAAAAACTACCAGCGAAGTGCGTTTCCTTGATGTCGGGACCCCCGAAGGGGAGTTCTCCACTTTTATTCCGCGCAAAGATGGTGTGGAGTATGATGTCAGTTTTGCTAAATTCGAGGATGCTAGGGAGATCCTGCGGGAGCAGGCTCAGGCTGCCCGTCTTTCGGGATCCGGGAAGGACAGTATACGGCTTGCTGAGCTGGCTGAGGGGATCAGGACTGATGAAGAAGGCAATATACCTGTTGCGGTTGTTGTCCATAATGTGTATGACCCGAATTTCCAGATAGATATTATCAATATGCTCGAAAAGCAGCCTCCCTATACTTTGGGGGATGGGGTATGCATTGCGCGGGGCAGTGATTACGGCTGTGAAAAGGCTGAAGCAGAGCATCGCAGGGCTCCTGTGGATACGCCGTACAGCGATGCAGTGAATCCTGGGATACTGCAGTCGGCGCGCGGCCTGGCTATTGGCGGCCTGGGGGTGTACAGGCATTTTGTGACTCTTGCTTACCGTTCGTCCGGCCTGCCCCATATAGCTGTTGAGATAAAAGGCCGTGCGCTTGCTGATTATGTGCTTGGCCGGCCGTGGGGTTTTACGGAACTTACAGGTCCTGATCCCCATGCGCTGTATTCTGTTGATTCAACGGGAAACCCTTCCTATGAAGCACCCACTCTTCGATACGGTTTCACCAGCTACGTGCATCCTGCACAGCTGCGTGCTTATGACCCTGCTGCCGGGAAAGATACCCTGCTGAAAGCGGCAATCGTTAAAAACTACAGTGAGGCGGAATATGCTGAGCGCCGCATCTGGGTGCGTGTACGGGACGGCGAGAAAGTACCCGTGTCGCTCACATGGAAACGAGGCCTGGTCCCCGCAATGGATGAGGCGTGCGGCAAGGATGGGCGTCCGCTGGGTTTAGGCATGACAGATTATGTTCTTGATGCCCCAGGAATAGAAGAAGCCCAGAAAGCTGCAGCCAGAGTGTGGGGTGCAGCATCGGCAGTGCCGACGGCAACAGCGGCACCGATGTTTATCACGGCATACGGCTCTTACGGTATAAGCTGCGATCCTGGATTTGGCGTGCCGCGCCTGAGTTTCCTTGACCGCGGCGTGCTCCGTGCGGAAGTCCATACGCGCGGCGGCGGGGAAATGGGGCGTGCGTGGTATGAGCAGGGGCGGCGTCTGAATAAAATCAATACCTTCAATGATTTCATTGATGTGACTGCTGCGCTGCAGGCCCGGGGATGGGCTTCCCCTGAAACTACTGTTGCCAATGGCGGATCGGCCGGCGGGCTCCTTATGGGGGCTATAGCGAATAAAGCCCCGTTCCTTTATGTAGGGATAGAGGCAGATGTCCCATTCGTTGATGCGCTGAACTCCATCCTTGACCCGTCCCTTCCGCTGACAGTAACAGAGTGGGATGAATGGGGCGATCCGCTGCATGATAAAAATGTATATGACTATATGCGTGCGTATACCCCTTACGAGAATGTCGCTTCTGCGCGGGAGCGTTCCGAGCTTTTCGGCACGCCGCATTTTCCCCGGATATTCATTACCACATCCATGAATGATACCCGTGTGCTCTACGTGGAACCTCTGAAGTGGCTGTCGCGCCTGCAGGAAGCTGAGGTAGGCGCCGACGCCTTCGCCAGGATCGAAACTGAAGCCGGTCATGGCGGGGTTTCGGGGCGGTATAAGGCTTGGGAACAGGTATCCCTTGAAAACGCATGGTGCCTGGATGCCATGGGTATCAGAGAATGAGCGGCAGGTATCCGGCTGCCGGCACAGCCCCTGCCGCTCGGGGAGGAGAGGCTGATGGCTGACCGGTATGCGGCGCATCCGTTGCGGGGCGAGTACAAAGAGCCTGGCGGCAAGCTTGTCGCCGTAGAAATACTGCTTCCATATCCTCCTGATGGTGCGGGCAACGGCTATCCCGTTAACGGGTCTCTCAATAACGGGATTAACGGGACTAAGGGCACTGGCCCGGGCATGCCCGGAAGCCCTGCCGGGTGTGCAAGGCTTGTCGGATATGGTAGCCCCGCTGGCCCTGATCCTAGCTCTGAGGGTATGGACGTCAGTATTGACGGTGATTTCTTTATCGATGGGACTGATGAACCCGAAAAAGTGCTGGCAAGCCTTTCGCATACTGTGAAGGATTGCCTTATAAGACTCCTGCCTGATCCGGACTCGGCCGTGCTCCGTCAGGATGCCGTAGAGAGGCTGGGGTCAGCCCTGGATGAGTGGGCTGCACAGGGGGTCTGTATGACAGGCATAGGCGCTGATGGGTTGCTGGGGGCATTGCTTGCTGCCCTTGCCGAAAGGGGTGCCCGTACCAATGGCGGAGGGTCCGGTCCCTCCAGGCCCCGTATCCTCCACCAGCTGAGCCCTGCAGGAGATTTTTCCTCTGCCCGTTCGCGTGCTGCAGGGAATGCCGGCTCTGGTGCTGCTGGTACTGTCAGCCGCGCCGGTACTGATATTCTTACTGATACTGATTTTCCCGCCGGTACTGCCGGCTCCACCACTATCGCCGAACCGCACCTTCCTGCCCAACTGCCTGTTGCAGCTGATCCCCGCTGGCAAAAGCTTGACCTGTCTGTGATACGCGACCCCCAGCCTCTTGCCCCATCAATGCAGATGGCCATAGACGAATCGTTTGCGCTTGCTGTCGCCGATGGAACGCAGGGCCCTGTCTTCCGTTTCTGGCAGTGGGCTTCAAATGCTGTTGTTATAGGCGCACACCAGTCCTTTAGCCATGAAGTCCACAGAGAGGCCGCTGCAGAAAAAGGGTTTACTGTGGTGCGGCGGGTGACAGGCGGCGGTGCAATGTTTATCCAGCCCGGCAATACGATCACTTATTCGTTGTATGTGCCGCTGGACTTCGTGGAAGGTATGGGCATAGAGGCCTCCTATGAATACTGCGACCGCTGGGTTATCGAAGCCCTCCGGAGCCTCGGGGTAGATGCCAGATACAGGCCAGTCAATGATATCGAATCGTCCGGCGGGAAAATCGGGGGAGCTGCACAGCGCCGGTTCCGCTCGCAAAAAGGCGGTCCGGGCTGCCTCCTCCATCATGTAACGATGGCCTACGATATCAATGCACAGCTTATGAGTGAAATACTCAATATTTCTCTCAAAAAAAGCGCTGATAAGGCTGTGAAATCTGCACTGAAACGTGTTGATCCCCTGAAATCCCAGACTGATCTCAGCAGGCAGCAAATCATCGATTATTTCGAGCATTTCCTTTTTAAATCCCTTCCTCTGGCGGATTATGCTGATATCCAGCTGAATATCCTTAACACGGCCAGACAGCTGGATATGGATAAATATTCCAATCCCCGCTGGCTCCATTGTATCCCCTGATCCCTTGAAATATAGCTGTTTTACCTGTATCCTGTGTTGTTCACGGCACTTCGGTAGCATAGGGGTTATGACGAATCGTACTGGGCGGGATAAGGATAATACTTTTCAGCGTAACGGCAGTTCCCTGCGGGGCAGCAGCCTTCCGACGAGCGGCCTTCTGCGGGTCTGCCGTATCGGGCGGGCTCAGGGGCTTAAAGGCGAGGTAAATGTGCAGGTTTTTACTGATATCCCTGAAACGCGCTTTGCCGCAGGGGCCGTACTGGCTGACGGAAGCGGGAAACTGTATGCGGTAGAACGGTCAAGGACTTTTAAGGACCGCTGGATAGTGAAATTTGCGGATATCAATGATCGTAATGCATCGGAGGAGCTTAAAGGGACAGTGCTGTTCATAAAGAAATCTGCCGGCAAATCTACCGGCACAGGATCCGGCAGCGCCCCTCTTCCTCTTAATGGGGCTGCCGCAGGCATGCCCGGCGTGCCCCCTGCTCTTGATACTGCTCCTGATGCGCCTGGTGCTTCTGGCAGGTCCCCTGCTGCGGCAGACATCCTCCCGCTCTCCAATACCGGCAGTGGTCCGGCTGATGAGGATGGCGGGAATGATAAAACTGGCAGAGAGACCGGCAGCGATAATGATGGATGGTATCCCGATGAGCTGATCGGCTGTGAAGTACTGCAGGTCAATGACCATGCTGAAGCGCTTGCGGCAGACTATGATGGGGTGGATGCGCATACTGCCGGAAAAGTCGCCGGCGTCGACCTCAATGGTCCGCAGGCCCTTATCGAGGCGAAGCTGAACGGTGATGATGCCCCGGAGCATAAAGGCAAACATGTGCTGATCCCGTTCGTTGAAGAGATCGTCCCGATTGTTGACCCTGCCGAGGGATACATTCTTATTGATCCTCCTGAAGGGTTATTCGACCTGTAAACTTATAAAAGCGCTGTTCGGCTTGCAAATATGTAGATATGGCACAATATGCAGGATGCGGCAAAAATATGGCACAACTTGACAGGAAATAGTATGGATATCAGCATTATTTCAGTTTTTCCTGAGTATTTCGATTCGATGCAGCTGAGCCTGCTGGGAAAGGCACAGGCTAATGGGATCGTGCGGATACAGGCGTTGGATCTGCGGGACTGGACCCATGATGTGCACCGGTCGGTGGATGACACTCCGGCAGGCGGGGGTGCAGGAATGGTGATGAAGCCTGAAGTCTGGGCCGAGTGCCTGGATGACGTACTCGGGACTGCCGGCGCCTCTGCCGTGTCCTCCTCGCACCCCGAGCCGTCTGATTCTGCCGCCGTGTCTGCTTCTGGTTCTGCCTCCGCTTATGCCTCTGCCGGGCCTTCCTCGCCGGACCTCGCCGGATCCTCTTTGCCTGCCCCCGCAGGATCGGATTCCCCCTCTTCCACCGGTGCTCCTGTCACGCTGATCTTCCCAAACCCCTCGGCACCGCTGTTTACGCAGAAAGATGCTGAGGAACTGTCGCATAAGGGGCATCTGGTTTTTGGCTGCGGCCGCTACGAGGGTTATGATGCGCGCATCCCCATGTATTATCAAGGCCGGGGGCTGGATGTGCGGGAGTATTCAATAGGCGATTATGTCCTTAACGGCGGGGAAGTTGCGGTGAGCGTGATGGTGGAGGCTATTACGCGCTTGATTCCCGGTTTTATGGGGAACTCAGATTCTATTGTTGAGGAGTCGTACTCCGGCGAGGATGGGCTTTTGGAGTATAAACAGTATACGAAACCGTCGCAATGGCGGGGGCTGGATGTGCCTGAGGTATTGCTCAGCGGGGATCACGCGAAAGTTAGTCGGTACCGGCGTGATGAATCCCTGGAACGGACTTCCAGTATCCGCCCCGATATTATTGCGAGGCTTGATTGCAGCGTTTTGGATAAGGCCGATCGTAAAAAACTCACTGACCTCGGGTGGGATGTGTCGGGGGCTCATCCGCAGCGCTAACGTCCATTAAAATACTGCCGGACAGTGATATGCGGCGGTAACGTGCTGTGAAGCGGCGTGTTATGGCAATGTTGCCAGATCGTTGCTCTGGTTGTTTTGGGCTGTTTCTCTTCTCCAGTTGTTCCTCGGGCCGTTTCCCTATCCGTTTCCCCGGTCATGTTTTCTGTCGCTTTCTCCGGCCGTATCTCTGGTTATTCTTCGCCCCGCCTCACCCAACGCAGAGATATGAAATGGATTTCGATTGTTTCCGCGGTTCCGATAAAAGTATCTGCGGGTTGGGTGAGGCAGAGTGGAAAGCTGGGCAGGGAGGCGGGGCTGGGTACCTGAGAAGTATCCGGCGTTGATATCAGATCAGCGGTTCTTTGGTTTGTGCCCATGATCCGCTTTCAGATTGTAAGCAGGAGGATGATATATCTCGCGGCGTGTGGTAGCGATGTTCTCCGTTTATATTTTGACGGATATCGTACCGCCTTCCGCTCGACGCTCCCTCGCCTGATTCCTGCTCACCCAACCCGCAGATATATTTTGTAATTATAAGGGCCTGAGCCGGTTGCTATTTTGTATCTGCGAGTTGGGTGAGCCGTGCTGCGGCGGAGAGATGGGCAGCGGGTCCATGAGGCGAAGGAGAGATTTTACGAGGGGTTCATCAAGCGTATCGGAGACAATCGGTTCCATGAGGCGAAGGAAAGGCGATGGGAAAGGAGGAACTATGGCAAAAGGGAAACTATGGCAAAAGGGAAACTATGGCAAAAGGGAAACTGCGAGAAAAGGAGGAACTATGATAGGGGAAAACTGTGATAAAAGGAGAGAGGGGATAAAGGGAGGGGGGGAAGGAGAGGGAGGAGCTGCGGGGAATGAGCGGACTGCGGGTAAAAGGAACCAGGAGGAAAGGAGGGGGCTGCGAGTAAAGAAAAGACTGCGGGCAAAGAAATCATAGGCGGAGAAAAGACCGTTGGAACAGGCCGCCGTGCCGCGGCGGGCTACAGTAAGCCAGGCATTCTACCCGGAAAGACTGGCATGAAGCGGCAGAAAATCCACGAGTGCGCCTATAATTGGCTTTTGTTATCGCGCCTGAGGGGGCCCTCAAAACCTGATGGCGTGGGTTCATGCATGTGACACGGATTATGCCCCACATAATCAGCGGCATGTGCGCCCCGAAAGATACAAGGAGAGCCATTTTGGCAACACGTATTCGTTTGAAGCGTATGGGTAGGAAGTTTTATGCTTTCTATCGCGTAGTAATTGCTGATTCGCGCAAAAAGCGCGATGGCAAGGTGATCGAACAGATCGGCATATACGATCCGAACAAGCAGCCGTCGCTGATCCAGATAGATTCTGAGCGGGCACAGTACTGGCTTGGTGTAGGCGCTCAGCCTTCCGAACCTGTTGTGAAGCTGCTCAAGATCACGGGAGACTGGCAGAAGTTCAAAGGCCTTCCCGGTGCTGAGGGCACGTTGAAGACCGCGGAAGACGGACCTGATGCAGAGGCACGCATTAAAGCTGCCGATGATAAGGCACAAAAGCTTAAGGCTGCGAAGTCCGAAGCTAAGGCTAAAGCTGAGGAAGAAGCTAAAGCTGCAGCAGAGGCAGCGGCGAAGGAAGCGGAATCGTCTGAATCTGAGGCTGAGGCTGAGGCAGCCGACAGTTCTGCCGAATCCGCAGAAGAATCTTCATCTGAGGAAAAGGCTGAGTAGATATGCTTACTGAGGCGATTGAACATCTGATTCGCGGTATAGTTGATTTCCCCGATGACGTGTCGGTCCGGTCATATCAGAATCAGCGAGGCGAACTTATCCGCGTCCGCGTCAACTCTGAAGATATCGGCCGTGTTATTGGGCGCCACGGGCGCACAGCTACAGCGATCCGCACAGTGATCCAGGCGATTGCCGATCACAGTGTCCGCGTTGATATTATGGATGCGCGACCGTAATAAGCATTAATAAGCATTAAATTTCTGCGGGGCAGGCCTGTTTCAGGTCTGCCCTTTATTTATTGATCTGTATCTGTATAGATGTAGAGGAGACCCGGTATTTATAGGCAGGAGTATGGGTAGGGGAGGAAGAGTATAGGGAGGAGGCCGCTATAGATGCTCATATTGAAGGAGGAGCTGCCGGCCGACGCCGGCAGGACAGGCAGCCGAATAGATCAATACAAATATCCGGGCAGTTGGTTATCTGTGCAGCTGGTCATTTTATGGACGTCCGGGCAGCTGGGCAGCGCGGCAGCAGGATAGCCAGCCAGACGACCATGCGGATGCTTTTGTGCGGGGGAGAGGGGGGCATGGAAGCCTCCCCGCCAGTTGACCCCACTAAGTTACTCCACTATCAGTGTTGAGATGAGGGCACGGTGATCCGTCCGCGGTATGGCCAGCGATTTGACGGTGGCTGCCCGGACTGGGCCTGAGTAAAGCACGTGATCTATCTCAATAAGTGACGGCACCAGGGGCCAGGAGGCTGGGAAGGTGGGGTGTATCCCCTTATGGAGGTTGTAGGAAGCATCAGTCAGCCCGCTGCTGAGGATATTGCGGAAAACAGAGTGATGGATCCCGGAGTTCATATCTCCGGCAATTACAGTAGCTTCAATATGGGTGGAAATACCCAGGGAAGGATTATTGACCTGCGCAAAGCTTTTCAAGGCATTTATGCTGTTCCGCCATGATTCGCCGCCGCGCTGGGGCGATTTTGGATGGGTGCTGCCGAAAAGGACGTTATGCCCGTTAACGGATACTACGGCTGTCGGTATTTGGGAAGATTCGGACTGGACCGATTTATCATGCTGCTCGGCAGGCTGTTTACGTGTCCAGACAGCATTGAAGCCGCCGTTGTCCCGGCCGGTTTTTGCGCCGGACTGCAGGAAGGGGAGCTCATCTGAGATCCCGGCGGCTCCCATACGGTCAATGAAAGAATCGGTTGCCTCCTGAACGCACAGTACATCAACGTGGTTCGTCTTAATGGCCTGTACGATGCTTCCGGTGTCCGCCTGCCCATAGCGCGCATTTATAGTCATCACGGTTACGGCTGAAGGGTTGCTCAGCGAGCTTGCTTCCGAATCGGGAGTCCCGTCAGATACCGCGTTTGATGCTGTCTGCCGGGGCAGCGCCAGAATCGGGTTCAGGGGCTGGGGGATCTCAGTAAAATAGCCGACTGACCATACGGTTTCAATAGCGATCAGGAGGAAAGAGACCAGGGATTGCCCCCACGAACGCCGTGCGAGTGCAATAGCAAGGATGACCAGCAGCGGTACGATCAGCAGGGGGATAAGGGCAGTTGCTTCGGGTACTGGCCTAAGGTAGCTGAAACGCTCAGGCAAAAAGTGCAGGCACATCCATAAAACAATGATGATAAGAAGTATCCACAGAATCATAGAGCTCCTTTTCCTTTTTCTTGATTTCTTCCCGGATGGACGTTTGGAAGCCCCGGATGGATTGTAGCTGTTATAGTATTGCGCTGTGCTTGATGCGGAAGAGTTTCCCTGTTGAGCAGCCATTATCCTCCTTAATTTGTGGACAGTATGGTGGCCTGCGGTAACTGCCTTGGATGCCATGGATATTTTTGGATAGCATGGGTATCTCAATGCCTCAGATACCCTGGGGCTCCGGGCATCTCAGGCGCCTCCGAGGCCCCTGAGTATCGAGGAATCCGGTATCCCTCCATGATCCCCCGCAGATATGCAGAAAGGTAAGAGCCTGGAGGCCTCTTTTCCATGAGGCTCAGGTGAGCCCGGGGATATTGAGGTTACCAAGATTGCCCAGATCAACGTTGTCAAGATCCTGACCAAGCCCTGTACCCAATCCGCCTGGGAGCTGGCCGGGCTGCGGTTTCTTCATGAAAGAAGACCCGCTGCCGCCTTTATGCCCGCCCAGTTTTTCCCTCAGGGCTTTTTCCTCAGCTTCACGTTTCATGGGGTTCCCTGAACGCCCTGACCTGTTCCGGTTCTTTTTCTTATTCTTTTTGTTCTTACGCGGGGAATTGCTATTGCCTATACCCGGCATACTGCTGCCTGACATCCGCTTCATCATTTTTGCAGCCTGGCTGAACCGGTCAAGAAGCCCGTTTACTGCTGATACTGTGACGCCTGAGCCGTAAGCAATCCGTGCCCTGCGGCTTCCGTCCAGTATCTGCGGGTTGCGGCGTTCCTCAGGCGTCATGGAATGGATAATAGCCTCAGTGCGGTCGACCTCCTTTTCATCGAACTGGTCGATCGCCTGCCGGTACTGCGACATACCCGGTATCATACCCAGGAGTTTCTTCATCGAACCAAGCTGCCGCACCTGCTGAAGCTGGCTTAGGAAATCATCCAGACCGAAAGTGCCCTCGGCCATTTTTTCTGCAGCTTCGCGGGCTTCCTGCTCATCAAACTGTTTCTGCGCCTGTTCAATAAGGGTAAGGACATCACCCATGTCGAGGATGCGGGAAGCCATGCGGTCGGGGTGGAAGACCTCAAAATCTTTGAGCCCTTCGCCTGTTGAGGAGAAAAGGATAGGCTTGCCGGTAACTGACGCCACCGACAAAGCGGCACCGCCTCGGGCATCGCCATCGATCTTTGACAGGACGACGCCTGTAAAATCAACACCTTCATTGAAGGCTTCCGCTGTAGCGACAGCATCCTGGCCTATCATGGCATCAATAACGAAAAGGATCTCATCAGGATCAACAGCATCGCGTATATTGCGGGCCTGGCGCATAAGCTCTTCGTCAACGCCAAGACGGCCTGCAGTGTCAATGATCACTGTGTCATAAAGCTTCTGGCGGGCAACGTCGATGGAATCCTTGGCGACTTTGACAGGATCTCCGGCCGCAAGCCCGGCAGGGACGACATCCGAGCTTCCTGACTGTACCCCGGGCTCAGGCGCATAAACCGGCACCCCGGCGCGCTCGCCGACAACCTGGAGCTGGGTCACGGCGTTAGGCCGCTGAAGATCGGCAGCTACAAGCATAGGCGTATGCCCAAGGTCTTTCAGCCAATACCCGAGTTTCCCTGCAAGCGTTGTCTTGCCGGCACCTTGGAGGCCTGCCAGCATGATGATTGTAGGAGGGTTTTTGGCGAAATTAAGGGGGCGGTCTACATTGGCCCCCAGTATTTCGGTCAGCTCATCATTAACGATCGATACTACCTGCTGCGCAGGGTTTAGGGCCTGCGAGACTTCTTCTGCGAGAGCCCTCTCGCGCACCCGCGCAGTAAAGCTTTTGACGACGTCCAGCGAAACATCAGCGTCAAGAAGCGCACGGCGGATTTCGCGGACCGTACCGTCAATATCTGATTCTGAGAGTTTCCCTTTGGACCGAAGATGCTTGAACGCCCCGGTCAGACGGTCTGTAAGTGAACTAAATGCTGCCATAATCCTTTATTTTAAGATAGAGAGGGGAATTTCTAAAGTTTCCATGCAGGGCCGTGCGGGGTATCTTCAATAATGATACCTGCTTCTGCGAGCATATCGCGAATAGCATCCGCGCGGGTAAAATCCTTGGATTTCCGGGCTTCTTCGCGTTCCCTGAGCTGCGCGGAAACAAGGGCATCCAAAGCCTGTGCAGCCTGTGACGGGGAAGATGCAGGGGAAGGATAAGCTGCCTGCGAAGGAACAGGGGAAGATTCCCGCACGGATGACAGCTGGCCATCGGTGAAGGAAGCAGCGGCTGCAAAACTGTTCCCGCCGGGGAGCCACTGGGGATCCAGAGGGTCTAATCCGAAAACGTCAAGCATAGCCCGCACAGATAGCACCGTATTTTTCAGATCGCTGTTCAGGCTGTCTGGTGTTCCGCTCCCTGACCCCTCCCGGCTGCTGGTGCCGGCAGCAGCCGACATGCTGGCCATCAGCGTATTCCCTCTGCGGATCTCGCTGAATATTACTGCGATCGCGCCCGAAACGCTGAAATCATCATTCATGGCGCGTGTGAAGTTTTCAGGCAGGTCATCAGCGCCTACGGCAAGCACCTCTTCGCGGGTAGGCCGGACTGCTGCCGCAGCAGCGTGTTCAAGGAAATTCATGATCCGGCTGTATGCGCTTTCGGCTTCCTGCAGTGTTTGAGCGCTCCACTCCAGCATAGACCGGTACTGGACGGCTGCCAGGGCGTACCTGGCGACCCACGGGGTATGGCCGGACAGTATGGATCCGACGGATAAGCCGTTTCCCAGCGATTTGCTCATCTTTTCGCCTTTTTGTGTCACCCATGCGGAATGCATCCAGTGGCGAGCAAATCCCCATCCGGCAGCACGGGACTGTGCCATCTCATTCTCATGATGGGGGAAACGCAGGTCAAGCCCGCCGCCGTGGATATCGAAATCATCGCCCAGATACCGCCTGCTCATAGCGGAGCATTCCAGGTGCCATCCCGGGCGCCCTGTGCCGAAAGGGGTTTCCCATCGTGCAGTACTGGGGTCTGTATCTTTGGAAGCTTTCCATAAAGCGAAATCACGCGGGTCATGCTTAGCTTCCGACTGATCAGCAGCATCAGCGGGGTTGTATTTGTCTTCACCTGAGGCATCTATTGAAGGGCCGAGGGCGTCAGCAACGCGGGCTGCCTCATCAGCTTCCTCTGTCTGCACGCCGCTTTCCTGGTGTGTCAGTGCGCCGTATTCTTTCCACGAGGGTACGTCAAAATATACGTTCCCGGAAGAGGTGCCGTCTGCGTTAGCGGCTATGTAAGCGTGCCCGCGGTCTATGAGCCGTTCAACAAGGTTGACCATATCAGGGATGTGGCCGGTTGCGCGCGGCTCGTAAGTGGGCGCAAGGACCCCCAGGGCATTGTAGGCATCTGTGAACTCATCCTCGTAGTAGTGCGCGCGCGCCCACCAGTTCTGGCCTTCTGCGGCCGATCTGTTCAGGATCTTGTCGTCGATATCGGTAACATTGCGTACAAATACGACTTCGTATCCAAGTTTCATCAGCCAGCGGCGGATAACATCAAAAGCTACACCGGCCCTCAGATGCCCGATATGCGGGGAGCTCTGCACTGTTGCCCCGCATACGTACATAGTAACTTTCCCGGGGACGATAGGTGTAAAATCAACGGTCCCGTGACGGGCAGTGTCATAGATGCGGATATGCTCCGCTGCCTTCGTGAGTACGGTGTCAGGGTGGATAGTCAAACCATTGGTTGTGCTGGCCATAAGCTCCGGGATCCTCCGCTGTTCGTATGTGTGCCGTGTATCCGCCCTTTCCGGGTGCCGGCATCGTGCTGCAGCCGTTGCGGCTGTATACCTGTCTGCTCATACTCTACCTCATGGAGGCAACCTGGCTTATACTGGCCTATATCCTTAATATTTTCCTTATATCCTTTTATTTTCCCGTCACCTTCTCTGCGGCTTTCCGAAGGATTTCATCGCAGTGGTGTAATATGTCCTGTGCACAACAGAATTATGGGTGAAAGATTATGGGTCGATCTGAAATTATTATTTTTCAGCATGTAGAGTGGGAGAAGCCCGGCCGCATCGCATATGCTTTTGAAGACAGCGGGCTGGATTATTCGGTCCTTAATATTTCCAAAGAAAAGAAAGCTGATCTCCCGGATATTGGCGGTATTGCAGGGATAGTAATAATGGGCGGCCCTATGGGGGCCAGGGATTTTGATGCATATCCTGGCCTCAGGGATGAAGCCAGGCTTGCGAGGGATGCTGTTTCTGCCGGGATCCCTGTGCTGGGCGTATGCCTGGGGCATCAGATCATCGCAACAGCCCTGGGCGCAAAGCTTAAACCCGCAGGGGCGGCAGAGCTCGGCTTTGCCCCAGTTGACCGCGTTTCGCGCGATGAATGGCTTCCTCTGGGAAAGAAACCGGTCTCGGTCCTGCACTGGCATTCTGATACTGTTGGCTGTCCCGATGGGGGGACTGTGATTGCCTCAACGAAGAAAACGAAAAACCAGGCGTTCCGTTGCGGTTCGGCCCTGGGACTGCAGTTCCATCTCGAAGTTGATACTATGCTTTTTGAGGAATGGCTCAATACTAAGAAAATGACAGGGGACCTTAAAAAATCGCAGATATCGCGCATGAAAGATGATTTTGAGAAAGAATCCCCTGCACTCCAGGTACTTGCAGATGCGGTCTTCTCAGGTTTTGCGGCGCGCTGCACAAGTTTTGCCAGGGACAACGAGTGATGCCGGTTTTTGATATAGGGCTTGAACAGGTTTCCCTGTCATACGCTACAAAAAATATATGTGACAATGTGACTGTAGGCGTTAACGAGGGCGACCGTATCGGGATTGTGGGGCGCAACGGTGACGGCAAAACTACCGTGCTCCATCTGCTTTCGGGATCTCAGCAGCCGGATTCAGGACGTGTTTCTGCGCGGAACGGGCTTTCGCTGGGGATACTTGAACAGTATGACAGCCTGGATGATAACGATACTGTGCAGCAGGCTGCGCTTGGCGGGCAGGAAGAGTATGAATGGGCATCCCGGCAGCGTACCCGGGAAATAGTTGAAACGCTGCTCAGCGGTGTCGGGCTTGACAGCCGGATCGGCAGCCTGTCGGGCGGGCAGCGCAGGCGCGTGGACCTGGCCCGGCTGCTGCTCGGGGACTGGGATATCCTCCTCCTTGACGAGCCCACGAACCATCTTGATATGGCAACCATCCGCTGGCTGGCAGAGCATCTGAAGAACCGTTGGCAGCGTAATGCCGGGGCACTTCTGGTGGTCACCCACGACCGATGGTTCCTTGACGATGTCTGTACCCATATGTGGGAGGTCCATGATGGGGACATTGACCCTTTTGAAGGGGGATACAGCGCATATATCGAGCAGCGGGTAGAGCGGGACCGCCAGGCGGATGCAGCTGAAGCCAGACGCCGCAATCTTGCCCGCAAAGAACTGGCGTGGCTTGCCAGAGGCGCCCGGGCCCGTTCGACCAAACAGAAGTTCCATGTGAAGGCTGCCCGCGAACTGATCACTGATGTCCCTGACGCCCGCAACACCCTGCAGCTGAAGCAGATGGCGGTCTCCCGGCTGGGCAAGATGGTCGTTGACCTGGAGGATGTATCAGTAGCGTATCCCGGCAATAATGGCGCGGACGAAGAAACGTCCGGCGGCGCCGGACATACAGTGCTTGATGATATTACATGGCTTATCGGCCCGGGGGACCGGTTCGGTATCGTAGGCGCCAACGGTGCCGGGAAGTCAACCCTCCTCCATGTCATTGACGGGTCGCTGGAACCTTCCTCCGGGCGTGTCAGAATAGGCAAAACTGTCAAGTTTGCCGTGCTCTCGCAGCGTCTCGATGAGCTGGAGGGGCTGGGGGAATATACGGTCAACGAAGTGCTGGGCAGGTACAGGTCGGTCTATCTGGTTGACGGCAAAGAGACGACGCCGGTGCAGCTTATGGAGAGGCTCGGGTTTGGATCTGCGCAGCTTATGACTCCGGTCAGGGATCTGTCGGGCGGTCAGAAAAGGCGGATGCAGCTTCTGCTGATCCTTCTTGACGAGCCGAATGTCCTGATCATGGATGAGCCGGGCAATGACCTTGACACAGATATGCTTGCCGTTATGGAGGACCTGCTGGATACCTGGCCCGGCACCCTTATTGTCGTATCCCACGACAGCTATTTGCTGGAGCGGGTCACTGACCAGCAGTTTGCTCTGGATAACGGGAAGATCGTCCATCTCCCGGGCGGTATCAATGATTATTTCGATATGCTTGACCGCTCTGCGGATAATGGCCGCCATCTTGGTGCTTCGGCAGCGGTATCCCAAGCGGCGCCAGAGCAGGACGGGGACCGGGGGAAGGCTTTGCGGGCAGCTAAGCGCGAGGCTTCCAGGCGGGCAGGTTCAATTGAACGGAAAATCAATAAACTCAATGCTTCCAGAACAGGGATCGAAAGCCAGATGGCAGCCTATGATCCCGGCGACTATGAAGGCCTTAGCAGGCTTAACGCCCAGCTGCACGGGATCGAAGCAGAGATTGCCGGGCTGGAGGAAGAGTGGCTTGGGCTTCAGGAATTCATGGAAGATACGGGTCCGAATTTTAATACGGAGAAATACGGAAATTGAATAAATATACTAAAATAAAGTTCCGGCGCACGACTACTGTAAGAGAGTAATATAGTAGGGCAGAACACGGTTACAGAAAGCAGGAAGCAGGTACTTATGGCTGATATAAATAGATCTGATACGGCCCAATACAGTCATTCCGGCAGCCCATATCAGGATGCCGTACATATCACTTCTGAGATTGGCCCGCTCCGCAGCGTGATCCTGCGCAGGCCGGGGGCAGAAGTGGAAAACATCACCCCCGATCTGATGGACCGCCTCCTTTTTGACGATATCCCTTACCTTCCCGAGGCACAGAAAGAACACGACACTTTCGCACAGACCCTGCGTGATGCCGGTGCGGAAGTCCTCTACCTTGAAGACCTTACGGCACAGGCGCTTGCCGATAATACAGCGCGCGGGAAGTTTATTGACCAGATACTGGCTGAATCGCATTATCGGGTAGGGTATGTGCACGACGGGCTGAAACGTTATCTTTTAAGCCTGGAGCCAAGGAAAATGGTACAGAATATTATGGCGGGTGTGCGCAAAGATGAGATCGACATCAGCATCGCCAGCCTCGAAGAGCTTGCTGAAAATGCGAATTATCCTTTCCTGCTCGAGCCTATGCCTAATCTTTACTTCACCAGAGACCCTGCGGCAGTGATCGGCAACGGTGTGCTTATCAACCATATGGCTTTCCATGCGCGTAAACGCGAGTCCCTTTTTATGGAATATGTGCTTAAATACAATCCGCGTTTTGCCGGGCAGGATATCCCCGTGTGGAGGGGGCGGAAGGTCCACTCCCGTATTGAGGGCGGGGATGTCCTGGTACTGAACGGGCATGTGGTTGCAATCGGCATTTCAGAGCGCACCTCTGCCAATGCAATAGAAGACGTTGCGCGCTCCCTGTTCGGGCGTTCCGCGTATGACACGGTGATCGGCATCAACATCCCGCACGGCCATGCCACTATGCATCTGGACACTGTTTTTACAATGATCAATACTGACCAGTTCACTGTCCATCCGTCGATCATGGATTCGGGCGGGCGGATAGATACGTATATTATCCGGCCTTCCGCACAGGCCGTGCGTGAAGGCAATATCAGCAGCGGGCAGGGCAGCTACGGGGATGGGAGTATCCGGATCACCCATTGCACAGACCTTACCGATGTCCTCAAAACTGTTCTGGGCAAAACTGAAGTGGACCTTATCCCTACAGGCAATGCGGATCCGGTGGTTGCCCCGCGCGAGCAGTGGAACGATGCTTCCAATACTTTTGCGGTGGCGCCAGGTGAAGTTGTCACCTATAACCGTAATTATGTATCGAATGACCTGCTGCGCCGGCACGGGATAACTGTGCATGAAATCGATTCCAGCGAGCTTTCCCGGGGGCGCGGGGGCCCCAGGTGCATGACCATGCCTGTTGTCCGGGATGATGTGGCTCAGTAATGTAATGTGTATGGGCTCAGCAGGGTGCCTCGAGCGCGTCCCGGGCGGTTTTAAGCATGTTTAGAGCGCGTTTCGTAAGGGCTGGCTTGCCCATCATGTGGCGATAACCCTGCCCTGAAGCCTGAAATAAGCCAGCCCTGCTAATCTTGGATCGGTATAAAACAAATAAACAGCAGCGGGCACAGGAGGCTCGGCATAAAAGCCGTACCAAGTGCCCGGTACGCGGCTGTACTGTAAGGAGATCGGAAATATGGAAACTGCTACAGCATCAGAAAATGTGTTCCAGGGGCGGAGCTTTCTGGCATGCAAAGATTTCACCCCTGCGGAGATCATGTATCTTGTAGATTTTGCCCTCCATCTGAAAAGGCTGAAAAAGGACCATATACCGCACCGGTACCTGGAGGGGAAAAATATTGCGCTGCTGTTTGAGAAAACTTCGACACGTACCCGCTCAGCTTTTGTTACTGCCGCCAATGATCTGGGGGCTTTCCCCGAATTTATGGGGGCTGACAGCACCCAGCTGGGGAAAAAGGAGTCTGTAGAAGACACCGCGCGTGTGCTGGGGAGTATGTTCGACGGGATAGAATACCGCGGTTTCGCCCATTCCGATGTGGAGGCGCTGGCGCGGTATGCCGGTGTCCCCGTGTGGAATGGGCTGACAGATGAGTGGCATCCTACGCAGATGATTGCCGATCTGATGACGGTCAAAGAGAAATTTGGGCGACTGAAGGGGCTGACGCTCACTTTTGTGGGCGACGGGCGCAACAATATGGCTAACAGCCTTCTTGTCGCCGGTACTATGGCCGGGATAAATGTGAGGATCCTTGCGCCGAAAGAATTACAGCCTTCCGGGGAGGTCGTCAGCATTGCCGGACAATTTGCCCGCCAGACAGGAGCCCGGTACCTGGTGACTGATGACATAGATGAAGGGGTGCACGGTGCGAATATTATTTACACAGATGTGTGGGTCTCCATGGGGGAGGACAACTGGGAGGAAAGGATCGGGCTGCTTGCTCCGTATACGGTTACGCTTGATATGATGCGCCGTACAGGGACGCCTGACGGCGAGCTGATCTTTTTGCATTGTCTTCCGGCCTTCCACGATGTCAAAACAGCGTATGGCAAGGAGATTTTTGAGAAATTCGGGATGGCGGAGATGGAAGTTACCGATGAGGTGTTCCGTTCTGATTTCTCGTGGCAGTTTGTGCAGGCTGAGAACCGCATGCATTCCATAAAGGCAATCATGGCAGCAACTTTGGGGAATCTCTTTATTCCCAGTGTTTAAGAAGGTTAAGAAGACTAAGAGGCAGCAGCCTGAGGTTCTGCTGGCCCGGCAGGCCTGTTCCCTTATTTTTAAAGCTTAGGGGGGCTAAAGGTTTCTGGGACTTTTTTTGGCGGGGGCTTAGAGCATGGAGCTTTAGGCAGGTGTTGTCCTTCGCTCATCCATGGCCCGCCATCTCTTCGTGCATTCCTCAAA